>Ga0318563_10000330_pt1 | contig 19713 bp, 19 predicted proteins | sample GRESIP066b5f19_FD_203689 | JGI IMG/M metagenome (GOLD analysis project Ga0318563, IMG submission 203689) | Tropical soil microbial communities from Luquillo Experimental Forest, Puerto Rico - GRE.SIPMG.066b5f19 | ecosystem: Environmental > Terrestrial > Soil > Tropical forest > Bulk soil... | reverse complement strand
GTATGGGAGCATAAGGCAATTTCTTCGCTCGTCCACGCGATCGGTATTAGAAATGACGGCCTGCAATGGGCTGATGATGATTATGACAGTATTTGGATTATTAATATTTCAGGTGGCATAGCAACTTTGAAATTGGAAAAGGAAAACCTGAAGCTCTCCTCAACTTGTCCGTTCTAACTACAAAAAGCACTATGCTCCTTGGCTATTACCACTGATCGAGCGAGCTAATTTATCTGCCACGTGAAATCTTTCCATCTCTTCTTTTGAAAATGGGTAAGGGGAATGCCTGTTCTTGAGAAAACTTACAGGAATATAAACTATTAAAACAGTCGCTGCTGCCATACTAAGTATTCCCCAAAGCCAACCAATTGGATGAACCAGGTCACTGGAATAGGCATACTTTAAGTAAAAAAAAGCAACAGGCCAATGCAGAAAGACTACTGCACCCAATCCGGGGTTGTAATATGATCTCAATTTTTTGTTGATATAGATTCCATGAACAATAAACTGTGCCAGTGCGCCGAAGAGAATATTTCCAATGCCAAGCCAAATCGCCTTGTAGAATATGATAGAAAGAATATAAAAAGGGTATGCAGCAAATGTGTTGACGCATACGCAGGTCAACCGGTTCAATGGATACCTGTCTGGAGATTCCTTTTCTTCCATGACAGCCAAATTCCATACGGCAGGGAATCCTCCCGGAATTGCATATTCCTCAAATTGATGGACCAATAACGACATAAAACTTAAGGCGAGGATTCTTTGAAGCGGGTTAATGTTGTTTCCTGTTAACCCTATAGTAAATGCTAGGGCAACAAACAAAATGCCTCCTATATAATACCAGTTGTCCCTGTAGAATTTCATGATCTGATCAACAACTCATTTATAATGATGAATTCGATTAATAAGCTATTTATGATAATGATAAATCACGTGGAATGGACTATAGCCTTTAGGAACGTAGTCAATTATGGGACGGACTAGCAACGGCCCGCTGGCGTTGCCTTTGCCGGTTTAGGAGCAAATCTAAACCGAATATGCAATATAACTAATCGGTATCCTATTGGCGACAGGAGCAAATTAAAAACAGATGCAGAAGGTTCCTGAATATCTATATCCGAAATGCTCAACCGGTTAAGGACAAGGAAAGCAATTGGTTTTCATTGGTAACATTCTTAAAACGAATTGGTCGTTAATACCACCGTTCCTGGCTTATCTAGATCAATCTTATCCTCGGCGCTCACATAAACCCTTGTTGGTTTATAAGGGCTAACTGTAGTCATCGACGCCTTTTTGGTTTTTGAAAACAAGGAACTGGAGGTATGAATCTGGCCCATGTTTTTAACACCTTTTTCCTGCGATTCTACCCACACTACGTATGCTTTTTTAGAGGGAGTTAGTTTCTTTGGCTCAGCTAAATTCTCAATGTAGATTTCAATACCGTAATTACCGTTATTATCTTTTTTAACTTTCACAGTGCCTTCAGCGCTGGGCACAACAGTGGATGTATTAAAAGAAACTTTTTGCGACAGTGCAGATGAACTGAAAAAGGTGGCAGGCATTAATATGAAAAGGCAGATTGTCAGACGCACGAACAGTTGGTGTTTCATACTTCCAGTTTTGGCTAAGTTAAGGAGTGGAAGCCTGAGAAGACGCGTTTCAAGTACAGGAAAAGGAGTTAACGGTTAAGTAAGTAGGAATCTCATCCGTGAAACTTTCAACATGATTCTGGGATTTAATTAGGTTCGGAAATTGATGGATGCAATACTGGGTTAGGTTATTTTTTGACCGCGGGTCGATTTCGAAGGAATTAGAAAATAGCAGGAACGGGGGGGGGTAAAGATAGGCGCGAACACGGTAGCAAAAAATGGGAGGTGGCCAAAGAATAATTTAATCCCCGGGTCCGATACGTCATTTTTTCTATTTAACATAATATAAATTATAAGAAATATTTGGATGGTATTTTTAGGTTGCTGGCCTTTTTTTAATGGGGATAAATCATCGATTCTTTTAAAATAAAGTTCATAGATTCGTAGTTCCCTTACTCTCTGACTACTTCTTCGCCAAATCCTTGTTGTCGCTCAAAAATCGTTGCGTCCAATATGACCGAAGTAGAATATAAATTCCTGGAAGTCTTTTACAACCGGGGAGTCATACCCGAACAATCCTTTATCAACTTTCTAAACGGATCCCTGCCTGAATCTGTCGAAAATAAAAAGGAATTTATAGACAGCCTGTTTTACAAGTTCAAATCCTTTGGTTTTATCGATTCCCGGGAACCGGGGACATACCAGATTACAGCCCTCGGGAAAGACAAATACGAAGAGCTCAGTGAAAGAAAGGAAATCCACAAGAAACTGGATACTCTGGCTTCCCGAAAAACAAGCCAGAAGTATTCGAAAACCCGCTTTACCCTGGCTCTAATCATGGTTACCATCATAGTCAGCATCATCACCAGCATAATTATCAACCGTTGGCCAAGCATCTCCAAGGCACTGCAGCACATGGTAGTAAACAAATAGAGCTATGGTCCGGATGAATCTCAAGAATGCGCTACTCGAAGAACATTCTAAGGCACAGTGTGACCGAATTGTTAACTATATCGGCGACGACAAGAAGAAGTTTGCCGAACTCATGGACCTATTCTTCAAGGGCGAGTACCGCATCACCCAAAGGGCCGCCTGGCCCATGAGCTATTGCGTTCAGCAATTCCCGGAATTAATAAACCCTTATTTTGATCCCTTGATTTCAAACCTGGGGAAACCTGGACTGCATGATGCAGTCATTCGCAATACAGTCAGGTTGCTGCAAAAGGTCCAGATACCCAGGAAATACCACGGACGGTTGATGACCATCTGTTTTGATTTCCTCCAGTCCAATGAGACCGCGATTGCCATCAAGGCTTTTTCCCTGACCGTCTTGCAAAATCTCTCCAGGTTGTATCCCGATATAATTCCTGAATTAAAAACCATTATTGAAGAAAGATGGGATAATGAATCTGCAGCATTCCGGACCAGGGCCGGAAAAGTCCTTCATGCCAGGTCCAGACCCTGATCAGTGAACCAGGTCTGATGCAGCGTTCCGCTTCTGACGGTAAAACTCCCTGAACAGCAGACGAAGAGACTGGTCATAGGTAACATAATTGTAAAGCCAGTTCAGGAAGACAAAAAGCCTGTTCTTCACCCCGAGGATCAGCATTAAATGAAGACTCATCCAGATCATCCATGCCAGAAGACCCTTGAAATGCAGCTTGGGCCTGGGAATGTCAACGACAGCCAGATTTCGGCCCACAGTTGCCATTACGCCTTTATCGTGGTACTCGAACTCCTTCATGGCCGGGGACTGTTTGGTGAGCTCCACAAGGTTTTTGGCCAGTAACCCGGCCTGGGCAATGGCAGCCGAAGCCAGCTGGGGATGCCCATTGGGGTATCTGGGTGTTTCCATATAGGCCACATCCCCTACTGCATAAACATTTTTAAACCCAATTATCCTGCTATAGCGGTCCGTTTTTATTCTGTTACCCCGGACAATCATTTCAGGGCCTATCCCGGCAGGGATTTTCCCTTTAATCCCGGCAGCCCAGATGACCATATTTGATAAAAGGATTCTGCCATCCTGAAGGGTCACTGTAGTTCCGTCATAATCCTTCACGATCGTGTCGGTCATGACAGTAACCCCTAATCGCTCCAGGTAATGTTTGGATTCGGAAGAGGATCGTGAACTCATGGCAGCCAGTGTTCTGGGTGATCCTTCCAAAAGATAAATCCTCATCCGGGTGAAATCCATTTCAGGATAATCCTTTGGGAGAACATATTTCTTCATTTCTGCGATCGCACCGCCCAGTTCAACGCCCGTCGGGCCACCCCCAACCACCACGATTGTCAGGTATTTTTTTCTTTCCTCTTCAGTCTTGGCGGTGAGTGCATCTTCAAAATTCTGAATCAGATTGTGCCGGATCTGTAAGGCCTCGGTCGTTGACTTCATCCTAAATGCATTCTCTGCCAGCTGCTGGTTTCCAAAAAAATTCGTATCTGCGCCGGTGGCAATTACCAGGACGTCATAATTCATCTCCCCAATGTCAGTAATAATTTTATTTTCTTCGGGCAGAATCTCCTGCAAGACCGCCAGCCTGACGCGGACATTTCTGCTTTTGTGGAAAACCTTGCGAAGTGGAAATGAGATATTGCTGGCATCGAGAGCTGCCGTGGCCACCTGATAGAATAAGGGCTGAAACTGATGATAGTTGAATTGATCTAGCAGGAAAACTTCAAGGCCGGGCTTGTTGTTGAGCGCCCTGGCCAATTTGAGCCCGGCAAAGCCTCCCCCAACAATTATAACCTTCATAAGCTATTGATTTTCAATATTTTTAGAAAATATACTCAATATTTACTAAAGATATTATGGAGGACCCCGTCATATCCGGCCAGATTGCTGTCCTAATACAGAAGCCTCGTCCTCACGGTGTGCTTGACTTCCTTGAGCAATTGCAAAGCCTGGGCTGACAATTTCTTGTCAACATCCAGTACGACATATCCGATCTCGTCATTGGTTTTCAAATACTGGGCGAGGATATTGATGTTGTGCTGTGACAATTGAGTATTGATCTCTGACAATACGCCAGGTACATTCTTGTGGATATGGAGTAGGCGGTGGGTCCCGGACTGCTGCGGCAGGCTGAGAGCAGGAACACTGTGGGATCCAGTAGTGATGCCCATTTCCAGGAACTGAAATAATTTGTTACTGACGTCCTCTCCAATATTCTCCTGAGCCTCTTCCGTAGACCCCCCGATATGAGGCGTCAACAGTACGTTGGGGAGGTTCTGCAGTGGCGTAAAAAACTTGTCCCCGTTCTTTTCAGGCTCCCAGGGATATACATCGATCCCTGCTCCGGCAATCTGGCCCTCTTCGATGGCTTTTGCCAGGGCTTCCAGGTCCACCACCTCACCCCTGGCATAATTGAGCAGAATTGAGCCCTTCTTAAACTGTTTTATCAGATTTTTATTTATCAGGTTTTTTGTCTGCGGAGTATCCGGGACGTGCAAGGTGATGATGTCAGACTCACTGACCACATCCCTAATAGATTTTCTGGATTCGGCATTCCCCAGGGGTAGTTTGGTCATCACATCGTAGAAAATGACCTTCATGCCAAAGGCTTCGGCCAGGATGCTTACCTGGGTTCCAATGTTGCCATAGCCGATAATCCCCATTGTCTTTCCTCTTAGTTCATAGCTGCCCTTGGCCTCTTTCAACCAGATCCCCCCATGGGCGGCCTTGCTCTTGTCGGGAATTCTTCGGATCAACAGGATGGATACCCCCATTACCAGTTCGGCTACAGACCTGGTGTTGGAATAAGGGGCATTAAAAACCACGACACCGTGGCCGGTCGCACTTTTCAGGTCTACCTGGTTCACGCCAATACAGAAACATCCAATGGCCTGTAATTTTTTGGCGGCCTGGAGGACAGCGGGCGTTATCTGGGTCTTCGAACGTATGCCTAAAAGATGTACATCTTTGATTTCTTTAATAAGTTCCTCCTCGGGCAAGGCCTTGGAAAACTTCCTGACAGAAGCATACCCGGCGGCGGTAAAATGCCGGACAGCCCTGTCACTGATATTTTCTAAAAAAAGTATGTTTATTTTTTCCTTAGGATAGCTGGTAATTTTAGTCTCAGTCATAATACTCAATCCTCTTTTTACGTTATCAGTTTTTAAATCCAGTGCAAATTTGTTATTAAAATGGTAAACAGAAAAACAAATGTGCAATAAGGGTTAATTTAACCGCAGAATCGCATAATTTTGCGCTTTCTAACCCAAAAAATATAATCCTTTTGAAAACCGTTTCTTGTTTATTCTTGGCCGTCCCTTTTCTGGTGTGCTGTGGTCAGTCCCGCGAGCAATCGGTAATTGCTTCCCCAAAGGACTCTGTCGCAAAAACAGTCCCTTCATCTCCCCCAATTAGTCAGCAGGAATACAATCATTACGCTTCAGTCAGCAGGCATTTTTTTGATTCTCTGTTTACCAGGGGGTTCAATGGAAGCATTTTGGTGGCCAAGAATGGCAAGATCATTTATGAACGTTACAGCGGATTCAAGAATTTCAGGCAAAGAAAGGATTCTATAAACGAGCATACCCCCTTCCACCTGGCATCGGTTTCAAAAACCTTTACTGCCATGGCGGTTTTAAAATTATGGGAACAGGGCAAACTCGACATACATGACGAAGTTTCCAAATATCTCCCGGGTTTTCCTTTCCCCGGTACTACCATCAAAAACCTGCTGAGCCAAAGAAGCGGACTGCTGAATTATGTCCATTACATGGATCAGTCCGGTTGGCCAAAGAACAAATTCATGACCAATTCTGATTTGCTCCAGTATATCAATTCACACCCGACCGCCGTCCATGGAGCTCTGCCTGGAAGACACTTTGAATATTCAAACACGAATTATGCCCTCCTGGCTTTGATCGTAGAAAAAGCTTCCGGTCTCTCCTATCCGGAGTTCATCAGCAAAACGTTTTTCGAGCCCCTGAAAATGACCGATTCCTACGTTTTTAACCTGCCGGATACAGCCAATTCGATGAAATCCTACAAGCGGTCAGGCAGACCCTATCCACTTGAATTCCTGGACCTCGTATACGGTGATAAAAATATTTACAGCACCACCCATGATCTGCTAAAATGGGACATGGCTCTTAGGTCAGGCATATTATTTAAACAGTCCACCCTCGACAGCGCATATACCCCGTACAGCTTCGAAAAGCCGGGGAAAAAGAATTATGGACTTGGGTGGCGAATGCTCCTGGAACCCAATGGCAAAAAGCTGATATATCACAATGGCTGGTGGCATGGAAACCGAACCGTATTTATCCGCCTGTTGGATGAAGGGGCAACCATCATAGCACTCTGCAACAACGACAATACGAGGGTTTATGCTTCCAAAAAACTTTCTGATCTATTCGGAAATTATATGCAGGGAAAGGAGAAGTTCGAAGATCTTGACAACGATCCTTATGGCAGGGGCGGCGAAAATACCCAGTCAAAAAAATAACTCCCGTACCATTCGTTCATCTTTCATTAGGCTGACGGATACCCATCAGGGCTTTTGTTTTCCGGCCGCATTCTAACAGTAAACCTGGCTCCCTTCTGAAAATAATGAGTAATTTTCGGTATGCAAATCTTTTCCGCAGAACAAATTCGTTTGTGGGATCAGTTTACCATCGAACACGAGCCTGTTTCATCACTTGACCTTATGGAACGTGCAGCGGCGTCCTGCCTTGAATGGCTGGACCTGCACGACATGGGGGAAAAATCCTACAGCCTGTTTTGCGGTAAGGGAAATAACGGAGGGGATGGACTGGCTCTGGCCAGGATGCTTGCCGAAAGAGAGTGCCGGGTAGAAGTAAATATCCTGGAATTTGGTCACCTGGGAACAGAGGACTTCCAGGCCAACCTGGCCAGGTTACACGCCTCGGGTGTTGAAATCCGTTTTATTCAGGTCCCGGAACATTTTCGCCAGATCCCTGAAAACGACATCGTCATAGACGCCTTGTTCGGGTCAGGTCTTAACAGGCCGCTCGAAGGGGTCACTGCCGAATTAATCGACCATATCAACCGATCCGGGAATGTGGTCGTATCCATCGATATTCCCAGTGGTTTATATGTTGACAGAAGTACAAAGGGAAACCCGGTTATCAGGGCAACCCACACCCTCAGTTTTCAATGTTACAAGCTTTCCTTTCTAATGGCAGAAAATGCCGGATGGGTGGGCTCCCTAAATATCCTGGATATCGGGCTCCACCCGGAATATTTAAATCATGCCAGCAACGATTTTGAATTGACGGAAGCAGCGTTAATCCAGTCCCTGCTCAAACCAAGAAATCCATTTTCCCACAAAGGGAATTTCGGTCATGCATTGCTGATTGCAGGCAGCCTGGGAAAAATGGGTGCTGCACTGATGGCTTCAAAAGCATGCCTGCGCAGCGGTACCGGATTACTCACCTGTCACATTCCGGCATGCGGTCAGGTCATTCTACAAACTGCTATTCCGGAGGCAATCGTTTCTGTTGATGAGAATGAAAATTTTCTGACCGGAATTCCGCAAGATCTTTCAAAATATAGTGCACTTGGGATTGGCCCTGGAATAGGCACAGATCGGAAGACGCAAGGATTGGTCGACAATATTTTAAGGAAATATAAGAACCCGGTAGTCATCGATGCGGATGGACTAAATCTTTTGTCTTTAAATAAGGATTCCTTATCAGCCCTTCCCCCCTACTCCATCCTCACTCCTCATCCAAAAGAATTTGAAAGACTTTTCGGAACATCGGAAAATGACTTTGAAAGACTGAAGATGGCCCTTGTTCAATCATCTTTACTCCGGTCCATCATTGTACTGAAAGGGCATTACAGCTTCATTGCAACACCTGAAGGAAAGGGATTCTTCAATTCAACCGGAAATGCAGGAATGGCAAAGGGAGGATCTGGAGATGTGCTTACAGGAATTATCACCGGCCTGTTGGCGCAGGGAAATTCGCCCATAAACTCTTCAATATTGGGTACGTATCTACACGGTCTTGCCGGGGATATAGCGGCAGCCCAGTTCTCTGAACAGGCCATGCTGGCTAGCGACCTGATTGACTGCCTCGGGAAAGCATTTCAGCAGATCAGCAGAATATAATATTCCATGAACTTTTGTGTTTAACTTTTGATTTTGCCAGGTAGCGCAGTAACGCTATTTTTGCATCCCGTTTCGGGATGTAGCGCAGCCCGGTAGCGCACCACGTTCGGGACGTGGGGGTCGCAAGTTCGAATCTTGTCATCCCGACTTGACAGGACAAATCAGAAATTTTACTGTTTTGTCCTGTTCCTTTTTTTCAAATCCCGCGACTATCCTGTAGCCATGCCGTATTTTGCGTTGTCGGAGGCCCCCGGTTGACCAACAAGATCGCTCACTATTTCCTTCTTTGGCCGTTTAGTTCATATCCCTGCAGGGCCGATTTAAAAAAGATCAAAAAATAACTCGCCTATGACCAAAAGCACCAATAACGCAATTCCGGTAGACCCCGCAGCCGAAAATCAGCCCAATCTCCGCCAGGCTGTGCCTTTCTTTCGGGTAGCCAATATGGATGCCTCGTTGGCTTTCTATGTAAACGGCCTTGGGTTTATAATAAAGCTGCAATGGACGCCAAGGGACATCATAGAATGGTGCTGGCTCGAACGAGACGGCATAGCCCTCATGCTACAGGAACCACGGCGAGACCAGCCTGTCCGTCCGCTGGAAGGTAAACCCGGCCTGGGCGTATCCATCAGCTTCCAATGCCAGGACGCTCTCGCCTTATACCATGAATTCCTCGCCCAAGGTCTGGCCCCCAGCGAGCCTTTCGTCGGTAACGGGATGTGGGTCACAAGTACCATTGACCCGGACGGCTATCGCCTTGAATTCGAAAGCCTCACGGACGTCCCTGAAGAAACAAGGTATAGTGATTGGAAAAATAAATGACCGCTCTCCATAAATCCCAGGTTTTACAAAGCAAAACCCATAAGTCGTAGTCTTTTTCTTTATCTGCCTTTCTGATTTTCATCCCTTGTCTTAAAACGACGAATTCATCGACAAAAATTGTAGATGCCCCGTTTCAAAAGTTAAAAAAATGTTAAAGGCCCGCTTCGATCAGGGCTACCAGGATAGGGATGCAACATGCACAAAGTCTGATTGTCCTTTTCTTCATCCCTTTCGGGGAAAGGTGTCACATGGACTACTTCTAACAAGAAACAAATTTTCCTAAATAAGATTTGGTTCTGTTCATGAAACATCTTTACAGAAAAAATTGCATTTTTTTTCTACTCCTGCTCATCAGTGGCTCTAAGGTATTTTCTCAGGCGCCCGGTTTATCGATAGGTCATTTCTATGGCAGGATCGTTGATGCAAATACCAAGAAGGGGATTGAGGGCGTTTCCGTCCAACTCGTTCAAAGCAGGACGGACACGGCAACAAAGAAAACAAAAGAGATACCCATCGCCGGGATGATCACGGGAAAAAATGGCGATTTCAGCCTCGAAAACCTGCCGGTCATTGGAAATTTTCGGCTGAAGATAACGGCAATCGGCTACAAACCTTCCGAACAAAAAGTCGATTTTGGTTCCAGGTTCGTACAAGGAGGCCTCATCCAAAGCGGAAACATGCAGCAGATCATGGCCGCTGCAGACAAAGACCTGGGCAATATTAAACTGGAACCCGATGCCCAAACCCTGGAACAGGTAACGGTCTCCGCGGACAAGCCGCTGATTCAGCTTAGTCTGGACAAAAAAATATTCAACGTCGAAAAAGAAATTTCCGCATCCGGTGGAACAGGCCTCGATGTCATGAAGCATATTCCGGCCATTGCAGTCGATATCGATGGCAATATCTCGATCCGAAACAGTAGGCCACTCATTTTCGTAGATGGCCTGCCTACCACCCTTACACTGGACCAGATCCCTGGCGACGAAATCGAGCATGTTGAGATAATCACCAATCCCGGGGCAAAATACGACGCTTCGAGCGGCGCCTCGGCCATATTGAACATTGTTTTGAAAAAGAACCGAAAAGCGGGTTATAACGGGAATCTGAGAGGCGGAATAGACAATCATGGTCAGGTCAACCTGGGAGGAGATGCCAATCTAAAACAGGGAAAAGTCAACCTTTTTGTCAGCGCAAATTATAGCGAACGTAAATCGATCTCGACGGGGGTAACCACCAGGTATACCTTTCTTGCACCGCCGGATGACAGCCTCCGGCAATATGACAACAGTGTCAATTGGGGGAATTTTATCTTTGCGAGGGGGGGGCTGGATTATTTCCTGGATAACCGTAATACAGTGTCTGTTTCCGGTGTCCTGGTTTACAGCCACTTCAATCCCAACCAGAACAGCAACCTGTACTTAGACACGCTATATCCTTCATGCACCGCTACATCCTATACGAACCGGCTGGCAAATACCGATGGCCATTTTTACAATCAAGGCGCCATGGTAAGCTTTAAGCATAACTTCCCCAAGTCCGGGGAAGCCCTGACAGTTAATGCAAACTATAGTAACGGCAGAAATGAGAGTAGTGACCTGGTCAGTTCCTTTACCCATGACATGAAGGACGGCCCCATTTCCTATACATATACGCAGCTTCAGACCAATTCGACCGGAAACGAATTCAGCACCGCGCAGGTAGATTTCACAAACCCTATTTCAGAAAAATCCACATTTGAATTCGGGGTAAGGGCTGCCATCCGAAACGAGAACAGCGTCAACGAGTATCAATCCATTCAGGCAGGCGGGATCCTGGTTCCGCTCCCCCTGTTATCTTCGCAATACCTGTACCGTGACGGGGTATTTGCATCGTACCTGACATATTCGAATACGATCAAGGATTTTAGTTATCAGCTGGGGTTACGCGCTGAAAGTTCGAATTATACGGGAAACACGAGCTATGCAGTACAGGAGCCAGGCGGCGTCTTAAACGATACAGTTGGAAATTTTAGCAACCGACTTCCGATCGGCCTGTTCCCCAGCGTCTTTTTCAGACAGAAGATGGGCAAGTCCCAGAATCTGCAACTAAGCTATTCGCGGCGTATCGACCGGCCCAGCTTTTTCCAATTGTTTCCCTTTACTGATTATTCTGACTCTCTGAACCTGACAAGGGGTAATCCAAATCTTAAACCGCAATTCACCAATTCGCTCGAATTGTCTTATCAAATTAATTATGCAGGCAACAACAGTTTTATCGCGTCCCTTTATTATAAATACCAGACTGATCTGATTACCCTTTTTGTGATCCAGGGAGTCAATCCATATACGAATTCACCTGTTTTCATTAATACTTACATCAATGCTAATTCCGGCTATATCGGCGGTCTTGAGCTCATTGGGAGAAACAGCCTGACAAAATGGTGGGATGTTACAAGCAATGTTAATATATACAGTTCCATGATCAATGCCGCTAATTCCACAATGCAGACGGCCGGTCAACTCTACAGCTTTTTTGTCAAGGTCAACAATTCAATCCGTCTGCCCCGGCAGTTTACTTTACAGGTTTCCGGCGATTATACTTCAAAAACCGTTTTGCCACCAGGCGGCAGCAGCAGCATGGGCGGAACAAGGAATTTTGGCGGGACAGTTTCGGGGTATGCCCAGGGATATTCCAAACCAACCGGCGGAATGGACGTCTCCCTCAGGTATGAATTTTTAAAAAACAGGGCCATGTCTGTGACATTGACAGGAAGCGACCTATTGGGAACGCGTAGAAGCAATATTTACACTCAGTCTTACTATTTTATCCAGGAATCATTGCGCAGGAGAGACCCCCAATTTTTCCGGATTCAATTCAATTACCGCTTCGGCAAGCTGGATGCATCCCTGCTAAAACGTGGAAATCGTAAAATGGATGTGAATGAAATGTAAAAGGACGATACCCCGCTCAATCGTCCTGGAAAAGTGGCGCTGTTGAGTATAAATTAATTCAACTATTAAAGATGGAAAAGACAAATGAAGAATTAATGCGTTGCCCGTCGTGCGGGCCGGATTTTAGAGGGAAATTTTGTTTGTCAATCTAAATGTGGAGGTCATTTTTTGCACCCATCGCCATGTTCGATACATTGCCTGTCTTCCCATACCTTCTGAAAAGCTGAGCATCGGCCCCCAAAGGCTCAATTTCCTTTCTCCGAAATGACTACATCAAAGATTTGCATTTAGAGGAGAAATTTATTCGGCAACATTCCCCGAACTGGCATTTTTAATGAGTACACATCTCCGCTAGTGGGATATTTCTCCAGATCTTCCATGCTCAGATCTTCTCTTGCGGAAGTAATTAACAGATGATCCAGATCGGGACCCACGAAGGCGCAGGAAGTTATCTGTGGGATGGGTAACTCAACTTTACCGATACACCGGCCATCCATTGGATTCCAGCGATAAACCCCAAAGCCGCCCCACTGAGCAATCCAGAGCATTCCTTCTTCATCAATGGCCATTCCATCCGGAGAACCCATTTTGTTAGGAATATGAATTACATCCTTTTCATAGGCGATCTCCCCGGTTTTCTCATCAAATTGAAAGCACTGCACTTTATTGGTGGGACTGTCTATATAATACAATCGGGTATTGTCTAATGACCAGGCCAACCCATTTGAAATAGTGACCCCGGTATGTCTCTTTTGGCAATTCAGATTTTCGCAAATCACGTATAGTGAACCAGCACCCTGGTTAAAGGAGCGATGCATGGTTCCTAACCAAAGACGACCTTTGCTATCAACCTTGCCATCGTTGGTACGATGACCTTCCTTATCTTTTTCCAGATCTATCAGCCAATGCAGCGTATCCGCATCGAAATTGTACCTGGCGATCCCACCTTCCAATCCCAATATCAATTGATCATCCTTATCCTGAACCACCAGGGAAATGCGATGGGGTAAATTTCTGAAGTCGGTTGCGCCGGTCACCCAATTGTGCTCGAATATCTTTCTCTCTTCAATATCGACCCAAAAGCAACTTTTTCTCTCTGCATGCCAATAGGGGCTTTCACCCAAATAACACCGGGATCCGTACAAAACAGTTGCTTTCAAATTCATAAGCTATAAGATTAACCGGACATTGGTGGCCAAAAATCGGCCATTTTTTTTCTGAGGAACATGACACTTCGTTCTAATTGCCCGATGCCTTCCACACCATCTTCTATGCTTATCCAACCGTCGAAATGAACTTTTTTTAATTCAGAAAATATGGCATCATAGTCATTAAGTCCCTTGCCGATCTCTCCATGGCTTAGACGACTGGCATATCCGGCAGATCCCCCCTCTTCTCTGCGCAGGTCCTCAATGGTGCCTTCCTTTATATAACGGTCACTGGCATGCATAGTGACTACTCTGTGAGATACCCTTTTTAAGAGTTCAAGGGGATCTTCCCCTGCCAGAAAGGCATTACTGGGATCATAGTTTACTCCGAAATTCGGGTGGTGAATGCTTTTCACCAATTCACAGAAAACTTCCGTTTTCTGCGCAAATTCCGGGTACTCCCAAAAGTCATCCTTGTAATGATTTTCAATAATCAGTGTGATATTTCTTTCAGCGGCAAAGGGCAGGCATTCCTCGATACAACCGACTGCCAGTTTCACACCCATGTCTATGGACAGGGAGGGTCTTCTCTGTCCTGACAAAACTCTGCAATATGTTCCTCCCAGTGCACAGGTCATATCTATCCAGTATTTTTGTTTGTCAATTTCCTTTTTCCGAAATGCTTCATCAGGGTGCGTGAAATCCGGGGAGCAGCACATCATGGGGATGGCCTTTCCATGATTTTCCGCCATGGAACGAAAAATAGGCCAGTTCTTTTTATCACCCATCTCCGAAAATCCGGCATACCATTCCAGTCCATCTACATCCAGTTTGACAGCCATACCAATCCAGTCCGCCAGTTTCATCGAGCCATCCTTGCATAGGGCTTGCATGAAGGCTTTGGGAAATACGGCTAATTTGGGCATGCTGCTTATTTTGATACAGGAATCGTAGTGGGATCTTTAGGTGGGTTTCTTCCGATAAATGGATATTGTTCCAAGTCGACCACTTGCCCACTGATGGGCCCGCAATCATCAGAAAGCCAATATACAGAAGCTTCCGCTATTTCTTTTGGCCATAAAATCCTGCCCGCAGGTGCATATACAGAGGGAAGGTCCTTATACCAATCTTCAGCCAGTCCATGGTTCTTTTTCCTTTCCTTTTCAGTCTCCGTCAAAACCCAGCCAGGATTAATTTGGTTCACCCTGACACCATGTTCACGATGAAGGGTATCTCCTAAATTTCTAGTCATCGCCATTAAAGCCCCCTTGGTAATGCTATAGGCCAGGAGATTGGGCTCCCCACTGTATGCATTCACTGAGCCGATATTGAGCACGGCTCCATGTCGGGCTGTTAAAAAAGGAAGTGATGACTTAATAAGCATCAACGGCGCAATTGTATTTACTTCCAGGAGTTTGAGAAGGAAAGACCGGTCGGTACTATGGATATCGGAAGATGCGACAATGGCCGCATTATTGACGACGGCATCTAATTTACCATAAGTTTTCACCGCCAGTTCCGCCAGGCGGTCGGTCGAGCCTTCTACTGCCAGGTCCTCGATATGCAATACTGCCTTATCCTCACCCAGTTCTTTAACGACTTCCCTCCCCCAATCTTTCTCCAGGCCATGCACTACCACCTTCGCGCCCTCTGCAACACAACGGACTGCAATTGCCTTACCGATACCTGTGGTGCTTCCTGTCACTATGATAACCTTATTCTTCAATTTCATGTTAAACAGGTTTTAATACGCTTTTTACTATTTCGCCATGGTGCATTTTTTCAAATGCTTCTTTCCATTCCGTAATTGGCCAGATGCCTCCAATGATGGGCTTTACGTCCAGCTTTCCAGAGGAAAGGAGGTAAATAACCTTTTCCCAAATGGGCCAGTTATGGCTGAAACTCCCTTGCAGGGTAACATTTTTTTGTACCAGAGGATCAAGGGAAAAACCCATCGGCTGTGGACCCCAACCCACCTTAGTAATATGACCATTGGGCCTTACCAATTGAAGGGCAATCTTCAAAGTGTTGCTGGTTCCTGCTGCGTCTATCACCAGGTCTGCGCCCAGGCCATCCCTTTCCCCTGACCATGCAGTTGCATCGCCAACAATAATATCGCTACCATACTGTGCGGCAATATTGAGCCGATGTTTGTCATTTTCCAGCCCTACGATGGCTACGTCTGATCCGCAGAGTTTGGCCACAGCAGCACAGAGTATACCAATGGTTCCTGGTCCCAATACGACGACCCGATCACCAGGACCATTATTCGAATTACCTACAACAGCATTATAGGCTACACAGCAGGGTTCCGTCAGGCATGCTTGTTCGAAGGGCAGGCTTCCTGGAACCAGGTGCAGACACCTGGATGGTACGCTTACATACCTCGTCATGGCGCCATTCACTCCATAGCCAAATCCCTTACGTCCGGGGTCCAGATTGTACAGCCCTGCCCTGGAGAGAGGGTTGTTTGTATTAATGATGGCGGCCGTTTCACTGACCACACGGTCCCCTTCCTTCCATTCCGTTACATTTTTACCTCTAGCAACAATATGACCGGCAAATTCGTGACCGAGCACTACTGGATAATTCACCTGCCAGCTATGGTCTGCCGTCCATTGATGAAGGTCGCTTCCGCAAACACCAACATTTGCGACTTCCAACAAAACGTCATCCTCCCCTATCTGCGGCTTTTCCAATTCCCTTAATTCAACGGCCCCCTTTTCGGGCCCATAATTTACTACAGCTGCTGACAAATTTCTTTTTATCATTCGAATCAATTAATTATTGAAAGATCGTTCAGTTGGTTATATCCCCATATGCATGGATCTTTTCACAGATCATCCGAAGAGATTCCTCCAAATTTCCATCTGCAGTCCTAAATGCATCCCCATCGATCATAAGAGGAGCACCCAACACAACCAAAGGAGCACCATAAGTCGGACATAGAATGGCTTGTTCCAGGGATAAACCGCCCACTGCTTGTACCGGTATTCTAACTGCACTGACCACTTCCTTTAATTGATCCAAAGGGCTGGGCATTCTCGTGCCTTTAGCTGCTATCCCTCTACGTTCATCATATCCGATGTGATGAATTACAAAATCACAACCCAGGTCTTCCAACCATTTAGCGGCACTCACCATGTCCGGACAACCCAAATTATCCCCCATCACACGCGCCCCAAAATCCTTTCCAGCTTTCACAACACATTTTATTGTCTCCTCATGGGCCCTTGCCATCACCACCACATGCGTAGCCCCAGCCTTGGCCATCATTTCGGCTTCCAGATAACCGCCGTCCATTGTTTTTAGATCGGCAACTATTGGCACTTCGGGGAACACTTCCCTTAATTTTTTGACGCCGTGCAACCCTTCGGCCAGAATGAGGGGGGTGCCAGCCTCCAACCAATCCACGCCGGCACGCATGGCCATGGCTGCCGTATCTAAAGCTTCATCAATATTTGTCAGATCTAAAGATATTTGTACAATCGGTTTCATGATTGCCCTTCATTTGAAATTTGTGAATTATTAAGTGCGCGTGGATGTTTGTTATATGTAAGATTAATCTAAGAGTTCATCCTGGAAAAATAAGAAAAGAGATCCGTCGTTTGTTCTGACAAAGGAATATCGATTAAGAGGCTAATAATCAGTTTACTAAATTTGCCATATGCTTTATATCCTTTAGAAAAAGGGTTCGAAAATTGTCCTGCCAGGTCGACAAACAAGGCAACCAATGCCTCCTCCGTAGCAGAGGTATTGCCATTAAAGGTCCAGGTTCATTCTTTGATTTTCCTCGTAAATATCTTACTTACTATGAGCCATTGGCCATTTATCTTCAAAAGGTTGAAATAGTCAATAAACTGGTGCGTGGCATAATCAATTGTAAGTTTTACAGAAGCGGCAGAACCTGTTATGTCAATATTATTTATGGTTGCGGTGCGATCCTGTTGAACACCGGCTTTTATATAATCGGTGAAATATTCTTTAATGGGCACATCGACCAAAGAGTCATCTTTTACAAATTTCATATAAGCAGATGCGTGAAAGGCTTTTGCCACTATTTCAGGCTGGCCGTTTGCAGCACCATCTGCATAGTAACCAATAGTTTGGCGGATAAGCTGTAAATCGTTCATAGTTTTTGCCATAAAAATAGATGGCAAGTCCGGTGGAAAAAATGGATTATTTCGCCATAGCTTTCAACAGGTTCCTGTATCTCCCCGGCGGGAGTCCAATTTGCTTTTTAAACATCCGGCTGAAATAATATTGGTCTTCGTAGCCCAGTTGCCAGGCAATTTCTTTTATTGTCAGTCGGGATTGCTTTAGTAATTCAATACTTTTGGTTACGATTTTTTTCTCTACCAGCTGGCAAGCAGTTATTCCCAATCTCTGCCTGACAATTTCATTGAGCTTTTTCTGATTAATCCCTATTTCGCCTGCAATTAAATCGGCGTACGCATATTCAAGATAATTTTTGTCCAGCAATGTTTGGATATGTTCAAACACTTCATCATCACTTAGGTTCCCCTTTAATAATTCCTTATTCATATCAAAAAGGTTGGCAGCTGGGTCCAGTACTGCTATCGGATACGATTTGCAGCTTAATTTAAGGCTAAAATAGCTCAAATTCTTAACTACCTGAGGGTATGGCCCGTCTGAGAGCATATAATGATTATCGCTGGTTATGACCAGTCTGAGAATTGTCCTGCCAATCAAACTGATTCCCAAAACCGGCCAAGCCTGAGGGTTTCCTTTTTTATGGGTTTGGGCCAGCAAAAATAGAAACAGGATTACTCCTGGCTCAATTATCTGGGTGCTAACCGATCCCTCGCTCCAAAGAGGACAAAAGCGAGGACCCCCATCCACAACATGTAACCATAAATGTTAATTCTTTCCTTTACTCCAACCCAGGGAGTAGGTTGTCCGGAGGCGATCAGCCTGCCATCAAGACCTGTCAGGATCCCAAAAACAATCAATATCAGCAGGGTTAAATAGGAATAATACCGAAATATCCTGGCGTCGGCAGTGGCGCCAAGGGTTATTACCATCAACATACACAATACGTTTGCACCGGTAAGCACTATATGCATGGTATCGGTGGCTGTCATCCCCTTTCCCCTTAAATGGATGGGAAAAAATAACAGGGTTACTTCCCCAATTATCCCATAGATGACCAACAAAGCCCCGGTTGTGCGGATACCAGGCCTGTGTTTAAATAGCTTCCGAATAAGGGATCCAAACAAAACGACGAGCAGGGAATAAAATGTAAAAAAAAACAGAAGCACAGGCCTTGTGGGCGCGTCTATGGCCTCCAGCTCGCTGACAGACTGGGAACAATACTGATAATTTGTCCATTGATTTGCAGCGAATAAATCTGTGCTCACATAAAGCAGGGAAGAAAAAATGCCGCAACCCAGAAGAATTTTAAACAGTTTCTCCCGCAATGTGGATTGGTGTGAAGCAGTTACGGAGGGTTTCATCCAGGACTATTTATCTGTGATGGGCTTACTGCTGGATTACCACCGATTTTCCCTGGCTCTGAACTACCTTATCCGCAAAATCTGTCACAAATTTTGTCACGGCATTCCAGTCCGTATATTCATAGTCCCTGGAAGTGTCGGTAGACCTGCCTTCCCGTTTTGAAATCATTTTCATGATCAGGCGCTTGAAGAAGTCATACTCAGTATATTTCAGAGCACCTGCTATTTGAATGGTCATCCGTGGCTTCCAGCCTGCATTAAACAAAAAGTTGCTACATATTTGTTCCGCTTCATGGTGCTCTTCCTCGATGTCCGATGCGACCGCAAGACATACAGAAAAAAAGGCACTCGACTTCCTGTTCAGTCCGGAAGCCTCCCTGGTAATATAATGGGAAACAGCTGCCTGGTATTTATGCATGTGGATGGACGCACCGATTATGACCGCATCAAATAATCCTGGACCTGGCGGATCCTCCGAAGCGTCCGCCAGAGTAACCTCGTGGCCCATGCCTTTCAGGATGTCTGCCATGAAGCGGGCGATTTTCCGGGTTTGACCTTCCGTCGTACCGTATATAATAAGAAGTTTCATGTTTTTTGTTTCAAATTGACCAATAATCACATAAACTCAAATGATAAGCGTCATTTCATTGAATGATAAATAT
>Ga0318563_10000325_pt1 | contig 19804 bp, 18 predicted proteins | sample GRESIP066b5f19_FD_203689 | JGI IMG/M metagenome (GOLD analysis project Ga0318563, IMG submission 203689) | Tropical soil microbial communities from Luquillo Experimental Forest, Puerto Rico - GRE.SIPMG.066b5f19 | ecosystem: Environmental > Terrestrial > Soil > Tropical forest > Bulk soil... | reverse complement strand
GCCAAGGGCTACGCGGTGGACCTCGCCATGCGCGCGCTGCGCAAGCGCGGCGTGAAGAACGCGCTCGTGGACGCGTCGGGCAACATGATGTCGCTGGGCCATCCGCCCGCGTCCGAGCACTGGCGCATCGGCCTGCGCGATCCCCGTGATCGCGTGCCCTACTTCGCGCGCCTGTGGCTCGACGGCGACGCCATCTCGACCTCGGCTCAGTACGAACAGTTCGTCGCCAAGGACGGCAAGCGCTACGGCCACATCCTCGACCCGCGCACGGGCCAGCCCGCGAGCGGGCTGCTCGCGGTGACCGTGGTCGCCCCGGACGCCACGACGTCGGACGCCTGGGACACCCCTCTCTACGTGCTCGGCCTCGATGCGGCGAAGGCGAAGGCGCTCGAACGGTCCGACGTGGCCGCGGTGCTCGTCGAGCCCGGCGAGGGCCGCGACACCGTCTGGGTGGAATCCACCCTGCTGCCGCGCTTCACGCTCGAGCCGAGCGCCGAGCGCTGGTTCGTGGTCCGCACCTTCTAAAGGTGGGGGGCACCGCAGGGCGCGGTCGATTGCATCGCGCATCGCCGGAGTTGCGCCGCGCACGCGGCGCCACGTCGCGAGTCCCGCGGCCGCCGAGAACGATCCGTCGCGAGCGCGCGCGTTCGCACCGCGCTGCGAGTTTCGCCCCAACCGTGGCCCGGCTCTTGCCCTTCACAGCGGACCCCTCGCCGCAGCGAGGGGCATGTGCCATTGCCTCTGCGCGTTCTCGCGCTCTCCGGCGTCCCCGGCGGGCGGCATCGGGCGGCGACGGGCACAGGCCGATGGAGCACGGCATCCATGAACGTGGGGCGTTCCGAGCGTGAACAACGTGCGGGATCGAAAGCGGAAGTCGTTCGCTCGTCACTGGCCGTGGTGCGTCTTGCCGGGCGCGCTGCTCGGCTGCGCGACGCCGGTGGCGCCGCCCGCCCCGCCGAGCGGCGGAACGGCACTGCACCTCGACTACGCGACGTTCGCCGGCGCGGTTGAGCCGATCCTCATCGAGCACGGCTGCGACGCCGGGGGCGACTGCCACGGCGGCGGCATCCGCGGCACGCTGCAGCTCTCGCCCCAGACCGCGAAGGACACGCTCTTCGACTTCCACCAGGTCTCGCTCCAGGTCACGTCGAACGCCCCCGACCAGAGCCCGATCCTGACCGCGCCGCTAGCCGTGTCCTCGGGCGGCACCGCGCACAGCGTCAAGGTGTTCGCGGACACGAACGACACCGAGTGGCGGGCGATCCGTGCCTGGGTGCGCGCGGGGGTGTCGCCGTGACGCGGCGGGCACGCACGACGTGGAGCCACGCGGGTCTCGCCGCGGCGCTGATCGCGACGCTCGCGATCCCCGCCACCGCGCGCGCGGACGCGGCCCCGGCCGACTCGGCCGTGTTCGTGAACGGGCTCGAGGCGCTCCGGCCCGAGGCCGCGCGCGCGCCGTTCACCGTGTCGCCCGGCGTGCGCCCGTTCCGCGAGCGGCTGTCGGTGAGCCCGGGCTACGGCGTCATGGGGCAGGACCGCCTGTTCGTGCTGCGCGCGGCCTACCACCCGACCGGCTGGCTCGGCTACGAGGCGACGCTCGGGCACAACCCGGGGCAGTCCGTGCACGCGGTGCTCCACTCGTTCGGCGTGCTGCTCCGCTGGCCGCTCGCGGGACGCTTCCAGCCCTACGGCGCGGCCGGCTACGGGATGGTGATGGTGCAGCCGGGCCCTTCGCTCAATGCCAAGCCCGTCACCAAGAACGCGCTCACCGGCGGCGCGGGCCTGGAGTGGTTCATCCGCGACGACCTGTCGTTGCGCTCCGAGGTGCGGCAGGCCGCCGTGTTCGGCGAGCAGCGCGGGCAGAAGGGCGTCGTCGTCTACGACTACACGCAGGCCACGATCGGGCTCGCGTTCTATCGGTCGATCCGTCCATGACGGAGCGAACGGCCGGGAGGTCCGGAACCCGCATGACGAAACCCATCCAACGACCCGCGCTCGCGCTCTCGGTCGCGCTCTTCGCCGCCGGCCTGTGCTCGAGCGGCTGCCGCGAGAGCGCACCCGACGACCTCATCGCGCAGACGCCGACCACGGACGCGCTCGTGTTCGTCAAGGCCACCGCCGAGGAGTCGCTCAACCGGACGAACGCCAGCTCGAACCTCTACAAGCTGTCGCCGATCTCGCCCGCGGGCGTGGTCACGCCGCTCACGAACTTCACCGGCGCCAGCATCTCCGACCCGTGCGTGTCGTTCGACGGCCAGCGCATCCTGTTCTCGATGCGCCCCGCGGGCGGCGGCGACCGCAACATCTACGAGATCCACGCCGACGGCACGGGCTTGCGGCAGGTCACGAGCGGCGGCGGGCCGGACTTCGACCCGCTCTACCTGCCCGACGACCGCATCATGTTCACGAGCGCGCGCGACAACGAGATGGACGAGTACAACCACTCGTTGGCCGAGCACCTGTACACGTGCGACGCGGACGGCTCGAACATCGACCGCGTGAGCTACAACCAGAGCAACGACTTCGACCCGACGCTGCTCGCGAACGGCCGGGTCATGTACACGCGCTGGGAGCACTTCGGCACCATGAACCGCTTCCCGCTGTTCGTGACCAACCCGGACGGCACGGGGACGTTCCACCTCTACGGCCCGCACCAGGTCAACTTCTTCCACCCGCAGCCCACGCCCGACGGCCGCATCATCGCCATCGAGTCGAACATGGTGGAGGTGGACGCGGGCCCGCTCGCGCTCTTGAAGACCGAGCAGGGGCCCGCCGACCCGACGACCGGCCCTGCGGGCACGAACTGGGACGTGCTCACCCCTCAAGTAAACCTCGACGGCGCGCCGTGGCCGTACGGCTCGTTCAAGTACCCGATGCCGATCGGCGGCAACCGCTACGTGTGCTCGTACTCGCTCCCCGCCGCGACCGGCCCCGAGGCCGACTACGGCCTCTACACGTTCACGCTCACGCAGACCGGCTCGGGCAACCCGGGTGACCCGGCCACGTTCAGCGTCGCGAACATGTCGTTCCTCTACAACGACCCGACCACGAACGAGTACGACGCCCAGCTGCTGGCGCCGCACCCGAAGCCGCCGGTGATCCCGTCGACGATCGACCGCAGCGTCGACTACGGCGAGTTCCTGGCGCAGGACGTGTTCAACCGCGGCACGAACGACGGCCAGGAGCGCCCGGTGAAGGGCATCGACCGCATCGACAGCATCGCGGTGATCGTGGCGCGGCCGACGCGGCCCGGCGAGGGGAACGACATCTCGGCGAACGACTTCGAGAAGCGCGAGCTGCTGGGCTTCGCGCCGGTCTACCCCGACGGCTCGTTCCGCATCCGGGTGCCGGCGAACACGTCCGTGAGCTTCGCGACGCTCGACACGCTCGGCCGCGGCTTCGTCGTCAAGCGCACGCACCTCTACGTTCGCCCGGGCGAGAAGTTCGAGAACTGCTTCGGTTGCCACGAGGACCGCCACGCGGGCCCGCCGGTGTCCACGAACCCGAACCCGATGGCCGCGCTCTACCCCGCGCACGACCTGAACATCCCGGAAACGCAGCGCCAGATCATCAACTTCGAGTCGACGATCGGTCCGATCGTGGCCGCGAAGTGCGTTTCGTGCCACCAGCCCTCGGGCGTCACGCCTGCGGCCGGGAACCTCGACCTCACCACGGTGCCCGACACCGTGCGCATGAACCGCATCTTCCCGCGCGCGTACGTGAACCTCTCCGGCGAGTCGATGACGATGGCGACGCAGGAAGTGGTGCCTGCGTTCCCGCGCCACTCGAACCTCATCGACTACGTGCTCGGCGCGGGCTCGCGCGCGGGCCAGGGCTTCCATCCCACCGGCGCCGATTCGCTCTCCGCCGTCGAGCGCCGCCAGTTCAACCTCTGGGTGCTGCTGGGCGCCCAATACAAGTGAGACCACCGATGTCGCGCATGACCACAAGGATGCTGGCCCTGTCGCTCGGTTTGGCGCTCGCCGTGCCCGGCTTCGCCGCCGCCCCCGCGCCCTCGCCGGAAACCGCGACCGCGGCGCTCTCGACGCATCCGCTGCGCCGCGTCGGCGCGGCGGCCACCGACGCCCAGGAGCTGACGCTCAGCTCGCTCCGCGGCCACGTCGTGGTGCTGAACTTCTGGGCGAGCTGGTGTGGACCTTGTCGCAAGGAGCTGCCGCAGCTCTGCGCGCTCGCCGCCGACCTCGCCCCGACCGGCGGCCGCGTCGTCGCGGTGTCGATCGACTCGGACCCCCGGAACGCCGCGGACTTCTCGCAGCGCTTCGCCCCCGGGTTCGCCGTGTTCCACGACGGCCCGGACGGCCTCGCGCGATCGCTCGACCTGCCCGCGCTCCCCTACACGCTCGTGCTCGACCGCGAGGGCCGCATGGTGTGGAGCGGCGGCGGCGGTGACGCCGCGACGCTGGCGACGATCGGCACCGCCGCCCGCCGCGCGGGCGAGGCGCGCGGGCTCGCCGACGGCGCCGCGGAGGGCTCGACACGATGAGCCGCGGACTTCGTACGGGGCTCGCGGCGCTCGGGCTGGCGCTGCTCGCGGGCTGCGCCACGGTGCCGGTCAAGCCGTGGCAGCGCGAGCGGCTCGTAGACCCGATCGTGGCGTTCAAGGCCGAGGCGCGCGAGGACGCGCGCAAGATGAAGACGTTCGAGGCCCGCGAGGGCTCGACCGGCGGCGTCGGCGGCGCCGGCGGAGGCTGCGCGTGCAAATGAGGCCCGCGCTCACGCTCACGCTGCTCGCGGCGGGGCTCGCCTCGGCTGGCGCCGCGCCGGCCCTGGCCCAGGAGGCGGCGGACGAGCCGCAGGTCGCCGGCACGCTCGTGCGCTGGTTCACCGACAGCGATCACGTGAGCGTGCGCTCGCTCTCGACCGACTGGGCGTGGCCGCTGGCCCGCGGCTCGGACCTCACGTTCCACTACAACAACGAACGCGTGTTCATCCCGGCGATCTCCGCACCGCCGGGCTCCCAGGACGCGATCGACGCCATTACCACCGCGAGCCGGCCCATCTCGGGAAACGCGTTCGAGGACTTCGTCAAGCAGCGCAACGAGGTCCAGGGCGAGTACGAGCGCGGCCATGCGGCGGTGAACTACTACGTCTCGAGCGAGTCCGACTACCTGGCGCAACAGGTCGGCGGCCGCTGGGACCGCGACTTCCGGCAGCAGACGATGAACCTGTCGTTCGGCTCGAGCTGGGGCTGGGACGAGATCACCCCGCTGCAGAACGACCGTACGCAGACCGGTGACGCGCGCAAGACCACGCTCCACTGGAATGCGATCATGACCCAGGTGGTGTCGCCATCGCTGCTCGTGCGCTACGGCGTCGAGTACAACCTCGTGAACGGGCTCCAGCACAACCCGTACCGCGACGTTTACGCCGGCGGCACGAACGTGCCCGAGCGCACGCCCGACGTGCGGCAGCGGCGCGACGCGTTCCTGCGCGTGAACCAGGCGCTGCCGAACCGCGCCAGCATCAAGTTCTCCTACCGCTTCTACAACGACGACTGGGGCGTGACGTCGCACGAGCTGGGCACGCGCCTGAGCCAGTACGTCACGCGCGGGCTCTCGGCGCGCTGGGAGTACCGCTGGTACACGCAGACCGCCGCGAACTTCTGGAGCGACTCGTACGCCAGCGTCACCGGGATCGACGGCTTCCTCACCGGGGACTACCGGCTCGGTCCGCTGGCGAGCCACCTGTTCGGCGGCTCGCTGCGCGCCGACCTCGAGGCGTTCGCGCCCACGCGCACGTTCGTGCGCCGGATGACGCTGTGGTTCGACCTCGAGCGCTATTTCAACAGCAACAACTACTCCGCGAACGTCGTCGAGACGGGCGTGGACTTCAGGTTCCCATAGAGAGGAGCACTCACGTGCGACGACGCCTCCTGCTCAGCATCGGATACGTGGCGCTCGCGGCACTCGCGGGAACGCTCTCCGTGGCCGCGTTCGGCGTGTTCACCGCGGCCGCGGCCACGTTCGCACCCGCGCCGCTCGCCCCGGACCTGGGCCTCGACGCGCTCACGCGCCGCGTGGCTCAGGACCAGCTCGGTCGAAACCTGTTCGGCGACCCGTGGGCGACGGTGACGCTCTCCCACGTGGACGTCTACGACCGCTTCCCGTACGTCGAGTCGCGGCACTTCATCGTGGTCTCGGACCCGGCATGGAACCGCCTCGTCTACGGCGAGGCGGGCCAGTCGCTCGCCGCGTTCGACGGCGCGGGCACGCCCACGGGAGCGCTCGCCTCGCCGCGCGGGCTCGCGGTGGACGATCAGGACCGCGTCTACGTCGCCGACGCCGGCAACGGCCGCGTGCTCGTGCTCCAGGCGAGCACGACGTACGGCAAGCTCACGCTCTCGCCGCTCTACTCGATCGACGGCCTGTCCGACCCGAGCGGCGTGGCGTGGTCCGACGGCGGCACCCCGTTCAAGCCCGACGACGACGCGCTGTTCGTGGCCGAGACCGGGAAGAACCGCGTCGCGGCGTACACGCTCTCGGCCGCCTCGGCGCGGCTCGCGGGCACGCTTGGCGCGCTGGGCTCGGGCGACGGCCACTTCGGTGGTCCGCTCGCGATCGCGGTGGGGCACGAGTCCGGTGCGTCCACTGGCGACGTGTACGTGGGCGACGCGCACAACCGGCGCATCGTGCGGCTCGGCTGGGACGGCGCGCACTTGAGCTGGCGCGCTTCGGCTCCGTCCGGCGCCGACGTCATATCCTCGCTCGCCACCGACGAGTGGGGCAACGTCTACGCCGCCGCGCCGCAGCAGGGCGTGGTGCTCAAGTTCAATGCCGGCCTGGAGAGCATCGCCGAGCTGCGCGACGGCCTCGTGGCCCCGCGCGCGCTCACGGTTCCGTACTTCACCGTGAACGACCATCGCGACGGCCGCGTGGTGCGCACCGGCCAGCCGGCGGCGCTCGTGCTCGAGCCGTGGGGCGACGCCACCGGGCTTCGCCGCTGGGACCTGGGCGTGTCGGTCGAGGGGCTCGCCGTGGCCGGTGCCGACGCGCCGGTCGCGAGCTTCACGCTCACTGACCGCGCGCGCGTGTCGCTCGAGATCGACGAGCCCGGGGTGCCCGGCGTCGCCGGGTCCGGGCGCGTGCTCGCGAAGCGCGACGCCGGCACGTTCGAGGCCGGGCACGTCTCCGTGCCGCTCACGCCTGCGGATCTCGCCATGGCGCCGCGCTCGGGCGACCTCGTGCTCAAGGTCACCGCGGCGCCCGCGTACGCCGCGGGCAGCTCGTCCGGCGCCGCGAGCGTCGCGCTCACGGCGGGCAGCGGCGGCCTCGTGCCGCCGGGCGTGGCGCAGCTGCTGCCGGCGTGGCCGAACCCGGCACGGCTCGGCACGCGCTTCCGCTTCGCGCTGCCGGCGGCCGCCGCCGGGCGCGCGACACTCACGCTGCTCGACGCGAGCGGCCGGCGCGTGCGCGCGTTCAACGGTCCGTTCACCGCGGGCGTGAACGAGCTGGCGTGGGACGGCACGGACGGCGACGGCCGGCCCGTGCGCTCGGGGCTCTATTTCTACGAGCTCAGCCTGCCGAATGCGAAGAACCTCTCGCACCGGCTCGTGGTGGTGCGTTGAACGCAGGCGCCCGCATCGGCGGCCCGTGGCGCCGCGCGCACGTCGTGGGCGCGGCGCGCGTCGCGTGCGCGGCGCTGGCGCTCGCCACGGCCGGCTGCCTCGACGAGCCGAAGATCGAGGACCGCTGGACGCGCGTCGACATGGTCGGCGCGAGCCTCGCGCCGTCGCAGTCCGTGCCCGCGGGCAGCACGATCCCCGTCTCCGTGAGCAGCAACATCACCTACCGGCGCATCCTCACCGGCTACGCCGTCGCCGAGCTGCGGGCGAGCACGACGATCGCGCCGGGGATGCTGCAGATGGACCCGGACGCCGACCGGCTGCGCATGGCGAACGACATGGACCGCCTGCTCGCGACATCGGTGAGCATGGGCCGCGAGGCGCGCGCGATCACGGGCTGGGACCATCTCATCCAGCACATCGACTTCTCGTTCACCGGCGTGGTGCCCGGCACGGTCACGGACAGCACCGGGACCGGCCCCACCGCGGGGCTCTTCCTCGTCTGCTACCTGGGCTCGGGCATCAAGGAGGAGCTGCCGAGCGGCGCGGACACGGTGATCGTGACGCCGTTCCCGTCGGCCCCGTACCAGATCCTCCCCGTCGGGCTCCCGGTCACGGTGGCGCCATGACCGCGACCCGCACGGACGCGACGCGGTGGACGGGACGGACGGCGGCGGGGCTCGCGCTCGCGCTGCTCGCCTGCGCGGCGCGGCCGGCACGCGCCGGAGAGGCAGCCCCCGCAGCGGCGCCGGCCGCTGCGCCCGCACCCGCCGGAGCGGCGCGAGCCTCGAGCCCGCGATGGGTGGCGCTCTCGCTGCTGGGCGGAACCGCTCAACCCGTGTCGAAGCTGGCCGATTACCAGTGGGACGTCCATCCGCACGCCGGGTGGGGCGCCCAGGCGCTGATCGGCCGGGGCGGCCTGTCGGTGGGCACGCGCCTGTGGCGGAGCGGCACCACGCAGGCGCTCGGCCTCGCCGGCACACCGGATCCGCACGTGAGCACCACCAGCCTCGAGCTGGTGACGCGCGCGCGCGTGGCGCACTGGCGGGCGGTGGAGTGCGTGGCGCTCGCCTCGGGCGGGCGGCTCGCGATCCGTTACCAGCCGGACCAGCTGACGATCGACACGGGCGGCACGCCGGTCACGGTGGCACTCGAGCCGGTGAGCTCGTGGATCGCGGGTGCGGGACTCGCCCTGCGGGCCCCGCTCGCGGATGGCTGGGCGGTGGGGATGGAGGCGGAGCGGAGGGTGTGGGCGCTCGACACGGCGCACCGCAGCGGTTCGGCGGTGACGTTCGCGCGCGAGACGTTCGGCGACTGGCAGATGCGGTTCGAGCTGGGACGAGCGTGGGGATGGTGAGGAGAGCCATGACGGCGCAACGAACGCACTCGACCCGGTGGGCGCTGGTGCTCTGCGCGAGCGCGTGCCTCGCCGCGGCCGCGCACCCGCAGGCGGCGCGCGCGCAGGCGCCCGGCGCGCCGGCGGACTCCGCGGCGGCCAGGCCCGCCGTGCCCGCGAGCGCCGCGGTCGCCCCCGTGCCCGCGCCGGCCGCGCCCGCGATCGCGCCGCCCGCCGCGACACACGTGGTGGCCAACGCGCCGCTCAACGTCGTCGCCATGGTGCGGCTCACCGGCAAGCCGCGCACGGTGCTGCGCACCGGCCCGAGCGACGCCGACGCCATCGCCGGCGTGTTCCCGCCGGGCACGTCGTTCGCCGTGCTCGGAAGGAACGGCGACTGGGTGAACGTGCGGCTCTCGCCGACTGAGTCGGCGTGGGTGCACGCGTCGCTGTGCTCGGAGTACGAGGACCTCCCCGGCGTGAAGATGAGCCCGAACCCGCGGCTCTACACGCGCACCGGGACGTTCGCGCTCGAAGGCTACGTCGCGGGCTACGCGTTCGACCGCGAGTCCAATTCGCTCGCGCTCGGCGGCCGGCTCGCTTACTACGTGCTCGACCGGCTGCAGGTGGAGACCGGCGCCGGCTGGACGCACGTCCACCGCCCCGCCGAGATCGTGGAGTCGCTGTTCGGCCTGTCGCTCGAGGCCGAGGACTTCGACATGCTGTTCTACCACCTGAACGCGACGTTCGAATTCCTGCCAGGCCGGCAGATGGTGCCGTTCGTCACCGGCGGCGTCGGCTCCTCGATCATGCAGGGCCGCACCGAGACCAGCGTGAACTTCGGGGCGGGCACGACGCTGTTCCTCTCCAAGCGCACCGGCATGCGCTGGGAGGCGCGCGACTACGTGTTCACCTCGGGTACGGACACCGCCCGGCGCCTGCACCACAACATCGAATTCAGCATCGGCTCGCTGCTGCTGTTCTAGGAACAGAACCTCCGCTGAAGGAGAGCGACATGGACGACCGCGCCCCTCGCAGCCCCCTCCGCTTGCCGCTCGCCGTGGTGTGTGCCGCGCTCTGCGTCGCGGGCGCGGCGCACGCCGGCAGCGCGCCCCCGTTCGCCGCCCGCGCCGGGCTCGAGCTCGCGAGCGCCGCCGCGCAGGCCTGGTCGGCCGACGCGGCGCTCGTCTACGTCGAGAACGACGAGGCGCTGGACGGCGCGGGCGTGAGCCCGCGCTGGAGCTACCTGTTCTATTCCGCGTCCGAGGACCGGGCGCGGCTGTGGTCGGTGCGCGGCGGCCGGATCGCCGCCGCGGAGAATCTCGACATGCGCTTCGACGCGCCGCCGGTCGCGTCCGGCTGGCTCGACAGCGGCGCCGCACTCGCCGCCGCGGAGCGCGGCGGCGGCGCCGAGTTCCGGAAGGACCACGGCGGACGCCTGGAGACCATGCTGCTCATGCGCGGCGCGTTCTCCGAGGGCGATCCCGACGAGACCACGTGGACGCTCGTCTACCGGGCGCAGGGCGTGCCCTCGCTATTCGTCGTCGTGAGCGCGGCGGACGGCAAGGTGCAGCGCACGTGGAGGGGCTGACGATGCGACCCGCGCGCGTCCTCATCACGCTGCTGCTTGCGCTCGTCGCCACGGCCGGTCACCCGACGAGGTCCGCGGCGGCGGCGGCCGCGGACTCCGCCGCGTCCGCGCCGGGCCCGGTCGTGAAGGCGACCCCGCCCGCCGCCGTCACCACCGTGTCCGTGGAGCGTGAGCGCCCGGTGCGCGAGAAGCTCCCGACGGTCCAGTTCCTGCGCGCGAACCGCGACTTCATCCGCGCGCGCTTCGACCGGCTGCGCCTGGAGTCGCACGACGCGCATGCCGGCGCGGGCGACATCGACCCGCGCTTCCTCGCCTACCGGCGGCTCCTCGCCGAGATCGCCGCGAGCAAGGACTCGGTGGCGCGTGCCTCGGACGCGCGCGAGCGCCAGGGCGTGTTCACGAGCGTCGAGGACCTGGCGGCGCTCGAGCGCGAGCTGGACGAGATGGAGCGGCAGCTGGACACGCAGCGCGCGCGCTTAGGCGTACTGCAGGCGGACTTCGCCGGCCGGCAGCGCACCGAGCTGGACCTGGTGATCACCGGCGGCACGCTCGCCGGCCGCGTGGACAGCGTGCGCGTGACGCTCGAGGACGGCACGAGCGTGTCCTCGACGCTCACCGAGACGCAGCGCGGCTCGCTCCAGCACGGCGGCGCGCTCGAGGTGTTCTGCGGGCTCGTCGAGCCGCGCGAGCAGGTGATCGAGATCGCGCTCATGGGCGAGGGCTGGAGCGGCACGGGTCACGGGTTCCTTTCGATCGAGCCCGCGCGTGACCGGCTCACGTTCCTGAAGCTCGACCTGTCGCAGGCGAAGCCTGCGCTCGGCATCGCCAGCCTCACGGCGAGCACGTGGCTGCTCGACGCGGGCCAGGATGCGAGCCCACTTCGGGCGGAAGCGGGCCAGGAACGGCCGTGAACCGGACCGCTCCGGGCATGGGCCGCGCCGCGGTCGCATGCTGCACCGCGCTGCTCGTGAGCGCGCTCGCGGCCCGCGACGCGCAGGCGGCGCGGCATCCGAAACCCGCGCCGTCCGGGCCCGCCGTCGCCGAGGCGCCGCTCGCTGCGACGGCGCGGCTGACGCCCACGCGCACGCCGGTGGACGCGCGCCACTACATGCTCACGCGCGCGGCGCTCGAGCACGCGCACGGCGACTACGCCGCGGTCGTGGCGACGCTCGCGCCGCTCTCGCTCGAGTCCTCTCCGCCCTTCCCCGACGCTGATCGCGCCGCGTTCCTGCTCGGCCACGCCTGGCTCGAGCTCGGCCAGCACGAGCGGTTCGCGGCACTCGCGCGCGCCGTCCAGACCTGGCCGACGCCGACGCCATTCACGCGCTGGCTCGCGTTCGAGGCGCAGCTCGAGGGCGACACGCAGGGCGAGGCCGTGCGCACCGGCGAGCGCGCCAGCGATGCGCTCGCGGCGAGCCTGCTCCTGCGCGACGGACGTCCGGACGCGGTGCTCACGCTGGTTCCGGCCGGGACGCGCGACCCGATGCTGGTCGAACTGCGCGCGCAGGCGCTCGAGCGGCTCGGGCGCGACGCGCGCGCGGAGTGGGAGCTTGTCGCGGCGACGGACACGTCGTCCGCGCTCGGCCGTGACCTGGCGGGCGCCGCGCTCGTGCGCGTCGCCACGCTCGAGGCCGAGAAGCACGAGGATCCGCGGCCGTGGCTCGCGCGCGTCAGCCCCGCAAGCCGGTACGCGCCGGTCGCGCACCACATGGCCGCGCTCGCCACGCTCGAGTGCGGCGACCTGGCCGAGGCGAGGACGCAGCTGCTCGCGCTCCGCTCGTCCGATCATGCTTACGCGAACTGGCGCGAGGTGGAGCAGGTGCTGGCCGGGATGGCCATGGACGCCGGGCACTGGGACGACGCCTACGAGCGCTACGCCGTCGCCGACTCGGACTGGGCGGGTGATCGCGACGCCCTGATGGCGCGGCTCGCCGCCGACTCGGCCGCGTCGCTCTGGCGCGCATGGGAGCACGACCGCTCGGTGACGCGCGCGCTCGTGCTGGACGGCCTGCCCGCCGACCAGCTCACCGAGAAGCTGTCGCTCGCGGCCGCCGACGTTGCGGGCGCGCCGCGCTCCGGCGACGCGGCGAAGGCCGGCGAGCCCGCGCTCGCCCCGCCGGAGCCGCTCCCGGGTCTCGCTCCCGAGGTGCCGCCGCCGCCGCCCGAGGACTGGGACCGGGTCGCGGCGTCTGAGCGCGGCGTCGCGGCCGCGCGCGGCCTCGCGGCGCTCGCGGCGGATTCGCTCGCCCGCGAGCGCGGCCGCCTCGGCGACCTGCGGCGCTACCTCGCCGAGGGGCTGCTCGCGGCGCGCGCCCAGAGCGACACGCTCGCCCGCCACACCGCCGTGCTCGATTCGCTCCAGCGCGCCATGGACGAGACCGCCCGGCGGCTGATGGAGCTGCGCGACGCCTCGACGCTCCGCTTCCAGCGGCGGGCGGCGACGGTGCTGGAGCGGAGCCGGCTCCACGAGGCGTGGCTCGACGCCATGAAGCACTTCTACCTGGACGGCCCGGACGGCGCCCGGCAATCGGCGACGCCGCCGACGCTCAAGGGCCCTGATGTGGTGCTGGCGCAGGAGCAGGAGCTCGCGCGGTCGCTGCGCTTTTCCGCGGGGCACCTGTACGACGAGGCCACGAAGCGCATCGCACAGGCCTACGAGCGCACCTGGGGCCCGCGGATGATCGACCGCGTCGGCTCGCTCGCCGACGGCACGCGCGCCGCGCTGGCATGGTCGCGCGCGATCGCGCGCAACGTCGACAGCTCGCTCGCGCTCGCCGGAACGAGCGCCGAGGAGACGCGCCTCGCCTCGCTCGCCGCGGCGCTCGCGCGCAAGGCCGACGAGCGCGCGGCGGCGAACGCCCGGCTCAAGACGGGCATCGCCCGGAAGGCGGTCGAGCGAGCGCTCACGGCGCTCGCCGACGAGCGCGAAGGGCTCGACTACGGCCTCGCGGCCGCCGCGTACGCACGCTCGGTGAGGCTCTCGGCGGCCGACACGCTTCCCGCGGCGGCGAACGTGCGCGCCACCAAGCCCGGAGCCGCCGCGGACTCGCTCGGCGAGGCGATGACCGCGGCCGACTCGCTCGGGGCCCGCAATCGCGACGACGCCATCGCGCGCGCGAGCATCTTCCTCGCCGATCACCCGCAGTCGCCGGCGCGTGGCGAGATGCGCTTCCGGCTCGCGGACCTGCTCGTGACCGCCGCGCGCGTCGACTACCGCGAGCGCATGGCGGCGTGGGTGCGCGCGCAGGCTGAGGGCCGCACGCTGCCGCTCCCGGTCGTGGACCATGCGCAGGCCCTCGGGCTCTACCGCAAGATGCTCGCGGAGGACACCGACTTTCCGCACCGCGACGCGGTGCTGTTCAACGCCGGCATGCTGCTCGCCGATGCGGGCGATCGCGGCGCGGCGCAGTTCTTCTCGCAGCTCCTCGCCGAGAGCCCGAACTCGCCCTACGTGCAGGAGGCGAGCCTCCGCCTCGGCGACCTGTCCGTGGACGCGCAGCGGCCGGACATGGGCGTGGCGGACTACGAGCGCGCGGCCGGCGGCAACGACCCGTCGCTCAAGGCGATCGCGCTCTACAAGTCGGGCTGGGCGCACTACAACGCCGACCAGTTCGACGAGGCCGCGCGAGCGTTCCGCGGCGTGATGGACCTCTATGCCGGCAAGGCGAAGCTCGAGCTGCAGACCGACATCGAGCACGAGGCCGAGCAGTACTTCGTCTACTCGCTCGCCGCCGCCGGCGGCGCGGACGCGTTCGCGCGCGAGTTCCCGGCCGGCGGCGACGAGCGCCCGTATGAGCGGCGCGTGCTCATCGCCATGGGCCAGCATCTCCGCCGCTACGGCGAGCTCAAGGAGGCCGAGGCCGTGGACCAGCTCTACCTCGAGCGCTGGCCGGGCGACCCCGCGGCGCTGGAGGTCGCGGGCCGGCTGGCCGACACGGAGCACCGCGCCGAGCGCCCCGACGCCGAGCGCGCGACACGGCTCAAGTGGGCGGACCGCTTCGCGCCCGGCGGCGCCTGGGCCGCGGCCCAGGGCAGCGACTCGCTGCGCAGCGCGGGCGAGGCGTTCGCGCGCGACGCGTGGCGCGCCGAGGCGTACGAGCACCACCGCGACGCGCGGACGAAAGGCTCGCGCGCAGAGTGGCAGACCGCGCTCCAGTACTACGAGCAGCTGCTCGCGCGCTGGCCCGGCGATTCGCTGGCGCGCACGTACGAGCTGCACGCGGGCGAGGCGTGCGCAGAGCTGGGCGAATACGAGGCCTCGCTCAAGCACTATCGCGCCGCGGCGGGCCCGCCCGCCGCCGGGCACGACAGCGTCGCCACGCGCGCCGCGTGGCAGGTGGTGGCCGTGACCGATCGCTGGTACGAAAGCACGCGCGCGCCCGCACCCGCCGGTGCCGGCGCTTCAAAGACCGCGACGCGCGGGACCGGGAGCGACTCGCTCGCGCGCGCGTTCGTGCGCGAGGCGGAGGCGTTCCTCGCGAAGGACCCGAAGAATCCGCAGGGCGCGGACCTGGTGTGGCGCGAGTGCCAGCTCCAGCTGGCGCACGGCTGGAACGACGAGGCGCAGGCGTCGCTGGCGCGCTTCGCGCGCGGCTACCCGGGCGACAAGCGCGCGCCGCTCGCCGCCGGCGAGCGCGCCGAGGCCTATTTCCGGGCGGGCGACTTCGCGAACGCCTCCGATGCGTTCGAGGAGGCGCTCGCGATCGCGAAGCGCGTAGGGGCGGACACGCTCGCGCGCCGCGCCGAGAAGGCGCTGCCGGTGTGCGCCTACCGCCGCGCCGAGGCCGCGGTCGCTTCCGATTCCACGCAGCACGCGCGCCATGCCGAGCTGTTCGAGGAGGTGGCGCACCGCTGGCCCGACTACGAGCACGCGCCGCTCGCCCAGTACCGCGCGGGCCTCGCGTGGCTCGACGCTGGCCAGACCGAGAAAGGCGTGCACGATCTCGAGGACCTGGCGACGCGCTGGCCGTCCAACGTGCTCGCGCGCGAGGCGCGCTTGAAGTCCGCACAGGCATGGGAGGCGGCAGGCGACAAGGAGCGCGCGTCGGCCGCGTACCTCGAGTTCGCGCAGAAGTTCAGCAAGGACGACAACGCCGACGAGGCGTGGCTCAAGGCCGCCGACCTCGCCGACTCCGCGGGCCAGGGCGAGCACGCCGACAACCTGCGCCGCGAGTACCTGAAGCGCTGGCCGAACGATCGTGAGTCGGCGCTCGAGATCCTCGAGAAGCTGGCGCACCAGGAGCTGGGCACGGTGGGGCCCGAGAAGCCGCTCGCGACGCTGCTCGCGACACCGAAGCCCGCGACGGCCAGGGCCAAGGGCGCCGCGCCCTCGGCCCCGCCCTCCTACCTCGCGCAATACTTGAAGCTCGCCTCACAAAAGCCTGGCCTGGCGTCCAAACCCCTGCTCGCTGAGGTCCGCTTCCAGTTCGCGGAGGAAGCGTACCGCCGCTACGACGCGCTCAAGCTCACGCAGCCGCTGCCCAAGTCGATCGCGGCCAAGCAGAAGCTCCTCGACAGCGTGCTCGTGCGCTACCGGCGCACGGTGGACATGGGCGTGCCTGAGTGGTCGCACGCAGCGGGTTACCGCATCGGTCAAGCCCTTGTGGCCTTCGGATCCGCGCTGGAGGCGAGCGAACGACCTGCCGATCTCACGGGAGACGACCTCAAGGCTTACGAGAACGTGCTCGTCGAGCAGAGCATGACCTTCCACGAGCGGGGCGAGACCGTGTGGAGCGAGACTCTGGAGAAAAGCCAGGGCGGTGTCGCCGATGCTTGGGTCATGAAGACCAGGCAATCGCTGTGGGCTCACTTGGGCGACCGCTTCCTGTTCGAGCCGGACGTGGACTTCCCGGTGGTCGAGGGCAAGGCGCCACCGCGCGCCCGCTCGAGCCGCAGCGCGCGCGACACGGCGAGCGGCGTCGCCACCGAGGGCGAGCGCTGATGCGCCCCCGCGGCACGCCGGTGCGGCACGCGCTCGCCCTGGGCGCGATGCTGGCGCTGCTCACGGGCTGCTCCGTGATGCACCTCGGGCACTCGGGCGGCGCCCCGGACGTGACCGCGGCCACGGCGCCTGCCGAGTCCGGCAAGAAGCACGGGCACGACAAGGCGGACTCGAAGTCGCTCGATCCGCTCGACGAGGCGCGGCTGCGCGCGCAGGAACAGCCGAACGAGCCGTGGTGGCCGTACCAGGAAGCGACGCTCGAGGCGAAGGCGGGCCTGTCCGCCCAGGCCGAGGCGTCGCTGCGCGCGTCGATCGCGCGCGACTCGGGCTACGCGCCGGCGCTCACGGCGCTGTCGCGCACGCTCTACGAGCAGGGCCGGCACGAGGAGGCGATCCGGCTCCTCTCGCCGGTGCGCGAGGGCAGGGTGACGATGACCGACGGCGAGCGCGCCACCGCGCTGGCCGGGCTCGCGCTCCACGAGGCCGCGTTGGGCCGCGAGGCCGACGCGCGCGCCACGGCCGCTGGGCTGCCGCGCGACGAGGCGGCGGGCGTGAGCGGCTACCTCGCCGCGCGCGGCACGGATCACGACGCGGCCGACAAGGCGACGCAGGCGGCGCTCAAGGCCTCGCCCTCGAGCGCCGCGAGCCACAACAACCGCGGCATCGCGCTGCTGCGCGCCGCCGACGCGGACGGCGCCGAGAAGGAGTTCCTGCGCGCCATCGAGCTCGACCCCATGCGCGCCGCACCGTATTACAACCTTGCGATCCTCCAGCGCTGGTACCGCATGGATCCGGCCGCCGCGGCCATCCGGTTCAAGCAGTACTGGAACCTCTCGCACGCCGACCCCGACAGCCTCTACGCCGAGCTGGGGCGCGGCACGCCGACCCCCGTGGCCGAGGGCACGAGCAAGTGAGCCCGCGACGTCATACAGCGCTCGCGCTCCTGCTGCTTGGCGCGCTCGCAGCGACGGCGGCTGCCGTGTCGGCCGCGGAGCGCCTGCCACTTCAAGTGATGCTTGAAGGACAGGCGCCCGCCGCGAAGGCCTCGCCCGCGCGTGTCATCGCGGGCCCGGCGAAGCCTCGTGTCACGCCGCGTGCGGTCGCGAAGCCCGCACCGCGCGACAGCACGTCCTCCACGTCGCGCGGTGGCCGCACGGCGCCACGCATGCTCGACGACATCCACATCGAGGGCGAGATCCCGGTGCCCCAGGTGCTGTTCATCACCGCGCGCGAGCAGCGTCGATTCATGGAATTCCAGCACCACCGCTATACGAGAACGAGTCTCGAACTCGGCCGCGGGACGGCGATGCCCTCGCGCATCGTGGTCCCCGAGCCGAGCCCTGCGCAGGGAAAGGAGAATCAACGATGAACGAGTTGGCCGGACTGGTGTCCTCCTTCAAGCAGGGCGGACCGGTCATGTACGCGATCCTCGGCATCGGGGTGGTAGCGGCGGCGATCGCGCTCGAGCGATTCCTCATCATCAGCGCCGCATCGGTCCTGAACGGCAAGAGGCTGACGAAGGACGTGATCGGGCACATCAACCGCGGCGACTGGAACGCCGCGCGCAACACGAGCAAGAAGTCGAACGCGGCGGCCGCGCAGGTCGTGCAGGCGGTGCTCGCGGTGCCGGAGCTGGACGAGGCGAAGCTCCAGTCGGCGGCCGACGACGCCGCGGCGCTCGCCATGCCCCCGCTCACGCGGCGGCTCGCGCACCTGAACGTGCTCGCGAACATCGCCACGCTGGTGGGCCTGCTCGGCACCATCACCGGGCTCATTACGGCGTTCCAGGCCGTAGGCGCGGCGGACCCTTCGCAGCGCTCGGCGTTCCTTGCCAGCGGCATCTCGATGGCGCTCAACGCCACCGCGTTCGGCCTCCTGGTCGCGATCCCGACGCTGGTCACGCAGGGCTTCCTGGTCGGCCTGGTCGAGGGCATCGCCGAGCAGGTCGAGGAGAGCGGCATCCGGGTCACGCGCGCGCTGCTCGCTTCCGCCGCGCGCGGCCAGGTCGTGCCCATGCCGGCCCGCCCGACGCAGGGCGCGCCCGCGGCGCGCGGCCCGTACGCCCCGCAGGGCGGGACGCCGTAATGCCGCGCCGCGCCAAGCGCAAGGAGCTCAAGGTCAACACCGACCTCAAGCTCATGCCGCTCATGAACATCATCATCGCACTGATCCCGATGCTGCTCCTGTCCGCGGTGTTCCTCGAGGTGAAGGTGATCGAGACCACGCTGCCGCGCGACGCCGACGCATCGGCCGCGGCCGCGGTGCCGGCCACGCCACCGCTCGACCTCGCGGTGCACGTGCGCGGCGACGTGTACGTGATCGAGGGCCACGGTGTGTCGCCGCTGCTCGTGCCCAGGCGAGCGGGCGCCGCGTCGCCGGACTCCGTCGCGGCGCTGCAGCTGTCGCAGGCGCTGCGAGCGATCACCGCCGCGCATCCGGACACGAAGGACGTGCGGATCGTGGCCGAGGCGCGCACGCACTACCAGGAGGTCATCGCGCTCATGGACGTGGCACGCGCCGCGGGTCTCGCGAACGCCGCGCTCGAAGGCGCGGGCGACGAGCCCGCCGTTCCCGGGGGAGGGAGCTGACATGCGCCGTCGCCGATCGCGCGCCGCCGGCATGATGGAGCGCTACACCTCCGACGGCGGGCTCACGCTCACGTCGATGATGGACATCCTCACCACTCTGCTGTTCTTCGTCCTGAAGAGCTACATCTCGGGCGGCGAGGTCACGGTGCCGCCGCCGGGCGTGACGCTTCCGCGCTCGACGGTGAACGCGGCCATGCACACGTCCGTGGTCGTGGCCATCGACCACGAGGACATCATCATGGGCGGCGAGAAGGTGGCCACGGTGCGCGAGGCGCTGGCGACCGACGAGCTCATGATCGCGCCGCTCGCGAAGAAGCTCGAGGAGGCGCGCAGCCAGATGGACGAGATCGCGCAGCGCAAGGGCGAGAAGCGCGAGGTCGCGCGCCTGGCCACGATTCAGGGCGACGCCGGGATCGAGTTCCGCGTGCTGCAGAAGGTCATGTACACGCTCGACCGGAACGGCTTCCCGGACATCGAGCTCGCGGTCCTCAAGAAGGCCTGACCCGCATGAGCACGGACGCGCTCTATAGGCAGCCGTACTTCAACCCGGACGACACGCTGTTCGTCCGCTGCCTCCAGTTCTGCACGGTCGTGGCGCTGGCGCTGGTGATCGGCGTCCAATTCATGCCGGCGGCGCCGCCGAAGCCCGTCGTCAAGTTGGAGGAGCTGCCGCAGCGCTTCGCGAAGTTGATCCTCGAGCCGGCGAAGAAGGTGCCGCCGCCGGTGCTGCCGGCGGGCGACAAGGTGCGCGCAGCGAAGGTCGAGC
>Ga0318563_10000323_pt1 | contig 19811 bp, 16 predicted proteins | sample GRESIP066b5f19_FD_203689 | JGI IMG/M metagenome (GOLD analysis project Ga0318563, IMG submission 203689) | Tropical soil microbial communities from Luquillo Experimental Forest, Puerto Rico - GRE.SIPMG.066b5f19 | ecosystem: Environmental > Terrestrial > Soil > Tropical forest > Bulk soil... | reverse complement strand
TTGCAAAGCCATGGATCCTGTCATCAGGGAGGTAGCCAGGGCGGTGGAGGGAAAGGCAAGGGTGGTCAGGGTTAACGTCGACAAAAACACAAAAGATGCTCAGGCTTACCAGGTTCAGGCAGTACCTACCTTCATCGTCTTCAAGAAAGGAAATGTCATCTGGCGACATCCGGGAATGATTGATAAAAACAGTCTTTTAACCGTCCTTACTCAAAACGCCTGATTCAGGCTTACGGTTTTTGGCATCTGAAAACCTGATTCATTGACGTTAAAGTTTGATTTATGGAGTACAAGATCAATCACCTGACCTTGGTTGAACCTACCCTTCCCCTATCGGCTCTGGAGGACGAGTTAAAAAATAAGATCAGCCGTTTCCAGTATCTGGTCGCCGATTACCCCAAGAAATTGCTGTTGGAGATATTTGTGAAGAAGGAGGGATTGGAATTGTATGTCGTAACTGCTTCGCTTGCCCTAAAGGGAAAATTCGTATACGCAGAGGAAAAAGGACCCAAACCGGCCCTGGCCGGAGGACTTGCCCTGGATAAATTGAAAGGACTGGTAAAAAAACAGCTGGCTGCCGAAAGGAAAGATTATTTATACAGCAGAAAATACAGGTCTCACGCGAGGGCAGAGAATTCAAGAAATTTATTGGAAGAGCAATCCAGGGCAGAAATGCCATCGTCCTTTATAGAAACCCTTAAGGAGGTGGTTCCTGAATTGTTGCCGTTTGTCAGAGAGGAAATAGGAAGAAAAAAGGTATTGAGGCAACTCATGGCCAGGGAAGCACTTAGGAAAAGCAACATTGCAGACGCCGTATACCTGGAACTGTACAGGTCCTTTCGCAATAACCCGGATGAGCCGGAAAAAATCATCATCTGGGCCTACTCGGTCGCCAGTAAGAAAATAAGGGAACTGGCGGAAGAATACACGGGACAGTACCGGATTGAGGAGGATTTGCCATCAATCCCAAAAAAAGATGGTTCAGATGAAGAAGAAACTTTGTCTGTCCAGGGGGCGCCTTTTGCCAACCAGCTAAACCAATCGAATGAAAGATTCTTTGGCCCATACCATTACTACTTCCAGGAAATCCTGACTGATGCGGGTGCTGGTGATGACATGCTGATAAATGCAGAATCTGAGAACGAGGACCTGACCATCCGGGAAATATTGCAAAACTTTCCCGAGGAACAACAGTCGGTATTTGAGCTATACTATCTTCACCGCTTCAGAATTGATGAAATCTCCCGAATAAAAAACATCGGGGAAAGTCAGGTTGATCATTTGGTTAAGGGGGTAAGGTCAGTCATACTCCAGACTGTAAGGAGTCAGGATGAGCGAGTTTCCATTTCGGTCAAGGATCGTGGCTGAACAATCCTTAATCACAGGGCAAGGCGACTCGAATTCCGGTAGTCATTTCGGAGCGACCCTTTTCCCCTTGCCAGTACTGCCATAAAACCCAATTCCTACCCGATTTTCACCTCCTCCTCCCATCCTGTTTCTTTCAGCGCCGGATCATTTTCCTTTTTGAGGAAATCTGCATTGGACAAGGACTCAGCCTCCCAGGCGAGGATGGCTTCATCAGGGACCATCTCAACGGGTGTCTTCCAGGAAGTTGAAGTCTCATTATAAGCCAGATTGGATTGTGAACAATAGCATGAAATGATAGACCACCTCGGGGAATCGGACAGATTGGCTTCCGAACGGTGTAACAGATTGGGATGAAACAGGAGCGCATCGCCAGGTTCGAGGTTGCAATACACGAGTTCCATTGTCACGAGTGCATTATTGACCATGACCATGTCAGCCCCCACCTGTTCACCCGCAAATCCATGATTGAGGCGTCCCAGCTTATGGGAACCGCGGATGACCTGCAGGCATCCGTTTTCCTTATTGGCTTTTGTCAGGGCGATCATGATACTGATCAGCTGATCAGGAAACATAAACTGGTTCTTGTACCAATATCCGTAATCCTGGTGCCATTCCCAGGCGCCTCCCACACGTGGTTCTTTTTGCATCAGCTTGGAATGAAAATGACAAACCGGGGCATTACTGTCCATGAGGTCCCCGGCAGCATGAACCATTTTTTCGCTCCGGGTCAGGTATCCAAAAACGTCGCTGCCTGGTGTAAACCACAATGATAATCTTGTCTTTTTCCCACTCTGGTCATTGAGGTCCAAGGCATTTTTGCGCATGGCATCATCGTCAAGGGCGACCTTATACAATCTTTCTATTTCTTCTGAAGAACAAAAACCGCGGACAACGACATAACCCTCCCGGTGGTATTCGCTGATTTGTTCTTTCGATAATTTAAGACTGGGCATAAGCAATCATTTAATAGATCAAAGTTAATATAATCGGGAGCCAGGAGTTCACCTGAAAGTAAAATTATATTTCCTGTCGCAGGTACTGGCTGGCGGATGCAAAATCCCCGGAAAGAAAATATTTCACCAGGCTTTAATAAGGTAATTGAAAAGAATGCGAGGGCTCCAACTAATGGGCAGAAAGCCTCTAGGGCTCAATAATAGGTAAGGGGTTTGAAACCCTGGTCTACGTTTACAAATTCCCGGATCTGGTTGCCATCTTCGTAAATAACGATGAAAGACCTTTTCCTGTCATCTGTCTTTTTCTGTAATTCCAATATCCTGGTTACGATAAAAGTACGGTCCACCCAGGAGAATCTGTCTTCGACCTTCATATAGTCATGAACAGAAGAAATGACCTCTCCCGATTTCAGGATATGAATGGTGCTTACTACCCCTCTCTCTGATACCTGGCTGTCGTGTGCCGTATACATAAAAAATTTATTGAAAATTACACGTAAATATTCGTAAAGGTATTTAATATTATCCACATTATTCTCTTATTCTTTCCCTGTTTACTTCCGGTCCCGGGGCTGGTTTCAACCATCACTCAACGCCCTGGGATATGCGTGGGTAAAGAATTTCAGATGCTTCGGAAACCTGAACAAAGCGAGCCCGAGAATACCGGATGTAAAACAGATACAACAGTTTACATCACGCGCCGAAGGGTGATGATGAATAGTTGATCATATTAACTTTAGTCAACTATTCCTGTTTCCTGAAAGCAGAATTAAGCCTGTTAACTGCGGCTGCAGAAAGGGTCCGGCAAATTATTTAACAGTTCCTTATTATTTGAAACTCAATAATCCTGCCAAGTTCGGTTGACCATCCTCCAATCAGGTTATCAGAAAATGAAGGATTGAGTCGACCTGTGGAAAGCCGTTGCCGGTTCACTTTATTTCCGGGTCAGGAGGAATATCTGAGCACGCTTCGCGCCGCTCCGAGTCCGCTGGCCAGGGCAGCTTCCACAGTCCCCTGGCTACTCCCGGAATAAACTGCTTCCCCGGCAAAAAAAATAGTTTCCTCTACAGGACTGCTCAGCAACTTCCTTGCCCCGGCCGTACCCAGCATGGGATAGGAATAGGCTCCTAAGGAATAGGGAAATTTGCCCCAGTTGAAAACGGCCGATTTTATCAGGCTGGAATGCAGGGCCGCATAAGGCAATCCAAAAACGGAAGACAGGGACAGCTGGGCGACCAGGAGGATCATTTCGTCTGTTTTGTGCTTTAATTCCAAAGCCCGGGGACCACCGATCCATCCTGTGAGCAGGTGATTTGGGTGAGGGTATTGAGTCCACCAGGTTGGAATAAGTTCATCCGTAATAATGAACCTGGCTTTTTTTGCCCGAGCCTCCCAGAAGGGCTGGTTAAACTCAAGAAGGATCTTGATCACTGAACCATACCCGATCTGCGCTGCCGCTTCCAATTGCCTGGGAATTTCTGGCAATATGGTTAAGCCATTCCCTCCACCCAATTGTTGATCGAGGACTGCAAGGGGTGCAGTGATGATGGTTTTACAACCGGAGAATTCAGATCCTGTTCTGGTGAACACGTTCACCGTGTTTTTCTTCCACCCGATCCGGACAACGGGTTCTGAAGTGATCAGCCTGCAGCCCCTCTCCAGGCATTCCTTCGCCAGGGCATCCGTAAGCTTGGAATAACCCCCGGAGATCCTGTACTGGCCTCCCTCTTCTTTTGTCCACTCTTCAAACAGGGCCTTCGTGCTGGCAAGACGGGTATCGGCAACATCGAAGCCTTCTGCGAAGCGGGTGGCTCTTCTTCTCAACTCAGTGTGTTCCACGCCTGAGAAATTTTTATCCAGAAATTCCAGCAGGGGGATATCGGCTCTGAGGCCCTTCATTTTCTTCAGGAGCTCTTCCCATCCCACAACGGATCTGTCCTGTTTTTTTAATTTGCCTTCCTCAAAGGCCACCATGGACCAGCCTGTGGGATAGTAACCGATCCTGTATTCCCTGAGTAATTTGAGCGTGAGGGGAAGGTCTCCGTGGACGAATTCTGCTCCCGCTTCAAAGAGGAGCGGCTTATCCGTTTCCAGGGTAAATATTCTTCCCCCTGTCCGGCCGGTAGCCTCCAGCAGGGTAACACGCCTCCCTTTTCGCAACAATTCCCTGGCTGCGATCAAACCGGCGGCTCCTGCCCCGATAATTATGATTTGGTCATCCATTTCAATTATTTCCCTTGTTGCCTGTCTGGTCAATTTTCCCGGTACCAATGCCATTTGCCGAATGAGGCAGGCTCAAATAAGGCGGGATCGAGCTCCACATTCGGTTTGCATTCTTTATAAAACTCCTTCTGAATAAGATGGTCATTGATGTAGAAAATACAAGTGGTCTCAGACCAGCCACCCCCTAATTGGATATGGTTGTCAAAAACGGCATCTACCTTCCTGCCATCATCGAACTTCAGTAACCGCACGAGCACCAGCTTTTCCCTGTCGATCCAAAGCTGGTTTATTTTTTCCTGGTTGTTTGATGTCCCGACGACCAGGACAGGCCTGCCGTTCCACACATCCTCGTGAAATTTGTCCAGGTCGTAGTGTAGTGACCTCAGGCGCGCGAGAGCCGAATCAAAGGGCATAAAATACATTCCCCCCAATAAAAAAGTCAGGTCATTGAACTGAACCCCTGTTTTTTTTAGTTGTCCCTTCTGGAAATTAAAAACAGAATCATTACTGAATATTACCGCATCACCATTCGCCGGTTTACCAAAATCAATCCTGAATTTGTTCGGGAATGAAATTGCCTCATACCAGGTGGAGGTATTGATCAGGCTGTCATTTCTGTATCTTTCGGTTGTCTGTACGAAGGTCAGAGTCTTATACCATTTACCATGATAGCGGTCATACATTTGTTTTAGAATATCTGTTCCACCGCTGTTATGCGGTGAACCGGGCGGTAGAAGCAGCATGCAAACCAGAAGATGTTTCATAAGCTTAAAAATTTGTATCAAAACTAACTGAATTGTTTGTTCATGTCGCTTCCCAGGTGGTCACTATGTTGACTGGCAAAAAACCAGGGCTCACCGGAAGCGGTTTCTCCAGATGGAAAACTTCACAAGGACAATACAACGTGGCACAGTTTTTTGTACAGTTTATTTGGTCTTCAAAACAGCACCATTATTTTAGTCATTCATAAAATAAGCAAAATCCCAAAAAACAATTTTCGTGAGGAAAGGAATAATGATATTTTCCCTGCCATTGACTGACCTGCCGGGGTTTAATCTGGTCAGTTATTCCGGCATTATTTCCTGCCTGTTCAATCGGTAGCTCCTACCCTGGCAAAACCTTTCGCACCTCCAGCCAGAGTCACGGGGGCGGACAATGAACGGGAATGGAGACATGGCCCCTTTGATGTGGTTCCGGCCCATTGGGGCACAGCAGGCAGGAAGTTTGCCAGTGGGCCCCTGGTCACTGGATAAGACCGGACGGGTAACGATTGGCTGATAGGTAAGGGAGGGAATTTGCGCACAGGGAGGAGAAGCTTTCTATCTTATAGTCACCTCCCTATCCAACTTGAACAATTACCGGGCGAGGGCCCTTGCATGTGGGTAAAGGACTGTTCAAGAAATAATTGATAAAGAAACATGACGAGGAAAAAGAATAACATCAACGAGGTGAAAAAGCAGGCCGTTCCTGGTAAAAAAATGGAGAACTCTCCGGAGGAACAAATTCCGGTAGGATCCGCAGACGCTTTTGATGAAACTGAGAATCCCCGCTCCGAAGTGGACAGGGAACTGAGTGATGAACAGTTTGATGAAGAGATTTCAGATCAATAATCGGATTATTTGTTCATTCCCCTGATCTTTTAATCCGGAAATTCTCAAAATCCATTTCTTCTTTTTCCGTAATCTGCACTTCAGCAACCTTTGCCCGGGGTGGTCCATTCTTGCACCAGGTCACGAACCGCTCTATGTTTTCAGGTCTTCCGCTGGCTAGTACCTCCACATGACCGCCCGGGGCATTTTTTACCCAGCCCCTTATGCCAAGGCTGTCAGCCATATCTTTGGCGGAAGCACGATAGTAAACCCCCTGCACTTTTCCGATTATCATCAGATGAACAGTCATAATTATTTGAGTTACCGGACCTGCGGAAAAAAGATCAGTTTCTGTTTCAAAATTACAACCTCGTGCCGGATCAAATATCGGGCGATCCAGGCGGATTGGAGACAAGTACGTCTCCTTCGCGCACACGGCAATCCCTACCCGTCAGGGCCGCTCCCGGTCCGACCCCCCATTTCTCCTGCAATTGTGTATCCAAACTGAAAAATTTTCTCTACTTTAACGCCATGTATTTTCAAAGTCTTCAGATCTTTTGATCATGGAAACCAAAACTGAGTGGGAATGGGAAATCAGACCGGAAGAAAACTGGTTTAGACTTAACCTGACCGGATTGTGGCACTACAAAGACCTGTTGATCCGGCTGGTAAGAAGGGATATCATTGCCAGCTATCAGCAAACCATCCTGGGTCCGGCATGGGTTTTTCTGCAGCCACTTTTCACAACCCTTGTTTATTTTATCATCTTCAACAAGATCGCCAATATTTCAACTGATCATGTACCCCCTATTTTATTCTATTTACCCGGGACCCTGATCTGGACCTATTTTTCTGATTGCTTTATCGGCGTCATGTACACGTTTACCCAGAATGCGTATATATTCAACAAAGTCTATTTTCCAAGATTGATCGTTCCTTTGTCCACTTTACTTTTTCATTCATTCAGACTGTCAATTCAATTGGTTTTATTCTTTATAGTCTACCTCTTTTTTCTCCTGAGTTATCACGATGTTCACCCTTCGGTTTACATTTTACTTTTTCCCCTGCTTGTCCTGATGGTAGCGGGATTTTCCATGGGTTGTGGTTTGATTATCTCTGTGTTTACAGCCAGGTACAGGGACCTCGATAACATCATGCAGTTTCTGCTCAGGCTATTTATGTTTGCGGCACCCATCGTGTATCCTGCCTCGATCATTCCGGAAAAATTCAGGTGGTTTATCTGGCTAAACCCGCTGACCCCCTTGATTGAAACATTCCGGACAATTTTTTTTACCGGTGGCCGCATTCATACCGGATATCTCCTGATAAGCTTTATTTCGACAGGTCTCATCCTGCTTGTGGGCCTGTTGTTGTTTAAGAAGCACGAGATCAAAATTATGGATGTTGTTTAATCAGTCGGAAATGAATCAAACAATCATAAAAGTCGAAAATATCTCCAAATATTACCACCTGGGCACGATGGGGGCCCGTTCCTTCAAGCAGGACATGAAAAGATTCTTTACCGGAAAAGGTCCCGATCTTTCTACCCTGGACCAAGACAACTCCCGTGACCATATCTGGGCACTCCGGCAGATCGAATTTGAGGTGGCCCAGGGAGAGGTCCTTGGATTCATAGGACGCAATGGCGCAGGAAAATCCACGTTGTTAAAGATCATTTCACGCATCACCCTTCCGACCACCGGAATTATCCGCGGTAACGGGCGAATCGCCAGCCTGCTGGAAGTGGGAACCGGTTTTCACGGTGAGCTTACAGGGAGGGAGAACATTTATCTGAACGGACATATCCTGGGAATGAAGAAAAAAGAGATCGATAAAAAATTTGAGGAGATTGTCGATTTTTCCGGAGTGGAACAGTTTATAGATACCCCGGTGAAAAGATATTCGAGTGGGATGTATGTCCGCCTTGCATTTGCTGTAGCTGCGCACCTTGAACCGGAAATCCTGATCGTCGATGAGGTACTCGCCGTGGGGGACGCAGAATTTCAAAGCAAGTGTATCGGCAAAATGAAGGAAGCGTCCTTGCAAAAAGGGAAGACCATCCTTTTTGTAAGCCATAACATGGAAGCCCAGCGAAATCTTTGCCAGCGTGTCATAGCTCTGAACAGGGGCAGGATTATGGACATAGGCAAACCCGAAGCAGTCATTGCCGGTTATCTCAGGAGCGAATCCAGCCAATACCTCCAGCAGTTATTTGAAAGCCCAGATGAAGCGCCGGGAAATGATACAATAAGAATGCGGAGGGTTCAACTCATTCCCGGATACCGCAACCAGTCAGGGGTCATTGACATCCGGACACCACTGGAGATCCAATTTGAATGCTGGTTTCACACCGATAACGATTCTGACCTGATGGTCAGTATCCAGTTGTACAGTGCTGCCGGTGATTGTATTTTTGAGACGGTCTCCCCCAAGAAAAGATTCGGTAATGGCCTGATTGAGGGCGTCTGCCACATTCCTGGCCATTTTCTCAACGATGGATCTTATTATGTTTCCATAGCTTTTATGAAGAATTTTGCCACAAGGCTATATTGTTTTGAATCCTGTCTTTCATTTGACGTGGAAGATTACCGCGAAAACAGCGACTGGTACGGCAAATGGAATGGACAGGTAAGGCCTGATTTTCCTGTTGTCCTGCATGGCCCTGAAACTTCAGAAATATGAATGATTTCCAGCCCTACCAGATTCTTCACATCACCCTGAACGAGCTCGAATCATGGGATCCTCCGGCAGGTAATCACTATATTACTTTCTGGTGGGAGAACCGTCCTTTGGGCCACCTGTGGCTGGAAAGGTCAGGCATGCCGGGTCCGGGGCAATTCCACGAATTGGTTTACGTTGCCATCCGCGATGCGCTGGAACAGCTTTTTGCCAAGAGCACCATTTTGTCCAGGCATGATCTCGGGCTGCTTGTCAGGAATGGTCAATATAAACAGCTTCATCACTTCCTGGAACTGGCCCGTTCCAGAACAGAACAAAATCAAATACCTGACCGGTTCACGCTGTCCGTTATTGTCTGCACCCGCAACAGGCCTGAACTACTGAAAAAATGTGTGGAATCCCTGATGAAAAGTGTTGACCAGGATTTTGAGCTGGTCGTCGTTGACAACAGCCCGGGGGACAAGACGGTAAGTGATTACCTGAAAGCATTTTCCGGGGTCCGGTATGTAAAGGAAGAAAGAAAAGGATTGGGCATTGCCCGTAATGCAGGTCTCCAGGCTGCCGGTGGCCTTCTCCTGGCCTTCACGGACGATGATGTGGAAGTGGACAAACACTGGACCTGGAATTTGAAGCGTTGTTTTCGGGATCCTATGACCATGGCCGTTACCGGCCTGGTCATACCCAAAGAACTGGAGACCCGTTCCCAATATCTGTTTGAGAAATACTGGGGATTCAACAGGGGATATTCATCGAAGACCTTTGACCATCGTTTTTTTCTGGATCATCTTGGACGGGGTGTTCCTGTCTGGGATATCGGAGCGGGAGCAAACATGGCCTACCGCCGGGAGGCATTTGACCTGGTAGGAGGATTTGACGAAAGACTTGAAGCTGGAGCCGCAGGATGCAGCGGAGATACTGAATTCTGGTACAGGATTCTGGCTGAGGGCTGGAATTGTCAGTACCAGCCACAGCTCGTGGTTTATCATGAACACCGGAAAACAGTGCAGGAGCTCCGCAGCCAGTTGTATTATTATGCGAAAGGCCATGCGTGTGCCCTGATGGTGCAATACGAAAAATACTTTCAGAGAGGAAACCTCGTCAGGCTTGGAAGGGTCATCCCCGGAAATATCCTGAAAAAAATGGGAAGAAGCGCCCTGTCGGGTCACTGGAGAAACCTGGGTCCGGCTTGGAGGGAACTGAAAGGTACTTTTGCGGGGTGGCTCTATTACCAGGTCCGCCGGAAGGAACCAGGTTACCGGGTGCCTTTCTTCCCAACGCATCGGCGACCTGACAGACGTGACAAGGGTGAAATTCCCCTGGTTTCGGTTATCATACCCTGTTATAACCTGGGGATTTATCTGCCGGATGCAATCAGCAGCGTCCTCAGGCAAACCCATCCCCGGATGGAAATCATTGTGGTAGACGACGGGTCTACTGATGACATCAGCAGTATTTGCGGGCAATACACAGGAGTTCAATATGCCCGCGTGGAAAGGATAGGACTTTCCGCCGCACGGAATGTAGGCGTCACCTTCAGCCGGGGTGAATTTCTTGTTTTCCTCGATGCGGATGATTTTCTTTATCCCGAGGGGATTGCGACGCAGCTGGGTTATTTTGAAAAAAAACCGGATCTGGCTTTTGTATCGGGAGCCCATGACCGAATCGACAGCAAGGGGGCGGCGTTACCCGTCAGCGGACCGTATGACAAACCGGATGATAATTACTGTTCTCTCCTGCTCGGTAACTATATAGGAATGGAAGCAACTGTTATGTACCGGAAAGATTTGTTTTTTAAGCATCATTTTGATCCCCGGCTGCAGGCCTCTGAAGACTATTGCCTGAATTTGGAAATCGCCAGAAATTATCCGGTTCTGGGTCACACAGAAAAAATTGCTGTTTACCGGATACACGGAAAGAACAGTTCTTCAGATGCCCGTTTTATGCTCCGCATAACCCTCCTTGTACTGGGTAAACAGAAGACATTGATCCGTAATGATCGCGAAAAGAAAGCCTACCAAACGGGGATCCGCAACTGGAAGCGATATTACCGCAATCAGGGGAAAACTCAACCCAAATAGTTGAATATTATGATATTTTATATAATTTTATACAAAATTGTTTGCGCGAGTGAATAGCCGTATTCCCTTGGTCCCGCCTAAAATCATGAGCCTCGAAACTTCCTCCCCCCGGCCGCTTTGGTCGGTTATGATCCCGGCTTATAATTGCAGCAGATATCTTATCCAGGCCATTCAAAGTGTTTTGTCTCAGGATCCCGGACCGGACAACATGCAGATTGAAGTTGTGGACGATTGCAGCACCGATGCCGATATTGAAAAACTGGTAGATATTATCGGCAAGGGGAGAGTTTCCTATTTCAGGCAGAGAGAAAATATCGGCAGTCTCAGGAATTTTGAATCCTGTATTAACCGCGCCAGGGGCCACTGGGTTCATATCCTTCATGGTGATGACCAGGTAAAACCCGGTTTTTATCAGGAAATCGAGCGTCTGTTCCTCCAATTCCCTCAGGCAGGAGCAGCATTTACAGGGCACAGCGTTATGAACAGGGACAGCGTAGTGCAGGAGAACAGCAGGAAATTATCCCACAGACCATGCATCCTTGACAATTGGCTGTACAGGATCGCCATCGCCCAGCGTATACAACCCCCTTCCATTGTCGTAAAGCGGGAAGTCTACGAAAATCTGGGAAGTTTTTACGCGGTACATTATGGGGAGGACTGGGAAATGTGGGTCCGTATAGCAGCCCATTATCCTGTAGCCTACTCACCCCGCCACCTGAGTCTTTACAGAATACACCATACCAACATCAGCAGCGAGTCCCTGTTATCAGGACAAAGTGTTCTGGATATCGTTCAGGTGATCGGATTAAACGCGATGCATTTCCCTGAAGAGCAAAGAAAAAAAATAACATCAGTCGCCAGAAGGCACTGTTCCCGGTATTTCGCTTTTGCATCAGACAAGGTATACCACCAACTGAACAACCCGAAAAGGGCTCTGGAACTGGCTAGGCAGGCCAGGTCATTGCACCTGAATCTGACAACCTTCCTCTTCGTAATGAAGAACCATATTAAAATACTCCTGCGTTACAAGTACAGGGACCAGATGCAAAGGGATGGATTCCATTCTGCCACCGAGTCCCTTTCTCCCTACTATCCCCTCCTGGCCAGTCCTGAACTGAAAACTGAGGAAAAAACCAGTGGTTCAGAATGAGCGGAATGCAGCCCCGATTCCTTTCAGCTATTCCGGCTCGGAGGGAAATTCAGGTTCTTACCTGCCCAAATAGATTCCCCTTAATTTCTTTTACCAGAATTCCGGGCTTTAGAGCCGGTTAGGAAGACTGAGGGATGACTTCTTCTTTTCGCTCTTGTCAGGGGAGCTGTACCGGATATAGCGCTTGAGGTTGTTTACCGGCTGTTCCAAAAGGTACCAGGATGCAGTTGCAAACAGTACAGTAATGGAAAAGTAGATGATAAAGTTCACTATGGGGATGGCAGCGACATCCTGTATCCTTTTAAAGGTTACCGTCATGGATTTTGGAGCGCGGTGTGCGATGCCAAAGAAAACCCACCAGAAAACGATGGGGGCAATCAGATGGTAGAGATAAAGTCCGTAACTGATTTTTCCGAGGTAGGTGACCAATTTACTCTCAAGAAATTTCCCAAATAGATTTTTGTACCCATTGCTGGCGCCCTCTATCAGCACCATCGAAAGCAAGGATGCAAAACCTTTGTCAATACCTGGCGATATGGTATGGTCCTGCAGAATTTTAAGGAGTGTCCAAAAAGGCAGGAAGATCCAGCATAGCTTCGAAAGGATCTTATTCTTTGTCTTCCCAATAACGTGCCAATAGGCAAGCATCCCTCCGCAGCCATAAGCGTCAAGGTTGGACGGGGTGAGTATCGTAGGAGAAACCGGTTCGGTCCAGGAAGCGGGATGAACCGCAAAGTATGATATCCGAAATGCAATTCCTGCGGCTATCATGAAGTAAAACACCCTTGGTAAAGCCTTGTTTGGAACAAACAGAATAATCCAGGGCCATACAATATAGAACTGCTCTTCTACTCCCAGGGTCCATAAATGAGCTGTTGCAGGCTCCCAGGCCTGGTCAGCATAAATCCTGAAATTGCTCAGATAGGAAAAATACATCCCGGCATGCTGCCTGAGATAATGACCCAGGTTAGGCCATAACATGACCAGGAAAAGATAGAAGTAATATGCCGGGAAAATACGAAGTGCCCTGCGAACCAGAAAGGCAAAGGCGGTTTTTGTTTTACCATACCCCAAATCATAGGACTTCTGTTTTGCTGTCAGGAGAATTTTGGTGATCAGAAAACTACTCAGTACAAAAAAGAATACAATGAGTGTGTCGATATTGAGTAAAGACTTGGCGTTTCTAAGGAATAGAAAATCCTGGTGAATGACCATCACCACAAATACGGCGCAGAATCTGTATCCGTCGAGCTGAGGTTTGAATTGCAGTGGGGAGTCTCTATGTGGTGAAAGGAAGCTTGCCAATATGGTAAGATAAGGATTACAGATTCAGATTACAGGTTTCCGGAATCCTGGTACCCCCAGGCCTCCGTTCGGGTGTAAAAATAACGCGTTCAGCATGCTTTTAGTACCTGGCCCTGAACCGCTTCAAATCATAAGTCCATGCTCGAAATTCAGGTCTATAAGGTAAATACTTTGCCCCCTGCCATCACTTCCTGTTTGTTCTCATCGAATATCACCTTTTCGCCTGTCCGGTAGGCAGCATTGGTCATGATCACGGCAATTGAGTGCCGGTAGCCTGCTTCAATTGGTGCATTCGGCTGTTTTCTGCTTCGAACACAGTCCATCCAGTTCCGGATATGTGCTTCTGTAAGAGGGTCACCACCCGTTTTCGCATCCGTGGAAACCTTTACCACCATGTCATTCAGAGACATTTCAGGCAGGAGATTTGCCTGCAGGCCCATATCCTGGGCATACCTGGCAGTCAGCCCGCCTTCGGGACTGATCTTGTTGGTGTCCAGGTTAAGTGTCCCTCCATTAGAATAGTAGATCTCTTTTACATCTCCGGCGGCATTTGTCTGCCTGGATGTGAATACTGCCTGGAATCCCCTGGAATAGTCATCAAGAGGACCATAGTCAAATGCGGCGGTGAGTGTATCAGCATTTCTTCTGCCATCCTTCCAGACATAGATTCCCCCATTCACAGTCACACTTCGCGGATGTGGCAATCCGGTAAACCAGTGGACGGTATCGATTTGGTGACTCATCCATTGGCCCGGAATGCCGGATGAATACGGCCAGAACAATCGGAATTCAAGGTATTTCCTGGGATCAAATGGCTCATAAGGCCGGTTGATCAGGTAACGTTTCCAGTCGGTGTCTTCTTCTTTCAGCTGGGAAACCAGCGCCGGCCTTCTCCATCGACCGGGTTGATTGACGTTCCATGTCAGTTCCACCATTACGACCGGACCGAATTTTCCGGATTGTATGAAATCCCTCGCCGCCTGGTAGTTCGCACCACTGCGGCGCTGGGAACCGATCTGAACAATTTTGCCTGATTCCCGGACAGCCTGGAGAACGGCCCTGTTGTCTGCCATCGACTCAGCGAGTGGCTTTTCGGTATAGGTATCCCGGCCTGCTTTTACGGCCTCGATGGTATGCCAGGCGTGCTGAAAATCGGCCGTACTGATCATCACAGCATCCACTTCTTTTATGCTATAAAGGGCATCATTATTTGAGCAGGCCATGATATCATGGTTAAATTTTGACTTCAGATAAGCCTGCCCTTCCTCCCTCCTTTTTTTCCATATATCCGAAACCGCAATGATATCAAAGTTCATTTCCTTATAAAGATTCAGAAATGAAGGAATATGGGCATCCTTATGGCGGTCGGAAAAACCTACGACTCCTACACGCACCCGGTCATTCGCACCAAGTATATTCCCATAACTTCGTGCGGTAAACCCGAGTGCCCCGGTATACATGGCCGCACCTGTCAACGAAGTCTTTTTTATAAAATCCCTCCTGGATTGATTCATCTTGTATATTTTTAAAATGGCCCTAAAGTTATACATTAGAGGGATATCAAAAACGCAAAAAACAAAGATGATGGCCCCCGATAAATCCTGGAAAAAGAAATGCCAGCCGATTGCCTGCTGGGGATTATTCTTAATTACCCTGTTCTGCGTCTGCCCTCACCAGCTCTCTGCCCAAACGCGGGTTGTTGAGGTAGCTATGATTCCGGCGGAGCATCGGGTAAGGGTAACCGTTGACGGAACCCCCTTTACTTCCCTTCTATTTCCTGACAGTCTGGAGAAGCCGATACTTTTCCCCATTTATGCGGCCGATGGGCAGATCATTACGCGGGGTTTTCCGATCAACCCGCGTAATCACGAACCTACCGACCATCCCCACCACAAAGGTCTGTGGTTTAACTACGAAAATGTCAACGGCCTTGATTTCTGGAATAACTCCTATGCCATTCCCCGGGAGAAAAAAAATAAGTATGGATGGATTTCCTTGGAAAGTGTCCTGGAGACAAAAAGTGGCACCACTGGGATGATTGCTTACCGTGCCGTCTGGAAGGACCAGCAGCAGAATATCCTTATGAAAGAAATCACGCGTCTTGCTTTCCAGGCATCTGGCGACCTCAGGATTATTGACCGAATCACGGAGCTGAACGCCTTGGAGGATATAAGGTTTCCGGATGCAAAAGACGGGTTACTTGGATTAAGGGTAGCACATCAACTGGAACTTCCCTCTACCCAGCCCAGGCAGTTTACCGACGACAAAGGAAATATTACTACGGTTGCTGCAAACCAGGCAGACGCAGTCACCGGCAACTACCTTACCAGTGCCGGAAAACAGGGGGACAGTGCATGGGGCACCAGGGGCCGCTGGTGCCTGTTGTATGGTAAGATCAGCCAGGACAGCATCAGTGTTGCCATTATCGACCACCCTGCCAATCCGGGATATCCAACATACTGGCATGCCCGCGGGTATGGATTGTTTGCTGCCAATCCGCTGGGTCAGCAGATTTTCAGCAATGGAAAAGAGAACCTCGGTTTTATGCTTAAAAAGGGGACCTCAGTCATCTTCCGCTACAGGATTGTTGTTTCATCCGGCCCCTCAGCCCTAAGCAGGGAGCAAATCAACAAACTCGCAGACGAATTTGCGGCCATCAAGTAACCGGTCCCGCAAACATTTTTTCCGCCCGCTAAATATTTATTTTGAGCCGGCATGGTCTCTCACTTTTGGACATTCATTTACTTAACTTCACCATCAGCACGTCGTGCGGGGGTACTTCAGCCTTTAGCACAGAGGATGTATTGCCGAGACTTGTTCTATTCCACAAGTCTTTAATCCTGTAACCGGTCCCGGTGAGATCCAGGTTCCTTGATGAAAGTTCATCATGAACCTTATCCCTGTTCCAGTCAAAGGAGATTTTACGAGATGTCCTGGAGCGATTTACAAAACAGACCGCCCAGCCACCATCCTCCAGAGGTTTGAACCAGGATTCCACACTGTCCATGACCGAATAATTAAATGCCTGGATTCCCAGCTTATCCTGGTCTATCGCAATCACATCTTTATTACAAAGAATTTTCTGTGTTTCGCTGGTCATGCCCCGGACATCGTTGCCAGCCATCAACGGAGCTGCAAGCATGCACCACAGGGAAAAATGTGCCCGGTCTTCACCCGCTTTCATTCCGTTTCCCACTTCCAGCATATCCGGATCGTTCCAATGTCCAGGTCCCGCATATTTTCTCAGATCCTTCTGGATATCCACAATTTTCATCACGCAGTTACCACTCCAGGTCCCGTGATTAAAGGTACCCTCAAAACAATCGTCAACATCACCGGTTGTTCTCCAGAGCTGCCCCAGCGGTGAAGCCCATTCCCAAGGTTGATTCTGGCCCCATTCACAAAGGCTGAAAACAATCGGTCTGCCAGCCGCGCGTAGCGCCTTGCTCATAGTCGAATAGGCCTCCCTGGCATTGATCCCATCGGTATGGCACCAGTCAAATTTCAGGTAGTCAATACCCAAAGCCGCGTATAGACGTGCATCCTGGTATTCGTAACCCCTCGTTCCGGGATAACCAGCGCAGGTCTTTGTTCCAGCACAATTGTAGAGGCCAAAACGGAGTCCTTTTGAATGAACATAGTCAACCAGGGCTTTCATTCCATGCGGAAATTTAGCCGGATCAGCCACAAGATTACCGGTACTGTCCCGCTCCATCGACATCCATCCATCATCCAGTACGATATAGGTGTAGCCGGCATCTTTCATGCCCGATGACAGCATATTATCGGCCACTTCCATCACCAGCTTCTCGTCAATCTTGGTCTTAAAGGTATTCCAGCTGTTCCACCCCATCGGCGGCGTCATCGCCAGGTTTTCGAATTTCTGGGCGTATCCTAGTCGAACAGTCATCAGGAAAAGAATAACGGAAATTTTTCTCATACATTGAGTATTTAGCTTTTGATCGTGAAATTTTCCATATTGTCCGGTGGCCGGATCATTTGCCTTTCTTGCTGAATCCGGCCTCGTATTGAAGGGCTTCGGTCGCTGCCGCCAGATAGACCAGCGGGGCGTTCCAGTTGATCGCTATTTCATTGGATGCATACGCGCCGTCAAAGTCGATATAAGCCCGCTCGGGGTCTGTGTAATCGTAATGGCAGTGGTCCTGCATGCCAGGATTTGGTCCTCCGACCATCAGGCCTGGGACCGGATCCGGTATGCCATCTGCTACCGAAGGACGGTGATGGGGATGCAGGGGGGATTTGGCCCCCATCCCTGTTACAAAGCAATAGCCGGTTGCATTTCTGCCCATGAGGTATTCCAGGTTGACCAATGCCGCCTGCATATACTTCTTATCCTTGGTTACCAGGTATGCATTGACAAGCAAAATACCCTGGTTCGCTGCCACTGAATTGCTCCCCCAGATGAAATCCATTCTGGATTGTCCCATTACGGTCCCAAATGCATTGTATGTTGCGCGCTGTAAAAAGTTGTCTGCCATGGCCACAAGTTTATCCCGGATCCGGAGAGATTCATGTTCATGATTTTTCCGCCATTGATGGTCAAAACGAAGAAGCGTATAACAGCCCAGTGCATACACGTTGTTCCAGGAAGGCACACTCAGGCTATCCCCAAACCCTTCTTCGAGGGCCGGATAATACTTCGGGTCACTCGTTGTAATAAATAATTCACTGGCTGCCCAGAACCATTCATCAGTGAAATGAAAATCACCGTAGCCTCCCGTGGTGATCTCCGGTTTGAATTCTCTATTCATGGCAAACTGGTCATATGGCAGGGAAGGATTTCTTTTGGCCCATTGCCATGCCCGGACCGAAGCCCTCAGGCAAGAGTCGGTAAGCCCTGGCAATTGTTTTTGAAACCTTGAAAAGACCCTGGCAGCCTGAGCCATGACGGCCGCAAAATCAAGAGCGGCCGCGGTTCCTTTGGCAACCACATAGCGGGGTAGCTTTGTTATCCCCGGCATCACCATACCATCAAATGCAGCATTCGTACATTTATTGTACACGCCTCCATCGTCCGGATCCTGCATGGACAGCATCCAGCGGAGATTATATAGAATTTCATCAAGGATGTCAGCAATCAGGTTACCTGATTCCGGAATATGGGTATCCAAAGAATCAAAATAGGAAGGGAAATCTTCATAGGCCGAGAGCAGGGTGCCCATGGTTATTCCGGAATTCACGATGTATTTATTGTAGTCGCCTGCATCGTACCATCCACCCGGGCAGTGGATTCTTGTGCCAGCCGGACGCAGGGACGTTGCTGCGGAAGGATGAATCAGGACAGCCGTGTCGGGATGACCGGCAGGTCGGGCCCACCTGCCTGCACAGGCTGCGTCCAGAGGCATGGAGGCCCGCTGATAATAAAAGCCCTTCAGCGATCCAATCGTGAGCGACCTGTGGACACCTGGTTCAATCTGGAACGGATAAGACTGCCCGAGTCCGGGAACCAGAACGGCAAACCTCCCCGGTCGGCGCAAACTGCTAAAATCGGCCATCCTCGTATTCAGGGATGAATAGGAAGATTTCATCTGGTTGCCCAGCCTTCCTTGAAAAACCGTATCCCTGTCCGACAGGTCAATGATGTAAAATCCGGTCGACTTGTTATCTCCGAGCACAACGGCCACTTTTTTCCCGAGAGGATAATAGCCCAGCTGATCAACACGGATTTCCGGAGAAATGGATTGCGCGCAGGTGATCAGGGGGCTCAACAGGCACACCGGAAAGGCCCAGGTTGGAAGTTTCATCCTAGATAAGTGGTTCTGTTTTGGTTTCAGGATTGTTGCAGGATAGCCTCAATGGAGGATAGTTCGCCCTGGCTAAATTGAATGTTTTTTAGAGTATCCAGGTTATTATCAAGCTGCTCTACACTGCTGGCTCCAATCAGCACGCTGGTTACCCGCTTGTCTTTCAGCAACCAGCCAAGGGCCATTTGGGCAAGCGATTGACCTCTTTTCTGCGCAAGGCTGTTGAGCTTCTTGATTTTCGCAAGCTTCTCCTCCGTGATTTCCTCTTCCTGTAAAAAGCCGTGAGGCTTGGCTGCTCTGGAATCCTTAGGAATGCCATTCAGGTAACGGTCAGTCAGGAGCCCCTGTGCCAGGGGAGAAAAGGGAATACATCCGACTCCGTATTGCTCAAGCATATCCAGGAGACCCTCTTCAACCCATCTTACAAACATGGAATATTTTGGCTGATGGATCAGGCAGGGTGTTCCCAGGCTTTTGAGGATTTCAAATGCCTGCTCAGCCTCTGGAACCTGATAGTTGGAGAGACCAACATAAATTGCCTTCCCCTGCTTTACCACTGCATCGAGTGCCATCATCGTCTCTTCCAGGGGTGTGTCCGGATCTGGTCGATGGGAATAGAAAATATCGACATAATCGATCTGCATGCGCCGGAGACTCTGGTCCAGGCTTGACATCAAATATTTCCTGGATCCCCATTCCCC
>Ga0318563_10000322_pt1 | contig 19828 bp, 14 predicted proteins | sample GRESIP066b5f19_FD_203689 | JGI IMG/M metagenome (GOLD analysis project Ga0318563, IMG submission 203689) | Tropical soil microbial communities from Luquillo Experimental Forest, Puerto Rico - GRE.SIPMG.066b5f19 | ecosystem: Environmental > Terrestrial > Soil > Tropical forest > Bulk soil... | reverse complement strand
GTTCCCCCAGCTCGACCCGGCGCGCCTCCTCGAACAGGTCGACCACCGCCTGGCTGTCGCTGCCGAGGGTCAGCGGGCAGCCCGCGGTGGCCAGCGCGCGGGCGGGGCCGATCCCGTCGGCCAGGTCGGCCTCGGTCGTGGGGCAGAAGCAGGCGTAGGTCCGGCTGCCGCCGAGCAGGTCCACGTCGCGGCCGACCAGGTGGGTGGCGTGCACGGCCGTGGCCCGGGGTCCGAGCGCGCCGGCGTCGTAGAGCACCTCGGCGGGCGTGCGCCGGTAGGCGGCCAGGCTCGCCTCGTTCTCGGCCCGCTGCTCGGACAGGTGCGCGTGCAGCGGCGCGCCATACCGGTGCGCCCAGGCGATCACGGGGTGCATCTGGTCCAGCGGCACGGCGCGCACCGAGTGGATCGCGGCTCCGGCCCGCGCGAGCGGGCCGAGCAGCCCGTGCTCGTCCGCGCCGAGCGCCTCGGCCCGGGCCGCCCACGCCTCGCCGTCGCGGTCGCCGAACCGCAGCTGGCTGCCGGTCAGCGGCTGCGGCCTGCCGTCCGCGCCGAGCCCGCCGGACAGGTAGCAGGTGTCCAGCAGGGTGATCCGGATCCCGGCCTGCGCGGCCGCGGCGATCACGGCCCGGCCCATCTCGTTCGGGTCCGCGTACGGGATGCCCTCCGGGCCGTGGTGCAGGTAGTGGAATTCGCCGACGCAGGTGATGCCCGCCAGCGCCATCTCGGCGTAGACGGCGCGGGCCAGGGCCAGGTAGCTGTCCGGGTCGAGCCCGGCCGCCACCTGGTACATCCGCTCCCGCCAGGTCCAGAACGTGCCCAGGCCCACCTGGGTGATCCCGCGCAGCGCGCGGTGGAACGCGTGCGAGTGCGCGTTCGCCAGGCCCGGCAGGGTCAGGCCGGGCAGCCGGGTCATCCCGGCGCGCAGGTCCTCGGCGACGTCGGCCGCGCGCACCTCGGGAGTGACAGCGGTGAACCGGTCTCCGGCCGCCTCGATCAGCACATCGCAGCAGACGCCGCGGCCGGGCAGCCAGGCCAGCTCGGCATGCCAGGCGCGCGGCGGGGCGGCGGGGACGGCAGCGGGCGCGGGCTCGGCGGCAGGCGTGGTCATCGGCCGGCCAGCTCCTCCAGCACGGCCGCCAGTGCCACCACGCCCGCTTCACAGTCGGCCAGGTCGGCGTGTTCGGCGGGCGAGTGGGACACCCCCGAGGGGTTGCGCACGAACAGCATCGCCGCGGGCAGCCGGGCGGCCAGGATCCCGGCGTCGTGGCCGGCGCCGGTCGGCAGGGCCGGGGCGGTGATCCCGCGGCCGGCCAGCGCTGCGGCCAGCCGGGACCGCAGCTGCGGGTCGAACTCCACCCGGGGCGTGAACGACTCCAGGCGCACCTCGACCTCGACGCCCTGATCGGCCGCGGCGCCGTGCGCGGCCTCCTCGATCCGCTCCACCATGCGGTGCAGCGTCGTCTCGTCCGGGGCGCGGGCGTCCAGCCAGGCGCGCACCTGCGAGCAGATCGCGTTGGCGGCGCCCGGCTCGGCGATGACCTTGCCGAACGTGGCCAGTGCGGCATGCTCGGCCGCGGCCTGCCGGGCCGCGAGCACGGTGGCCGCGTAGGGCAGCATCGGGTCGCGGCGGTCGGGCAGCCGGGTCGTGCCCGCGTGGTCGGCCCGGCCGGTGAAGTCCAGCCGCCACCGGCCGTGCGGCCAGATGCCCTCGGCGATCCCGACGGCGGCGCCCAGCCCGGCCAGTGCGCTGCCCTGCTCGATGTGCAGCTCGACGAACGCGGCGATGCTGTCCAGCAGGTCCTCGTCTTCGCCCAGCCGCCCGGGGTCGAGCCCGGCCTCGGTCATCGCCTGGGCCAGGCTCACCCCGTGGCCGTCCCGCAGCCCCAGCGCGGCTTGCGGGGCCAGGACCCCCGTCAGCAGGCGGCTGCCCAGGCAGGCCACACCGAACCGCCCGCCTTCCTCCTCGCAGAACGCGGCCACGGCCATCGGCCGGGACGGGACGAATCCGCGCTCCCGGAGCAGGTCGATCGCGGCGAAGCCGGACACCACCCCGAGCGGGCCGTCGTAGGCCCCGCCATCCGGCACCGAGTCCAGGTGGCTCCCGGTGACGATCGTCGAGTCGGACGGCCACGCGGCCGGCACGTCCCAGTGCGCCCAGAGGTTGCCGTTGCGGTCGGTCTGAAGGCGGAGGGACCGTTGCGTGGCGTGGTCACAAAACCATTCGCGGCAGGCCGCATCCGCCGCGGTGAACGAGTAGCGCCGGTACCCGCCGGTACCCGGGTCCCGGCCGAGGGGCAACAGCGAGTCCCACAGCTCGGCGAAGCTCACCGCGCCGCCCGCCTCAATGCCCGGCCATCGGCACGCGGACGCCGCGCTCGGCGGCGACCTCGGCCGCCCGGTCGTAGCCGGCGTCGACGTGCCTGATCACGCCCATGCCCGGGTCGTTGGTCAGCACCCGCTCCAGCTTCTGCGCGGCGAGCTCGCTGCCGTCGGCCACGCACACCTGGCCCGCGTGGATGGACCGGCCGATGCCCACCCCGCCGCCATGATGGATGCTCACCCAGGACGCGCCCGAGGAGGTGCTGACCAGGGCGTTCAGCAGCGGCCAGTCGGCGATCGCGTCTGACCCGTCGGCCATCGTCTCGGTCTCGCGGTACGGCGAGGCGACCGAGCCGCAGTCCAGGTGATCGCGGCCGATCACGATGGGCGCCTGCACCTCGCCACGCTGGACCAGCTCGTTGAAGCGCAGCCCGGCCAGGTGCCGCTCCCCGTAGCCGAGCCAGCAGATCCGCGCGGGCAGGCCCTGGAAGTGCACCTTCTGCCCGGCCATCCTGATCCACCGGGCCAGGGCCTCGTTCTGCGGGAACAGGTCCAGGATCGCCGCGTCGGTCGCCGCGATGTCCTTGGGCTCCCCGGACAGCGCGGCCCACCGGAACGGGCCCTTGCCCTCGCAGAACAGCGGCCTGATGTAGGCGGGGACGAAGCCGGGGAAGTCGAAGGCCCGCTCGTAGCCGGCCAGCAGGGCCTCGCCGCGGATCGAGTTGCCGTAGTCGAACACCTCGGCGCCCGCGTCCATGAAGCCGACCATCGCCGCCACGTGGGCCGCCATCGACTCCCGGGCCCGGGTGGTGAACCCGGCCGGGTCCTCGGCCCGCAGCGCGGCCATGTCCTCGAAGGCGACGCCGCGGGGCAGGTAGGTCAGCGGGTCGTGGGCCGAGGTCTGATCGGTGACGATGTCGACCGGGGCGCCCATCCGCAGCAGCTGCGGCACGATCTCGGCCGCGTTGCCGAGCAGCCCGATCGACAGGGCCTCGGCGGCGTCCCGGGCCGCCTCCGCGCGGCGCACCGCGTCGTCGACGCCGTCCGCGGCCACGTCCAGGTAGCCGTGCTCGATCCGGCGGTCGATCCGGGATGGGTCGCAGTCGATGCAGATCGCGACGCCGCCGTTCATCGTGACCGCGAGCGGCTGCGCTCCGCCCATCCCGCCGAGCCCCGCCGTGAGCGTTATGGTCCCGGCGAGCGAGCCGCCGAACCGCTTGGCGGCTACCGCGGCGAACGTCTCGTAGGTGCCCTGCAGGATGCCCTGGGTGCCGATGTAGATCCAGGACCCCGCGGTCATCTGGCCGAACATGGTCAGCCCGGCCGCCTCGAGCCTGCGGAACTCCTCCCAGGTGGCCCACTGCGGGACCAGGTTGGAGTTGGCGATCAGCACCCGCGGCGCCCACTCGTGGGTGCGGAAGACGCCGACCGGCTTACCGGACTGGACCAGCAGGGTCTCGTCCGCCGCCAGGTCCCGCAGCGAGGCGACGATCGCGTCGAACGCGTCCCAGCTGCGGGCGGCCCGGCCCGACCCGCCGTACACGATCAGCTCGTCCGGATGCTCGGCCACCTCGGGGTCGAGGTTGTTCATCAGCATCCGCATGGCCGCCTCCTGCGGCCAGCCCCTGCAGGCCAGCGCGGTCCCGCGGGGGGCGCGCACCGGGCGCGGGCCAGCCGGGCGGTGGCCAGCGGACGGTCCAGCCGGGCGCTCAGCAGTCATGGCCGGTCTCCTCGTCGAGTCGGTGGGCAGGGCGCAGCGGCCGAGCCGTCGCTACCGGCCATCATCCCCCGTTCCGACGGCACGCTCCCATCCGCCGTAACACCCTGGTCGGACGCGAGCAGGATCGTGTGGATGTCGCCGGCGGTGGGCGGGCGCGGCGTGTTGGCCAGCACCTCGTCGTCGAGCGCGTCGGCGGCGATCTGATCGAAGTCAGCGCGGGAGATGCCTAGGTCAGCCGCACGCCGGGGCATCCCCAGCCGGCCGGCCAGGCCGGCGACCGCCTCGATGGCGGCGTCAGCATTCCAGGCGCTGTCCCGGGACGGGTCGCCGGCGCCGAGGGCGGCCGCCACGTCGGCCAGGCGCTCGGCGCAGGCCGGAGCGTTGAACCGGAGCACCTGCGGGAGCGCCGCGGTGAGGGCCACGCCGTGCGCGATGTCGAACCGGCCGCCGACCGCGTGGCCGACCGCGTGGCACAGGCCGAGACCAGTGGTGGCCATCGCGATGCCGGCCATGTGCGCGGCCAGCAGCATCTGCGACCTGGCCTCCAGGTCCTGGCCGTCGGCGTGGGCCCTGGGCAGGTTAACCGCGATCATGCGGATGACCTGCAACGCGATGCCGTCCGACCAGGGATTGGCCCGGACCGACAGGTAGGACTCCAGGGCGTGGGTCAGCGCGTCCATGCCGGTGGCGGCCGTGGCCGGCGGCGGGAGGCCGACGGTCAGCCCCGGGTCGAGGACCGCGGCCGCGGGCAGCGTGCTGGCGTGGCCCACGTAGAACTTGCGGTGCGTCTCCGGATCGGTCACGACCCCGAACGCGTTCGTCTCGGCTCCGGTGCCCGCCGTGGTCGGGACGGCCACGATGGGCAGCGCCGGGCTGGCGAACTGACCGCGGTAGTCGAGGTCCCGCCCCCGCTGCGGGTTGACGGCGGCCAGGGCGATCCCCTTGGCCGCGTCGATCGGCGACCCGCCGCCCACCGCCACCAGCGTGACCCGGGGGGCGGCCCCGGCCGCTACCTCCGCGCCGGCGGCCACGTCGCCGGTGGTCGGGTTGGGATGCACCCCGCGGAACACGGTCACCGGTATCCCCGCCGCCTCGAGCACGCTGGTGACGCTGGCCACCACCGGCGTGGCGGCCAGCGCGGCGTCGGTGACCACGAGCGCGGCGTGGCGGCCGGTGCCACGGACGATGCCGGGCAGCCGGCCGACCGCGCCGACGCCGAAGTGCGCAGCCGGGGTGGGCGACAGGACGAGCTCGGTGCGGGAAAGATCAGCGCGAGCCAGGCCCGTGCGTCCAAGATCAGTTCGGCCAGGGTCGGAGGTCATGCTCACTCCTGCGGTGATGGCGTGTCGATGCGGAGCGGGGTACCGGTGAGATCCTCGAGCAGCTTGATCGGGAGCATCCCGCCGCCCGCGTCCCCGTACTGGGCCCGCGCCCGCCGGTAGATCTGCTCGACGACCGCGCTCACCTCGACCGGCACGCCGGCCTCCCGGGCCACGTCCATCGCGAGGCTGAGATCCTTGCCGGCCAGCGCGAGCGTGAACGACTCGTCGTAGTCCCCGCGCTCTAGCACAGGCAGCACGTCGCGCTCGAGAAAGGTGCTGGCCGCGGGGCTGGCCAGCAGGCAGCGGCGCAGGGTGGCCAGGTCGACCCCGGCCGCGGTGCCCACGCTCAGCACCTCGGCGGTCGCGGTCAACTGCGCGAACCAGAGCAGGTTGATCATCAGCTCGGCCGTGTACCCGGTGCCGTGCGCTCCCACGTGCAGGATCCGCTCCGGGTCGCCCATCGCCTCCAGCAGCGGCCGGACCCGCTGGTAGGTTCCGTCCCGGCCGCCGACGAAGATCTGCAGCGTGCCCGCCTCGGCGCCGCTGACCATGCCGCTGACCGGAGCGTCGAGGACCTCGATATCCCGGCGCTCGGCCACGGCCCGCACCTGGTCCGCGATGGCCGGAACGGACGTGGACATGTCGATCCACACCGCACCGGGCGGCAGGCCGTCCAGCAGCCCGGCCCGGCCGAGCAGGACCTCCGCCACCTGCCGGGGCCCCGGCAGCATGGTGATCGCCACGTCCCGGTCCCGCGCGGCCTCGCGCGGCGACGCCGCCCACGCCGCGCCGGCGGCCACCAGGTCCGCGGCGGCCACCGGGTTCAGGTCATGCACGATCAGGTCATGCCCGGCGGCCAGGATGTTGCGGCTCATCGGTGCGCCCATGTGTCCGAGGCCGACGAAACCTACCTTCATCGCCCCTCCCGATCCCGAGGTCCGCTTCAGCGCCTGGCCCACCGCGCGACCGCGGCCTCGTCGATCTGCGCGCCCAGGCCCGGGCGGGCGGGCACGGTCAGGCACCCGCCGGAGTCGACGCGCAGCGGCTCGGCCAGGAAGAAATCGCGCCGCTGCTCGGTCCACCCGGGCGGGTCATAGGGGAACTCCAGGTACGGGCCGCCACCGACGCCGGCGGTGACGTGCAGGTTCGCCAACAGGCCCAGCCCGTTGGTCCAGGTGTGCGGGGTGAACCAGCGATGGCCGGCCCGGGCCAGCTCGGCGACCATCCGGGCCCCGAGCAGGCCCACCGCGAGCACGGCGTCGGGCTGGACCACGTCCAGCGCGCCCGCCGCCAGCGCGTCGAGCAGCTCGGGCACGGTGCGGGCCATCTCGCCGCCGGCCACCCGGATCCCGGCCTGTTCCCGGAGGACCCGCATGCCCTCCAGGTCGCCGGCGGGCAGCGGCTCCTCCAGCCAGAGCACGCCGAGCTCGGCCAGCTCGCCGGCCAGCCGCCGGACGGCGGCCAGGTCGAGGGCGGCCGAGACGTCGCCGGGCATCCGCCATCCCTGGTTCAGGTCGACCATGATGTCCATGCCGTCCCCGACCGCCGCGCGGGTGGCCCGCACCGCGGCCAGTCCGGAGGGGACATCCTCCCGGGCGATGCGGATCTTCACCGCCCGGAAGCCCGCCTCCCAGGCCGCCACGGCGGCCTCCGCCCGCGCCCCGGGGCTGCGCAGCTCGCCGAACGACGCGTAGGCCGGCACGCTCCGGCTGGTCCCGCCGAACAGCGCGGACACCGGCAGCCCGGCCACCTGGCCGGCGATGTCCCACAGCGCGGCCTCCAGCGGCCAGTAGCGCCCGGCGTGGAAGGCAATCGTCTCGATGACGGCCGCGTGCCGGGCGACCTGCAGCGGGTCGCGCCCGACGAACAGGTCCCCGAACGCCTCGAAGCCGTCCATGGTGTCGCCGGAGCCGTACCCGGTCACGCCCTCGTCGGTCTCCACCCGGACCAGGGTGGCGTCGAACCGGCCGCGCGGCACCGGGTCCCAGGCCGCGCGGAACGGCGGGTCCAGCGGCAGCCGCATCCGGTCCAGCCGGATCGCGGTGATCTTCACTGGGCGCGGGCGTTGTCGGACATGGCGACGAGGCTAACGCGCCGGGCCGACACCGCGGGGAAGCCACCGCCAGCGGCTCGTTGGCTTGGTCACGTTTCGGCGCATTCGGCGGCTGACTCGTTGCGGGTCTACCGGCGGGAAACTAGGCTGCGTCCATCCGATGACCGGCGCGTTGCCGTTCGCAGGCGGCCCAGGGGGAGTCTTGGCGACGTACATCCTCAGGCGCGTCGGGCTGGCCCTGGTCACCCTCTGGCTGCTCAGCGTCATCATCTTCTTCGCCGGGCAGGTGCTGCCCGGCGACCCGGGCCGCGCGATCCTCGGCCCGCTGGCCGCGCCGAGCGCGGTGCACGCGCTCGATAACTCGCTCGGCGTCAACCGGCCGCTGCTCACCCAGTACTGGACCTGGCTCACCGGGCTGCTGCACGGCGACCTGGGCCAGTCCTACCAGTTCCGGGCCCCGGTCGGGCCGCTCATCCGCGCGGCCCTGGTGAACTCGATCAAGCTCGGCGCGCTGGCCTTCGTCATCGTGGTGCCGCTCAGCATCCTCGGCGGGGTGGTCTCGGCGCTCAACTACGGCCGGGCCCCCGACCGGATCATCTCGGTCACCGGCCTGTCCGCGACCACCGTGCCCGAGTTCGTATCCGGGATCGTGGTCCTGGTGATCTTCGGCGTGGAGCTGAAGTGGTTCCCGGTCTCGGCGTCGGCCGGCCCCGGCGCGTCGGCGGGGTCCCAGCTCTATCATCTGATCCTGCCGGTGATCCCGCTCGTGCTCATCCTGTTCGGCTACATCGCCCGGATGACCAGGGCGGGCACGGTCGAGGCGCTCGAGTCCGACTACGCGCGCACCGCGACGCTCAAGGGCCTCAAGCGATCGGTGGTGATCCGGCGGCACGTGCTGCGGAACTCGCTGCTCCCGACCATCACGGTGATCGCCACCCAGGTCGGCTACCTGATCGGCGGGCTGGTCGTGGTCGAGACCCTGTTCAACTACAACGGCATCGGGAAGCTGATCTTCACCGCAGCCACAGGTAAGGACTTCCCGATGCTCGAGGCCGGCGTGCTCACGATCGGCGTGGTGTACATGGTCGCGACGCTCATCGCGGACATTCTCTACACCATGCTCAACCCACGGCTGCGCCTCGCAGGTTCCGGATGATCGAGCTGGGGCCGCCCACCCCGGTGCCGGGCGTGGAGACGGCGGTCACCCAGGCGGCGCGGCGCAGCCAGCAGCCGCCGTGGCGGCTGATGCTGCGCCGGCCGACGTTCATCGTCGGCGCGGTCATCCTGCTGTTCTGGGTCTTCTGCGCCGTGTTCGGCAGCACCATCGCCCCGCACAACCCGCTGGAGCAGCAGTTGCTGGCCGTCAACGCCCCCCCGTCCGGGGCGCACCTGTTCGGCACCGACCAGCTCGGCCGGGACGTGCTGTCCCGGGTGCTCGCCGGGTCCCGGTGGATCCTGCTCATCGCCGCGGCGGCCACGGTGCTCGGCACCCTGCTCGGCACCGCGCTCGGCCTGGCCATGGGGTACCTCGGCGGCGTCCTGGACATCCTGGTCGGCCGCGTGGTCGAGGCCGTGCTCGCGCTGCCGATCGTGATCGTCGCGTTCCTGTTCATCGTCGCGCTGGGGGCCTCCCCGCCGACGGTGATCCTGGTGATCGGGTTGGTGTTCACTCCGCTGATCGCGCGGACCGTCCGGGCCGGCGTGCTGGTCGAGAGCCAGCTCGACTACCTGTCGTCGGCGCGCCTGCTCGGCGAGAAGCCCGCGCAGATCATGTTCACCGAGATCCTGCCGAACGTCGTGCCGGTCATCCTGGTCGAGTTCACGGTGCGGCTCGGCTACGCCATCTTCGCCGTGGCCACGCTGTCGTTCCTGGGCTTCGGCGCGGTGCAGCCGCCGACCCCCGACTGGGGAGGGGACATCGCCGCGAACTACGGGGTGCTGCCGGCCGGCTACTGGTGGGAGACGCTGTTCCCCGCGCTGGCCATCGCCTCGCTGATCGTGGCCGTCAACCTGGTCACCGACTCGATCGAGCAGGTGCTGGCCTCGTGACCGCGGCGGATACCACGGCTGCCCCCGGCGCCGCGGGCGGGACGGCTCCCGCCGCGGCGGTCGGGCACCTGGACGTCACCTACCGGGTGCGCGGGCAGGACCGGCGGGCGCTGCGCGACGTGTCGTTCGAGATCGGCCAGGGCGAGTCCTACGGGCTGGTCGGCGAGTCCGGCTCCGGCAAGTCCACGGTGGCGCTCGCGCTGACCCGGTACCTGCCCCGCAACGGCCGGGTGAGCGCGGGCACGATCAGCATCAACGGGATGGACCCGCTGGCCATGGGCCCGGCGGAACTGCGCGACCTGCGGGCCCACACGGTGTCCATGGTCTACCAGGAGCCCGGGCGGGCGCTGAACCCGTCGATCAAGGTGGGCCACCAGGTGGCCGAGGTGTACGAGATCGCCGGCCTGGACCGCAAGGAGGCCCTCGCGCGCGCCGAGGACATGCTGCGCAAGGTGCAGATCTCCGACCCGCACCGGGTGATGGAGCGGTACCCGTTCCAGCTTTCCGGCGGGATGGCGCAACGGGTCGTGATCGCGATGGCGCTGGCCGCCGAGCCCTCGCTGCTGATCCTCGACGAGCCGACCACCGCGCTCGACGCGACCGTCGAGGCGGAGGTGCTCGACCTGGTGGCCGCGCTGCGCGAGGAGTACGCCACCTCGGTGCTGTTCATCAGCCACAACCTGGCCGTGATCGCCAAGATGTGCGACCGGGTCGGGGTCCTCTACGCCGGGGAGCTGATCGAGGAGGGCCCGGCCCGCGAGGTGTTCGACCAGCCGCGTCACCCCTACACGGTCGGGCTGCTGCGCTGCATCCCCCGCCGCGGCCAGCGCAAGGACCACGGGCGGCTGGACACCATCCCGGGCTTCCTGCCGACACCCGGCGACACGCCCCCCGGGTGTATCTTCACCCCGCGCTGCCCGATCGCCGAGGAGCGCTGCCGGGCTGCCCCGCCGCCCTCGTTCGTCACCGGCATGAACCGGACCTCACGTTGCTACCTGTACGACCAAACCTCGGATCTGCCCCGGAATACTCCGGTTGACCTGGAACTTCCTTCGCAACGTGAGGCCGGCCCGCCGGTCGTCCAGCTCGAGCGGCTGTCCAAGACGTTCGGCTCGCGCGACGAGGCCGTCAAGGCCCTGGTCGGGGTGAACCTCACCCTGGACGAGGGCGAGACGCTCGGGCTGGTGGGCGAGTCCGGCAGCGGCAAGACCACCCTGGCGCGCGCGCTGCTCGGCCTGATCCCGCCGGATCAGGGCTCGGTGATCGACCTGGACGGCCAGCCCTTGCAGGCCGACGCCCGGCACCGCACGCGCGAGCAGCTCAAGGCGCTGCAGATCGTGTTCCAGAACCCGGACTCGGCCCTGAACCGCCGGCACACGGTCCGGCGCCTGATCAGCCAGCCGCTGTCCCGGCTGGCGGGGCTGTCCGGCGCGCGGCTGCGTGAGCGCCTGGCCGACCTGGTGCGGTCGGTCCGCATGGAGGACCGGCAGCTGTCGCTGCGCCCGAGCCAGCTGTCCGGCGGGCTCAAGCAGCGGGTGGCGATCGCGCGGGCGTTCGCGGGCGGCCCGCGCATCGTGGTCTGCGACGAGCCCACCTCGGCCCTCGACGTGTCGGTGCAAGCCGCGATCCTCAACCTGCTGGTCGACCTGCAGGCCAAGGAGCAGGTGACCTACCTGTTCATCTCCCACGACCTCGGCCTGGTGCGGTACCTGTCGGACCGCATCGCCGTGCTCTACCTCGGCCGCGTCATGGAGCTGGGCCCGGCCGAGGACGTGTTCGCCGGGCCGCACCACCCGTACACCGAGGCGCTGCTGTCGGCGGTACCCAGCCTGGACGGGCAGCAGCCCACCCGGATCCGGCTGCACGGCGAGATCCCGTCCGCGGCCGACCCGCCGAGCGGCTGCGTGTTCCACACCCGCTGCCCGCGCAAGCTCACCACCGGCGTGTGCGAGTCGGTCGAGCCGCCGCTGGCCGAGGTCGCGCCCGGCCACCTGATGAGCTGTCACATTCCCATCGATCAGCTAACAGTCCTGCAGCAGAACGGGCGGGCGCCGTGACAAGCGCGCGCCCTTAGGCGTACGTTTTCGCTTCACGCCGGCCGCGCACCCGCGTGTCCGGTGAGGCTAGGGAGGTCCCCAGTGAACGCAGACCATCGCCGCCTCGACCGGCTCCGCGAGGGGCAGGGCGACATCGGGAACCATGTCATTGACGAGTTCGTGGCCGGGAGGATTTCGCGACGGGACTTCATCCGGCGCGGCTCGGTCGTCGGGATATCGCTGCCCCTGCTCGGCGCGATCGTCTCCGCATGCGGGAGCTCAACCACCACGTCCCCGTCATCGGGCGGTGCCACGGGCCAGGCCGGGGCGACGATCAAGGCCGGGATCACCGTGCCGACCGGGGCCATCAACCCGGTGACCGTGGCCGACCAGGGGGGCCTGGACATGCTCGGCCAGACCGGCGAGTACCTGTGCCTGTCCGACCAGACCCTGACCCTCAAGCCCGTCCTCGCCACGAGCTGGACGCCCAACTCCGCCGCGGACGTGTGGACGTTCAAGATCCGCCAGGGGGTGAAGTTCCATAACGGTTCGCCGCTCACCGCCGACGATGTCGTGTACACCTACAAGCTGCAGACGAACCCGGCGGGCAAGTCGTCCGCGCTGTCGGCGCTGGGCGGCGTGCTGACCCCGTCCGGCGTGCAGAAGGTCGACGACTTCACCGTCGCGTTCCACCTCAAGGCTCCGAACGGAAACTTCCCGTACCTGACCTCGTCCGACAACTACAACATGATCATTCTCCCGAACAACTACGACCCCGCGAAGTGGGAGAGCTCGTTCGTCGGCACCGGCCCGTTCGTGATGAAGAGCTACACCGCCAAGGTCGGCGCGTCGTTCACCCGGAACGCGCAGTACTGGGGCGCCAAGGCCCTGCCCTCGGCCACCCAGTTCACGTTCTACTCCGACCAGACGCCCATGAATCTCGCGCTGACCGCCGGGACGATCGACGTGGTCGGGCAGTTCGCGGTAGCCGGCGGCGAGCAGCTGCTCGCTTCCGGCGCCCCGTACAACGTCATCAAGCTGAAGTCCAGCGCCCACCGCGAACTGTCGATGCGCAACGACCAGGCCCCGTTCACCGACCCGCGGGTGCGCCAGGCGATCGCGCTCAGCCTGGACCGGCCCGCGATCCTGCAGGCCCTGTTCAAGGGCCTCGCCGACCTGGGCAATGACAGCCCGTTCGCCCCCGTCTTCCCGTCGACGAACACCAGCGTCGCGCAGCGGGCCCAGGACATCGCCAAGGCTAAGTCGCTGCTCGCGGCGGCGGGGCACCCGAACGGGTTCAGCACGCACCTCATCACCGAGCAGCTGGCCGAGATCCCCCAGTACGCCCAGATCATTGTGCAGTCCGCGAAGGCCATCGGGGTGACCATCGGCCTGACCGTCGAGACCTCGACCAAGTACTACGGCAACTTCCTGTTCGGGACTTCGGACTGGCTCGACGCCACGATGAGCCTGGTCGACTACGGCCACCGCGGCGTGCCGAACCTGTTCCTGGGCGCGCCGCTGCAGACGATCGACGCGAAGACCGGGACCGGCGCGTGGAATGCGGCGCACTTCAGCAACGCACAGTACGACAAGCTGCTCGGCCAGTACGTCGCCGCCGCCGACCTGTCCACCCAGCGCAGCATCGCCGGGCAGATCCAGACCCTGCTGCTCAATGAGACGCCGATCGTCTACGGGTACTTCTACAACTACCTAACGGCCACGGCCAAGAACGTGAACGGCGCGTACCCGACCGCGATCGGCCACATCTTCCTCCAGAACACGACCAAGAGCTGACCGGACCGCCGCCCGCCGGCCGGCCGCGGCGCGCGGGTCCGCCCACTGACCTGCTCGCGCCGTCGGCCGCCCGCGGGCGCGCGCGTCTGCCGACCCATCGCCGATCGCCCGCCACCCGCCCGCGGGCGGGCGTCTCCGGACCCGTCCGGGCCGCCCGCGGGCGGGCGTCTCCGGACCATCCCGACCGCCCGCGGGCGCGTCTCCGGACCATCCCGGCCGCCCGCGGGCGCGTCTCCGGATCATCCCGACCGCTCGCGGCGCGGGTCCCCGACCCGTCCCGATCGCCTATCGGCCGCCTGCGTCGCGGGCATATGCTGGCGTTTCACCCCTTGATCGAGGTCCGGAGGTCTTATTGACGTCTGTCGCTACCATTGCCTCCGGCGGCACGGGCGCGGAGCAGCCCGACCGGGTCGGCACCGGCCTGAAGCAGGGCTGGGGCGTGAGCCCGCAGCGGCAGCAGGCGATCGTCGATATGCTCCACGGTTTCGTGCCGCGCACCGGGCGCCTGTCCCCCGCCCAGCTGCGGGCAGTCACGGTCGAGCTCGCGGCGCGCCCGGGACTCTGGGCTGACCTCGTCGTCCGCGATCCCGACGTGCGCTGGTACCTGCCGCTGCACCGGTCGAACGCGTGCGACGTCTGGCTGCTGGCCTGGGAGACCGGCCAGGACACCGACTGGCACGACCACGGCGGCTCGTCGGGATCGTTCGCCGTGGCCGAGGGCAGCCTGACCGAGCGGTACCGGATCCCGAGCGGGCGCAGGCTCGGTGGGCGGCGGCTGCGGGCCGGCGAGGCGGTGGCGTTCGGGCCCGGGCACGTCCACGACGTCGCGCACGGCGGCGACGGCTCCGCCACGAGCATCCACGCCTACTCGCCGCCGCTGATGGCGATGACCTACTACCGGCCGACCGACTACGGCCTGATCGCCACCCAGACCGTGGCGATCGACGGCCCGGAGGGCGCCCGCGGCCGCGGCGGCGCGGACACCGCGCTGGCCGATGCCACCGCGTCGGCGGCGGAACTCACCACGGACGCGCTGCCCGCCGACGCGCCCAGCATCGCCGACCTGCTGGCCGAGGCGCGCAGCGGCCTGGCCCGGCTGCGGCCCGAGGCGGCCTTCGCCGCGCTGACCGACGGGGCGGTGCTGGTCGATATCCGCCCGCTGGAGCAGCGAATCGTCGAAGGCGAGGTCCCCGGGGCGATCATCATCGGCCGCAACGTCCTGGAGTGGCGGCTCGACCCGCGCAGCGAGGCCCGCATCCCCGCGCTAGCCCGGGACGATGCCCGGATCGTCGTGATGTGCTCGGAAAGCTACGCCTCCACGCTGGCCGCGGCCAGCCTGCGGCGGATCGGGCTGCACGAGGCGACCGATCTGGAGGGCGGCTTCCAGGCGTGGAAGGCGGCGGGCCTGCCGACGCGCCCGGCTCAGTCCCTGGGCTGACCGGCCACGACCACAGATCGCCCGGGCCGGACGCGGCGAGGATCCGCCAGTGCGGCGACCCGCCCTGCACGCGCCTGTTCGTCGACACCTCCCGGGCTCGCTCCCGCCGCTGGTGCGACATGGCCGGCTGCGGCAACCGGGCCAAGGTGGCGGGTTTCCGGGCGCGCAACTCGGCCGACCGCGCTGCCCGCACCCGGAGCTGACCCGGCCCGGGCGCTGGTGACGGCCGCCTACCAGGCGTCGGACCCGAACGAGTCCTCGGCGTACCCGCCGGACTCTTTCAACAACTCCAGGTCGGCTGCCACCATCATCGTGACCAGCTCCTCGAAGCCGATCTTCGGCTCCCAGCCCAGCTCGCTGGCGGCCTTGGCCGGGTTCGCGCAGAGCTGGTCCACCTCGGCCGGCCTGATGAAGGCGGCGTCGGTCACCACGTACTCCTGCCAGTCGAGGCCGACCACCCCGAACGCCAGGTCCACCAGGTCGCCGACGCTGTGCGTGACACCCGTCCCCACCACGTAGTCGGCGGGCTCGTCCTGCCCCAGCATCAGGTGCATCGCCCGCACGTAGTCGCCGGCGAATCCCCAGTCCCGGCTGGCGCCCAGGTTGCCCAGCCGCAGCTGCCGCTCGTAGCCGAGCTTGATCTTGGCGGCGCCGAGCGACACCTTGCGGGTGACGAACTCCGCGCCCCGGCGCGGTGATTCGTGGTTGAACAGGATCCCGGACACCGCGAACATCCCGTAGGACTCCCGGTAGTTCTGGGTGAGGTGGTGGCCGTAGGCCTTGGCCACGCCGTAGGGACTGCGCGGGTGAAAGGGGGTCTGCTCGGTCTGCGGCGACTCCCGGACCTTCCCGAACATCTCCGAGGACGACGCCTGGTAGAACCGGATCTGGCCGCCGGAAGGGCTCCGCGACGCGCTGATCCCGCTGCAGACCCGGATCGCCTCGAGCACGCGCAGCACCCCGAGCCCGGTGACTTCGCCGGTCAGCTCGGCCTGCTGCCAGGACATCGGCACGTACGAGATCGCGGCCAGGTTGTAGACCTCGTCGGGCTGTACCCGCTCGACCGCCGAGATCAGGCTGCCCTGGTCGAGCAGGTCACCACGGACCAGCCGGACGTCCTCGAGGAGCTGGCGCACCCGGCGCACCCGCGGGTTGGCCTGGCCGCGGACCAGGCCCCAGACCTCGTACCCCTGGGCAAGCAGGTGCTCGGCCAGGTAGGAGCCATCCTGGCCGGTAATGCCGGTGATCAGGGCGCGCCGTGTCAGCAGGACCTCCGCTTAGCCGGGCCCGCCGCGGCCGCGGCGGACGATCGGGGTTACGTCGCGGCAGCCTACCGGTACCGGAACTCCCTTGCACTCTGGTCGGCTCGCATGGGGCGCAAGAGCACGCAAGGTACCGCCTGGTAATGTTCGCCTCCTTAGGGGTCACGCGGGCATGCCTTGAGCAAGCCGGGCTGCCAGCGGCAGACGAGGAGGCGCTAACCTGCGTGAGCACCGTGCCTACCCGGGGGACGACCCCCGGACCCCCGCCGGAGCCTACCCGGGGGCCGGGCCCCGGCGACCGCCCGCTGCGTGTCGCGCTGCTGTCCTACCGGAGCAAGCCGCACTGCGGCGGCCAGGGGATCTACCTGCGGCACCTGTCCCGCGAGCTGGCGGCGCTCGGCCATCACGTGGAGGTCTTCTCCGGCCAGCCGTACCCGGAACTTGAGCCGGGCCCGGTGCTGCACAAGCTGCCGAGCCTGGACCTGTACCGCGAGCCCGACCCGTTCCGCACCCCGCGGCCGGGCGAGTACAGCGACTGGATCGACGTGCTCGAGGTCGCCTCGATGTGGACCGCGGCGTTCCCCGAGCCGCTGACGTTCAGCCTGCGCGCCCTGCGCGCCCTGCGCCCGCGTCGCGGTGACTTCGACGTCGTGCACGACAACCAGGTCCTCGCCTACGGCATGCTCGGCATCGCCCGCCTCGGCCTGCCGCTGGTCACCAGCATCCATCACCCGATCAGCGTGGACCGGCGGATCGAGCTGGCCGCGGCCCGGGGCCTGTCCCGGCTGTCCAAGCGCCGGTGGTACGGCTTCGTCCGGATGCAGGGCCGGGTGGCGCGTCGCGTAGGTCCGGTGCTGACCGGCTCCGAGTCCTCCCGCGACGACATCTGCCGTGACTTCAAGGTCGAGCGCTCCCGCGTGCACGTGATCCCGCTGGGAGTGGACACCCGCCTGTTCCATCCCCGGCCAGCGCCCCGCGTGCCCGGCCGGATCGTGGCCGTGGCCAGCGCCGACTCGCCGGTGAAGGGCATCTCGACGCTGTTGCGGGCCGTGGCCAAGCTCACCACCGAACGCAACGTCGTGCTCACCGTGGTGGGCAAGCCCGCTCCCGGCGGCCCGACCGAGAAGCTCGTCGCCGAACTGGCGCTGGGCGACCGGGTGCGCTTCGTCACCGGGATCAGCGACGCCGAGCTGGCGGAGTTCATGGCGACCGCGGAGATCGCGGTGGTGCCCTCGCTGTACGAGGGGTTCTCGCTGCCCGCGATCGAGCACATGGCGTCCGGCACCCCGCTGATCGCCAGCCGGACGGGCGCGCTGCCCGAGGTGACCGGTGACGCGGCGCTCCTGGTCACCCCCGGCGACGCCGAGGAACTCGCGGTGGCCCTGCGGATGCTGCACGACTCGGCCGCTGAGCGGGAGCGGCTCTCGGCCCTGGCCCTGCACCGGGTGCAGGAGCGCTTCACCTGGTCCGCGGTGGCCCGGGCCACCGCGGACCAGTACGTGCGCGCGATCGACGCGGCGGCCAGGCAGTGCGGAACCCCGCCGCAGCGGGCACGGCCGTGCTGACCGTCGACTTCGCCCGGTTTCGGATCGGCCCCGGCGACCGCGTGCTCGATCTGGGCTGCGGTGCGGGCCGGCACGCGTTTGAGGCGCTGCGCCGGGGCGCGCACGTGGTGGCGCTGGACACCGACGAGAGCGAGCTCCGGCAGGTGGCCGCGATGTTCGCGGCCATGCACGAGGCCGGCGAGGTCCCGGACAGCGCCCGCGCGCAAGTGACGGCGGCCGACGCCACCGCGATGCCGTTCCCCGACGGCTGCTTCGACCGGGTGATCGCCGCCGAGGTGCTGGAGCACATTCCCGCCGACCAGGCGGCCGTGAACGAGCTCGCCCGGGTCCTGCGACCGGGCGGCGTGGCCGCGGTCACCGTGCCCGCCTGGCTGCCGGAACGGATCTGCTGGCGGCTCTCCGACGACTACCACAACGTGCCCGGCGGCCACGTGCGGATATTCACCCGGGGCGAGCTCGAGACGAAGCTGGCCCGGGCGGGCCTGGCCGTCGGCGGGCACCATCACGCCCACGCGCTGCACGCGCCGTACTGGTGGCTGAAGTGCGCGGTCGGCGTCCGGGACGACGACCATCCGCTGGCCCGGGCCTACCACCGGCTGCTGGTCTGGGAGATCATGAAGAACCCCGCGATCATGCGCCTGGCCGACCGGGTGCTGAACCCGCTCATCGGCAAGAGCATCGTCATCTACGCGGCCAAGCCTGCGGCCGGGGCCGCGGCCGCCGGCGGCGACGCCAGCCGCGCCCAGCGCGGGCCGGCCGCCGCGCCGGCGGCGCCGGAGAAGGCCCATGCCGCCGCCTGAGAAGCTGGCCAGCGCCAGGCGAGGCGAGGCCGGCCCGGACGGCGGGACGCGCCTGGGCGGCACCCGTCCTGGCCGCCGCCATCCGTCGCGCGCGGGCGCCTCGCTCCCCTCGGTTCCCGGCATCCTGACCGCGGACCAGATCCTGGCCACCGGCCACAGCATCGCCGCCGTGCAGCAGCGCGACGGCGCGATCGGCTGGCCGGACGGCCACGTCGACGCCTGGAACCACGTCGAGTGCGTGATGGCCCTGAGCGCGTGCGGGCTCCGTTCCGCGGCGCGGCACGGCTACGACTGGCTCCGGGCCGCGCAGCGGCCGGACGGGTCGTGGCCCAAGGTGTCCGCCGACGGCACCGTCCTCGACGACGCGAGGGAGAGCAACCACGCCGCCTACCCCGCGGTCGGGGTCCTGCACGAGCTCCAGGTCACCGGCGACGACGCGTTCGCCGACCGGATGTGGCCGGTGGTACGCAAGGGGATCGAGTTCGCGCTCGGCCTGCAGCAGCCGCGGGGCGAGATCATCTGGCAGCGGCGCGGGGACGACACGCCCGGCGCGTACGCGCTGCTCACCGGCAGTTCCAGCATGCATCACGCGCTGCGCTGCGCTGTCGCGCTCGCCGAGTACGTCGGCGAGCCGCAGCCGGACTGGGAGCTCGCGGCCGGCCAGCTCGGGCACGCGGTGGCCTGCCATGGCGAGGCGTTTGCCGACAAGAGCACGTTCTCGATGGACTGGTACTACCCGGTGCTCGGCGGGCCGTTGCGGGGCGCTGCGGCGGCCGAGCGCCTGGCGGCGGGCTGGGACACGTTCGTCGTGCCCGGCCTCGGCATCCGGTGCGTCAGCGACCAGCCCTGGGTCACCGGCGCCGAGACCTGCGAGCTGGCCCTCGCGCTCGACGCCATCGGCGATCACTCTCGCGCGCTCGACCTGTTCGACCAGGTCCAGCATCTGCGCGACCCGAGCGGCAGCTACTGGACCGGCTGGCAGTTCGCCAACCGGAAGCACTTCCCGAACGAGCAGAGCAGCTGGACCGCCGCGGCGGTCATCCTGGCCGCCGACACCCTGTCCGGGGGCACCGGCGGATCGGGGATCTTCGCCGCTGCCGCGCCCTGGTGGGCCGTGGGCTCGCCGGTCGACGCCACCGCCTGCGGCTGCGAGACGCCGGAGGCCAGGCTGCCGCCTGCGGGCTAGCCGATCCCCGTACCGGTCCGTTCCAGGACGCGAAGCGAGCCCTCCGCCCGTACCTCGGTGAATGCCCCGGAACGCAGCGCGCGCAGGTAGATGCGGTACGGGGCCTGCCCACCGTCCGCCGGGTCGGGGAACACGTCATGGATGGCCAGGGCCCCGCCGGGCGCCACCCATGGTGCCCAGCCCTCGTAGTCGGCGATGGCCGCGGCGTCGGTGTGCCCGCCGTCGATGAACAGCATTCCGAGCGGCGTGCGCCACAGCCCGGCCACGTCGGCCGACCGGCC
>Ga0318563_10000319_pt1 | contig 19950 bp, 16 predicted proteins | sample GRESIP066b5f19_FD_203689 | JGI IMG/M metagenome (GOLD analysis project Ga0318563, IMG submission 203689) | Tropical soil microbial communities from Luquillo Experimental Forest, Puerto Rico - GRE.SIPMG.066b5f19 | ecosystem: Environmental > Terrestrial > Soil > Tropical forest > Bulk soil... | reverse complement strand
ACGCAGTGTTAAATATTCCCGGCGTCTTCGCTTATCCTGCTCTTCAAATGGATATATGGGTCGACCCGGATTCTGAGGGGGAGAAATAAGGATTTCCGGAATGTTATACCTCAACTTTTCCCCTGCCATTTCCCCTTGGCGGACATTCAGGCTTTCAGACCCTGTCTGAGCCGGGGACACAGAAGGAAGGATGTAATTCTCCCCAGGTATAGCTAGACTCTCCCTGTGATACCTGCCCGGGAAAGAGCAGCTCTCACAGATTGCGCTGGCCGTATACCTGCCGGCAAGATTTTCCCCGTGAAAAACTGCCCAGTCAGCGTGATCAACAAATGTGAACCCATGAATGATTCCTTCCCCTGTTTGACGGACCAGGGTGCTAATCCTTTCTCTGGAAAGCTCTTGGAACAGCTCTGAAAGTTGTATCTGTTTTTTTTGCAACTGCCATCCCACCACGGCGTCCATTCTCCGTTGGCGCTGCCTTAACAGGGGTGAATTGAGCGTACATCTTCTTTCCAGAAAATCCAGCGTAGGTCTGAATGGAAAATCGCTGGCCCTGAGGGGAGCGCCTATTTTTCTTCCACTTCCGTCAAGCACCCGGTAGTACAGTCCCCTGTACCTGTACAGCCTTGAGTCGGTTAGCCCCGGATCCGCCGCTACCTGGTAGAGTCTGAGGACGGCATTTAGTTCTTCCAGGGAACCGTATGCATAATGACCCAGGACAAAAGACAGAATCTGGGAAACGGATTGAAAGGTGCCGGATTTTCCATAGAAGATTTTCTCGGCCTTCCACGGAAACGTGTTCCAGCGTCCATCCTTCAACCTGTTTTCATATTTTAGGAGGCCAAACCGGCCTTCAATTTCCTTCACTGCCCTGCAGGACTCCAGGCCGGCCAGATTACGATGGTAAATGAGTTTGCCATCGGTCCTGACATTCGTACTGACGATATGAATATGGGGGTGGAAGGCGTCATAATGCCGGTAAACCAGAGCCGGCTGCAGGCCAAATCCTATCATGTCCATATATACCCGCGCGATTTCGCAGAGTATGCTGTTTGACAATTGTTCGCCAGGTTCAAAATTCAGGGATATATGAAGGATGTTGGAGGTCGCCCGGTCCTTCAGGGAGGTCAGTCTTTCAAAATGCCAATGCTTATCCCTAAGGGAAAGCTTATCCAGGTCTTTAACAAAGTTGATTGCAAGCAGGCATTCGGCCTGGCCCCTGTCCATTTTCTCTTCGTTGTATCTCAGCGTGTTTCGCAATCTTTTTCCATAGTGGATGTTTGCAACCATGTATCGGAGATTTTGTTTACCTGTTCCTTGATCTGTTCAACGATTTGCAGAAATTCATCTTCACATTTTTTAAGGAGAACTGTCCACTCTATTAGCTGGTCCGGCGACCGGCTATCGTTCATTTGGTCACCGAGGAGCCTGATGCCGCTGCCTGCCACAATCAGGTCATTTCTCAACTGGATCAATTCGGTCATGCATTCATCCACCGAAATATTGCGGTATTTCCGAATAATGGGTGTATCCAGCAATTTCTTTCTGACAAACTCACTCATTGTCTGGTCCATGGATTCGGCAAACTGTTTGCTTACCTGGTCAAATTCAGATTCCTTCAGGCGGATGTGCAGGAATTTGCTGCGGCTTTGCGTATTACTGTTCATATTCTTTTTTTTAAATGGACATTCTTGTATTCCCTTTCAAAAGGTTTCAAATATAAATCACCGAAGGGGGGTAGGTCAAGATGTCCAATGGTTGGACATGATGATCCGGTCATCAAAAAAGTGTGATTAGATAAAATTGACAGGGGGACTTCAAGATCAAGAAGACTATACGGAATATTGGGGACCTCAAACGCCCCGGAATTCTAACTAAGGTGCTTCGAAATATGGGAGGACTTCAAATGTTTTTTAGCATTAGGTAAGGATATACCTAAATATGGTACCGACAGCAAAGTAGGCAAAAATGCAGCCGTAAATGGAATTAAACTTTACTGTGAGGTTTATGGAGACGGTACCCCTCCTCTTCTGTTGCATGGAAACGGATGCTCCATTAAAGATTTCACCACGTTTTTGCCCAGGTTAATAAAGAAATAAAAAGTTATTGCTGTCGACAGCAGAGCTCAGAGCAAATCTACTGATACTGATTCTCCATTGACCTATGAAACCATGACTTCTGATATTAATGCCCTTCCTGAGGAATTGAAAATTGATTCAGCATATCTATGGGGACATAGTGACGGAGCAATCTTAGGCTTATTACTTGCTATGGATCATCCTAAAAAAGTAAAAAAATTATTGGCATTCGGTGCAAACATACAACCTGACAATACAGCAATGTTCCAATGGACTATAGACCATGACAAAAAAATAGTGAAAGAAAGTTCTGATATCCAGCATATGAAATTATGCCAACTCATATTAGACTACCCAAATATCCCTTTTTCAAGTCTTTTACGGATAAGTATACCCGTATTGGTTATGGCAGGTGATCATGATGCAATTCGCCCTGAACACACTTTGAAAATATTTCAAAGTATTCCAAATTCCCAGTTGTGTATATTGCCCGGAAGTACACACACAGCAGCGTGGGAAAAGGTTGACACATTCCTTAACTTCCTTTATGATTTCCTTGACAGGCCATTCACTATGCCAAATACAGGAGACTCGTATCATGATAATTAGACCCAGATGCGTATAGGTAATAGCAAACCGATTTGTATTGCCACGTCTGGCCTTTATAAATGTTGTTTAATTATTCCATTTACCATTCTAAGGTCCAAACCTGATTAAAATAATCGAATCCCGTCGATGTACCTCCGGCAATATATAATGCATTCTTGGCAGAAATGACACCAGCTGCAGTCAAAGGATGATCTAACTGTCCAACTGACCACTTTCCGGTCGTCAAATCATATAGGTCAATCTGATCTAAATAGTCTGTACTAAAAGTTTGGTGTGTGATTCCGTTAAGAAACACTATAGCATTTCCTTTAAGCGCAGCATCCAATCTGTACTTTCCAACATGCAAGCAGCTCAATACTGAAACTCCGGTATTAACATCTCTAATCTCTACTAGATTGCTCGTATTGGGTGAATTTAAATCACTTAGTCCTCCGGCCCAAAAGATCTTGTTGCCAACTGCAATGCTTGCCATATCAGCTTTTGGTTCATAAAGTTCAGAAACCGACCAAGTATTGTTAGACCCATCAAATATATCGATTGTTCTTTCCACATGTCCCTGGCCAAATACTGGGGCTGTAAGGCCTCCGGCAAAGTAAATTTGGCTACCACTTACGGTGGCTGAAAGCTCGTAGCGTCCTACACTTAAACTAGCTTTAGACCAGGTATTGGTTGAATTGTCATAAATGTCAACGACAGAAGATCCATTATAGAAAGAATTCCCGTTAATCCCCCAATTTCCTCCACCTGCAAAAAAAACTTTGTTACCCAGGGTAGCCGCCGCCATATAGCTTCGGGCTTCGCTCAGCTCGGCAGTTGTCCACTCACCGGTTGTAGCATCATATATATCAACTCTTGTGGTAACCCAACCAATATCATGATTGCCCCCTCCTGCAAACAATACTTTATTACCCACAGTAGCGACAGCCATGCCCTGACGAGGCTGGCTTAACATATATGACGAACGGGAATGGTTTGCAAGTCCAAAAATATCAACCCCGGCATTCGCTGTTGTCGAATTTGGATTGTTGTCAAAACCGCCTGCAAACAGGATCTTACAAGGACATCCAGCCTGAGCAGAGCTTACATATTCCTTATTCTGAGAAAGTGTACTATAAGGAACCAAGTGAACGGTTAATAAAGGCCGGTTTGTGGAACAATCAGCAGCCGGAATATTAGTAACGATAACAGGTACGGTATCTGTCGCATATAAACCGCTGGCATCGGTAACCTTCAATTCAAACTGATAAATACCCTGTGAAAGATTTTGAACGAAGGTTATCGCTTTCGTTGGGTTCAGTATTAGAGACTGGCCAGGTCCTGAGATTTGCGACCAGTTGTAAGTTGCCACATTCCCATTAGAATCATAAGAGTTGCTGCCATTCAACTGAGCGCTTTTTTCAGGTAGAAAAACGATTTGTTCAGCTCCGGCGTTTGCACACGGATGCGATGAACGAGTTACAATTGGCAATTTATCCTTAAAAATTGGTCCTGGTTGTGGTGGAACTATACACGGGCTTGCGCAAGGATAATTTTTTTGGCAGGAATCGAAAATTAGAATCACACTCATAAGCAGGGAGAAAAGCCAAAGATACCCTCCCCATCTCCCGAGTAAATGTTTAATTTCCATGACACCAATTTAAAAAGTGATGGGAATTTTAGGATGACTTCCAGGAGGTATTGACTATTAGGAGAAGACAAATAAATTACGAATTTAGAGAGGTGATTCCTAGCAATATTTTTTGCAATTATTAATAATGTGAGGTTTGGTCAAGATATGATTGGGTCCCTGATCTAGATCCTTAATAATCTCTGAATCCTGTCTTCAATAATGACTGCAACAACTTCGGACTGCGCTGACAGGGGTTTCTTTCCATAAGGCAGGTGTACCCAGTCATGTACCCAAGAAGGGAGGATGTAAAAACAGCGAAACCCGCTGTGGTAACGGGTTTGAGAAGACTAGCGGACCTGACGGAACTATTTCGCAGTTCAATTAGATTTTGTTTTGGAGGATTGCGTCGGAGATCATCTTCAAAAGACCGGATTCCACGACAATCTTTTCACTGACGGGAACATATCCGTTTCTGGTCTTTATCATCTTAAAATTGGCCGTCCCGCCCGGGTAGGTCATGAGTACAATCATGGCCCCTGTGTTTTCCAGTCCCTGGTCCGTTGAATATAAATCGGGGGCCACTATGTAGTAATATTTGCAGCCGTCGGCCAGGTAGTTTTTTTTAAAGACTCCCTTTGTATGGTCTGCCTTTATCTCGGGGGTGATTACCCCTGCAGACGAAGCCGCGGCGATTAATCCTTGTGTCATAACACCCATTTTATTCATTTCTTAATCAAAGAATTTTCATTTTTTTAAAACTCTGTAAAAGGAGGGGCTGGTCCTGGACTCCGGGTATCAGCCCCTCCATAGGTCAGGTTTAATGGTAAAGGCAATGTTTTGAAATATAAAAATACTAATAATTTTAGTATAACCAAATGAAATATTTTAGCAATGGGCATGTATGCACATAACTCTGTGAGTATCAAAATACTAAAATATTAACCCGGATAATACTAAATATTTTAGCAAATGATTTTACCTTCGCTCCATAAACCCGATACATGTACCTGAATTGTAAAACGTATTTCAGCTTCCGGTATGGAACTTTTTCTACGGCGGAACTGGTAGATGCAGCCCGAGAGCAGGGGGTCAACGCCCTGGCCCTGACCAATATCAATACAACCTGTGACGTCTGGGAGTTTGTGCGCCTTTGCCGCGAAGCAGGCATAAAGCCGGTGCCCGGTGTGGAAGTCAGAAACGGTGACAAACTGCTTTATCTGCTGCTTGCCGCCAATACAAACGGGCTGAGCTGGATCAATGAATTTTTGTCGGAGCACCTGATCGGAAAAAAAGATTTCCCTGAGTCTGGCGACATAGCTCCCTTTTTTTCAGCAACCCAGGACGGTTTTGTCATTTATCCCCTGGGCGGAAAGAATCCGGAAAAACTGTTCTCCCATGAGCGGATCGGCCTGTTGCCACATGACCTGACCAAGCTCTACCGGGTCGACCTGAAAAAATATGCTGACCGGTTTGTTGTTCGACAGCCGGTAACCATACAAAACAACGAATATTACCAGGTGCATAAGCTGCTGCGTGCCATTGACCGCAATGTACTGGGCACCATGCTTCCCCACGAATCCAGGTGTTCCCCGGATGAGACATTCCAGTCGCCCGCCTCGCTGATTGAAAAATTCAGGCAGTACCCTTTCATCATCACCAACAGTTACCGGCTGCTGGACGCCTGTCAGATCGATATGGATTTCAAGCCGGACAAAAACAAGAAATTTTTCAGCGCCTCGATGGAGGACGATAAAATCCTGCTTGAAAAACTAACGGCCGACGGATTTCTCACCCGCTACGGTCCCAGGGACAGCGCGGCCGCAGAAAGGCTCAGAAAAGAATTGCAGATCATCAGTGAACTGGGGTTCAACTCCTATTTTCTCATCAACTGGGATATTGTCCGCTATGCGCAGTCGCGCGGTTTCTATCATGTGGGGCGTGGTTCCGGGGCCAACTCCATTGTCGCCTATTGCCTGGGGATCACCGATGTCGACCCGATCGAGCTGAACCTTTATTTTGAGCGGTTCCTCAACCCCGAACGCACTTCCCCGCCCGACTTCGACATTGATTTTTCACATGCCGACCGGGACGAAGTGATCGATTACATCTTCAAACGCTACGGGAAAAAGCATGTGGCGCTGCTGGGCTCCTACTCCACTTTCCAAGATGATGCCATCATACATGAGCTGGGCAAGGTATTCGGGATGACAGAGGAGGACATCAAAAAATTACAACGTTCCGGGATAGCCGAGGATGACAATGGCAGGTACATACAAAAATACGGGGCGCTGATCAAGGGCTTCCCCAACATCATGTCCCTGCACCCCTGCGGCATCCTCATTTCTGAAAACCCGATTACCGATTATGCCACCCTGTTTATGCCTCCCAAAGGTTTTGCCACGGCACAGATCGATATGTTTACCGCCGAGGATATCGGGCTCAACAAATTTGACATCCTCAGCCAGCGTGGCCTCAGCCATATCAGGACCTGCCTGGAGCTGGTAAAAAAAAACCATAATATAGACATTGACATCACGGACAAGAAAAAGTTCCGGGAGGATCCGCAGGTCAGAAAGCAGATCCGTGAGGCCAATACGATCGGGTGTTTTTATATAGAATCCCCTGCCATGCGGCAGCTGCTGAAAAAACTGGGTTGTGATGATTATCTCACCCTGGTTGCAGCCAGTTCCATCATACGTCCGGGGGTAGCCGAGTCCGGCATGATGAGGATGTACCTGTATTACTATCATAACAGGGACAAAATCGTGTATCTGCACCCGGTTTTTGAAGAGCATCTCTCCGAAACATTTGGGGTTATGGTTTTCCAGGAAAGTGTCATGATCATTGCCCACAGCTATGCCGGGCTGAGTCTGACCGATACCGATGTACTGCGCCGGGCAATGAGCGGCAAATACAGGACGAACAATGAGTTCCGAATGATCAGGGATAAGTTTTTCCAGGGAGCAGATAAACTGGGGCGTCCGGCTGAGGTGACTCTGGAGGTCTGGCGGCAGATGGAAAGTTTTTACGGGTACAGTTTCAACAAAGCCCATTCAGCCTCCTTTGCCGTGGAAAGTTACATGAGCCTTTATCTCAAGACCCATTATCCCATGGAATTCATGGTGGCGGTGATCAACAACTTCGGGGGCTTCTATTCCACCGAGCTCTATTTTATGGAGCTGCTCAAAACAGGATGCCGGATCCATCCGCCTTGCGTCAACCACAGCGATCAATACACGAATATTAAAGACGGGGAAGCCTTTACGGGCCTGGTTCATGTCAAGGGGTTGCAGCAAAAACTGGTCGAAACCATCCTGGAAGACCGGAGGGTTCGCGGCCCGTTCGGCGGGCTCTATCAATTTATCGAAAGAGTCAACCCGGGTCTTGAACAGCTCAATAAACTGATCAGCGCCGGGTCCTTTGGTTTTACCGGCCATTCAAAAAAGAAGCTGCTCTGGGACGGAGACCTGCTGCAGAAAAAAAACCAGGCGGCGCTCAACCGGACCGCTGCCCTCTTTGAGGAACCACCCGCTGCCCTGGATCTGCCGGATATGCAGGACGAACGGCTGGATGATCTCCATGACCAGATCGAACTGCTGAATTTCACCCTCTCCAATCCCTTTGAGATCGTAAACGATGACGCGGGAAAATATGTCCGGGCTTGTGAACTGACAAAACACCTGGGCCGGACCGTGACCATGCTGGCTTATTTTATTGCCCGCAAACATGTGGTCACCAAAACGAATAAGGAAATGTTTTTTGGCACTTTCCTGGACCCGGAACTGAACTGGATCGACACGGTACATTTCCCCGAATCGGCAAAAAGATACCCCTTGCATACAGCGGGCTTTTACCGGATCACGGGAAAGGTCGTTGCGGATTTCGGGGTCTACAGCCTCGAAGCCCGCACGATGGCTGAGGTCGGTTACAAACATTCCAGTTATGCAAATCTTGGCTGATGTTTTTAGATGCAAACAGACATATTGCCCACCTGGACCTGGATAGTTTTTTTGTATCTGTGGAACAGCTGCGAAATCCCCGGCTGAAAGGAAAACCCGTGCTGATTGGCGGCGCATCGGACCGGGGAGTCGTAGCCGCCTGCAGTTATGAGGCCCGTGCCTTTGGCATCCACAGTGCTATGCCCATGCGCCAGGCGCTCCGTCTCTGCACGCACGCTACGGTCCTGAAAGTGGATTACGAGGCTTACAGCAAATATTCAAAGCTGGTGACCGAAGTGGTACAGGAGCATGCCCCCCTGGTGGAAAAAGCCTCGATCGATGAATTTTACATTGATCTGACGGGTACGGACAAATGGCTTGGGTCGAGAAAACTCGCCGCCGAACTGAAAAAAAAAGTGCTAAAAGAAAGTGGACTCATCGCCTCCTATGGCCTGGCCTCCAACAAACTGATCAGCAAGGTGGCCACCAATGAAGTCAAACCCAATGGCCAGATTGAAATCCCTTTTGGTACCGAAAAGAGTTTTTTATCCCCTTTGAGTATTTTTAAAATGCCTGGTGTGGGGCCGGAGACAGGATACAAATTGTCCAGAATGGGTGTGCAGACCGTGGGCAAACTCACCACTATCCCTGCCCAGCGCATGTCCACCCTTTTGGGAAAAACAGGTCTGGACCTGCTCAGGCGGGCCCAGGGGATCGATGAGACCCCCGTCATCCCTTATCGCGAACAGAAATCGATATCCACGGAAAATACCTTTCAGACAGATACCATCGACCTTGTTTTCCTGGAAAGCCAGCTCATTCGCATGACTGAAAGTATTGCCTTTGAACTCCGGCAGCAAAACAGGCTCACAGGCTGCGTCACCGTAAAGCTCCGCTATTCCAATTTTGAAACCTTTACCAAACAGGCAAGCATCCCCTATACCAATGCGGATGACCAGTTACTCAGGACAGCCAGGGAACTCTTCCGGAAATTATATGAACGCCGCTTGCTGGTCCGCCTGCTCGGTGTCCGCTTTACCGATATGATCCCCGGCAATTATCAGATCCATCTTTTTGATGATACCGAGGAAATGATCAGACTTTACCAGGCTATTGACAGCGTAAAAAAACAGTTCGGGGAAAAAGTCCTCTTCAGGGGAAGTTCATTTTTTGAAGAAAGGTAGTACAGCCGGGCAGTACGAAAATATCCCAGACAAACGGAATGTCATATTAATCTAAATTGATCAAGGCCGGCGGTATTCCTCTTTTAAAATTGGTAGATTTATAGCAACAAACAACATAGATGTGGAATACGACAAAATGGTGACAGCCAGAACCAAATAACAAATCCGCCAACATGTATCTCCGCTCTCATTCAATAGATAGATTATGAAAAAAGTAATGCAATTCTGCCTGTTGTTGATGGCACTGACCCTTGCTTCTGAATTAATCCTCGCTCACCCTGCGTCCGGTATTGTGGTGGACCGGTATGGCAATATCTATTTTATATATTCAGGGGCAGGAATTGTGAAAATAACCCCTGACGGCAAAACAACTTACATCCACCATGCACGCGACGGTCATTGGCTATGCCTGGATGAAAAGGGAATCTTTTCCCGCAGCCAGCCAAAATATTTTGAAAGGATTACAGCAGATGGAATCACCCCTGCCATCATTTATGCCGGCGGCGGCTCTCCCGTTGCGGTTGGCAAAGACGGCAATTTTTATTACTGCGGGGGGCCACAGGGTGACCTCAATCCGGGTGCCCTGTCGCTGGTCCGGGAAACTCCGGGAAGAGAGCAATCCGTCCTGTCAGCTTCCGTTGAAAGCACGTTGAACAGCCTGGGAGACGGCATTACCGGCCTGGCTGTAGCACCTGACGGATCGATCTATGCAGCCTGCTGGAATTCGGTACTCAGGATTACCATGGATGGAAAGGTCAGGATTTTGGTGCATCCGGTAACCGTACCAGACTGTGATGAAGATCCGGCTGACCATAAGGAATCCAACAGGGGAATACCCCTTTTAAGAGGTATAGCGGTGGATTCAATCGGAGTGATCTTTGCTGCGGCCACCAGCTGCCATTGTGTGCTGAAAATTACCCCTGACGGAAGGATTGCTACGATTTTGAAATCCGAACGTCCCTGGACTCCAACAGGGGTTGCTTTGCATAACGGAGAAATTTATGTGCTTGAATATACCAATGCTAATGGTCCTGCCACGGAAGGATGGAAGCCCCGGGTCCGAAAAATAGGAACGGATGGAAAGGTTACAACCCTCATTTCAGATCCAGCCAGGTAGTTGGCTTTCCCTAACCTTCCATGAAGCAGGTTTTTCCTGTACGCAGCCAGGACGAAAGAACAAGACCCATATTGCTGTTTTGCCTAACTTTATTACGAACCATTTTTACCATATATGTGCTACTATAACGGAAGAAAGGTTGCCAGGGCTGAATACCTACGTCTGAAGGACATCGAAAAAAAAATTGCCTTCCTCAGTGAGCACCAGGCAATTTATAAAGGATTTGATTTTAATGAATATCCGATCATAAAGCCTGTTGCCGGATCGCATCAGACGGAACGGGTGGAGGGAGAGTGGGGCTTTCTGCCCACCTATCTCAAGACAAGGGAAGATGTGAAACGGTTCCGGTCGGGCTATAAGGATGCCTCGGGGCAGTTTCGCAAAGGGTATCCCTGTCTGAACGCCACCAGCGAAGAGCTTCTCAATAAAATTTACAAGGATGCTGCCCGTGAGCGCCGGTGCCTGGTCCCTTCGAACGGATTTTATGAGTGGATGCATGTACAGGTGGTGGGCAAGAGCGGCAAGTTGTTGAAGACGCCGGAAAAATTTCCCTACCTGGTTCAGATGAGAAACCAGGACGAGTTTTATATGGCCGGTGTCTGGAATCCCTGGTTTGACCCGGAGGCCCATAAAACCGCCAGCAGCTTTGCCATTGTGACCACGGTGGCAAACACCCTGATGAAGCAGATCCACAACAGCAAGGAAAGGATGCCCACCATCCTGCCGGGTAACCTCGCGGAATCATGGCTATACCATGACCTGACGGACCAGGATATCCTTGATATTGCCAATTACCAGGTTGCTTCGGCAGAAATGAAGGCAACCCCCCTGCATAAGGATTTTCTGAAAAGGGAAAACCCGCATGAGGAAGTGATCTATGAAGAGGCCCCGGTATTGGTATATTCCTGAGGCGGCCAGAACATCATTCCGATTTAAAGTATGCTTCAATCAGCTTGCCCACTCCTTCGGCTTCCGGTTGCCTGCCCTCCGGGATGGAGGTCCAGAATTTGGCTGCCTCTGCGTCTGTTGCCCGGGCGATGACCAGCGGCTTCCTCGTGCTGCTGAATTCAATCCGGAAGGCAACATGACCCGGCAGGTTAAGCCTGGCCACATGCATCCTGACTCCGTTTAATTCCAGCTCAAAATTGTTTTCATTCTTAGCCATGACCTAGTGTCCGTTTCCAGTGACCAAAAATCGGAAAATCCGCGGAGAGCTGCCTCTATGAACAGCCCTCCATTGTCCGTAAAACTACAATGGTTAATGGGTTTGTGACGCGGCAACCCTGCCCAGTTGGCGATGGTTTTTTCTGTATACCTGGCCTGGAGCCCATTTCAGGTTATTCGTATAAAAGACTATATTTATAGAATATAGCTATTTTAAACAATATTATTAAAATATAGTCTTTTTAGTCTATATTTGTAGTTCATTCCCTTTTATGCCATGGCCCATGCAGCTGTCATAACCGGTGACATCGTGAATTATTCCAGGATCCAGCCAGACAGGCAAAAAAAATTGCTTGCCCAGCTGGCAATTGCCCTCAAAGACCAGAAATTCGAATTCTACAGGGGGGACAGCTTCCAGGTTTTTATGAAAGAGCCTGCTATCGCACTCAGACTTGCCCTGGAAGTGCGGGCCATAGCCAGGAAAATTTCCGACATTCATGATGTGAGGGTAAGTATAGGGATCGGAGAAATGAACTCCTCAGTCCGTTCGCTCGGGACAACAACCGGTGTTCCGTTTGTTCTCTCGGGCCGGGCCCTGGACAGCCTGACTGGGCAGGAAAGGCTGGTCATAAGGACCCCGGATGAAAGGGCAGACCTTGCACTTCGCGCCATAAGTAATTTCGCAGACTTCCTGGCCAGGGGCTGGACGGAGAAACAGGCTGAGGTAATGGTTGGATTATTGCATGGTGAGTCCCAGGAAATAATTGGGAAAAGACTGAAAAAATCACAGCCTACCGTGAACAAACATGCTCATGCCGGAGGCTGGCCGGAAATAAAAAAACTGCTCGAATTGTATAACGAAACAATCAGACAATTCGCGATGATATGAGTACGATCTGGCTGATACGAGTGATATGCTCTCATCTGGTGGCCGATTTCATCCTGCAGCCCGGCAGCTGGGTGGATGAACGCCGCCGGCTGCATTTCCGGTCCCCCAGACTTTACCTGCATAGTCTGATAGCCGGACTGATGGCGCTGTTATTGGCGGGCATTGCTTATTGGCCTTACGCAGCTGTGATACTCGTTACCCACTTTTTCATCGATGGCTGGAAATCATTCCGTCCCCTGAAACCAGTCTATTTTTTTATTGACCAGGGCCTTCACGTGCTGGTCATCCTGGGTTGTTGGTACGCGGCTTTTTTCGATCCCGGCACTGTCTTCCAGCTTCTGGACAGAGCCGCAGTCAACCGGCACACCTGGGTCATCGCCACCGCCTTTTTGTTTCTCAGTTTCCCGGCCGGCATTGCCATCGGCCAGATGACCAGACGATTCAGTGAAGGGCTTCCGGGAGGAGAAGGGCTTGCCAATGCCGGAAAATGGATAGGCATCCTGGAAAGAATGCTGATCCTGATTTTCATGATCCAGGATCAATACGGAGCGATTGGCCTGTTGATAACAGCCAAGGGACTTCTTCGGTTCAGTGAGTCTGACAGGCAGGAAGAAAAGACAGAGTATGTCCTGATAGGTACTCTGCTCAGTGTTCTGATGGCCATCGTAACCGGGTTGGTAGTCAAACGACTTCTTCAGACAATCTGACCAAAACCAGGATTTTGATTTTGTAATTTTTTAGCCACCCCTAATCCTTTCTGGTAAGATATTCCCTGGCATGCCAATCATAGAAAAATAAATTCAGCTGGTTCAGGAGGCAGGGAACATATGGACACCATGAAATAAAATAAGCAGGTCCCCCGAACATTTAGGAGGACCTGTTTTTGGCATATGAACTTGAAATATTTCAATAAACTCGAATGAGAGTCCGTTTCGATCTCAACTTCAGCCGGCTACTGCCTGCGGGGCCTGTTGCAAAGCATTTTTCAGACCGTTTTGCAAAGACACGCCGTCGACGCTGCCAAGCCCGGTACAGGCGTTCCATGTTCCGCTGGCCTGGTATCCCGTCAAACCCCCGAAGGCATTGTTGGACGGGCCCGGAGGACCTACAACCTTACGGAAAGCAGTAGACGAAAGGGAATACAGCAACGGATTGATAAACCCGACATTCTGGCCAAGGTTGGCGTTGATCACGGCAATCAGTCCGGCATAGAGAGGTGCTACAGCGCTGGTTCCGCCTTCGCCTCCTACCTGACCTCCTATCGATTGGGGATAACCGCTGACAGGGCTGGCGTTTCCGGCTATATCCGGAATACCCCGGCCGGGATTCTGCGTGGCCAGGCTGACCGGAATGCTGAATCCGTTCTGATAGGAAGGTACAGGGAAAAACCCGCTGACGCCTCCACCGGTTGCCCCATGCTGGTCCTGCTGGCCGATTCCCTTCCAGGAGTCGTTCCATACGTATTCGGTAAAATTGGAGCCGTTGATATTGCCAATGGTGGTGCCTCCGCAGGCGATCACCCAGGGATCCGTTGCCGGGTAGCTGGCTTCCTGGACCGCCGGGTTGGTGAACTCAACACCGGAGTCCCCGCTGGAAACCAGGACCGTAATGCCCAGGTGGGCTGCATCCTGGAACAGGGCGCTCATCTGGTTGAATTCATCGGCCGTGATATACTGGGTGGTTTCGTCGGGTGACCAGCCATAGCTGATAGATATGACGGTGGGCACCGGGTCACCCTGACCCGGATGGATCATCCGCTGCAGGGCATGTATGATATTTTGGGTGGAACTGCCTCCGGTAAAATAAACGGCGATCGTGGCATCCTGTGCAACTGCGGATGAAACGGTAATATCAAGAAGCGTCTCCCCATCGGACTGGCCATTATTGCCCTGGCCGTCTACCGAAACAAAAACGGGTGTTGGGGATTTGAGACCGCCGCCAAAGGCCTGCATGGTGGCATCGATATCTGCCTGGGCAAATCCGGGGTCACCGTCCTGGGTAGTCATTTCATAAATACCAATGGTCTGTCCGCCGCCTCCTCCCTGCGGGAAATTGTACAGGTTGGCTACCTGGCCCGGCATGAGGGAATTGGTATTGGGAGGATCAGCGGATCCGTCTCCCGGGTCAAAATGCCGTGCCGGAACGGGACGGTTGTCCAGGCCGATCACGTTTTCCACATATTCTGAAATCTCCTTGGGAACTCGGGCTGCCCCTTCATGGCTGTGGTATTCCCCGAGAGATGAACTGAAATGCTGTAGTTGAACTGAGAAGGCCTTGTTTATCTGCTCGGCCGTTCCCTTTACGACCACACTTCTGCGGGAGGCATCAGATTCCTTGACTTCCAGTCCATTTGATTTGGCAAAGGCGACGACTTTAGCCAATTCGTCCGGCGAAGCTCCGTGCAGGCCCGCAAAATCTTTATGGGAGACATGTTTGATGCCAGCACCGGGGGAAGCCTTGAAACTTTCCAGTTTTTTCATTGGCTGACCATCGGTCCGTCTTCGCAGGATGATTGTCGCTGTAATGGTTTCGCCCGGATCAGCCATTTTTAGTTGCTTGTGTTCCTTGGGATGCGTGTGCTCGCTTTTTGCGAGGAAGACAAAGTTTTTCGACAATTCCTGTTGATTGTCTTTCAATGAAGTTCCCATAAAAAGGTCTTTTTTAGAGGTGAAAAATAGGAGCCCATGCACTTGTTACTTCGCCTGCACGTAGGGATCTGAGAGTTGTCTTATTGAATCTGGAATGCCGTGTAGAATGATTTAAAAAAATGTCAGAGTAGAAAATCGGACTGTAAAGCTGACGATATTTTATTTCTCAACCAATTTTTGATTTATGAAGATTGTCAAATTCCTTTTTTTGCCGGTTCCAGCCGATAGCATAAACTACCCAAGAGGATGCATGATCCCCGTATTTTAATTTCCTGAGTTGCAAATTTTGGTCTTCAATGGTATTTGACGTAATTATTTGGGGTTAGATACCACCGTTGAAGATTTTTTTTAACCATCCTCCATGGTCAACTGGGTAAAGAAAGGACAAATAGGAAGATTTCTGCTCTGGTCTTCTTCAGGTTCACGAATGGCAATGTTATTTTGAAGCCTCTACACTTCGAGTAGTTTTATTATTTTTGGTAATCAAACTGGATGAACCTGTTTGGCTACCGGAATCGCCAGTTCTCTGAGATCTTGAGAAAATAAATGATTACCCGGCGTTCTGCCGATCGTTTTTGTAATATTTAGCATACAATACCGGAATTTTTCCGATATATACTACAAATTACAGCAGGATGGATAGGTTATTTAATCCCCCCGCTGCTTATTTCCGAACTACAGGCCGCATTCGTTAAATCCAGAACAGCATGAATAGAAAATCTATGTGGATATGGGCCCTTCTACTGGGGTCCTGTCAACAGGGAACAGGCGATTCCCCATCAGCCAGCAAAGCAAAGATCGATATTGAGGACCAGGGAGTTCACATTAATTACACGGACAGCAAAATTGGTGATACTACCCTGCTCTTTGTCCATGGCTGGGCCATCAACCAGACATATTGGTCAGACCAGGCATCCTTCTTTTCGCAAAAGTACAGGGTGGTAACCATGGATCTTCCTGGTTTTGGCCATTCGGGTAAGAACAGGACAAGCTGGACGGTCCAGGATTATGCAAGAGATATTGCCTCCGTGGTCAAAGCTCTTCAATTAAGGAATGTCATCCTGATCGGCCATTCCATGAGTGGTGCGATCGTGGTGCAGACTGCGCTGGACAGTCCGGCCATGATAAGAGGGATCATCGGAATTGACAACTTCAAGGATTTTGGAACGGAAGAAACTCCCAAATCAAAAGAAGAGAAAGAAGAATTTTTCAGGAAAGCCCGGGCACATTTCTGGGAATCAGTTTCTTCACTCGCAAACAAGATCCTGTTCTCATCCTCCACGGATAGCACTGTCAGAAACCGGGTCCTGCGGGACATCCATCAGGTAGATACCACCATTGCGCTGGATTGCCTGGAACATGCAGGCATCAGCCATGAAAAAGTGATTTCCCTCAAAAGACCCATTTACCTGATTAATAGTGATTACACACCTACAGATACAGCCGCGTTTTTGAAAAATAATATTGAATACCATTTACTGACCATGCATGGGACTGGTCACTTTCCGATGATTGAGAAGCCCGCCGAGTTTAACCTGCTCCTTGAACAGGCTATCAGCATGATTCTGTCGGGCAGAACAAAATAGAAGATCAATGTGGAGGCGACAGGCGGAAAGACCGCCTCTGGCTGTTAACCGTACAGTAGGGAGGTGGAGGTCAGTCCGCCGGCAGGTGATTTTAGTGAAAAATTATGATCAGCGTCCAGACCACTGTCGCACCCATGAAGCAAACAAAAGTATAGAGACCACTGGAAAGGGAGAAATACCGAAGCATCAGGTAAATGATGATCGCGTGAACGGCCATCGCCGCCCCTACGATCATAAGCAACATATTGGTTGAGGCGATCTGCTTTGAAATGATGATCTTCCTGCAGAGGTAATAGAAACCAAATGCAATGGGAATGTTTAATAAGAGGATGGTTAAGACTTTCCGGACAACATGGATCTCCCTTTTCATATCGAAGTATACTGATAACTTTTGTAACATCTCCGAAGCCATCTTTATAACCGGAGAAAAGACAGGTTCTTTCCCCCGACTGAATATGATCCTGTTTTCTTTCGGCTGACTTTTTAGAAGAAAATACAGGTCTCACTGGCAATCCCAAAGGCACTCAAAAGTACAATACTTCTTCAGCCAAATGTCTATTTTTTCTTCTGGGCTCCCGGCGGAAAACTGGACATGATGGAGGCAACTGCATCAGCTATAGCCTTGTCCGGATCAGACGCAGGCTTATCGATTTCCTTGTTGCCAATCCCCTCCCAAACCAGTTTGTCAGTCTTGGAATCAACCACATCGATGATGAGGGACCCGTCCTTATAATTTTGCACATTATAGGTAGTGGAACTGCTTCCCATGCCACCACCCCAGGCATATGGACGGTAATAGCCCCCGTACCCGTAATAATCGGTGTTGGCGGTGACCGATTTTTTATCCTGTAATATAATCACCGCGTTCACTTTAAGGTCAGGATTTTCAACTTCCTGGAAACCCTTTTTGGTCATCTCGGCTTTCACCGCATTGATGATGCGGGTCTGGTTGAGCTGGCTGATCGACTGGTGCTGCATATCAAGCTGCACCATCCGGAAGGTCTTGTAAGGTTGGAAATTGACGGCTTTGTCGTAATCGCTGGTCACCTTCAGAGCCGGTTCACATGAATACAACAAAAAAATGGCAGCCAGAGCGGAGACGTAAAAGCAATTGATCTGTTTCATTTTTTTTGGTATTAAAGGAAATGAATATTATATTAAAAAGTTTTCACAGGATAGACGCATTAAAAACTAACCAAAAACCACTGCTAAGACCAAACTCCCCTTCAAAAGCCAGGGCATCTTCCACACCAACGGTACCGAAGTCACCGCCCTGCGAGCTTTTATGATGAAGGGCACCATCTTCCTACGCGCCTTGTGAGTAATTAAATGGATGAACCCCAGGTAGGAGCCCGAAGTGATATGAAAAAAACCTATCCTGTGGATTAAGCTTCCCTGAGGAGTATTCACTCGTTTTCTCCTGAAGCTGCATGCATGCAAAAAAGGTTGTTTAGGATAGGTTTGCACGACAAAACATTAAAGGGTGATCTCCAAATATATTCTAAGGAAATCCACGGGGTAAAATTTAACCGTAAAACAACCTGGTCAGACGGACGGACAGGTTGCAGAAAGAAAGAAAAAAAGAATGATTCACAGGTCAAAAAGCTACTAACAGCTGAGTTCCCGAATTACCAACCATACACCTGCATCCGGAGAATATTCTGCATTACTTTGGACCAAAAGGCCTGAAGGGTTCTTTAGGCCTCGTCCCCCCGGAGCAACAGCCGAAGCATAAAGACCAATTCACCCAACCCGCTGAACATGGCCGCTGATCCCAGGTTAATTCCGGGAAAAAGATAGGGTTGCAGATTGTCCAGAAGCCAGCCCAGGCCGGCCACGATCAGTAAAATACCCACCAGGGCTTGCACATAATCAGACCTGATCGCCATTTACCCAGGCAGACCAGGATGGGTGCCAAAAAAAAATATAGGCAAAGGACCAGCCAATCCTGAAGGCATGGAAATACACATCCACCTGGCCATATACCTGATCCTGGTTAAAAATGGCGATGTAGGTTTCCTGATTCGGCAGTCTTAAACCCACCAGGAGGTTAAGCAGGGCCGCGATGCTGATGGCCGTATAAATCAGCCTGAACTATGCCGTCAGCGGAGAAATACGCCGGACTACAGACCAGCCCGGTCCAGGGAGTGTTCAACTTTTTAATGAGTTGTCTTTTTTTGTTTATGTCTACCAGGCTAGGGAATGGTCAATCCGAATGAAACATACCAGCTCCTGTCCATCGCCGGGATGATGCCAGGGCCGGGATACTCATCTGTTCTGAGGGTAAAATACTTCTGGTTGGCCAGGTTATTCAGGCCCAGTTTGACGTTCCAGTTGTCCTTCAGGTGCAGGGTGGTGGACCAGTCCAGCACGGTATATGACGGAACCCAGCCCACAATGGCGTCCGCACTGGAGACCGTATTGCTGGCATCAGCAAAAGACCCGGAGGTATGGCTGAACAGAAATGTGGTGGAAAATACTTTGTAGGAATAAGTGATCCCGCAGCGCAGGATGGTCCGGGGCGCATATTCCACCTGGTTTCCTTTAAAGGGACCACTGCTGTATTTGGCATCAATGTAGGCAAAGGAACTAAAGACACTGATATTCCCACGGGAACTGCGCTGCCCTGCGATTTTTGTAGGGGTAAATTCGACATAGCTTTCCAGGCCTTTATGGAGGCTGTTGGCCACATTTGTCCGGTACGTATAGGGATTCCCGTTCTGATCGGTCAGTTGTATCAATCCGATCCTGTTCTTGTAAAACAGCAAAAAGGCGTTTACGTCAAAATTGAGATACCGTCCAAATGTGCCCCGCCAGCCAAGATCTGCATTGTAACCGGATGCGTCCTTCATGCCGGGATCGATTCGGGATGCAACCGCATAAGGTGTGATCTGCTCATAGGTTATGGGCCTGTATGCCTGGGAAATATTGCCATAGAGATTCGTTGTACGGCCAGTCTTGTACTGTACCCCTATGCCAACCAGGGGAATCCATCTTTTTTTCAGACTATCTGTTGCCAGCTCTTTGTTTTCATCCGTGATATACCCTTTTACCGAGGAACGGAGATATTCGAGGCGAATCCCCGGAGTGACCGAAAGGCGGTCGCTTATGCGGAAGACATTTTCAAC
>Ga0318563_10000318_pt1 | contig 19987 bp, 16 predicted proteins | sample GRESIP066b5f19_FD_203689 | JGI IMG/M metagenome (GOLD analysis project Ga0318563, IMG submission 203689) | Tropical soil microbial communities from Luquillo Experimental Forest, Puerto Rico - GRE.SIPMG.066b5f19 | ecosystem: Environmental > Terrestrial > Soil > Tropical forest > Bulk soil... | reverse complement strand
TCGTTGTACATTGGCAGGAAATCCTATGTGGTACAGACGACCTTAAGAGCCCTCGACCTTGGTTATTTACTAGGCCTGGAGAAAATATTGGGCAAAATCAGTTTGGAGTTTTCGGCTAATGGGCAGGGGTATGACTATAAGACTATGCACGGGGAGTTCCAGGCTACTCTCCTGGATGGAATGATCAGGGGATATGATTATAAAAACCTGTCCCTGCACGCTAAAATGCGGGACGGCCAGGGATCCTGGCAGGCCGCCATGAAAGACAATGACCTTGCATTTGACATGCAGGGCGCGGCTGACGTAAGACCAGCCTTCCCCTCGCTCACCCTGAAACTCCAGGTAGATACAATTAATTTTCACGCTCTGCACCTCCTTGCTGACACCCTTACTGCCAGATTTGCCATGGTGGCAGATTTTGCCAATACTAATCCTGATTCTCTGGAAGGAAGCATGCATCTCTATCATTTATATGTCAGAGACAACCAGCAGCAGGGAATGACCGATACTGTTTCCTTCCTGGCGGAAAGAATTGATTCATTCAGGAATATTGAGCTTCATTCGGAATTGGGAAACATCAATTGGAGGGGCGTATATAGATTGACTGAAACTCCCCTTGCGCTGGAGGACGTAATGAATCGCTACTATTCTCTTCCCGGATACAGGAATGACCGCGTATTTGAGCAGCAATGGCAACTAAATATGTCCTTGCATTCATCGCCCATCCTGCTGGCCTTTGTCCCGGCCTTGCGGGGTTCTGATTCGCTAAGTTTGAGTATGCGGTTCAACAGTGTGGCAAATATGATGAAATTGGAGATGGAGGCTCCAATACTCCAGTACAACGGCCTTCTTATTCATAAACTGCATGCGCAGGCTATGACAAAAGACAGTGCCGTGAGTTATCGTATTCAGGTCGCCGATGCCGGGCCGGAAGGTCTGCATGTCGATCATTCCTTGCTTGAAGGCTGGCTTGCCCACAATGAATTGTTTGCTTCCCTGACCGTTAAGGACAGGAAGGATTCTACCTGGTACCATATTGCGGCAGACATGGCAAAAGCTTCGCAGAGCTTTCAACTGAAACTGGCGCCTGACAGTTTTGTGCTGAATTATGACCGCTGGACAGTTGCCCCTGACAATTTCCTCCGGTATGATTCAGCCGGAATTCTGGTCCACAACCTGAATATTTCAAATCAGGATCAGTCACTCAGCGTGAACAGCACGACTTTGTCCTCAACATCTCCTATCCAGGCTTCTTTTTCCCAGTTCCGGGTGAGAACACTCGGCGCCTTCCTGAACCAGGATTCTCTTCGCCTGGATGGTACACTGAATGGAAGGATGGAGGTCCAGCATATTCTGACCAACCCGTATTTTACATCCGACCTAAATGTCGATCATCTTGCCTATGATAAAGACACTATCGGGAACCTCCAGGTTAAAATTGACAATATCAAGCAAAATTCATACAATACAAACATCACGCTGGAAGGGTTGCGCAATCATGTGCAGTTACAGGGTATTTACGATGTAAGTCAAAAAAAAATGGAGATGCAGCTGAATGTGGGGCGATTCGACCTGGGCTTAATCAAAGCAATTTCACAAGGCCAGCTCACCCAAGTGCGGGGGAGCCTGAAAGGATCTCTGAATGCAGCCGGGGACCTGGCAACTCCCGTCCTCTCCGGATTTCTGAATTTTGACAGCACGTTGATTATCCCTTATGTTTCCGGAGAACCATTGCGTGTTTCGGCTGAACGGATTGGTTTTGGGAAGGATGGGATCAGTTTGGGTAACCTGGTATTTATGGACTCGGCAGGAAACAGGACGACTGTTGATGGAAATGTATATACGAGGGATTTCAGAGACTATCGTTTTGACCTGTCGGTCAAGAGCAGAAATTTCAGTCTGGTGAATGCTCCGAAGGAAATGAACCGTCTGTTCTACGGAAAGCTTAACCTGGACGCAGATATGAAATTGAGCGGTAATCTGAAAGCCCCTAAAATCAACGCTGATTTGCGTGTCAATAAACAAACGGATTTTACCATGGTTTTACCAAGTAGTGATCCGGAAGAAGTGACCAGGCAGGGAGTTGTGGTCTTTTTGGATAAAGGCAGGGCAGTGGATAGTGTACGACTGAAGAGATTGGCTGATTCCTTAAGCAGGCAATCTGAGCTGAAGGGAATGGAAATTGCGGCTTCCATCGAGACGGACAGCAGCGCCCGGTTCAATATGATCATCGACGAGCGAAACGGGGACGTGCTGGCTTTCAGAGGACGGGCTGATCTGGCCGGTGGTATTGACAAGAGTGGCAAGATGACTCTAACGGGTAATTATCAGCTTGACAACGGGTCATACAATGTATCACTGAGTGTATTGAAAAGAAAATTTGAAATTCAGAAAGGCAGTATGCTCACCTGGACCGGGGATCCTTCCAAAGCCAGCATTGATATTAGGGCTATCTACCAGGTTAATGCCCCGCCCATCGACCTGCTGCAACAGGATATTTCGAGCCTGTCGCAGGATGAGATAAACAGGTACAAACAAAGGCTGCCTTTTCGCGTAAATCTGGTCATGAAAGGAGAGCTGCTGAAACCGCTTATTAGTTTTGAAATCACCCTTCCTGAATATATGGCCGCCTCCTGGCCTGAAGTGGACAACAGGCTGAATCAGATGAAAACCGACGAATCTGAAGTGAACAAACAGGTATTTGCCCTCTTGCTGCTGAACAGATTTGTTCAACCAAATCCATTCGCGAGTTCAGCTGGGTCATCTGATGCAGCCCTGATTGCCAAGCAGAGCGCCAGCAGCTTGTTATCCGAACAATTGAACCAGCTGGCCGGCAGCCTGATTAAGGGCGTAGATGTCGACGTGGATATGACCTCTGACCAAAACTATTATACAGGCCAGACCGTCAACCAGACAGAAATGAATGTCAACGTTTCAAAAAAACTCTTCAATGAACGTGTCAATGTGAGGGTGGGAAGCAACTTTCAGCTTGAGGATGTAATGCCCGGACAAAGCACATCAAATATTGCCGGCGATATCAGTGTGGAATACCGGCTGAGTAAAGATGGGAGATACAGCCTGCGGGTGTTCCGAAAAGACCAGTACAACACCATTGTTGAAGGCCAGGTTGTCGAAACGGGTCTCAGTTTTGTACTTACCCTTGATTACAATCAATTCAAAGAGCTGTTTCAAAAGCAAAAGGGGAAAAAGAAAAACGCCAAAGAAGGACAAACAAATGAAACCGGAACCCTTAACGGAAGGCAATGAAACCAGGAATAACCAGATGGACATTATTTGCTATTTCCACATTGGTGATGGTTGCTTGTAGAGAGAGCAAATACCTTGAATCAAATGAATATCTCCTTGATAAATCCTCCATTAAGATAAATTCTTCCGTCACCCTGGCAAGAAGCAAAAAAAGGCAATTGGTTTCTGAATTAAAGGACCTGCTCCGGCCAAAACCCAATAGCAAATTCCTTGGTTTCCGCTTCAAATTATGGGTGTATAATATTATGGGCCAACCAAAAGGAAAAGGAATCAGGAATTTTCTTCGCAACAAGGTGGGTGAACCTCCGGTCCTGGCTACTATGTCAGCTATCGAGAAGAACCGGTCAGTGTTGCAAAATCATCTTGAAAACAGTGGATATTTTCATGACACCGTCCGTGTGGATACGATCGTGCAAAATAAGAAGCTAACCTCGGTCTACACAGCAAATATCGGCCGCCAGTATACCATCAAAAAAGTGGAGTATCCATCAGACTCCAGTAATTTAAGCAGGGAAATTCAGATGGGAATAAAGAATTCCCTTTTGAAACCCGGAGATCCTTATGAGCTGGATGTCATCAAAAATGAGAGAGCAAGGATTGACAGGCGGCTCAAGCAGAAAGGATACTATTACTTCAATCCGGATTATCTGCTAGTCATTGTGGATTCAACTGTGGGAGACCAGAAGGTGGATATGCGGGTTATTGTCAAGAGGACAGCTCCGGAAAAAGCCAGGGAAGTCTACCGGATAAATGAGGTAACTGTGTTTGTGGATAATGAAATTGCCAGTGATACGAATCAGGCAATAAGGGCATCAAAACAATATGATGGGTATACAATTGAGGATCCTGCCAACAAGTTTAAGCCGGAAACTATTGCCAGAGAACTGGTATTCAGGCCGGGGGATATCTACAACCGGAAAGAGCATGACCTGACGCTCAGCCGGCTGGTCAACCTGGGTGTTTTTAAATTCATAAAAATCCGGTTTGAAGAGACAGATACAGTCAGGAACCTCTTGAATACCTACTATTACCTGACGACAACTCAAAAAAAATCAATCCGGTTTGAAGTTTCCGGAATCACAGGTTCTGATAATTCCAATGGGGGTCTCATCACAACGACCTGGAGAAACAGGAACTCCTTCCGTGGAGCGGAGCTTTTCACGCTCAGTGTTTACGGGGGTCTTGAAAGGCAAAATCTGGGATCGGGACAGTATACCAACATCAATAAGCTTGGAACAGACCTGAACTTATTTTTGCCCAGGATTATTGCACCCTTTGGGATTGCCAGGCAGAACAAAAATCCGTTTGTTCCCAAGACCAGGATCAATGCCGGATATGAATTTTACCAGAGAACCGACCAATACACCCTGAATTCATTTAAGACCGGATACAGTTATGTCTGGAAAAGAAAGACCGAGATAGAAGAGCAATTGAGCCTGCTGGGTATCAATTTTGTCAGTCCCACCAACATTACCCCGGAATTCCAGGACCAGCTCGACACAAACATTACCCTGGCCAGAAGTATTGAAAGGCAGTTCATCATTGGGCCGACGTACAATTTTCAATACAATACCCTTTTGAGACCCAGGAGAGGAAAGAATGATTTTTACTTTAATGGAAATATTGACTTGTCAGCCAACCTGATGGGAATTATTTCAGGGGCAGACATCAATCATGGTAAGGTGAAGCAAATATTTAGCATTCCCTTTTCCCAGTACATCCGGGGAGAAGTCGATTTCAGGCATTATCTGAATTTCAGCAGGAATACCATACTTGCCAGCCGCATTACAGGCGGCATCGGGTATGCTTACGGAAACAGCAGTACAATGCCATTTATCAAAGAATTTTTTGCCGGAGGTGCCAACGACATCAGGGCATTCCGATCAAGATCACTGGGACCGGGAACTTATTATGGGGGAAACAAAAAAAATGAATTTGTGCCAGACCAGCCAGGAGACATCAAAATAGAACTGAACTCGGAATTCAGATTCAAAATTTTTTCATGGCTGAAATGGGCTTTTTTTGTCGATGCAGGCAATGTCTGGACCTTGCGGGCCGACACCAGCAGGCCCGGTTCGATGTTTACCAGTCAGTTTCTTCAGCAGATAGGTATAGGCGTGGGTATGGGTCTGAGGCTTGATCTGAGCATTTTAATATTGAGGTTTGACCTGGGAGTCCCGATAAGGGAACCGTACAAACCTGCAGGAATGCGCTGGGTATTTGACACGGAGAACCAGGTTTTAAACTTTGCAATCGGATATCCTTTCTAGGGCCGCACCTCCATTCTTGCAGAATGGTAAATACAAGCACATCATTAATTTTGAAATATGCCATTGCTAGTCATAATTCGTCACGGGCAGTCGACCTGGAACCTGGAAAACAGATTTACGGGAGATGTAGATGTTCCACTCACAGAAGCAGGACGCTCGGAGGCACACCATGCGGGACGGAAATTGTCCGGTTATGTCTTCTCAAGGGCCTTCACCTCCATGCTGGCCAGGGCATGGGAAACACTCCAGATTGTCCTTCAGGAAACAGGCCAGATTGACCTGCCTGTTTCAAAGGACAAGGCCCTCAATGAGAGAAACTATGGCAGCCTGCAGGGCCTTAACAAAGCAGAAACAGCCAATAAATATGGGGACCGCCAGGTCGAAATCTGGAGAAGAAGTTATGATGTACCTCCGCCTGGAGGCGAAAGCCTGAAGGATACAGCAGCCAGAGTGATTCCCTATTATGACGCTCAGATACGACCCCTTCTTCAATCCGGGGAAGATATACTTATAGTTGCCCATGGCAACAGCCTGCGGGCGCTGATGATGAACCTGGAAAATATCGGTCGAGATCAGATTGCGGGCATAAATATTCCCACAGGAGCGCCTCGCGTCTACCATTTTGATCAGGATCTGAAAATACTTGGAGTAAATTATTTGTAATGGTTATTCAAAAGCCAGAATTTCCCTTAGTCATAAGGTAATTGTATCAAATGAATTTCCCGCGGCACCCTTGTAGTGTATGATTTTCGGTTTGACAGGGAGATGTTATACACAATATAAATGAAAATAAGAGCTGGGTAATACCAGGATGCCAATACTGGCTGCAAATACGGCAATTAGGGGTGAATGGGATGTAAAAAGATCGGATTTGCAGGACGTAGAGGCCTGAGGAATTTTTCTTCATCCTCGGGGTGCGCCAAGCTCTGATCCTGTGGCTGCCTGCTCTGGGTACTCACCCTTACCGATTTGTTTTGTCCGAGCTTGATTTTCTTCGCTACTGCTGGTATATTTTGGTAAGAGGCAAGAACAGGTATCATAAGTGCGGTTGGCTACTTACTCTATTGGAAATGGTGAAACCGATTATCGTCCTTTTCTTATTTTGTTCCAATTTTCATACTGGGGCCAGGCCAAACCATCGGGATATGGGAAAAAGATCTTTACAATGTATGTTTGCAGGTTTCTAGGTTAATTTTTTCAAATGTCAAATCAAGCATCCGGTAATTTCAGATGGTGGGTAGTCGTTCTGCTCTTTGCTGCTACTACCATCAATTATTTGGACAGGCAGGTCATTGGGTTGCTAAAGCCTTATATCGAGAAGGATTTTGGCTGGTCGGAGACGGATTACAGTCACATCGTCATTGCATTTTCAGCGGCCTATGCCCTGGGCCTTCTTCTTTTTGGCCGTTTCATTGACATCATCGGGACAAGAATTGGATATGCCCTTTCTATCACAATGTGGAGCATAGCTGCAATGGCCCATGCGCTTGTTTCCTCGACATTGGGATTTGGAGCCGTAAGGGCACTTCTTGGACTGGGGGAGTCGGGGAATTTTCCTTCCGCCGTCAGGGCCGTTACGGAATGGTTCCCTAAAAAGGAAAGGGCTTTTGCCACAGGCATATTCAATTCCGGTGCAAATATCGGGGCAGTGGCTGCCCCCGCCATTATACCCTGGCTGGCCATAGCCTATGGATGGAAACAAGCATTTGTCTGGACGGGCGCTACCGGGTTTCTGTGGCTGATTTGCTGGCTTCTATTTTACGAGGTTCCGTCCAGGAAAAAAAAATTATCCAGGGCCGAATATGATTTTATTCACAGTGACCAGGATGAGCAGCTTGGGCCCCAGCTGAAAGTTGCCTGGGGCAAACTATTCACCGTAAGACAAACCTGGGCCTTTGTATTTGGAAAGCTGCTGACGGATCCTATCTGGTGGTTTTTTCTTTTCTGGTTGCCTTCCTATTTCTCAGCCACCTATCACCTGGACCTGAAAAATATTGGCCTGCCGCTGATCGTGGTATACACAGCCACCAGCATTGGCAGTATTGGCGGCGGATGGCTTTCCTCCCGCCTGATTCAAATCGGGTGGCCGGTAAATAAGGCCAGGAAAAGGTCGATGCTGGCTTTTGCCTTTTGTGTTGTCCCGGTGATTTTTATCCAGTACGTTCAAAGCATGTGGGTGATTGTTGCGGTCATCAGCCTGGCCGTTGCATGCCATCAGGCCTGGTCTGCAAACATTTATACTGTCGCATCGGATATGTTTCCCAAGAATGCCATCAGTTCTGTCATAGGCATCGGGGGAATGGCTGGGTCTGTAGGTGGGATACTGTTTCCGTTTTTTGTCGGGGCTGTCCTGGACCATTACAAACGCGCCGGCAACATCTCCAGTGGGTATAATCTGATTTTTGTAATCTGCGGATGTTCTTACCTGGTGGCCTGGGTGCTGATGCATTTATTTGCTCCGTCCATGAAAAGGGTTGAACCGGAAATTCTGAGACAGTAGACAATAAAAAAATCTATGTTTATTTCTTCTGAGGCATACAGACTGGCAAAAAAACTGTGGGATTACCATCATATGCATCATGAACTCCAAAAAGCAGATTGCATCCTGGTACTCGGTAGTCATGACCTGCGGGTGGCAGACCGGGGGGCCGACTTATGGCTCGGGGGATGGGCCCCCCTGATCGTTTTTTCGGGTGGTCTGGGTAACCTTACCAAAGAAGTCTGGGAGGAACCGGAAGCTGACCAGTTTGCCAGGATTGCCTCAGAAAAAGGAGTCCCCGAAGAAGCCATTCTGATCGAAAATAAGTCCACCAATACAGGAGAAAATATAGTTTTCACCCGGCAGCTCTTGCAGGAGAAAAATCTTGACCCCGGGACCTTTATAGTAGTGCAGAAGCCCTATATGGAACGAAGAAGTTTCGCAACCTTCAAAAAACACTGGCCAGAGAAGAATCTGATTGTTACTTCTCCTCAGATTCCTTTTGAACAATATACCACAGATGAAATTTCACCCGAAAAAGTGATCAACATCATGGTGGGTGACCTTCAAAGGATAAAATTATATCCTGCCATGGGCTTCCAGGTATACCAGGACATTCCGGCGGACATCTGGCTGGCCTATGAAAAACTTGTGGCCCTTGGATTTAACAAGCACCTGGTGGCGGGCAGTTAAGGATCGAATCCTGCTGCCTGCTGTTCATTTGGGTCCAAATTTGTTTTAACGGATTTTTGGCAATTCTGGGATATCATTCATAGTGAATCAGGCGTTTTGGAGTCCGGGCCAATCCGGATCCTTTGATTGCCATTCCTCCCTATCTATTCCCGGTCAATCAAAAAACTCTTCCTCATGAATGCTTTAAAAGATCAGGGGCGGTTGGGCCATCTGGTATTGGTCATTAGTACCCTTTCCATCTTTGCTGATCAGGTTTTTTCGAATTTCATTTCCTGGGAAAAGTACCTGGTAGGCCTTAATCCCATTGTCGTATTTCTGGATATTCCGGTACCCTTGCCATTCACAATTGCTTTGCTTCCCTTCTTTATTTTCTTCATCCTGTTTTATCGCATTGCTACCTCGCAGGAGAGGATAAAGGGTGATGAATCCCTGAAATGGATGGCCAGGTACAGACTGCGCAAGATCATTCCGTCGCTGCTTATCCTTCCGGTGTGTATGATTTTTGCCGGCATATTCTATGGCTTGGTTCGCGACTTTCTTCCTGGCCGACTGCAAAACGGGCTGGAATCCTTTGGCGTAAATGAAGACCTTTACCTTCCTTTTCCAGATCCTGGAGTCATCCATTTTCGAGGAAGCATGGTCATCATGGGCGCCTGCTGGCTGGGTTACAACCGTTTGAAAAAAAGAATCAGATCGATTGAAAACAGGAATCCTCCAAAGCCTGTTGGTACTCCTGGCAGACCTGTTGCCGGTGAAAAAAATGAATTTGGCGCTTCTGCCATCAAGAAGAAGGAACAACCCGAAGAAGCGATTGAACTGGTCAGGTAGATTACTGCAGACTGGCAGGGATTTACTCCATGCCGGCACTGTTATCTCCGGAAATTTGTTCGTTACCGTCATCCAGGAACCCAATTTCCTTTAAATACTTATCCTTGATGCGTTTATCGGCTTTTGCCTCGAGTTTTCTGATGGCCTCGAACCGGCCAATAATCGTATGCCCCTTCCTTGTCCCCTCCGATAAACTATACATAGCGTTCCTGTGGGCTTCCATAGCGGCTTCAAGTCCCGCTTCCACCGCTTCCATTTGCTCCAGAAAGGTGACAAACTTGTCATACAATTCGCCACACTGACGAAAAATCTCTTCCACATTTTTGACCTGGTTTTCCTTTTGCCAAAGGACTTTGATGACTTTCAGCGTAGCGACCAGGGTAGTGGGGGTGATCAACACAATCTTCCTTTTGATAGCCTGGGTAAAGATTTCAGGGTCCTGGTTAAGAGCAAGGGTCAGTGCTGATTCAACCGGCATAAACATAAAAACGTAATCGGGCGTGTTGAGGCCGAGCAGCGATTGGTAGTTTTTGTCGGCCAGTTTCTCGATATGGTCACTCACACTGCGCAGATGCTGTTTAAGGAACTCATGCCTGTCTTCTTCAAGGCTCGCATTGAAATAGTTGGTGTAGGCCGTCAGGGATACTTTGCTGTCGATCACCACATGCTTTCCGTCCGGTAATCTGATGATAAAATCTGGCCTCCTGGTTTGATCGTCATTACTATCCCGGAAGCTTTCTTCCCTTGAATAATCTATGTATTTCTGCAGGCCTTCCACTTCCAGGATCGTGTTGAGGCGGTCCTCTCCCCAGTTGCCCTGCATTTTCACTTCCGACTTGAGCGCAGAGGCAAGGTTCTTTGCGTCGTCACTGAGCTGATAGGAGAGCTTTTCGAGGTTCCCAATCTCATTTTTCAGGGAGGTCATCTCTGCAATATCCTCTTTACGGGTCGCTTCGACCTTTTCCCGAAATTCCTTCATCCCTGCCCGGAAGGGGTCAAGGATATTCCCCAGTTCGGCTTTGCTCACATCAGTCAAAGCTTTCCTTTTTTCTTCCATGATTTCCGTAGCCAGAATCCTGAATTCCTGCCTGGAAAGGGACTGCAGATTTTCCCATTCTCTCTGAAAGGTCTGCCATTTTTCCTTGAGGAAGGCCTCCTTCTGGGTTAGCTCGGCGAGCTGGAGGTTCAAGGAAAGAATGATCTCCTGCTTTCTGGACAGTTCACTTTCAGTATCCTCTAATTTATTTTGAGTCAGAGTAAAGTATTCCCTGGAAATGAAACTCTTATCTATTTCGGATTTGTGGATTTTTTGCTCTGCTTCTGCTGTAAGCCTGAGCAGGGCGGACAGGTTTTCCCTATTGGTCAATTTTTCCTTCTCCAGACTAATTCTGAACTCTGATAACTGGGACTGCAGGAGTTCATAAAGGTCCTTGGGGACGAATTTGTCCGACAATTCTCTTTTGGAAAGGGTATCGGCAGCCGAGAGTTTCAATTGATTATTTTCCTCAACGACCTCCCTGAACCGGGATAGTGGGACATAATGTCTATACAGCAGGTACTGGCTAAGGATGATCGCAATAGCGATACCCGAAGCCAATCCCGCGGCGCCATAAAAAAAAGGTTGCATCATCTTTTCCGGGATATTGATAAATATACGGTTTTTGCCAGCTATTTGTTCAGGGTCAACCCCTTCACGGCAAACAGGATAGCGCAACCGACATAAATGGTCGCCCAGGCATGACTGTCATGAAAATGGACAGGAACCACGGGATTGAATAAGACGGTGATAAGCCCAAACAAAAAAGGCCAGAATTTTATCGTATCCCTCAAAGACAGGAAAAACATCGAAAGCGATCCAATCGTAATCACTATTCTCAAAAGCACATAATATCCGGCAGGCATCCTGGCTACAGCGAGAAACAGAAGTGCGGCACAAACAAATAAGAACGGTTTCATGTGGTTAGGGGTGAATCCGGTTTCTGCTGACTCATCCATTCTCCGGGGAGCAGGCCCGGGGATCGATAAACGAACTTGCGATCAAATGTAGTCTGAATATTCTTTAGTAATTTCAGATTTCAACCTAAAATTATGCAGCCATCTACCAGGAGGAAATTCCTTTCCACGATCATCCTGACGGGGGCCGGATCCGGTGTGCTGGCCAACAGTCAGGTTTCCCGGGAAAAGAAGAAACAATTGGCACATCACGTTTTTTTCTGGTTAAAGGATCCCTCTTCCATCGCAGACCGGGATAAGCTGGTCGAAGGGGTTAAAACGCTTTCGAAGATTGATGTAGTCCGGGAAATTCATGTCGGTATCCTCGCCCAGACTGAAAAGAGGGATGTCGTGGATGCCAGCTGGCAGGTCTCGGAGCTTATTTTTTTTGATGATCTGGCCGGCCAGAGCACCTATCAGGCACACCCCGTTCACCTGGATTTCATCAAGAATTACGGGCATTTGTGGCAGAAGGTCGTCGTATACGATGCCATGGAGGTCTGACTCTTAACATCCAGCTTTTTGGATGGCAAAATTACCAGGCGGCGGACATTGGTCTGCCTGGCCGGATAAATACCGGGATGCAAAAAACTTTCATCCAGTCTTCAATTTACGCAGTATATGCTGTCAGATAACCAGGCCAGGCGGGTGGCCGTGATAGGCCACAACAGGATACCCTTTGCCCGTCACAATACTTTTTATACAACCTCAGGAAATATTGAGATGATGACGGCCGCGCTCAATGGTCTGGTGGACAAATACGGGTTGCAGGGCCAATATTTAGGCGAGGTGGCAGGGGGAGCAGTGATCAAACATAGTTGGGAAATAAACCTGATGCGTGAATCTGCTCTTGGAACGTCCATTGACCCCGCCACACCCTGCTGTGATATCCAGCAGGCATGCAATACAGGCATCGAAGCTGCCATCTATATAGCAAACAAGATCTCGCTTGGCCAGATTGAGGTCGGCATTGCCGGAGGGGTCGATTCGGCCAGCAATGTGCCGCTTGTCCTGGGGGAGAAACTGAGAAAAATATTGCTGTCTGCGGACAGGGCTCCGGGAACCTGGACAAAGATCCGGGAGTTGTTGAAAATAAGACCTGGTTACCTCAAACCCGCCGCACCTGAAAACCGGGAACCCAGGACCGGTCTTTCCATGGGCGGGCATACCGAACTGGCTGCACAGTATTATGATATTTCAAGGGAGGACCAGGACAGGTACGCCCTGGAGAGTCATCAAAAAATGGCAAAGGCCTATGACAAAGGATTTTTTGCTGATATGATGACTGCCTATATGGGTCTGGACCATGACAACAATCTTCGAAGAGATACGAACTATGAAAAACTTGCCAGGCTAAAGCCAGCGTTTGACAAAGAAAAAGGCACTCTTACCGCCGGAAATTCCTCACCGCTGACTGATGGAGCCTCCTGCGTACTTATTTCCAGCGAAACCTGGGCAAGGGAGAGAGGTCTTCCGGTAATGGCCTACATCAGCTATGCCGAGGTGGCAGCCATCGAATACGTAAAAAACAGGCAGAACCTGTTGATGGCGCCAGTATACGCAACGGCCAGGCTGCTGGCCAAGGCAGGACTTCGTCTCCAGGATTTTGACTTTTATGAGATACATGAAGCTTTTGCAGCCCAGGTACTTGCCATGCTGAAAATCTGGAATTCACCCGATCTGCTTAAACCATTTGGAATCAGGGAAGCTCTTGGGACTATTGACCTGTCCAGACTAAATGTAAATGGCAGTAGCCTGGCAGCCGGCCACCCTTTTGCGGCTACTGGTGGACGTATTATAGGCACCCTTGCCAAATTACTGCACCAAAAAGGAAGGGGCAGGGGATTCATTTCCGTGTGTGCTGCAGGTGGTCAGGGAGGGACAATGATCATGGAAAAATGAGTTTGCCATTCAGGCCCCAGCCACCGGAGCCCCCCGGTTTTTTTCCCGGTTGCAATCAGGCCGAAGCGGCTTTCAGGACACTTTGTAACGAGCTCAGTATGCCGCCACCGTTTCTGCTAACTATGGCAGAAGCCATGCTGATGATTCCAGCGGTAATGTTAATGACTTTGTCGACGTCCTTCATTGTCTTGAGATTTTGATTGATCTGGTCGGTGGCTGCCGAAACCGCTTTAAAATACTGGTCTGATCCATCAAATGCGACGGCGTCGGAAAGGGAAAAAAAAGTATTTGCGTAGGTGATCAGCCTGGTTTGTTCATCGGAAAGCAGGTCGATCCTGTCACGGCTAAGTGTATCAATATTAGAATGCAGGAAATCCCCCGTCTGTTGGGCCACCGTCTGGAAAAAATGACCAAGGTTGTTTGCAAATTCCGCGTTGTCAATGGTATCCATGATTCACAATTTGGGTTAATGGGAAAGGCCGTAAATGTCTTTGGCCAGAATGGTAATCGACTTTTTAAATCCCTCTTCTTGGAGGTTCTGAATATTGTCAAATAGCTGCTGATGCCCTTTCCGGATCAGGTCCAGCATCTTGTATCGTTCATCATAAACAACTTTTATTTTCTCGTATTCTCGGTATCCCTTCTCGTAGGTATAGACCAGGGTCCATCTTTCTGCATTCGCCGATGCATCATGAAGGTACAGTTCGCTTTTTTCTGTGAGCTTTTGTTGCATCAGGTCTATTTTGCTTCTCAGATTATCGGTATGTAACTGGAGGAGCTTCACTGCACTTACTACCGAACTGTTGTATTTGAATATGACATCTTTGATTTTGCTGTTTTTGTAATTGGTGGTTAGGACGGCCGTAGCCACTGCCGCCAGACCGTTGACCACATTCGATTCTGTCTGGGTTACGGTCATCGACCCATAGGTTCCCTCATGAATGGAACTTCCAATCGGGGCGAAGCTCAGTACGGATTCGGATCCGGAAAGTTTGGCCAGAGCAGCAAAATAGGCACTCAGAACCCTGAATTCACTGGTCAGGGTGGTATCAAAACCATGAGCCTGGCTGCAATGACAATCCATTTCCTTTAAAAATTTCGGTGATTCGTTATAGATATAGCACGAGTCCCTGCAGTATTCGAAATAACCATACTCAGCAGTACTGTCATTGTCAAGACCCGATTGACAGGTAGTTGAAAAATGATTGACTTCCTTGAAATTGATGCAGGCTCCCAGGCTGAAACTGATGAGTATAAAAAAGACCACCCGGGCTGGAATTGTATTCATAAAACCAATATTATATTATTGCCCTTTCTCCATAAAGGGGGAGAAATCACTGCTACAGCAAAGCATATCAGAACCAAAATGGACTTTTTCCAAAAGAAAGACAAAATCAACTACAATTTCCCTGGACAAAAGAAATCAGAAGTGAAATGTCCAGGGACCGGGCAGGACAGATCAGAAAGCCTGGTATCGGAGTGTGGACGGCTGGATGAAAATAATAAAAACCGGTATCTTTTGCAAAAGGAAGTGATTACTTGTTAAACCCTGCCTGGAGTCAGGCACCGCGCTATATCCGGTCATCCCGAAGACCAGGATAGTCTATATTTGCGGGCAAAGATCATGGGTATCGAGAAGATTCAGATACAGTCCTTTCTCCAGCTGGCAAAGCACTACCCGGTATTGGATGTCCGCAGCCCGGCGGAATTCAGCCATGCCCATTTCCCAGGCGCTTATAACCTGCCTCTGTTCAGTGATGAAGAGAGAAAAGTAGTTGGGACTCTCTACAAGAGGGAAGGTCGACAGCAGGCCATTAAAGCGGGACTGGAGTATTTTGGCCCTAAAATGGTTGAGATGCTGGAAACGGCAGAAAAAATAGGAGCTTTCGGTCATGGGAATTCTGAATCAGAACGATCTGGCAAGAAAACGGTTATTGTACATTGCTGGAGAGGTGGCATGCGAAGTGCAGGCGTGGCCTGGTTATTGGATCTCTATGGATTCAAAGTCTATACACTCACGGGAGGGTACAAATCATTCAGGAGATGGTGCAGGGCCCAATTTACAAAAACCTATCCCTTTTTTGTCATTGGTGGGTACACCGGAAGTGGGAAAACAGGTATACTGAAGGAGTTAAAATCCAGGGGTATGGAAGCATTGGACCTGGAGGAACTGGCCAATCACAGGGGATCGGTGTTTGGTCATCTGGGGAGAGCTGGACAGCCGTCGCAGGAAATGTTTGAGAATGTGCTGGCCATGGAACTTGCGGCTCTGAAACCTGATGAATCGGTCTTTCTGGAAGATGAAAGCCAGCGTATCGGTTCATTGTATATCCCGTTTGAACTTTTCCGGTACATTCAGACAAGGCCTGTATTTTTCCTGGAAGTCCCATTTGAGAAGCGGTTGAAACATATCGCAGATTCCTATGGAAAATTTGATAAAGATGAAATCGTCGAAGCTATTAACAGAATCAGAAAAAGACTTGGGGGTCTGGAGACCCTGACTGCACTGGAATACCTGCAAAAAGAGGATATATTGGGCTGCTTTAGGATTTTGTTAAAGTATTACGATAAGTTTTATGTAAGAGGTCTTGAAAAGAAGAATCTGCGGTTGAAATCCGTTCGCAAGCTGGCATGCGAGAATACCAACGTATCAGCCAATGCCAGTTCGATTCTTCAGGAGCAGGACTTTGTAATGATTTGAAATATGATAACAACTTCTCAAACGAATTCTGTAAAATTGACGTCCTTTTCACATGGGGCTGGTTGTGGTTGTAAAATTTCCCCCATGGTACTTGATGAAATCCTGAAAGGAAATATATCGGTCCCGGATGATCGTCGCCTGCTGGTTGGCAATCACAGCAGGGACGATGCGGCTGCCTATGATCTGGGAAACGGCACGGCCTTGATTTCAACGACAGATTTTTTTATGCCAATCGTTGATGATCCGTATCAATTTGGACGAATCGCCTCTGCCAATGCAATCAGTGATGTATATGCGATGGGTGGCAAACCTATACTGGCCATTGCCATATTGGGTTGGCCGATCGATAAGTTGGCGGCTGACCTGGCCCGCCAGGTAATTGATGGAAGTAGGAGCGTCTGCAGGGAAGCCGGGATACCGCTGGCGGGGGGACACAGCATCGATTCTCCTGAACCTATCTTTGGGCTCGCGGTCAGTGGCATTGTCGACATAAAAAATATCAAACAGAACAATACGGCAAAGCCCGGTGATCTGCTGCTCCTTACAAAGAGACTGGGAGTGGGGATTTTGACTACTGCAGAAAAAAAAGGAAAATTGAGGCAGCAGGATAAACTTCTTGCTATCGGGCAAATGGAATTATTAAACAAGGTAGGGGAGGAACTGGGCAGCATTTCCTCAGTGACTGCCATGACTGACGTTACCGGGTTTGGCCTGTTGGGACACCTGGCCGAAATATGTGAGGGCAGCGGCGTAAGTGCCGAAATTGAATTTAACAAGATTCCGCTTTTGTCACCCGGGCTGAAAGCATATGTTGAAGAAGGCTGCGTTCCGGGCGGGACCATGAGGAATCTGGATAGTTATGGTAGAAAGGTTGTTTTTGCAGATGGTCTGCAACCGGATTATGCCAGAATACTCCTGGCAGATCCCCAGACCAGCGGAGGACTGTTGATTTGTGTTTCGGAACACTCGGTAACCGGAGTACAGAAGCTGCTCACGGATAACGGCTTGTATGACCAAATCATCGGGCGGATAAAGGTTTCTGGAACTCATCTTATCAACATAAAACCCTAGGGCCGGCCTCTGGTCTCTTAAGGCCGGCCTTAAGGCTTCTCATTCATAACGGAACCATGGTCTTAGGGTTAGCCAGGCCAGGGCTGGAAAGAATAGCATTGGAACGGCAAGACCCGGAAACAATTCGGGGTTCTTGATGTCCAGAGGAAGGGAGACTGAGATGGGAATGGCAGTGCATGCAAATGAACCCATTGAGAAAGCAAGGTTGAAGACCCTTTCCCCGTTCTTCTTCCACATTCCAAGCAGCGCACGGAAAAGAAATGCTGCCACGAAACAAATAAGGGCATTCATCCCCATCAGGCTCCCCGGATTGACCACCCTTGAATAATCGACTTCGGTCGCAAAATAGTATATCCTGCAATAGATGATCGATGCGATCGTCGATAAGATACTCGACAGGAGCGCATGGAAGAATATCTTTTTGAACATCAGATTATTTGGTTACCGGTACAGTAATATCCACCTTGAAGGAGGAAGCTCCATGATTGGGCTCATCCGTATTGATATTGTAATCCAGCCTGTTGACCTGAATGCTTCCCGAAAAGGTATTATTGGCGAATGTGAACGGTATCTCTATTTGTTTTTGAATACCATGCATGGTGAGGGTTCCTTTGGTGTCGTAACCGGAGGATGTTTTCGAGATAGAGCTGGATACAAAGCTGATGGTTGGATATTTCTCGGCGTCAAACCATTTGGGGCTTTTTGCATGTGTATTTTTCATGCCGTTTCCCGTGTTGATGGAGGCTACGTCCAAACTCACATTTAGTTTGGAGTTGTCCAAATCGCTGGGGTCAAAACTGATGCCTCCCTTCAATCCTCCAAAACTTCCGGAAGGATCTCCTCCATCGAATTTAATTGAATAGTTGTCAGCGATCTTCCAATCCTGTGAAACCTTAATGGTAAATGCAGAACAAATAATGATGGCAATGCCGGCTAATGGATAAATCAATCTTTTCATGTTTTGGAAATTTAGAATAAGTGAATATGATTAATTGTCCGAAGGTAATGTGAGCGGGGATAACTTATTGTATTTGTAGACAAAACAGCAAAATGTTGCTGCCAAATCCGGATGGATGGGTTCTGGATGATGTCTCACCAGGTCTGACGATTCAAAGGTCTTTTGCCGGATTTCATCTTGTATAAGGTTTGGAAGGGAACAGAATTACCAGATAAATGGCAGCAGTCTCCACGTTCGCTTCATATATTTTGCGTAAGACTCACCGAATTTAACAAGCAGCATCTTTTCTTCCGCAATTATCCGGTAATGATATGTCAATAAAATGAGCAAAGTACTAAAAATAAAAACGATGATATTACTCATGGCCAGACCCGACGCACACCAGATGAGTATTGTGCCCAGGTACCCGGGATGCCGGATGATTTTATAGATTCCTTTCTCCAAAACCTTTTGATCATCCAGGGTCATCAGGGTCCTGGTATAAAACCTTCTTAGTGTCAGCATGGAGATTGAACGAATGAACATCCCTGAGACCATGATGAACAATCCCGCCCGGGCCAGGCCGGAGTTTTTAAAGGTCCCTAAGCGGAATATATTGAGGGTGATAGATGACAGCAGGATAAAAAACAGGGTGATCAAAATGAATAAAGTGCTTTTGTTATTTTCCCTGGATATGTCAATCCTTCTTGCAGTCTTGTTTTCCCGGATGGCAAAATCAAGAATGAAGAAAGCAATAAGGAGGCAATAGGCCATGATTCTTTCAGCCATATTTAATGGTTGGGGCCAATTGGGTGGCCATTCCCTTCCAAAAATAGTCAAGATAAAATAAGGTCTGGACAGCTATTAGACAGGGCTCTCCCCAGTCAGGCCCATTATTTTCTCGGCCGGATTCAATTGTGGGCAATTCAGCGAAGAACTCCTCCTGTCAGAAAGACAATAGACCTGCGAAACCTGTAGTGCTCATCATGACCTGGACCTGAATGATGCAATCAACATCCAGGTGATGGGACTGAAACAATATCCACGGACGGGGAGTCGGGATAAGCCTGTGGAGTCGCGGCGGTTACGCCGGCCAAAGAAACAGGAATTTGTGTCTTGAATACATAAATCCCATTCAAAAAGCAAAGCTGATATGCATCATGGCTTTCACCCCCAATCTGGTCTGACCTCCGGCAAAGCTTTGGGAGAGGGGTATCTGTGCATTGACCCCTAAACCAATTTTGTTTATGGAATACTCTACCCCTGCAATTGCTGTGGTTACCCTGCTTCCCGTAAACTCAACAGTCTTTTTTTCGAGCGTATTGTTGGCAACATTTTCGTATCCCACTCCCAAATTTGGTGAGAAGCTTGATTTCTTACCTGCAAACCGGTACTGAACAAGAAAATTGCTGTTAAACTTGTTCCCGTATCTGTACCCATTCCTGTTTGGGGTATTGATCTTATAACTGGCCGAGGCATTGAATATGATTTTGTTGACCCTCAGGCTGTATATCCCGGTAACCAAAAAGTCGGTGCTGCCCGTGCCCAATTGGGCATTGATATCGGCTACCGTCGTGTTGCTGTCCAGTGTGTTCAGGCTAAATGCGCCTGTTGGGAGTTTTAGACCTCCGCCCAGCCACAGCTGCTGTTCAATCAACGTTTTCTTATCGACTGGCGAATAGACATGAAACATCTGGTATTGCCCAATGATGCTGATGTCGCCCAGACCATTGGTCCTTGAAATTCCGTCATCGTCTACCTGTTTATTCTGGTAATAGGGAACAAAACCTAAAAGACGGATTTTTTTGCCAATGCTCATTCCTCCCCAAAGCTCAATTTCATTGTAA
>Ga0318563_10000305_pt1 | contig 20445 bp, 16 predicted proteins | sample GRESIP066b5f19_FD_203689 | JGI IMG/M metagenome (GOLD analysis project Ga0318563, IMG submission 203689) | Tropical soil microbial communities from Luquillo Experimental Forest, Puerto Rico - GRE.SIPMG.066b5f19 | ecosystem: Environmental > Terrestrial > Soil > Tropical forest > Bulk soil... | reverse complement strand
GATACTTGCCGAACCAAAGGGTGCTGCACTCACTGACCCTGTGCCGGTCCCATTTTTGTCTTCCATTTTCCCCAGCGCCGGATGGCCCGGAAGGAACGCTGCAAGTTTTTCATTAACACAGATCGGCCCCATGCCAGGGCCCCCACCGCCATGAGGGATGGCGAAAGTCTTGTGAAGGTTCAGGTGGCAGACATCCGCTCCGATAAATCCAGGACTGGTAAGTCCGACCTGGGCATTCATATTGGCTCCGTCCATATACACCAATCCGCCATTTTGGTGAATGAGCTGGCAGATCTCTTTGATGGTTTCCTCAAATACTCCGTGTGTAGAAGGGTAGGTAACCATCAGACCAGCCAGGTTATCTTTATACTGCTCCGCTTTTGCTTTCAAATCAGCTACATCAATGTGTCCATCTTCATCGCTTTTTACCACCACCACTTTCATGCCTGCCATCACGGCACTTGCCGGATTGGTCCCGTGGGCTGATATGGGGATAAGGATAACATCCCGGTTCTGTTGTCCGTGGTATTCATGATAGTCCCTTATGGCCAGCAATCCGGCGAATTCCCCCTGCGCACCGCTGTTAGGCTGAAGTGAGGTGGCAGCAAAACCGGTGATCCTGCTCAACCAGTTTTCCAGTTCCTGGATGATCTGCCTGTATCCCTGCCATTGGTCTGCAGGGGCAAAGGGATGGATCTTGGCGAATGCGGGCCAGCTGACCGGAATCAGTTCTGTGGCAGCATTCAGTTTCATGGTACAGGAACCCAGAGAAATCATGGATGTATTGAGGGAAAGGTCTTTATTCTCGAGTCGTTTCAGATACCGCATCATCTCGGTTTCACTGTGATGCGTATTAAAAACAGGATGAGCCAGGTATGAGGATGTGCGGGAAAGCATCCGTGGAATGTTGGCAGGCTGATCTTCAAAATCAAAGATCGCTGAAACCTGGTCGATTCCTTCCGCCTCTGAGAACACAGAAAGAATATCGATGATATCACGTTGTGTCGTGGTTTCATCAATCGAAATGCCAATATGATGCCCGTCAAAATAATGAAAATTTACCTGCCTTGATTCGGCCACCCGGCGGATTTTTGCAGCATCATTTACCCTGACCTTCACCGTGTCAAAGAAATACTCATTGAGATTGGTATATCCCATTTCCTCGAGTTCATAGGAAAGAGTTTGTGCCAGCACCGAGATCCTCTCCGCAATCTTTTTGAGACCGGCCGGACCATGATATACAGCGAACATGGCCGCCATATTCGCCAGCAGGGCCTGGGCAGTACAGATGTTGGAAGTCGCTTTTTCCCGTTTAATATGCTGTTCCCTTGTCTGCAAGGCCATGCGCAGGGCCCTGTTACCCTGTCCATCGATGCTGACACCGATAATGCGGCCGGGGATGGCTCTTTTGAAGTCGTCCTTGGCAGCAAAGAATGCAGCGTGGGGCCCGCCAAAACCGATGGGAACTCCAAATCGCTGCGTATTCCCGACAGCCACATCGGCCCCCAGCTCCCCCGGAGGAGCAAGCAGCGTGAGTGCGAGCAGATCAGTAGCCATTGCTACAAAGCCCCCAATTTCATGAAACCGGTTGATGAAAGCACGGTAGTCATGAATGTTCCCGTTGCTGTCCGGATACTGAACAATGGCTCCGAAAAAGCTATCGTCCGCCCTGATTTTTCTGAAGTCACCAAAAACCAGTTCGATTCCGATTGGTTTTGCCCTGGTACGAATTATGTCCTTGGTTTGGGCAAAAATTGAATCATCGACAAAGAAGCGGGGCGTCGTAATATGTTCGTGATCCTTGTTTTTCTGGTTGAAGAACATGGTCATCGCCTCGGCAGCAGCGGTCCCTTCATCCAGCAGGGAGGCATTGGCCAGGGGGAGACCCGTCAGGTCGCTAACAACCGTCTGAAAATTCAGCAGACTTTCCAGGCGCCCCTGCGAAATTTCGGCCTGGTAGGGCGTGTATTGTGTATACCATCCTGGATTTTCGAAAAGGCTCCTCATGATAACACTAGGGGTGATGCTGTCATAGTAGCCCTGTCCTATATAATTCTTGAAGATTTTGTTCTTTGAAGCAACCTGTTGCAATTCAGCCAGATAGTCGAATTCACTCGTTGGCTGGGTCACTTCCAGGTGCTGCCTGTTTCTAATGGATGAAGGAATCGTTTTATCGATGAGTTCATCCAGCGTCCGTACTCCGATGACTTTAAGCATTTGCCTGGTTTCCAGTTCATTGGGACCGATATGTCGGTTTGCAAACTCATTGGCCTGTTGTTCAAATAAATTCATAAACCTGCGGGAATTGATCTTTAAAAAGTGCAGCAAAGTTAGGGTGAATCAGGGAGATTAATTGGCCTTGTGGGAAGATGCCAGGGTGTTGTGGAAAAGATCGGACATCCGGCCACAGGGTTTTTTTCAGCCGCAGATCAACCCTGGTGGGAGCTGATTCTGAGCCAGGACCCGGCCTGGCCCGTCAGTTTTGACTTTCTTCAGGCAGGGGCGGTTTCTTCCGCCTGTTCCAAACTGCCATCATTCTCCAGTTGTCTCAGTTCAGCGCTGGTCATTCTGCTTCCGTCATGGCTCCATCCGGGGGATCCGAAGATATATTTCCATCTATCCTTCCACCGGATGTCATTTCGGGTGACATCCTTCCAGATGGACTGCCATTCGTGAAAGATTATTGTTACGGGGGTCTTTTGCACAAGGGGAGTTGTCAAACCATATTTTTTTGGCTGGTAGGCCGCGTCCGGCAATTCACGCTGGAAAGTCCCGAAAAGCTGGTCCCATACAATAAGGAACATGCCCAGGTTTCTGTCCAGGTATTTTGGATTGGACGCATGGTGCACCCGGTGATGGGAGGGGGTTACAAATATATATTCCAGCCATCCCATTTTGTCAATCAGTTCCGTGTGTACAAATATTCCCCATATCTGGGTCGCAGAATAAACGAAGAGAATGTCAATTGGCTTAAATCCAAACCAGGCAAGAGGTATAAAGTAAATGAAACGGTACAGGGGTTGAAATACTGATGACCGGAAACCTACCGTGAAATTCATGTGATTCGAGGAATGATGGGTTACATGCACTGCCCAGAAGAGCCGGATTTCATGGTCAAAACGATGGAGCCAGTAGTATAGAAAATCCTCACCCAACAGGAGGAGAAACCAATATGCAAAAGGATTTGTAAAGGAAATCCAACGGTGCTCATATACAAACCCCAGAACAAGAAGATAAAATACCCTGAATATCAGGTCAATGGATCCGTTCAGCAGCATGAGATAAACATTGGCAACGGAATCTTTCCAACTATAGAGTTTCCGGTGATGATAATTGCTCAATAGAATTTCAACCCCGATGATGATGAGGTAAACCGGTGTGCTGACGAATACAAGGAGTTGTTCACTAAATGTTCCAGGCATGCGCAAAAATAAAGCAATCCGCTAATCTCTGTAACTTGCTGTTGTTAATCATGTATTAAGACGCACGGACCGGACATCCTGTTACGCAAACGAACCTGGTCGTATGTAAAATATGGGTAATGGGTTCTTGCCCCTTACTGCAAAATTTTTCGGGAAATGAGTGATGAGCTGTTACACAACTGGGAAAAAAAATCTGCCGAACACCTGAAAAAATATCAGCATTTCCTGAAAAAAACTGATAAGAATAAAGTGTTGAAAGCGCTTCCCGCACTTCACCAGGAGGCATTTGAAAAAATAGATTGCCTCCAGTGCGCCAATTGTTGTAAAAATTATTCCCCCCGGTTCAAGACACCTGATATTAAAAGAATTGCCCGCCACCTGAAGATGAAAGAAAGTTCATTTATTGACAAATACCTGGATCTCGATGAAGACGGAGACTATGTCGTAAAATCCAAACCCTGCCCTTTTTTGGGACCTGACAATTACTGTTCAATATACGAAGTCCGCCCCTCTGACTGCCAGCGGTTTCCTTATACAGATGAAGATGTGATCGTAAAAAGGCAGTCCCTGACCCTGAAGAATGCAGGCTTCTGTCCAATCGTCTATTATGTCCTGGAAAAGATGTTGCCGAAATAAATCATTGGCAAGGGTTACCCGGCAGTAATTTCTTCACAGGCTGCCTCCAATCAGCGTTCAAACCCGGCACCCCTCAACTCGGTAACGCCTGGAGTGGAATTTTCTTTCGGGATTTCTTCATTTGATTTGCCGGTTTTCACCTCCCTGCCTGCAAAATCAGGCGGTTTGACCAGGTAATCCTGCATTGCGTTCAGATCATCTTTGCCTCCCGTCATTTTTTCGGGGTCAAAGGCAGGACCAAATATGAAAACGGTATGGTCATCAAAGGCAGCCAGGGCATTGTCCGGGACCTCTTTCCGGTTTTTGATGTACGCCCCGGCGCCCCGGTGCCAAAGGCCCATCTGGGGTTGAACATTAGATCTCCCATCCGGGCTATTCTGGTATATTCCAGGGTGCTGTCTGCATACAGTATGCTATTAATCGGTGATCGAGGAAAGAAAGGGCTCCGGGGGTATGCGAAGTGTTGCGTAAGAGGGTTCTGCGTTGGCTAAGCACCTATTTAATATACCCATTTGACCGGACCTGAGCATACCACACGCTATTTGTTTCGACCTGAACTGGAAAAGGTTATCCGATAACCGGCATCGGCGAATAGGAATACAGCTGTTAATATTCCATTTTCCGCAGGGAAGGGGCTTTCATCCAGGTACCGATAACCACGAGCCAGGTCATGCATCCGCCAAAAACCACCGAAGGCACCACACCCAGAAATTTTGCTGCCAGACCGCTCTCAAACTGACCCAGTTCGTTACTGGAATTGATAAACATGGAGTTCACGCTCATGACCCGTCCGCGCATATGGTCAGGCGTTTTCAGCTGCATAATGGTCCCCCGGGTCACCACGCTGATTCCGTCCAGGATTCCACTGATCATCAGAGCCAGAAAGGAGAGCATGAATATTTTTGACAATCCAAATATAATGATGCAGGTCCCGAATCCGGCAACAGCCAGCATCAATTTTTTGCCCTGCTTTCGTCGTATAGGGAAAAAGGTTAGCAATATTACGATGACGATGGAGCCCAGGTCAGAGGCGCCGTTCAAAAAACCAAACCCCCTGGGGCCTACCCGCAGGATGTCCCTGGCATATACCGGCACCATGGCCACGGCTCCGCCGAAAAGAACGGCAAAGAGGTCCAGCGAAATAGCACCCAGTAATTCTTTTGTTCTGTAAACAAAATGTATCCCTTCCTTTACGCTTTCCCAGGTATTCTTTTCACCCGGGTCATTCAGAGCCGGTTTAGGTTTTAACTGCAAAAGGACCGCCAGGGCGGTTATGATAAAGCAGGCGATGACAACCAGTGTCCCGGTGTTGCCCAGGCCCGCAATCAGAAATCCTCCGCTGGCATGACCTGTTACGGATGCAAAAAGCCAGGCTCCCTGGTTCCAGGTCGTGGCATTCTGTAAGGCCTTTTTGGGAACTACCTGGGCCAGGATTACATTAAACACAGGTCCGGTGAAGGACCGGATAATTCCAGTACAAAATATCACCGCGTAAATGCAAAGAGCGATATGATGGGAACTCATCCGCAGAGCCGTGAAAGCGGTAGACAAAAAAACGAGTACCAAAGCGGCGGACAAATACAGGAGCATTCCACGAAGGATCAATTTTCTTTTTTCACTGTTATCGATCACGTGCCCGGCATAAAGGGCAAAGGAAAAAGCAGGAATAAATTCTGCAAGCCCCACGACCCCGATGGCAAAAGGCGCATTGGTTAGGTTGTAAATCCACCAGCCTACCAGTGTACTCATCATCCTGAGACCCATGATGAACAAAAACCTACCCATGACAAGGCTCCTGAACTCAGGGATCCGCATCGCTGCATAAGGGTCTGTCTTTATTTGTTCAAATTCCATTATCCGGCCGTTTGCCCAGGGTTAATATAGATTTTGGTTTCAGGCAGTCGGGCAAGCCTATTCCCATGACCGCATGAACGCTATGGTAGGGTGAAATAGTGCTGTCCTTCATCGTAATCTTTTTCCAGTGCATCCAGGATTACTGCCAGGTGTTTTGGGTTACCCAGAAAATCCGCATTGCCTGCGTCAATAAAAAGTGTTTTGATGTTGTGCTGCCGAATATAGTTTGTATAGGTCTGCTGAATCTTATAGAGGTATTCGTCTGCAATGGCCTGCTCGTAAGGGCGGTTTCTCTTTTTGATGTTCTCCTGCAAGCGGTTTACGGAAGCATGGAGATAGATCACGATTTCGGGTTGAACAAGCTGCTGGTGGATGATATCAAAGAATTTCTGGTACAGGTGAAATTCCGCTTCCGGGAGGTTGATTTTGGCAAAAAGCAGGCATTTGGTAAACAGGTAATCCGAGATGGTCACATTGCGGAATAAATCTTTGGTATGGACCAACTCCTTGAGTTGCTTGTAGCGCTCTGCCATAAAAAAAAGTTCGAGCGGAAAGGCATACTGCTGGGGGTTTTCATAGAATCTGGGTAAAAACGGATTATCTGCAAAAGCCTCCAGGATCAGCCTGGCGTTGTAGTGTTTTGCCAGTAAATGCGCCAGTGTTGTCTTACCAGCCCCGATATTTCCTTCTACTGTGATAAAATGATAATTCATGATTGATGATCATCCCGCCGATGGAAGCCATCGGCATCAAAACAGTCTTTTTTTGTCTGTCTGAATGCCTGTTGATCGCCTCTTGAATCTGTGACAAAAACAAGAACTGCCTGCTACCCGGACTGCTCAGATCAGGTTCGGGATGATGGCAGCATGATCGATTCCACAGCCTTCGGGGTGCTTGGCAAAGAAATAGGAAATACCGCAAACTCTTTTCAGATTTTTTTCACATCCAGCGGATCTGCGCATTCCTGCAACAACTGGTGGATGGTCTTGTGAAAAAGGGGATGGATCAAAAGGGGGGCAATTTCATCCAAAGGCTCCAGGGCAAACCGCCGGTAGGGCAATTCCGGATGGGGTATTTTCAGACCAGGACGGTCAATAATTTCTTCGTTAAAAAAAAGGATGTCTATATCAATGGACCTGGGACCGAATTTTTCCGTTCTACGCCTACCCATTGTGTTCTCAATGACCAGCAGCTGGTGGAGCAGGTCTGCCGGATCCATGGCAGTTCTCATCACGAGGGCCTGGTTGAGAAATGCCGGCTGGTCGGTTTTGCCCCAGGCTTCCGTTTGATAAACGGAAGACAGTTGCATGATTTGTCCGCAAAACAGGTCTATATTTGCCGCCGCCTGCTTTAGGTGTTCAAGACGGTCCCCCTCGTTACCACCTGTCAGTAAATAGACCTTGTTCATAGATTCGGGCCATTAAAACGGCCAATAATAATTATTTTTGAAATCAGCCAAAAAATAAGCATTTCATGCGCAGTTTCTTCAAATTTTTTTTTGCTTCGCTCCTGGCCCTGATCGTATTTACAGTCATCGTTTTTTTTATCATTAGTGGCTGGATAGCCGGCATTCTTTACGCCCAGAAATCCGAAACGGGGAGCCGGGCTGTTCTGGTCCTGGACCTTGGCCAGCATTTCAGGGAAAATGCACAGGAAAATCCACTGGCTGAATTTGGAACAGACGAACAGTACGATATACCTGGTTTGTATGATGTCATACGAATGCTTCATTTTGCAAAACAGGATACTGCCGTAAAGGGAATCTATGTCAAATGCAATTCCAATGCCAATGGATTTGCCTCGAGTGAGGAAATACGCGATGCCCTGCTTGACTTCAGAAAGTCAGGGAAATTCGTTTATGCCTATGGCGACATGATCGAACAAAAGGCCTATTACGTAGGTAATGTGGCAGACCGGATTTATTGCAATCCAAAAGGGGGAGTTGACTGGCGGGGATTCTCCACGGAGATTCCCTTTATAAAAGGAAGCCTGCAGAAGCTTGAAATCGAACCACAGATATTTTATGCGGGAAAATTCAAGAGTGCCACCGAGCCTTTGCGGGAAGATCGGATGACAGATGCCAACCGATTGCAGACATCAGCCCTGCTTGCTGATCTGTACAATCGACTGCTGGAAAAGACAGCTCAGGAAAGAGGACTGGATACCGTCGTCCTGAGACGGGCCGTAAACGAACACCTCGTTCAGTATGCTTCCGATGCCCTTAAGTTCAAATTGGTAGATGGCTTGAAGTATGACGATGAACTGAAGGGTGAGATCAGGGGGAAACTCAAAATGGACAGGTTTGAGAAAATAAATTTTATCTCCTTGGGCAAATATGCCAGGTCGGTTAATTTTAAGAAAACAGGCAAGGACAAGATTGCCTTGATATATGCCGAAGGTGATATTGTCGGCGGGAATGGTGAGCAGCAGGAGATCGGGGGGGATACCTACCGCACCCTGATCCGGAATGCCAGGATGGACAAGGATACCAAGGCGGTTGTGATTCGGATAAACTCCGGTGGGGGGAGTTCGCTGGTCAGTGAGAATTTGTGGAGAGAGATCTATATCACCAGAAAAGAAAAGCCCGTGGTGATCAGTTTTGGGGACGTGTCCGCATCAGGAGCCTATTACCTTTCCTGCAATGCCGACAGTATCTTTTCGGAACCCAACACAATCACCGGATCTATCGGAGTATTCAGCATTGTTCCCAACATGCAGCAATTCTTCAAGAATAAACTGGGCGTTACGTTTGACGGGGTGAAGACGGCTCCCGACGCCGACGAACTGACTATTACCAAACCCCTGACCCCGGCCCAGAAGAGGTTTCTCCAGGGCGAAGTCGACAGCATCTATATGGATTTCAAAACCAGAGTGGCTCACGGACGCGGGAAGACCATTGAGTTCGTGGACAGCATTGGTCAGGGCAGGGTCTGGAGCGGTGAAAGAGCCATTGGCCTGGGTTTGGTAGACCGGTTGGGCGGTCTGCAGGATGCTGTTGACTGCGCCGCACGGATGGCAAGGACGACTGATTACCGGCTGAGAGAATTTCCGGAACCCAGATCAATTCTTGACCTGATCCTCGGCAATTATAAGAAGTCGATGCAGGCAAAGATCATGAAAGAAGAACTTGGTACGGATGGCTACAGGACCTATAACGCGATCAAAAAAGTCCGGGCAATGATCGGAATCACCCAGGCCAGAATGCCTTTTGACATTGATATTGAATGACCCTGAACTATTTCGGTGGCGGAGTCTGGCATGATGATTTCCTGGCGGACATTTCTGTGCTCAGTTCCCAAAACCAAAGAAAAAGTTTGAGTTTCTACCCTGTCTCTTTGCAAATAAGATGGAATTGGTGAAATTTGCCCCGATTTTGTGGATGATGACCAGATTCGTTTACATTCTTTCGTTTTTGGAAGCCGGCATCCTCTCGTTCAAACCTTACCAGATTCTTTGTCAGCATCACCAATAAAGTGTGAACAAGATAATCTATTTCCTGCATGCCCCATACGTATAACCAGTTCAAAGCCATGCTGGCCATTTCCAAAGCCAGTCTCAGGGCCATTTTCAGAAGCCCCTCTGCGGTCGTTTTCGGATTTGGCTTCCCGCTGATTTTTATCCTCGTTTTTGGATTTATCGGAGGTGGTGGAATATCCGTTAGGATTGGTATGGAAAATCTGCGCGACACAAATAATTATGCACTCAGGGCATTGCTGGCAAATCCCCTGATAAAACTGGTAACAAAAGACAGCCAGTCGATGAGGGAAGACCTGGAAAAGGGGAGGATTGCAGCCATCATTTCAGTAGATTCGGCGCAGACACCCATGGGTTACCAGCAATACCGAATCAGGCCTCTTACGTCGGAAGCCAGCAAGGATAAATACCCGATTCTTCGCTCATTCCTTGCCGAGAGTATCCAGCGCGTGGAGCAATATGGAAAATCTGTTTCCCTTACGCCATTTATCATTGATGAGCAAAAACCCATTACCGGACGTGAATATACCATGATCGACTTTATTCTGCCCGGAATGCTTGGCTTTTCGCTGCTGAGTGCCGGTTTGTTTGGAGTGGCCTTTCTTTTTTTCAACCTTCGTCAGCAGCTGGTCCTTAAAAGGTTTTATGCCACGCCGATCAACCGCAAGTACATTGTATTGGGGGAGGCGCTGAGCCGAGTTTTATTCCAGCTGGTAACAGCTGTCGTGATCATTCTGATCGGACATTTCGTTTTCAGGTTTACATTGGTAAACGGCGTTCAGACTTTTCTGGAAATGATTGTCCTCAGCTTTCTTGGCCTGATCGTTTTTATGGGCTTTGGGTTTATCGTAAGCAGTGTATCGAAGAATGAAGGTTCCATTCCCCCGTTTGCCAATCTCATTACCATGCCCCAGTTTCTGTTGGGAGGAACTTTTTTTTCAACTGATGCTTTTCCCCTTTGGCTCCAGAAGTTTTGTGAGATCTTGCCGTTAAAACAGCTCAATGACGCCATGCGCAACATAGCCTTTGAAGGGGCCCACCTGTATAATTGCGGGAAGCAACTTGGTATTCTCGCTTTATGGGGAATTCTGGTTTACGCCGTGGCCATTAGGGTATTTAAATGGGAATAGGATCAGGCGGTATCGGTTGGAACAGGGCAGGAGGCAACCGTTTAACGGTCATTTCTAAATTCTGGAATTTTCATGCGTATACTGAGATTTATACTGGTCAGCATCCTGGTTCTTTTTCTGGTTACCACATTTGTATTTGCATTGTTTCCTTCACATATCCGTGTATCGAGGGTAATCGCTGTACCTGCCTCAAAACAAAAAACTGCAGCGGTGATCGGGGAATTGAGGACCTGGAACCAGTGGAACCGGTTTGCCGGGGATTCTGCCCTCTTAAATCGGCAATTTTCATCCCCATCTTCAGGAGCTGGGGCCTGGCTTCAATCAGGGCCCGTTAGGATAACGCTTACTTCCGTGAGTAATGATTCCATCAGGTGTGCCTGGGACCAAAATAACGGTTCACGTTTCTCTGGCGGTTTCAACATGGATCAGATGGATGATAATCATTGCGCCGTCGAATGGTATTTTGATTTTTCTTTCAGATGGTATCCATGGGACAAACTGAAAAGCATGTTTTATGACCGCCAGCTTGGACCAGTCATGGAAAATTCATTGGTTGACCTGAAGAATTATACGGGGAATCATTAACTTTAACCAACTCCATTCACTTGCAAAAATTTTAACAATGAAAAAACTACTTTTTCTACCCGCCGTTTTGCTGGTTGGGTCTGCTGCTTTCAGTCAGGCCCGTGTTAGTCCCCACGATACGGTGCAGACTAAGAACATCAAGGTGATCTATGGCCGTCCATACAAAAAGGGGCGGGAAATATTTGGGAAGCTGGAACCTTATGGCAAGGTATATCGCGTGGGTGCAGATGAGGCAACTACGATCAGCTTTGCCAAAGACTGTACATTTGGTGGCAAGGCGGTAAAGGCTGGTACTTATACGCTATTTGCGATTCCGAATCCATCCCAATGGACCGTGATCCTGAATTCCCAGCTGGGTCAGTGGGGCGCCTTCAGCTATGACAAATATAAAGACAAGGATGTCCTTCATGTGGATGTTCCGGTCAAGAAAATAAGCCCTGCAGTGGAGCAGCTTACCATCCGGTTTCCTGCCTCCGATATGGTCGTTGAATGGGACGATACCCAGGTATCGGTTCCCTTGAGATTCTGAACAACGGCCTGCTGATGATCATGCCTGGCAGTTCTTTAGAATCTGCCAGGTTTTTTTTTCAGCCAGGTCAGCAGGAAGCCAGACAGTTTTTTCAATTGCGCCTCGGTTATACAATAAGGTGGCATGAGGTAGACGGTGTTTCCAAGTGGCCTGAGATAAATTCCCTCTTTGAAAGCATCCTTTGTCAGGGAGGGTCCAATGGTATTGAGGTAATCGTCCTGCCCCATGTCTAGCTCAAAAGCCAGGATAGTTCCCAGATGGCGGATGTTCTTTACCGGCAGTTTGCCAGCCTGCTTCTGCAGGGTATTCAGGAATATATGAAGATGGCTCGTAATCTGCCTGATTCCTGCCTGACAGTCTTCCTGGGCAAGCAGGTCAAGGCTTGCCAGGGCAGCTGAGCAGGCAATCGGGTTGGCCGTAAAAGAATGGCCATGGAAAAAGGTCCGCTGGCCGTCATCACCGAGGAAGGCGTCAAATATCCTCTTTGAACAGGCGGTCACTCCCAGAGCCATCGTGCCTCCGGTAAGGCCTTTACTAAGGCAAATGATATCGGCTGCGGTTCTGAGCCATTCCCCGGCAAATGTCCTGCCTGTCCGGCCAAAGCCGGTCATAACCTCATCGGCAATACAAAGAATCCGGCAGGACTGCATATGCAACAGCAGCTCATCCATCCACCGGGGTTCATACATGATCATACCCCCCGCTGCCTGGATCAACGGTTCATAGATGAAGCAGACAATTTCGTCGGCTTTCCCGCTGATCAGCTTCTTAAGGTCTTCCAGATTGGATTTTGTCGGGGTATCGATAAATTCTACCTCGAACAGGTAATCCCGGAAAGCCGCCGTAAATCTTCCTCTTTCGCTTACGCTCATGGCTCCGAAGGTATCACCATGATAGGAATGCCTGAATGCCAGAATCCTGGCAGGGAGGCTGTTGATCGCGCCCTCGCCAGCCTGCCGATCTGTCCGGTCACGGAGACAGTTCTTCCGATACTGAATGGCCATCTTGATGGCCACCTCCACGGCGGTGGAACCATTATCAGAGTAGAAAACCCGGGAAAATGGACCCGGTAATATTTCCAACAGCCGCTCCGCCAGCAAAACGGCCGGTTCATGGGTAAAACCGGTAAAGATCACATGCTCCAGTTTACTGGCCTGTTCGAAGATTTTCCTGGCGATATAGGGATGGGCATGGCCATGGATATTGACCCACCAGCTGCTGATGGCGTCGATATAGCTGTTCCCTTCTTCATCATACAATAAAGCCCCCTCACCCCGAAGGACCGGTACAGGAGCAATCATGTTCTTGTGCTGGGTATAAGGATGCCAGATAACCTGCTGATCCCGCCGGGATAAGGAATCATCCATCATGGCCTCAAAGATAGGACTTCGGATGCCGCAAAAAAGGATTGGGATGCAACGAATTCTGATGTTTATTTGTCATTGAATCGCAATACTCAGGGATGGATCACCGCCAATTGGTAAAAGATTGCATGAAGGGAAACAGGATTGCCCAGCGGCAGCTTTATAACCTGTTTGCAGACTCCATGCTGGGTGTCTGTTACCGTTATACGAAATCGATGGCAGACGCAGAGGATGTGTTGCAGGAGGGTTTTGTGAAGGCATTTATGCATCTGGACCAGTATAAGTTCGAAGGTGAACTGGGAGGCTGGATCCGGCGAATCATGGTAAATACCGCAATCAATTACCTCAAGAAAAACAGTTTATACCAGTCCGATCTCATGTTTTCGGAAAACGGACTTCATCCCGTTTCGGGTGATGACCCTGAAATGTCCTTGAGTGCCAAGGAAATCTCCGAATTAATCAGGCAGCTACCCCCCGGATACCAGGCTATATTCAACCTCCACGGCGTAGAAGGATATAGCCATGTGGAAATCGGCAAGATCCTGGGAATCAATGAAGGCACTTCCAGGTCACAATATGCTCGCGCCAGGGCCCTGTTGATTATCTGGATAAAAAAATTGACGCCGGGTGCAAAAACAGAAACTTATGCAAGACCCTGAATTTGAAAGAAAGGTTCGGCAGAAAATGGAAGAACTATCCTTTAGTCCTTCTGAATCTGTATGGACCGGTGTGGAAACCAGGCTCAAAAAGGGTAAAGAGCGCAAAGGCCCCCTGATCTGGATTTTTTTAACCATTGGTATCATCCTGGCCGGAAGCCTGTATTGGGAGTACCGGGAGGCCCCGGCAAAGTCAGGCCAGGGGCCGGCTTCCCGTCCGCGCCATGCGGAAACGACAGGTCAGGACCAAACCGGAACCATTAAACCCTCCCATGCCGACAACCATGACCTGGGTCATGACGCTACCTTGTTCGGTGTAAAGGCCGGCAAAATAAATCATGAGGCCCGTTCCTCTGCCCCCAACAGAACCAATGGGAACCAAAACAATGAACTCCCGATGCAAGGGGACAAGAAAAATATCCAGAAGACCAAAAGTGGACGGACAAATTCATCCCTCGCCAAACTCAAGACCGGAAACCGGGCAGGGGAAAATCTGAAACACAAAGCTTCCTACCCGGGCCATTCTCAAAATGAAGGGGAGTTACCCGGAGCCGAACCATCCCAAGTCAAACCGGCTAACGTTGATGATCACTCTAGGAAGATAAGTGATAGCAGCCCTGGAGTTCAATCGGTGGCAATCCCACCATCCGCAACCGCAAAGGATTTCAAGGCGGACTCACCTTTAAGAGATTCGGTTCGCCCGGTTGCAGCCTCAGGTAAAAAACAATCAAGTATAAATAGGAGCCCATGGAAGTGGGGTCTTTCGACCACTGGTGGAATATCTACCGTATATCAGAGTCTCTTCACACGGAGCGTGGCCGGACCTGTTGCTTATTACAGCCTGGCACCCTATTCATTTGCGCCGGTACTCTTTTACAGCCCCTCTGACGTGAGACCCGGTTTTTCCTTTTCGGGGGGCTTTTTTGTGGAGAGGGCAGTCAGTAAAAATAAAAAACTGTCGGTGTCCGCCGGGCTGAACTACCATTATTATTCCAGTCGTATTGAAACGGGCAGCCATTCAACCAATACCATAGTGGTGTCACCATCCAATACATCAATGCTTTTGGTTAACGGATATTACCAGAATGGCGGATCTCAGACTTATGCCAACCAATATCATTTCCTGGAACTTCCGGTGAATCTACTGTATCAGTTGCTGTCCGGCAGGAATTTTATGCTGTTTGGGGAAGCCGGCATTGAGGTCGGTCAGCTGGTTGGCTCAAATGCCCTTCATTTTGACTATGGTTCCGGATCTTATTACCAGGACAACAGCCTTCTGACCAAGACCCAGTTCAACGGATCTGTAGCCATAATGGCCGGATTCTACCAGCACAAAACGCAGATTAAAATAGGACCAGCCGTCCAATATGGTTTTACAAACCTTGTCTCAGGGAGTTCAGGTGACAAGCAGCATCTTTTTTTTGGCGGAATCCAGATTAAGATCATTCCGGGCCATAGACGATAACAGGATATGCAACCCTTTGGCCTCACCTCTTTACGGCCCTGCAGATAGCATCGGAAGAAATTCACAGATCTTGGGTTTTGTATTCCTGAACAGGGAGGCAGGTCTGCGACGGGCACTTTCCAAGGGCTGTTTCATGTTTTCAGAAACCGGAGGTTTCTCCGGATACCAGCATATTTAGCACGACGGAGGGGGGAGTTCCTGAAAATTTTCCTGAACTTGTCTTCGGATAGGGATTCCCAGTCCCCGGTCGTGAAGTTTAGAATCTCAGGTATCGGGGAAAATTCCGCTTCGCGGGTAGGTTTTGAAAACCTGTTCCAGGGGCATACATCCTGGCAGGTATCGCAGCCAAAAGCCCAATTCTCAAATTTCCCTTTCATTTCCTCCGGAATCATCATCTCTTTCAGCTCAATGGTAAAATAGGATATACACTTGCTTCCATCTATTACCCGATTTTCCAGGATGGCCCCTGTAGGACAAGCATCCAGGCACCTTCGACAGCTTCCGCAAAAATCCTTGGCAAAAGGGTCGTCATATTCCAGTTCCAGATCTACAATGAGTGTCGCGATAAACAGGAAGGAACCACTTTGTTTATTGATCAGGTTCCCGTTCTTTCCCACCCATCCAAGCCCGCTGTTGACAGCCCAGCTCCTTTCCAGGACCGGGGCGCTGTCTACAAAGCCTCTTCCGTGTACCTCCCCGATATTTTGCCTGATGACTTCAAGCATCTTGTTCAATTTTGGTTTGATGACTTCGTGATAGTCCCTGCCATAAGCATATTTTGATATTCTAACTGGACTAGGGCTTAAATTTTGGGTAGGGTAATAACTAAGCAGGAGCGTAATGACCGACCTGGCCCCCGGAAGCAGTTTATCAGGGTTTACCCTTAGGTCAAAATATTTTTCCATGTATGACATGGATCCCTGGAATCCCATTTTCAGCCATTCTTCCAGGCGGCGTGCATCCTCGTCAAGCGGCCTTGCACGGGCTATTCCGCAATAATCGAATCCCGACTCGGAAGCCAATTTTTTGATGAGCTCGGTGTTTTTACGGGTAGACATTTTGGATGCTGATGATCGTTAGATATTGAGATATTCAGGAATTTTTTATTATGTTTAGCCTGCCCAGGTAAACCCCAAAACACCTTTATGAAAAATACCATGAAGATCATGGCATTTATTTGGCTGATCCTCTTGCAAAATTATCTTCCGGCGCAGGATAAATTGAACATAAAATTCGGAAAAATATCCCCTGCAGATTTTGATCTCTCAAAATATAAGTATGATTCCGGAGCTGCTGCGGTCATCATGGCCGATATCGGGAATACAGAATTTATTGGCAATACCAAGGGCGACATGACGCTGGTATTCAAGGAGTATAAGCGGATTAAATTACTCAGGAAAGAAGGATTTGACCTTGCCAAGGAAGAAATCCTCGTTTACCGGGATGGGGAGTCTGAAGAGAGGATGAGTGATCTGAGGGCTGTGACCTACAATTTGGAAAATGGTCAGGTCGTCCAGACTAAGATGGACGAAAAATCGATTTTTACCGACAAATTGAACAGATATTATTCGAAGAAGAAATTTACACTTCCTGCCGTAAAAGAAGGTTCCATCATCGAAATTGAATATACCATCAAATCAGATTTTTACGGGAATCTCCGGTCCTGGAATTTCCAGGGTAGTTATCCCTGCCTGTGGAGCGATTACCAGGTCAGCATTCCTTCCTTTTTTCATTATGTCAAGCTCACTCAGGGAGACCAAAACTTTTTTATAAATACGGCAAGGACAGACCAAACCATGTATACCATTTATGAAAGCAATGGTGGGGCCGGGAAGGATGACATCTATAATATTACCACCGATGTTAATGTGGTAAGATGGGTGAAAAAGGATGTGCCGGCTTTAAAAGAAGAAAGCTACACCTCTACCATTGCCAATTTTGTTTCCCGTATTGAATTTCAATTGAATTATTATCAGTTCAATCAGGCCGGGGACCGACACGACGTCATGGGAAACTGGTACATGGCCAGTGAAAAATTGCTGAAAGATCCCTCATTTGGTGGAGCCCTGGATGATGATAACCGTTGGATGTCCGAAGAACTGAAGACCATTACCACTGGGAGCATGGATTCCCTTGACAGAATAAAAAGGATTTATTCGTTTGTCCGCGACAATTTTACCTGTACTGACTATGATGAAAAATATGCCCAACATTCGCTCAAAACCGTTTTCAAAAACAAAAATGGCAATGTCGCGGAAATTAACCTGCTTTTGACAGCCATGCTTCGGCATGAGAAGATCACTGCTGACCCCGTGCTTCTCAGCACCAGGGACAATGGCTATCCAAGTCAAATATATCCTCTGATGTCCAAATTTAATTATGTGATCTGTGCGGTAACCAGCGACGGTAAAAAGTATTATCTGGATGCCAGCAGGCCAAGGATCGGGTTTGGATTATTGCCGGCTGATTGTTATAATGGAATGGCCCGGACAATTAACAGTGAAAGACCGTATGTGGTGTTTTTCTACCCTGATTCACTCAGGGAGTCAAAGACAACGACGGTTATCATCATCAATGATGATAAAGGCTACCAGAGCGGAAGTTTCCAGTCTTTGATAGGACAGAATGAATCTCTTGATCTTAGGGAAAGGATTAAAAAGAAAAGCGTAACAACCTATTTCAAGGATATTCAATCCGGGTACGGATCCGATTTCGAAATCATGAATGCCGGAATAGACTCACTTACCCTGGTGGACAATCCGGTTAAGGTCAGGTATGAATTTAATTTCAAACCGTCTTCCAATGAAAATATTATCTATTTTAACCCGATGATGTCGGAAGCGTACAAGAATAATCCCTTTGTATCCCAGAATAGAACTTATCCGGTTGAAATGCCTTACTGTTCTGAAGAAACTTATAACCTGAACATGGAAATCCCGGTGGGGTATGAGGTGGAAGAATTGCCGAAGTCAGTGCGGGTTACCCTTAACCAGGGGGATGGTTCTTTTGAATACCTGCTCCAGAAGACCGAGTCGGCTGTCATGATGCGCTGCCATTTAAAATTGAATAAGGCAACCTTCGAACCAGATGAATATAATACCTTGCGCGACTTTTTTGCATTCATAGTAAAAAAACAAGGCGAACAGATCGTATTTATGAAGAAAAAATAACCCCATGCATATGAATAATCTTTCCCGGGTAATTGTATCGGTTAATAAGCTAAAGGCCCTGCGTGCCATTTGGTGCGAGGGGCTATTTATCGGTTTACTCCTGCTTACAAGCCAAGGGTATTCGCAAGACAGACCAACCATCAAAATGGGGGCTATCACGGCGAAGGACTTTGTGGTGAGCCCTTCTGCAAATCTAATAGACAGCAATACAAATGCTGTTGTATTGTCTGACCTGGGAACAACCAGTTTCGTAGGGAATAAGGAGCAATGGTTCTCATACGTCTATAAAAGACAAACCAGAATCAAATTAATCAATAAGAAGTCATTTGATCAATTCTCCACGATCAGGATAATGGTTTATGGTAAGGACGATGATTTTGAAAAAGTAGACAACATTACCGGATCTACTTATAATCTTGAAAATGGAAAAATAGTTGAAACCAAACTGGATAAAAAGGATGTGTTTGATGACAGGCTCGACAAGAATCATCTGGAAAAAAAATTTACAATGCCTGGAGTAAAGGAAGGATCAATCATCGAATATTCCTACACAATTACATCCCCGTATCTGTTTAATATGCCAGAATGGCAATTTCAGTATGTCGGTTATCCTTGCCTTTGGAGTGAGTGCCAGGTTGAGATTCCCCAGTTGTTGTTCTATGTGCTTGTCAAGCAAGGAATCCATAACTATTATATCAATAAGGGTGTGGAAGGCCACCAAACCTACAACCTACGTGAAAAATCGGACGCAACCACTGCTCACGATTTAACCGGGATGGAAAGATCCCTGCTGGTTGGCGCAACTACCATCAAACATGACTGGGCAATGAAGGATATTCCTGCCTTCCGCACGGAGAGTTACCTGACTACACCGAGAAATTATGTTGACAAGATCGAGTTTCAGCTTTCAAAAACCTACAATGGTGAAGAATATCGCGACGTCGCTAATACATGGAAAAAGGCCAACGAAGAACTTCTCGGAGCGGAATATTTTGGCGGGGCACTTTCGGAGAATAATGCCGTGCAAGCTTTAACAGATAAGGTAGTTTCCAATGTTGCAGATGGTCTGCAGCAGGCCAAATCAATTTACTACTTTGTGAGTACGAATTTTTCCTGCAATAATTATAATTATCCGTTCGTTGGGACAAATCTTGCTAATGTTATAAAAACGAAGGGAGGGTCTGTCGGCGACCTAAACCTCTTGCTGGTGGCCATGTTGAGGCGACAGCATATTTCGGCTGATCCGGTCCTGCTTAGTACCAGGGCCTATGGGTTCAATCTGCCGAATTACCCGATGGAGGACAGGTTAAACTATGTAATTGTCAGGACAAAAATTGGGGAAAGAATCTACTATTTGGATGCAGCTCACCCGCAACTCGGGTTCGGCCAGCTCGACGGGGAATGTTACAACGGTCACGCCCGTATAATCAGTGAAAAGGATTCCGGTTCTGTTTACTTTTATCCTGATTCATTACGAGAAAAAAAGACGACTATCGTTTTTCTTACTCCTGGGGAAAAAGGGGAAATAGAAGGTCATTACCAATCCGTACCAGGTATGCTTGAATCCTACAATATCCGTAAGTCCATAGGCAAAAACGGTTTGAAGCAATATTTCAAAAATGTTCAAACCTCCTATGGAGATGATCTCCTGGTTGGGGAAGCCGGGGTGGATTCCCTGGATAAGCCGGAATTACCTGTTAACGTTCATTTTGACTTTAAATTAAATGAAGCACCAGATGCATCAATTATATATATAAACCCGCTTTTTACCAAGTGGCAATTTGGAAATCCCTTTAAAGACGCCAAAAGAGAATATCCGGTTGAAATGGAAAATGTATTCGATGACAATTATATCTACAATATGGATATCCCGGAGGGTTATGTTGTTGATGAACTGCCTAAATCTACTAAAGTCACGTTTAATGAAAATGACGGGGTATTTGAGTATATGATCGCCGTATCCGACAACCTGGTACAATTAAAAGCACATTTCAAACTGAACAAAGCATTTTATAGTCCTGAGGAATATGGCAGCCTGCGGGAATTTTTTGACATTGTAGTAAAAAAGGAAAGCGAACATATTGTTCTTAAGAAAAAACAATAAAAGGTATTCTGATTAAGGTATTAGATTTTGAGGCAGCTTGCCCTGGATAAGGTATT
>Ga0318563_10000301_pt1 | contig 20638 bp, 15 predicted proteins | sample GRESIP066b5f19_FD_203689 | JGI IMG/M metagenome (GOLD analysis project Ga0318563, IMG submission 203689) | Tropical soil microbial communities from Luquillo Experimental Forest, Puerto Rico - GRE.SIPMG.066b5f19 | ecosystem: Environmental > Terrestrial > Soil > Tropical forest > Bulk soil... | reverse complement strand
ATACATTCCGGCCAGCGGTCCGTGTTTGCGGAAGGGAACAAGGTCTTCTTCCCCTACACTCATCACCATACCCGAATTGGCAAAAGGATTGTTTCTTTTGGAAGGTGACCATCCGTTTACCACAAGCTCTGCGGGACCAGTGGAAGCGGTGGCAATAATGCCACCAGGGCACATGCAAAAGGAAAACACTCCTTTTCCTTCAACCTGATGAACCAGGCTGTAAGCCGCCGGAGGAAGATAAGTTCTGTTGTTCACGTAAGACTGCTCATGTTCGCCAGGTTGAAGGAATGACTGATGGTATTGAATGGAATCAATTAACGATTGTGGATGCTCAATGCGAACGCCCAGAGCGAAGGACTTGGGCTGGATCAGGATTTTGCGGCCATTCAGCAAATGGTAAATGTCCCTGGCTGAATGCCCTGTTGCCAGTACAACAGCATCAGCAAGATATACACTGCGATCAGAACAGGATACACCTTCCAGCAGGCCATCCCTCAGGATGAAGTCGGTAACCTTCTTTTCAAACACAAAGAGGCCGCCGCTCCCTGTAATCTGTTTCCTGATAGCACTGATGATGGCAGGCAGTTTGTTGGTTCCTATATGCGGATGTGATTCATATAGAATGCTTTCCTCGGCCCCGAAATTCACGAGTATATTCAGGATGCGTTGGACATCACCTCTCTTGGTGCTTCGTGTATACAGTTTCCCATCGCTGTAGGTCCCTGCACCTCCTTCCCCGAAGCAATAATTGCTTTCCGGGTTGATAATGCCTTCTTTGTTCAGCAGGGCCAGATCCCTGCGGCGCGCACGGACATCCTTACCCCTTTCCAGGATAATGGGTTGTATACCTGATTCTAAAAAACGAAGTGCTGCAAACAATCCTGCCGGGCCGGCACCTACGATGATGACTTTTTTCCTGGCTCCGGTAATGTCCTGGTATGTAGGAGCATACAACTTCCTTTTTTGATAAGGCTCCCCGATGAAGAGTTCCAATGTCAATAGAATCCAGACCTGGCGTGATCTTGCATCAAGAGATCGTTTCAAAATATTGAATCCGGTTACCTGGCTGGGGGACAGACCGGCTGCACGGGCGGCATACTGTATCACAGTTTCTGACTGTGCTGCTTCCGAGGGGAGCAATTTGATGGTGACTTTTTTTTGCATGGTGTCAGGCAGTTAACCTAAAAACATTCCGGTAAAAATCTATAAAATCTTTCCTTCCAAAGAGCAAAATTACCCGTTATTAATTCTCCTGATGGGGCGCTCCGGTATAATTTATAAAGAGGAGAATTTGAAAAGTCGTTGGTTACCATGTCTTAAATATGACTTTTTAATTTGACAGCCCTGGCCCTGAAAATCGTCTAAATAAATTTTTAAAAAAAAGTTGCCGGAATTTATTTTGGTATGAAATAATGTGTACCTTCAAATACTTCTCAATTTTTTTTATGAAGAAAGGTTTACTGATTGTTGCGCCTGCATTTTCTTTCTTCATACAAAATATGTGCAAGCCACTGCAGAGGTCCCAATCAAATAATTTTTACGAACAGTTGCGTTTTAATTTACTCAGGGAAGCCGGATAGGTCGCAGAGACTATAGAAAGATTTTGTGAATTAAAACAATTGAGGAAATAAAACAGATAAATTGTAGAAAATATTCTTTTATTGCGAGTTTTATTTGAAAATAAATAAATAATAAACCGCTTCCAGACAGGCTGATGTTAGATTTGAAAAAACAGGTAACAAAAAAGTTTTTTATTCAGTAAAAAATTTTGATATTCGTCCCCCTGCAAAACTTTTTGATATTTCTTCCTTTGAAAAAACCAAGAGAAAATTAGATTCTTAACTCAGCCTAAAACTGCTTTTTAAGTAATGGCAAAATCGTTTGAAAAAGTCTGGAGTAATTGCCTGGAGATCATCAAAGATATTGTGGAGTGGCAGCATTATAAAACCTGGTTCGAACCTATCAGTCCCGTTGAATTGAAAAATAATGTTCTCGTGATCCAAGTGCCCAGTCAGTTTTTTTATGAATACCTGGAGGAGCACTATGTCAATTTATTGGCAAAGACTTTGAGGCGAATTCTCGGAAAAGAAGCAAGGCTTGAATACCGAATCATGGTAGACAGCGGAAACACCCAAAACAAACCGCTCACCATGGATGTACCGGCCCATAGCTATAAAACCTTCTCCAATAACGAAATGGATTTTCCGCTGATTATCAATAACCCGGTAAAAAACCCCTTTGTCATTCCGGGATTAAAGAAGATGCAGATAGACGCACAGTTGAACCCTGTGTACACTTTTGATTCCTTTATTGAAGGCGATTGTAACCGGGTTGCACGCCGGGCAGGAAAAACAGTTGCCGAAAAACCCGGTGCCAATTCATTCAATCCGCTCGTTATTTATGGCGGGGTTGGTCTGGGGAAGACACATCTGGCACAGGCCATCGGAAACGAAGTGAAGAGAACACTCCATAATAAAGTGGTTCTGTACGTCAGCTCTGAAAAATTTATCAACCAGTTTATCGATCACAGTCGCAACAATGCCATCAATGACTTTATCCATTTCTACCAGCTGGTGGATATTCTGATTATTGATGATGTACAATTCTTCAACAGGGCGGAAAAATCCCAGGATGCTTTTTTTGCTATATTCAATCACTTGCACCAGTCAGGCAAACAACTGATTCTGACATCTGACAAACCCCCGAAGGACCTGGAAGGGATGCAGGAAAGATTGCTTAGCCGGTTCCGCTGGGGACTGAGTGCCGACCTGCAGATACCTGATTATGAGACTAGAATCGATATCCTAGAAAGAAAAATGAAGAATGATGGTCTGGATATGCCAAAAGAAGTGGTAAAGTACCTGGCCTACAATATAAACAGCAATGTACGCGAGTTAGAGGGCGCCCTGATATCACTTTTGGCACAATCTTCGCTCAACAAGAGGGAAATTGATTTAGAATTGGCCAAGAAAGTACTCCGTAATTTTGTGAAAACCAGCAGCAAGGAGATTACGATCGAAACCATTCAGCGTATGGTCTGTGAGTATTTCGATCTACCTTATGACAAGTTGCTGCAAAAGACCCGCAAAAGAGAAATCGTGCAGGCCCGCCAGATTACTATGTATCTTGCTAAAGCATTCACCAAGAATTCCCTTAAGACTATCGGTGAACATTTCGGGGGGCGTGACCACACTACAGTTATCCATTCCTGTCAAACGGTGAAAGATCTGATGGATACCGATAGCCTGTTTCGCGAGAATGTCACGGAGCTTCAGCAAAAAGTTCAGCTGGCAGCTATGTAAAAGATCCTTATAAACAATCACACCCATTCCCCCCAGGGAATGGGTTTTTTTGTTGGAACCAGCCATGTATTGCGCCAGAGCCCCGGATGAACTCCAAAAATTGCCGCCTGTTTTTGAAAAGAAAGGAATTAATGACTATTTTTGCGTCCCCTTCAAAAGGGGAACAGGTTGGAGAGGTGCCTGAGTGGCCGAAAGGGCCGGTTTGCTAAACCGTTGTACGAGCTTAAACTTGTACCGAGGGTTCGAATCCCTCCCTCTCCGCAAAAAAGTCCTCCGGGCCGCCCGATCAGGGCGGTTTTAAGTTTCGTCCGGGGCGTAGCGTAGCCCGGTTATCGCGCCTGCTTTGGGAGCAGGAGGTCGCCAGTTCGAATCTGGCCGCCCCGACAAAAAAGGTTGTTTCATGAATTTGAAACAACCTTTTTTCGTTTTCTGGAAAGTACAGTTGTTACGGGCCGGATATTGTGTTATCCCAAAGGAGCCTTGCCCAAGGAAAGTGGTTTCAGAAATAGCCTGCGGGGGCAAAGGGTTTCATCTTTTCTTTCTACAGGATTGTTCATGTGTGGACCTGACCCGGCAGGCCAATTTCCGCTAATCATTCCCGGTCCGACCAGGTATGGGAAAAAACTTCACCGGTTATTCTCTGCGAGCGAGGTTTGACAGTTTAATTGATGGTCTGGGAAACGAGCGTTTGAGAATATTGGAGGAACTGGTTGTTGTTTTTTGTTGAATCGGCGACATAATCCTCAATGCGCACTACTCCCGCACCGGGGGCCACATAGGTTATGATGGTTTCCTGGACAACCCCCTTACAGTCAGTACTGCTCTCGATGTTTTTGTAACAGTTAAAACCATTGATATTGGTCGTGGTCGCAAAACCATACTGGTTCTCCTGAATAGGACAGGTCGAGTTGTTGAAGTTCGTGCCATTTCCGATCAGGGTTCCATCCTGTGCAGCGATCTGGAAAAAAAGATAGTTTGAATTGCTTGCACTGTCAAAGGCATAAACGGTCGTATTGGAAGGATCTACCGAAAAATAACCCCCCGATCCAAACCAGCCGTTGGGATTGTACACTTCGAAATAAATCTGACCGCTGTTGTCGGAAAGAGTCTGGTGTAGAACGACAGCCGTATCCTGGTATGCGCCGGTAAATGATGTATCACTAAATGTGGAATCCGAGTAAACCCAATTATTTCCAAATTTTAACGGCCAGAGTGATGTTTTAAGCGTTTCAGGATTTGTAGATAAGTGCTTCGAGCAGGACATACAGACTACACAGAGTACCAGTATTGTAGCAGAAAGCAGTTTCATCATGAAAGAGACTTTTTTTGTAATTGATTAGAACTGTACAGAAACGTCTGGTTTAACCTAAAATTGTTAAAGAAATACTAATAGTTTCGGTTCATTTGCGAGTTGTCCATACATGTAAGAGTGGTGGGAATATTTCAACAAATCCAGGCAGACCTGGATTGACCGGAAGGATTAGGCCTTTTTGCTTACCAGAAGGTAATCATTTTATTTAACGAGGCAATTTGTCCGGGAAACGACTCCGGGAGTGAGCAATTTCCAGGACCACAGGAGTCAACAATCACCTGTAACCGATTTTTTACCGGGAGGGGTTTTCGACCGAAAAGAGGGTTTATTTTTCCAGCTCAGCGGGTTTGAGTTAATCGGGCTGTCGTGTTGGTCTCAGCAAGCTTAACCAGGCAACGGACATCCTTTTCTCCCTCGTAGACTTCCAGGCAAAAACCGTTTTCATCTATATCCGGATTTGAGAGGAGCTGGCGGAATACTTTGCCGATCTGCTGGACATCATCGGCATAGTTGGGAATCAGGATACTCGCATAAGAGCCTTTGGGAATGACAAACGAATCAAGCCCGGGCAGACCTGCGTCTTCTTCAGCCCGTTGTTCCGCCCCGGCTTTATACCAGATTTTGCCCGTCTGATCAGGCCTGGAGATTCCATACAGTTTCCTTTCACCCGCCGGGGAAGGGAGCAGACTGCGAAGTCTCTCAAATGCTTCCGGTATTCCGTCAGGAAAAGAATCGGCAGATACACAGACCGTCTTTATATCAGTTTTGAGTTGATAGGTTTCCATGATTCAGTTGAATAAGTGAAACACAAAGTTGGGGAGAATATGATTAGGTAAGCGGGCTGAAAGCGACAATTTGAGGTGTAGGTTGCGCCAGGACAATGCGGAACTGTCTGGCTAATCTGTTCGCGTTCGCTTGGGGGGAAGTCTTTGAATAGGCTGTGAACCTATTCGTGAGTATATTCAGTGAAAATTGCCAGTTCATGGAAGCAGAAAAAAAGGTAAGGGCGATCATTACGGGAGCAACCGGAATGGTAGGAGAAGGTGTACTTCACGAATGCCTGAATCACCCCCGGGTTGAAAAAGTTCTGGTTATCGGCAGGAAATCCTGCGGCGTAACGCAGGAGCGGCTGACGGAAATTATCCTGCCGGATTTTTCGAAGCTCCGGTCTGTTGAATCAGAACTCGGCGGCTTCAACGCTTGTTTCTTCTGTGCAGGGGTATCCTCCATCGGAATGAAGGAGGAGCAATACTTTGAGCTTACCTACCGGCTGACCATGGGATTTGCGGAAACGCTTGCCCGCATAAATCCGGCCATGAGCTTTTGTTACGTTTCAGGCGCGGGTACCGACAGCACAGAAAAAGGCCGCATGATGTGGGCCCGCGTAAAGGGCAAAACTGAAAATGACCTCATTAAATTGCCATTCAGGAAAGTATATAATTTTCGTCCCGGGTATATGCAACCAACCAAAGGATTAAAATACAGCAACCCTTACTATAAGTACATCACCTGGCTGTATCCAATATTGCGAAAGGTTTTCCCCAACCGGGTGACTACGCTGGCAGAGGTGGGACAGGCGATGATTCATGCGGTGAGTGCCGGATACGGAAAGAATGTTGTGGAAGTTAGGGATATCCTCACTCTCTCCAGACAAATTTAGCCTTCAGATCTTGATCTGTATTAGGAGAAATCCGAGGATCGAACTGCCAGCGATCACCCATGCAGAACTGACCTTTTTTGCTGCAAGCATCACCAGGCCCGCGGCCAGGGCAATCACAGCTGTGCGCCAGCCGGTAATGGAGGATTTTCCCATCTCGAAGCAGACATAGAAAATGGCAGCAATCGACGCGATGTTGACTGCGTCCAGAAAATTCCCGAAAATAGCTGACTTACGCATTTTCGGAATGAGCGGATTGAGCAACCATACAAAAACAAAAGAAGGGATAAAAACGGCAACGGTGGAACAGAGGGCTCCTCCCAGTCCGTTGATCTGGTATCCGATAAAAGTAACAGCGGAGAAAACAGGCCCAGGAGTAAACTGCCCGACGGCAATCGCATCTATGAGTTCCTGTCGCGTGAGGATTCCTTTTTGAACAAGTTCCGAATCAAGGAAGGCAAACAGGACATATCCGCTTCCATAAAGAATGGACCCTATTTTCAGGAAGGTCCAGAAAAGCTGAATATTGGTAGCAGAAAGAATTACCCGGCCAGACACCTGAAGCATGGCTGGCCACAGGTGGTTCCTGGAGGGGCGGGTTTTATTCCAGCCCATCGAAAAGACAAGAAACAACAGGCCTGATCCAAAGATCACATAAATTTCATTCATCCCCGCGAAACAAAGAATCAGGGAAACAAGTCCTGTTATGACAAGCCATCTGGTTTTTGCGGCCTTTCTGGCTAGAGGGTACACTGCTGCCAGAATGATAACGATGATGGCTGGTTTAATGCCGTACAGAAAAGATTGCAGACCTGGCAGGTGACCATATTTTCTGTAAAGCCAGGCCAATAACAGCGTTAGGACTACCGCGGGAGAAATAAAACAAATTCCGGCCAGCAACAGTCCCCGAAATCCACCCCTTTCGTGACCAATATGAATGGCCATTTCCGTACTGTTAGGACCAGGAATGAGATTGGTGGCGCCAATCAGGTCAAGAAAATGTTCGTGGGTCATCCAGCCTCTCTTACCGACGACTTCCTGCTGCATCATAGCTATATGCGCTGCCGGCCCGCCAAATGCGGTTAAGCCAAGTTTCAGGAAAAGTTTCACCAATTCCTTAAGATGAGTTTGGCCTTTTTTCATGTATACGAATATCCATTGATTGATCACCTCCCCCATACCTGAGCAACAGGATTAATAATATCGTCATGGCAAAATCAGTCCGGTACTCGTGGGCCATAGGCCAAAAACCCTTATGGACAAGGATCGGGTACTTGGTACTGAAGAAAGCAACTACCATGATGATCAGCAGGGGAATGGCTGCCATCCTGGTCAGGAATCCGAGCAGTAGGAACAGACCGGCGATGATCTCCCATCCTGCCGTAAAATCAGCCCAGAAATCGGGATGTGCAAATCCAATCTGGGCAAACCTTCCGGAGCCAAGGCTCGCGGGAAACAAAAATTTTTGAATTCCTTCGGATATAAAGACCAGGCCGACCAGCCAACGTATCAGCAGGAAGGGCAGGTGAGTGGTGGCTACGATTCTATTTGTTTTCATTTGGCTTAAAAACCTGGTTGGAGAATGGGGGTGTTTCCGGAATCCTGATCACGTTGAATGCATGGCTGGTGGCCTGGTGGCAGGTATTGCAGGTATTGGTCAGCGTTGTAAAACTCATTCTGAAGGCTTCCGGGTTCTTATTTTGCACCGCCTTATTTACACTGTCCAGGGGAGCAAATATCATGGGGATTGATTGTCTTTCCGGCCTGTCCTTGCAATAAGCCTGCAGGCCCTGCAAGGCCTCCTTGATCTCATTGATTTCAAAATCAGCAAGCTTCCAGTTGGCATTCTGGCCGGCAAACCACAGTTTTTCGTGATGGACCTGTATGCCGCTCATAAATTCACCAAAACCCGGCCGGTAAGTCTGGTCAATTTGATGCTTCAGGCTGTCAATCTGGGCCTGGAGATTTTCAGAATGGTTGTCGGTCTGGGTGCATGACAGAAAAAGGAGAAGTAAACCAGGCAATGAAAGTATTTGTTTCATATTTGAAAAGTCTTGCTGATATTTCAATTTATTAAATATTCACCGCGGTGCAACCGCCTGTCAGATAAACCCATAATGCATTCTGCCCTGTTTCAAATCTAGTGAATCACTTTCCTAAATTTAAGCAATTTTCCAGGGGAGGGTCTACAAAAATGAATGCCTATAATAGGGGCGGCTAACTGTGGCGGACCTGTGGGATTTACTATCCTGAAGACAAGCAAATGCTCCTGGCAAAATTCCCGGAGTACCCCTATTTCTGTGCATATGGGCATGGCTGTCATCTGGCGATTCGCTGTCCTAAAGGTATGAGGGCTCTTCATGTTGTACCCTGATTCTTTTGTGAATAATTGGTTAGTGGCTCGCAGGCGCGGCGGAATATGTCACCCGGATGATCATAATGTGCTATATTGTATATCGAAAAGCATCAATAGGGTAATAACAAGCATTACCCATACCAGTTACGATACCAAAAACTAACCTGAGATGAGAATTTCTATATCCTCGTACTTACTGCTTTCCTCCTGGCTGCTCTTTACAGGCAGCGGGGTTTTTGCTCAATATTCGGCTGGTATAAAAGGAGGGATTAGTATCCCCAATCTAACCGCCAGGGGGTCCGAGAACAACCCGTTGAATACCGGATATAGTACCCGGGTTGGTGCTGATGCCGCTATTTTCGGTGAATACAATTTCACTCCCCAGTTCTCAGTGGAGGTCTCCCTGGAATATTCCTCGCAGGGGGGTAAAAAGAATGGAAACCAGGCCCTGCCTGTTCCTTCTTATGTATCGAGTATGTATCCTCCGGGTCTTGCCCCCAGCTACCTTTGGGCCAGTTTTGACCAGGAAGCGAAATTGAACTATTTCATGATTCCGATACTCGGCAAATACACTTTCTATCTGGGGCCGAACTCGCCGTGGAGCATATATATTGATGCCGGGCCTTTCGCAGGATTTCTTCTTTCTGCCAAGACTGTCGCCAGCGGCAGCAGCAATGTATATGCAGACCAGGCTCATACCCAGCCACTGACTTCTGCACCGATTTCCTTTGCCCTGACCCAGGACGTAAAGGACTCTCTGCGTTCCACCAATTTTGGCATTGAAGGAAATATTGGTGTTGCCTATGCGCTGGGGCCGGGCAGGATAATTCTGGAAGGTGGAGGGAATTACGGATTCGTCAATATTCAAAAGAATAAGGACGATGGCCAGAACAATACTGGGGCTGTGACCGTCAGGATTGGTTATTCCTATATGTTTGGCTCAGGCCCGCGAGGAGAAAAATCAGTAAGGGAACCAAAAGTATTCTGAACTCCGAAATTGCTGTCTATCCTGCGCCCGGAATGTCCCTGAACCTGGACTTGCCCTCGTACTGGCACGAGCTGTGCTATACCTACATCATCAGGCGATCCCCGCCAGTTCAAGGCTTTTTCGCTTCAATTTGCGGATCTCCACGTCCTCAATGATCGGCTCCGGAGCCAAAATGAGCGAAGTGTTGTTTTCCCGCCACCAATTGTTCTGGTAGATTTCTTCAAAAGGCAGAACGCCCACGAGATATTTCCTGTCACTTTCGGCGTGCCATTCCTCAATCCATTCAAACTTGTCTTTCGGAATAAAGGACCAGTCGTCGAAACTGATATATGCTTTGATAAAAAAGTCCCGGGTGAGTTCATGGGTCTTGTGATGGTATAACTTCTTATATTCATAGCGGTATTGATACCTGAGAGCTGAAAGATCACTTAGTACGGCAGATGCGGTTGGAAAACTGCCGGCACCTTTTCCGTAGAAAAACTGCTTGTCGGCGAACCCGCTTTCGATCACGACTCCATTATATTCATTTTTTACAAAAGCCAGATGGTCATCCTGTTTTACGAACTGGGGAAGCACAAAGGCGGCTACCTTGCCGCTCAGCAACTTTTTTGCCTGGGCCACCAGTTTGATTTCCATATGTTTTTCAGCAGCTACGGTGGCATCGCCTGCCTGTATGTTCTGGATTCCGTTGAAAACCAGGTTTTCAGGGGATTCAACGATTCCATAGGCGTGGGTTAGCAGGAAAGTCCATTTGTTTACTGCATCATACCCCTCCACATCAAGGGACGGGTCACTCTCCGCGAACCCGAGCTGCTGGGCAAGCAACAGGGCCTGACGGAAATCCAACTTGTCCTCGAACATCCGGGTAAGGATAAAATTCGTTGACCCATTTACAATCGCCTTCATGGAATGCAACAGGTCGTTGTCATAATATTCTTCGAGGTTGCGGATAACAGGAATCGATGCACAGGCAGCGGCTTCGTACAAGAAGGACTGCCCGGTTTGCTTTTGAAGGCCCAATAAATCCTGCAGGTGTTCAGCGATCATTTTCTTGCTTGCACTCACCACTTCCTTGCCATTTTTCAGGGCGGTTGATACGATTTCGAATGCAGGTTCGGATTCATTGATAACCTCCACGATGACATTTATTTCCGGATCGTCAAGAAGTACATTTTTGTCGGTAGTAAAAAGTTCAGGAGGTGCATTTCTTTTTTTCCCCGGGTTCTTGATACATACTTTTTTGATATTCGCTTTCAGGGAGGGGGTTTGTTGCAATACTCTGTAAAGACCTTCACCAACCACTCCAAATCCGAATAGACCGATCGTTAACTGTTTGTGTGCTTCCATATTCATTTGATTACTGCAAAATTATAGCTTGTTGTTTTTTTCTGCTGAATATATTCTGTGATAAGGTTACTGATGGAATCAAACTCCAGCAGGAAACCGTCATGACCATAAGGAGAGTCAATGGTCTTGTAGGTTGCCCCTGGAATATGTGTGGAAAGAAATTGCTGCTCCCGAAGGGGGAAGAGGATATCCGATTCTATACCAATGGTTAGGGTCCGTGCCTGAATATTGAGCAACGCCTCCTCCATACTTCTCCTCCCCCTGCCGACATTGTGTGCATCCATGCTCTGGCTAAGTATATAATAGCTGAAGGCATTGAATCGTCTTGCCAGTTTTTCTCCCTGGTAGCGCTGGTAGGAGGATGCTCCGTCCCACCCGTTCCCGAAAGGAAAGGTATTTGACCTGGGTTGGGCCTTCAGGTAGGTATCATAGTGTCGGTAGGAGATCAGCGCAGTGGCCCTTGCCGCCATCATTCCCTTGAGTCCGGCTTCCGGACGCCTTTCTGTCCAGGAGGAATCTGCTTCTATGCTCATACGCTGAGAAGTATTGAACGCTATGCCCCAGGGGGAATGCTGGGCATTGGTTGCAATGGGAAAAATGTATTCAAAAAGTCCCGGCTCTTCGATCGCCCATTCCAGAAGCTGTTGTCCGCCCATGGACCCTCCGATTCCAATTTGAATGGTTTTGATACCCAGGAATTCCCTCAGGGGCATATAAGCTTTTACCATATCCCTGGTGGTAAAGAAAGGAAAATCATGATAATAAGGCCTGCCTGTGAGCGGGTCAGTGTCCAGGGGACCCAGGCTGCCATAGCAGCTCCCAGGCATATTCACGCAGACTACAAAGTACCTGGAGGGATCAAACAGTTTTCCCGGACCAACCAGTCCGGGCCACCATTCTGCGGGGTCACTGTTTGCCGTAAGCGCATGAAAAATCCACACCGCATTGTCTTTGTCATCATTCAGGTGACCATGAGTGGTATAGGCCAGCCTGACTCCGGGCAAAACGATTCCGGATTCAAGTCGGAAGGGGTGGCTATGGGTAAATAACTTATAGGACAAATGCTCTTATCTTTTGTGTTAGGTCATTCATGAGGACAAAAGGTAATTCCCGGCAGCGGCCGAATGCCCCTGCCGGGGTCTGATACCAGGATTATCCAACGAGTTGCTTTGAAAAAACTTTTTCGAAGGCCTGTTCAAAATCAGCCTTAATGTCATCGATATGTTCGATGCCCACACTGATGCGTACCTGATTGGGCTGAACCCCGGCTGCAACCTGTTCGGCCTCGCTCAGTTGTTCATGTGTGGTCGAGGCCGGATGAATGACGAGTGTTTTGGCATCACCCACGTTGGCCAGATGGCTTGCCAGTTTAAGCGAATCAATAAACTTGCTGGCATTTTCTTTCCCTCCTTTCACTCCAAAATTCAGTATGCCACCGAATCCGTTTTTCAAATATTTCTTGGCCAGCGCGTGGTAAGGACTGCTGCTTAACCCCGGGTATTGAACAAAATCAACCTGGGGATGTCTTTCCAGCCACTGAGCAAGTTCGAGGGCATTGTCTACATGGCGCTGTACCCGCAGGGAAAGGGTTTCCAGCCCCTGGATGAGCAAGAAGGAATTAAAGGGTGCCTGGGAGGAGCCAAAGTCGCGCAACCCCTCTACCCGGGCCCGGATCGCAAAAGCAATATTGGGAAGTCCCAGCGGGTTGCCTTCACCAAATACCTCCCAGAATTTAAGTCCGTGGTATCCTTCCGATGGCTCCGTGAACTGGGGGAATTTACCATTATTCCAGTTATAATTTCCTGCATCGACGATGACCCCGCCTATTACCGTGCCGTGTCCTCCTATCCATTTGGTCGCAGATTCAACTACGATGCTCGCACCCCATTCAATGGGCCGGAACAGGTACCCTGCTGCACCAAAAGTATTGTCGACTACGAGCGGCAGGTCATATTCCTTTGCGAGGTCTGCAAATTTTTGGAAGTCCGGGATATTGAGACGGGGATTTCCAATGGTTTCCAGGAAAATCGCTTTGGTATTCTTGTCTATGTGTTTAACAAAACTTTCGACATCATCTCCATCTGCAAACCTGACTTCAATCCCCAGTCTTTTGAAGGACACTTTGAACTGGTTGTAGGTGCCCCCATACAGATAGCTGGTGCTGACGAAATTGTCACCCGACTGCATGATGTTGTTGAGGGCCAGGAACTGGGAGGCCTGGCCTGAACTGGTAGCGAGCGCTGCCACGCCGCCTTCGAGGGCCGCCATGCGCTGTTCAAAGACATCCGTTGTAGGATTCATGATGCGCGTGTAGATGTTTCCAAATTGTTTCAGCCCGAAAAGGTTGGCAGCATGTTCGGAGCTGTCAAAGCCGTAGGAAGTAGTTTGATAAATAGGGACGGCTCTTGCCTTGGTGGTGGGGTCAATTTGCTGACCGGCGTGCAATTGGAGTGTTTCGAAATGATAGTTGCTCATACACTTTCGGTTTTAGATATTATGATATGATTATGCCTATTGAATGTTGCCGGCATTCAAAGGGAGACGGTAGAGCCTGATGGGAGGGGAAAAGATTAAAGTATGCACTCGAACATACAACCATAGCAGCAGGCGCATGGTGCGTTTGTAAAATTGGTAGTAATAGATGCTGGATGCTGCGAGCTGTATAGGTGGGTTGCCGATACCTGACAAATTTAGTAGACATTTTTTAATTATTTTTTTTATTTCCTGTTATTTTTTTACAACACCTGGCCATGTGCAAAGCTGATCATTGCAGGCATATTTCATTACCACCGATCACTTTGCTCTTTGATGTTATCCGGCTGAATGCCTGTTCCAGATCCTCCACCAGGTCTTCTTTGTCCTCCAGCCCCACGGATAATCGGATGAGGCTGTCTTCCACACCCGATTCCTTTCTCCTCTCCTCAGGTATGGACTTATGAGTCATGCTGGCAGGGTGGCTCACCAGGCTTTTGATGCCTCCCAGACTTTCAGCCAGTCTGAAGAGTCTGGTGGAGGATACAAAGGATATGGCCGCCTCCAGGGTATTTTCTTTCAGGCTGAAGGATACAATGCCCCCAAATCCTTTGGATTGTCTTTTCGCAAGCTGATGTCCCCTATGCGAATCCAGCCCGGGGTAATGCACTCTTCCCACAAGCGGGTGTTGCTCCAGGAACTCGGCGATGCGCTGGGCGCTGGCGCAATGTTGTCTAACCCGCAGCGGAAGGGTTTCTATCCCCCTGATCAATAGCCAGGAGTCGAAGGGTGCAAGTATACCACCCGTGGCATTTTGCAAGAACTTAATCTTTTCTCCGAGAGAAGTATCCTTTGTCACCACCAGGCCCGCAATCAGGTCACTGTGACCCCCCAGGTATTTGGTAGCAGAATGGACGACAATATCAGCTCCCAGCGAAAGAGGTTTTTGTAGGGTAGGAGAAGCAAAAGTATTATCCACGCAAAGTAAACAGCCGTGGGCCCGAGCTATTTTAGCAATGCCTTCAATATCGGAAATTTTCAGGCAGGGGTTTGTGGGTGTCTCAATCCAGATCAGCTTAGTCCTTGAAGTAATGGCGTGGAATACCCTGGACAGTTCACTGGTATCCACATACGTAACGTGGATACCAAACTTCCGGTAAACCTGTTCAAAAAGCCGGTAGGCGCCACCGTAAATATCATCCACTGCGACGATTTCATCACCGGCCTGAAGTAATTTCAGCACGGCATCTATCGCGGCCAGGCCGCTGCCAAAGGCAATGCCAACACTTCCCTGTTCCAGGCCGGCAATCAGGTTTTCCAGCACTGAGCGGGTTGGGTTTCCCGTCCTGGTATAATCATACCCCTTGTTTTGGCCCGGCCCCTCCTGGACAAAAGTGGAGGTCTGGTAAATGGGGACGGAGATTGCACCGGTCAGCGGATCGACAGGAATGCTGTGGATGAGTTGCGTTGAGTCTTGCATAATTGTTTTTTTTGCCTCCTTTCCTGGGGAAAGTAAGGAAGATGAAAAATCTTGTTTAACATTAAACCTTATCGCAGACAACCTGGCAGAAATGACAGAAGGATTTTACCCACTGATTAACGAAGGGCAAAAAAAAACTCTTCTGACAGTCAGAAGAGCTTTAGATCTATGGAAGATATTTATTGGCTGTAATCTGACTTATCTCTTCCCGCGCGGGCGGGGTGGAATTGGCACCTTGCCGGTACTTCGTTGCGTGTCGTACCAGCAGGTTGTCAAGGCTTCATCGGGCCATATCCCTCAGCCTTTCTTGATAAGAATTTTTAAAAGAACTGCTGCAAATATAAACAAGGACATTTCAATTTTCCAAATTTTGCCGTTTTTTTACTGGAAAAGTCCATTTAATGACTAGACTTATTAGACTCTGGTCATTTTTTCCAGGTCTGAAAACCCTGAACATCACTGGTATTCAGCGAGTAGGGGATGAAGTGATTCCCGTTTCGTAGTGGGAAAATAAATCAGGCGGGTCAATTAAACCTTTTGCGTTTTCGGAAGTCTACTAACTGGATTCCCAGATTTGGAATTTTTTGCATGGCGGAATCTTCCCCTTTAGCCTTTGCTTAACAGGATTTGGAACGGTATTTGAAAAATTTTAACACACTACTGCAACTTTACCTTAAAATTTTACTAATTATGAAATCGATTTTCAAATGGCTTCCAGCCATCTGTATTATTGCGGGTCTGCTTGTCCTTTTTGCCTGCAACAAGGAGAATTCTTCTGGATCGAGCGCCGGAATACCTCCCGGTGATTCAAAGGTCTCCATCTATTTAACTGATGGTCCGGTAAATTTCTACAAAGTATTGATTGATATTCGCCAGGTAGCTGTGCTGATAGATACGAGTAAGCATCAGGGTGACCCCGATGACGACGGCGAATGGGAGGAAGACCGGAAAAGTACAGTCTGGGATACCCTCTCCATTACCCCGGGTTTGTATGACCTGCTGAAACTCCGCAACGGGGCAGACACCTTATTGGGTTCTGGCAATTATCCCAGCGGCAAAATCATCAAAGTCCGGATTACCCTCGGTTCTGACAATCTGATCTATACTGACAGCGCCACGAGTTATCCGCTGGAAGTTTTCGGATTCCATCCATACTTTGACATCAATGTGCGCAGGGAAGATGTAAATACGGTAACCAATAACGAATTCAAGTTCTGGTTGGATTTCAACCTGCAGAGGTCCATATTCTTCTGGAGCGGCACATTTTACCTGAAGCCATACGTCGTGGTGTTTAACGATGAAACAAGAGGCAGGATCCAGGGCATAGCATTGCCTGAAGACGCATCCCCACTTGTGGAGGCATTCAATGCAACCGACACGGTATTTGCAGTGCCCGGAGATGAAGGGAATTATCTGGTAAGGGGGATGAATCCCGGTACCTACTCTCTGACCATATTCGGTCATCAGGGTTATAACGATACCACCCTCACCAATATCATTGTTAACGTAGGATCCACCACAAAGGTGCCAGCCATTACCCTGCATAAATAACATCATCTGATTGGGATGCCATATTCCCCGGCCGAACCCAATGAATTCGATAAAGACCGGTGCACAGCAAGTGCACCGGTCTTGTTTTTGAAGCTTTGAACCAAAGTGAACGGCTTTTGTTCTTACCTTAGATTCCAATTGCAGGGCGCAACAGACAGATGGCACTACCACGGCTGGGTAAGCCCCTATGCTTTCAGTTATTTGACCTTTATCAAAAATTATTTTCTACAATGAAGATCCCAGAGAAAAAGGCAGGTTCAAATGGTCTGCTTGCGGAGGAGGCTATTGAGGTATTTGGTGCAAGAGTGCATAACTTGAAAAATATTGATATTAAGATCCCAAAGAATAAACTGGTGGTGATCACAGGTATCAGCGGAAGCGGGAAATCTTCCCTTGCGTTTGATACCATTTATGCAGAAGGCCAGCGCCGTTATATGGAGAGCTTCGGTGCTTATGCCCGGCAGTTCATCGGTGATATGGAGCGTCCGGACGTGGATAAGATCAGTGGCCTGAGCCCGGTGATTTCCATTGAACAAAAGACTACCAACAAAAACCCCCGGAGTACAGTTGGTACGGTAACGGAAGTGTATGATTTTCTCAGGCTGCTCTATGCCCGGATTGGGGAAGCCTATTCCTATAATACGGGTAAAAAAATGGTCAAGTTCAGCGAGGAAGAAATCGTTGAAAACGTGTTTAAGAAATTTCAGCATAAGAAAATCACCCTGCTGGCTCCGCTGGTCCGGGGCCGTAAAGGACATTACCGGGAATTGTTTGAAGACGTCCGTAAAAAAGGGTATTTGAAAGTTCGGGTAGATGGGGAAGTGAAGGACCTGGTACCAAAAATGCAGGTCGACCGGTACAAGATCCACGATATCGAGATAGTGATTGACCGCCTGGCGGTAACCCCTGACATGAAACTCAGGCTGAGCCAGAGTGTGCAGAAGGCCCTCCAGATTGGAAAGGAATTGATGTTCCTGCTGGTTAATGATGATAACAGGATTGTGCAGTACAGTAAACAACTGATGTGCGAGGATACTGGTATCAGTTATGAAGAACCGTCACCCAACAGTTTCTCCTTTAATTCCCCCTACGGTGCATGCCCGGTTTGCAAGGGTCTTGGTGCTGTGTATCAGGTGAGTCTGGACGCCGTTATCCCGGACAGGGGCAAAACGATTAACGAAGGAGCGATCGCACCCCTGGGTGAGGAGCGGGACGCTTATGTCTTCAAACAGGTACAACAACTGGCAAAGAAAAATAAGTTCAGCCTCGATATTCCGGTTAAAGATTTGTCTCCCAAAATACTTAACCTGGTTCTGTATGGCAAGGAAAGCGGGACGTCTGAAGTAGACCTGGACTTTACCGGGGTGCCGGAACACGGACAGATGTATGCTGCAGAATTCGAAGGGATTGTCAACCAGCTGAAACGTGCTTTCGCCACGGCCACTTCTGACGCTTTCCGGGACTGGGTGGAAAAATTTATGGAATTGAAAACCTGCTCGGATTGCGGGGGAACCAGACTGAAAAAAGAGAGCCTCTGGTTCAAAGTGGATGGAATGAATATCTCTGAACTTGGCAGCATGAATCTGAGCAGGCTGGTAAAATGGTTCGATGGCATAGAAAAGAGACTGGACTCCAAGCAAAATATCATTGCCAGGGACCTCCTCAAAGAGATCCGGGAAAGATTGCAGTTCCTGACAAATGTTGGGTTGACTTATCTGTCGCTCAACCGTCCTTCCCGAACACTCAGTGGCGGTGAATCACAGAGAATCCGTCTGGCCACCCAAATCGGTTCCCAGTTACAGGGGATCACCTATATTCTGGACGAGCCCAGCATCGGCCTGCACCAGCGCGACAATCACCGTCTCATCGAGGCCCTGAAGAATCTCCGCAATATCGGCAACAGTGTCCTGGTTGTGGAACATGACAAGGACATCATGATGTCAGCCGACCACCTCGTCGACATAGGTCCCAGGGCAGGTTTTCACGGGGGCAAAATTGTTGCCCAGGGAGAACCCAGAGAGCTTCTTAAACTGGATACCCTGACATCTTCTTACCTTAATGGTCACCGTAGCATTCCGGTGCCCGGTGAGCGAAGAAAGGGGAACGGCAGATCATTGGACTTGAAGGGAGCTGCGGGGAATAACTTGAGGAAAGTCGATGCCAGGTTTCCGCTTGGAAAATTTATCGTGGTCACGGGAGTAAGTGGGAGCGGGAAATCAACCCTCATTAATGAAACACTTTATCCGATATTGAGCAGGCACGCCTACAATTCTTCCCTGGTACCGCTTCCTTTTAGCACCATTAAGGGCCTGGAAAACATCGATAAGGTTATAGAAATAGACCAGTCTCCTATCGGACGCACTCCGAGGAGCAATCCTGCCACCTATTGCGGGTTCTTTACTGACATCCGGACGCTGTTTGCATCGGTGCCAGAGGCAAAAATCCGTGGATATAACGCAGGTAGGTTTTCTTTTAATGTAAAAAGCGGCCGCTGCGAGGTTTGTGAAGGTGCAGGAATGCGGGTGATCGAAATGAATTTTTTGCCCGATGTTTACGTGCATTGCGAAAAATGCAACGGACGGAGGTATAACCGGGAAACCCTGGAGATCCGGTACAAGGGCAAGTCCATTAGTGATGTACTGGACATGACTGTGGATGAGGCAGTGGAGTTTTTCCAGAATGTTCCATACCTGTACCGGAAAATAAAAGTCCTGCAGGAAGTGGGACTGGGATATATTACCCTCGGACAGTCTGCCGTAACCCTCAGTGGGGGAGAGGCACAGCGGGTAAAACTGGGTACCGAGCTGTCAAAAAAAGATACGGGTAAGACATTTTACATTTTGGACGAGCCAACAACCGGATTGCATTTTGAAGACATTCAACACCTGTTGGATGTCCTCAATAAACTGGTCGACAGAGGCAATACGGTGTTGGTAATTGAGCATAACCTGGATGTCATCAAGGTGGCCGATCACATCATTGACCTGGGTCCGGAAGGTGGTGATGGCGGTGGACGGATACTCTTTGAAGGCACACCGGAAGACCTTGTTAAAAACAGGGAGAGCTTTACGGCAGCCTTTCTCAAGGAAGAACTGAAGCCTGGTAAATGACGAAGCTGCGGGACTAGGCGGGTTGTTGGCTAAAAATGCGGGTAGCCCTGATTTCCCGCTTAATGGTACAATATGGAAAGAATCATAGTAGACATGGATGAAGTCATCGCAGATACGATGGGGGATATGATCGGGTGGTACCGGGAGAAATTTGGTCTGCCGGTGGATTACGAGAAAATGCTGGGGGGGTCCTGGGTCAGGGGTTTTCCCGAGGAGCACCAGGAGATCATCAGACAAAGGTTATTCTCGGAAGGTTTTTTTCGCCACCTCCCGGTAATGAGAGACAGCGTGGAAGTCCTCAGGGAACTGAATAAAAAATACGAGCTATTTATTGTTTCAGCAGCGACTGAATTTCCAAATTCGTTAAAAGACAAGCTCGAATGGCTTCTTGAACATTTTACCTTTCTTTCCTGGAAACAACTGGCCCTATGTGGAGACAAACGATTGATACGGGGCGACTATATGATAGACGACCACGTCAGGAACCTGGAACACTTCATGGGTCGGAAATACCTCTTTACTACGGCCCACAACCTGGATATTACTGGATATGACCGTATCAATAACTGGAAAGAAGCAGCAGAGATATTCCTGAAATAGTTTCCGATGTCATTTTAACAGGACTAAAGGATCGCGCCTTCCAAAGGCAATACCTCTGTCCTGGCAATCGTCTTTGTTCAGGGTGATATACAGTTTCTCGTCCCTTATTTCAAAGGTGTAACTGCCTGGCGTTCCGCTGTCGCAGGGGCTGTTGCCACTGACCTTGGCAATCGTCATCACGTTCTTATCCACTTTGTAGGTCATCGTTTCCACGACAACAGAGTCGGGCAAAAGATAAAGATAACAGCTGTCTTTGTGAAATATCCACAGTATATCTGCTGGGTCCGGGATCGGTAAATTCCCCTTCCATATTGTACCGGCGAGTTGTGCCTTGGATGCGAGCGCCAGAAAGCAAATCAGCAATAAGCTGGTCGGTTTTTTCAAATTGACTGTTATCATCGCGTTCATTTTTGATTTTTTGCTACGTCCAGATTTTTGGACTGCGGTGATCGAACGGGCGACC
>Ga0318563_10000298_pt1 | contig 20729 bp, 18 predicted proteins | sample GRESIP066b5f19_FD_203689 | JGI IMG/M metagenome (GOLD analysis project Ga0318563, IMG submission 203689) | Tropical soil microbial communities from Luquillo Experimental Forest, Puerto Rico - GRE.SIPMG.066b5f19 | ecosystem: Environmental > Terrestrial > Soil > Tropical forest > Bulk soil... | reverse complement strand
CTCCTGCTCCCGTTTTGTTTGTAACTCAAGTTTAGTCAGCTTGGCTACCTGGTCTGCCTTCGCTTTGTCCTCGATGGCACGAAGCACCTCTGCCGGCATGTCAATATCCTTGACCAGCACATCATCCAGGATTATACCGTAGGGTGAAATAGCTGTCCTCAATTTGTCTTCAATATGCTTTTCAATCGTTTCCCGTTCACCCAGGAGTTCTATCGCCGAATATGTCATCGTATATTCCCTTACAATGGCCATAAAATTATTAACGACAATCTTGCCGTAATCCATTCCGACATTGGTGTAAATATCCGGCGCGGCCTCAGGTTTGATTCGATATAATACGGTTAAATCCATCTTGACTTCAAGCCCTTCCCGCGTTGGAGGGCTCATAACCGCTGAAAACTCGGTTATCCGGGTGTTGAACTTGCGAATCTTGGAGGTAAAAATATTGTAGTTATGCCTTCCCTGGGTTAATATGCCGGGCTTAATCACTCCTTTATGGATAATGATGCCTACCTCCCCCGGGTTAACGGTTTTACAACCTGAGATCGTTACGGCAAGGATCATCATTAGGCTGGCGCATTCAACAATCGTGTTTTTCATATTTACATCTTTTGATTTATCTGGAAACAACTATAACGAATATATATAGGTCCTGGGTTAATCCATGGTTAACCCGCCATCCTGGAGTATTAATGGTTAGTTAAAAAATCAATCAGCGGTAATTGACTACCCCGCTTCAATTCATTTCCGTTAGAATTTCTTTTGCCCTGTTAAGTTTCTCCTGACCTCAGAAATAGGGTCCCGTTTGCTGCAGATTTCCTGCATAACGGTCCGGAGATCAACTTACGACCAATACTCTATCCCGTGAATTACAGAAATCTAAAAAATGCTAACCGTCTTCTAAACACAGCTGGTCGTTAAAAAAAGCTATGGCGTGAAAGGAATGCTTAAGGAGCAGGATTTGATTTCCCGGGAAAGTTTTTTTGTGGAAAGGTTACTTTCAAATACAGGAAGAGAAAGGAATTCCTTTATGTGGTCTCTGGCGGTCCCGGTCAGGGATTGCTTTTCGCTGCAGGGATTTCGGTTCTATCTTTCACTCCTACAACCATAAGCCATAAACAAATGCCCAGTTCCCCGATGCTGCCTGGCAGACGAATATAGTTGAGGTACCTCATTTCGCTGTTTCCAGGGAAAAGGAGATTGCCGGTAAAAATTGTCAGGTAACCAAGACAACCAAACATCAAAAGAATTCCGAGGACCCTGGGAATAAATCCGGACTTGAAGACCAGATAGCCAAAAGGCAGAAGCCAAAGTCCCCAGAATACCGATGAGATCTGATTCCCGTTGTCGTAAAATTGCAGATATTTCAGCACCTGGCCCGGTAACTTATCCGATTCCGGACCTTTGAGGCTGTTAGCCTGGTCTAAAAGGGTCAATACGGCATATTTGTTTTCCAAATTGCTAAAAGCAATTGGAACGATCGCTATGGCGAAGGCCAACATCAATACGGCCCAGGTCTTATTAACCGGTTTTAACAATCTATACAGCACCAGGGGCAGTAATAACCACGCAGTATAACCTATAATTTCGCTCAGTATTCCAAGCCTGAACAGCGTTTCGGAAGCTCTGATATTATAAAGAGTGGTTGCCGGGTCATTCCACACAATTAGCCTGGACGGAACATACTTCAAAAAGAAAAACCCGTTCAGAATTACGATCAGGTATATAAAGCCTGCGGTCCTGGCGGTTTTTTTGTTCTCTTGCATTTCCCGATTTGAGCTGATAAAAGTATGGCAAATTTCCCTTGCCAGGGAACTGGGATAGATTAAGGACCGTCATCAATTTCCAAAACCTAACCTGCCGACTGGTCAACTTAGGCGAATCAAATCCGGGCAAGGGGTCGGTCCCGGGGATTTGTTTATCCGGGGCTGCAGCAACCTGCTGATAGTTGAGAAATACGGGAAGCCTATCTGGTAAAAAATCCCGCTTCCAGATTTGTCCCTTCTGTACCCATTTTCCTTTGAAGATAGTTTCGCCTGGTTTCATCCTGTTCTATTTCCACGGTAGCTTCCTTTTTGATGATCACGCTTTTATCCAGTATCAATTTATTCTTATTCGCGTCACCTTTTCCTCCAAAGCCAAATGCACCTCCGCCTTTATGGACCAGGTCATTGTACCCAAGAACCATTGAGTTAGACAGATTCAGGGATACTTGTTCATTTTCATTATAAACCCAAAAGACATTAGCGCCCGCTACAACGTTATTATAATACTTAAAACCCGGTGCCAGCGACCATGACCAGAAAGCCGCCCCGTAATTCCACAAGATAAGATTATGGTGCATTTCGCAGTGTTCAGCAGGCCTGTCTGAAAACCAGAATACGACAGCATCTTTTACGTTACAAAAAACACAGTGATCCACTACAACCCTCTGGCTACTGGCTAAAATGGATAAATGGTTAGGGATGCCTTTTCTATCTCCAATAAACAAACATTGTGTTATCCTCAGATCGTCCAGGTTGCGATCTTCCCTGACAATGGGATAATTTCTCCTGACGTAGCGTTCGGCTGGTTTCTCATGGACCGGTGTGCCCAGAACCCTTAAGCCCTGAATGGCAACATGGCTGACTTCGACCTGAATGCCATGGGAAGCTCCGTGATGCCGATCTTCGTTGCCATAGGATTTGAAGTCAAGCGGCATTATTGAAATGATGACTGGCATCCTTGCAGGGTTCCATGCTGAATCGTCAGGCAAGAGCTCTGCCCGGATTGTCAGACGTGCGGATTCGGAAAACCACCAATTCGCCGGTGAAAAGTAACTGTGGCATCCAGGCCATATATTCCTTCTGAGAGGTATATGGTAATGGCTCCTTTGCCATTGGCCTGGTTTATCCTGCGGGCCGCTTCATTCAACGTCCGGAGAGGATTATCTTTGGTGCTTTCATTGTTGTCCCTTCCCGCCTCTGGGTCCAGGTAAATATTGCCGTCGTTTGGCAGGAAACCTCCATTTTCCTTCCAGAATGCCTTGGCAGAATGAGATGCTGTTGCCCACATCAGGGACAGGAGCACCGTTATTATGCTGAAGGCGTGCCTGGCTTTCATGTTGTTTTGATTTAAAGTGTTAAACCGTAAGAATTTTTATCCCGCAATGTTCGCGGATGTTAGTTTTTCGATGGCCTCTTTACGGCTGACCGTCCTGCCAAGCGCACCGAATTCGTGCAGGTCGCCAAACACCTCTATGCGAATGGATTGATCAACACGACCAACCCGAAGGGGTTCAAAACCATTATCACGAATCAATTGCTCAATGTCTCCATCGATGTTTCTATCATCTGTCGCAAAGAACAAAACAGCCTGTTCCGGCTTTTGATACGCTGCACCGGCCAGCGAGGCTGAACCTAAAGTACCCAATGCTTTTGCAAACTTTGCCGTTTTAGGAATAAGTGAGGAGAGAATCTGACCTGCCGATTGCATTTCATCCACAATTTTTTTGAATCCCCCTTTACCATCGGGCGCAATAGGATTAGAAGGGTCAACAATGACCTTGTTCTTAAGCTCCTCCGCATGTTTGTTCAGCAACTCCTTAATTGCTTCAAACCATACAGCAAATACAACGATATCAGCTTCCCTGATCGCGGCGCCAATATCTTTGGGCTCTGCCAGCCTTCCCAATTTTTTGGACAGTTCATTCGCTTTCCCGGCATTCCTGTCTGCAACAATAACGTTGCGATTGGCCTTTACCAGATTGGTGGCAATGACCGAACCGATATTTCCCAGCCCGATAATGGCCACGGTCGGTTTATTTGATTTTACTTGTGCCATAACTATTTCTTTTTTTGTGTCAATAATAGTTTTGAAGACTCAAATTTCGGACGTCCGCCATGGGTCATCCAATGACCTGGTTTAAGAAATAGTCTTGATGTAGATTAAGATTTGGAACGCTTTGACGGCTTATTTTGCCGGCTTCGCAATCGGCTCAAAAACTCAGGCGTAATGCCCAGGAATGATGCGATTTGCACCTGGGAAAGGCGGTTGACCAGGTGCGGATAAATCTCAAGAAAGGAGTGATAACGTTCCTCCGCAGTTGAACTGATATTCTGGAGCAGTCTTTCCTGGAGACGGACAAAACTGTTCTCAATCAAAACCCTGAATATGCGGTCAAATTTGGGCGCCCCTATATAAAGTTGTATAAGGTCATCGCGACTTATTTGCAATACAACAGTGTCTTCGATGGCATCAATATTCAAGGCAGAAGGTTTTGTTCCATGAAAACTACCCAGATCATTGATCCAGTAATTTTCAGCTGCAAATTGAAGTATATGCGTACCTCCCCGATCATCTATTTTATACATCCGAAGACATCCCCGGACCACAAAATAGAATTGAGTGCAAATATCTCCCTCCTGCAGGGCATACTGCCGTTTTCTGAAGAGACGCGGACAGAATTTTTCAGCAACGAGCTCTTTCTCTTCTTTGTTCAGGGAAATCAGCCGGTCAAAGTATTTGATCAATGGTTCAATGGAAGTCTGCACCAAATTTTCCGTCATCTGAATGGCAATATTAAAATGGCAATCTCCAATTCATGGGTAAATGTAAGGATATTCACCAGGTAGACTGGTGGCTACCGGTTCATCTGCCAGTATTGATGATCATTCATTTCCCAAGCGGTCACCCTGACCTGGGAAAAACGGATAGGATAAAAAAGCAGCAGGCGAAATTGGCGAACAATTTCTCGCCTTTTGCAATCAGAAGAAGACAAAAGCCACCTGCGCCGGCGGTGGTAGAATTCCAGGAGATTAATCAGGCTTATTCCCCGTAATCAGCGTGTTCAGGAAGCAAGCCTGTTCAAGCCTCTATTTGGAAATGATCCAATAGGCAGTCCCAATATCATACAGGGTTTAACCCTCCTCCCCCTGCCAAGGTCAAAATCCGGATCCCCACCACTCCCAGCCTATCCTGGAACGGAGAAAGATGATTTGGACTTTGCCGTTTCTGTTTTTTCTCTTGCGGCAGGCTGATCAAACAGGGCCTGTCTTCCGACTTCGAGGAATTTCTTGGAATCGACGAGGCCGTAAAGCTGAATGATTTTTGCGATGAGGCCGGTCCATCCGGTTTGATGATTTGCCCCAAGGCCGGCTCCGTTGTCGCCGTGGAAGTATTCATAAAATAAGATATGGTCGCTCCAGTGGGGGTCGTTCTGAAATTTATCGAGTCCTCCGTATACAGGTCGTTTCCCATCTGGATTCCTGGTGAAAATACTGGTCAGGCGATCTGCAATTTCTTTCGAAACCTCAAAGAGATTCATCATCTTCCCTGAGCCTGTGGGACACTCGATCTTGAAATTATCTCCATAATAAGCATAGAAATTCAAAAGCGCCCTGATCAGAATTACATTCATAGGTATCCAGATCGGTCCGCGCCAGTTGGAATTCCCGCCAAACATGGCCGAGTTTGATTCGGCGGGCATATAATCAACCCGGAACTCTATCCCAAGGACATTGATTACAAATGGATGCTTTTCGTGATACTTGGATATGGACCTGATGCCGTAGGGACTGAGGAACTCATTTTCATCAAGCATTTTGGTAAGGATGCGGCGAAGTCTTTCCGGATTTACCAGAGCAAGTAACATCCGGTTAGCTACACCCTGGTATCCGGGTCCAATCGGATGGAGTGTGCTGGCAAGCTGAGGCCTCCTCCTTAATAATTCCAGACTGGCAGCCATTGCTCTTGGGGTTCTTTGTCTTTGCCACTCCTCCAGTACGGTCGTGGCGCAGATTGGCAGGAGGCCGACAAGTGAACGTACCTTGAGCCTTCTCGAACTGAAGTCCGGAAGACGAAGGAGATCATAATAAAACCCATCTTCCTCGTCCCACATTCCTTCACCACCTTTCTGGTTCATGGCTACGGCTATATAATAAAAGTGTTCAGCAAACTTGGATACCATGTCTTCGTAAGTGGGGTCCTCAGCCGTCAGTTCAATGGCAAGTTCCATCATGTTTTGGCTAAACAGAGACATCCATGCTGTACCATCTGCCTGTTCAAGATGTCCCCCAGTGGGCAAAGGGGCACTTCTGTCAAACACCCCGATATTATCCAGGCCGAGGAACCCCCCTTCAAACACATTCTTTCCGAAGCGATCCTTCCGGTTCACCCACCAGGTAAAATTCAACAATAGTTTGCTGAAGGACGATCGCAGGAAGGTAAGATCTGTATTCCCGTGGATAGCCTGTTCTGTCCTGTGCAGGAAAAGGGTGGCCCAGGCGTGAACCGGCGGATTGACGTCACTAAAATTCCACTCATAGGCCGGCAATTGCCCGTTAGGGTGAAGGTAGGATCCGCGAAGCATGAGCTCCATTTGGTCCTTGGCAAAATCAGGATCGACGATGGATATCGGCAGCGTGTGAAAGGCCAGATCCCAGGCAGCGTACCAGGGATATTCCCATTTGTCAGGCATTGAGATAATGTCTTCATTGAGCATATGAAACCAATCCGAATTTCTGGAATTCTTATATCCGGCATGAAGTGGGTTTGAATTGTGCTCGTCCAGCCAGTTGTCTCCATCAAAGAAAAAGAATTGTTTACTCCAGAGCATTCCGGCTATCGCCTGGCGCATGATATTGGCTTTGTCGCTGCTTAAGGACGGAGGTGTAACTGCTTTATAGAATTCATCGGTTTCCCGGAGCCTGTCTTCAAACACCTGATCAAACCCTTTTCCGAATGGGTTTGATTCTTGTGCAGCCGGGTCTTTTGTCAGGCGTATACGGACAACAGTTTGTTGACCGGCTCCTATTTCAAGCTTGTAATGGGCAGCTGCTTTGGTGCCTTTATTTTCAGGGTTAACCGCATCTGGATCGTCATTGACGACAAAATTGTTGATTCCGTCCTTGACATAGAGGCTCTCATTTTTCTGACCGGGAAAGAGTCGCTCGTGATTCGTTTCATTTTCAGTGAACAGCATCGGCACATTCCCCTCACAATAAAAGCCGAAATCACCTAACTGAGTGTGCCTGGCAACGACCACACTTGTTCCGGCCCGTCCTTTTTCCAGTTCAATGGAAGGTTTTGCATCCGCCCGGTTTGATTCAGCTATCCATGTTGACCAGTCGTTTCTAAACCACAGGGTGGGCAACAGATGCAAGAGAGCAGACTCCGGTCCCCTGTTCACGACTGTAAACCTTACCAGAATATCGTCAGGCCCCGCCTTGGCATATTCCACAAAAACATCAAAATACATGTCCTCATTAAATGCGCCCGTATCAAGCAGTTCATATTCCATCTCGGTCCTTGAACGATGCTTGTTTGTTTGAACAAGATCCACATACGGATAGGCTGTCTGGGGATACTTGTAGAGCATCTTCATGTAGGAGTGAGTGGGAGAACTGTCCAGGTAGAAATAGTATTCCTTTACATCCTCTCCATGATTGCCTTCACTGTTTGTCAATCCGAAATAGCGCTCTTTGAGAATCGGGTCTTTGCCGTTCCAGACAGCCAGGGCAAAGCATAATTTCTGTTTGTCATCCGAAATGCCTGCAATTCCGTCCTCACCCCATCGGTATGCCCTGGAGCGGGCCTGATCGTGCGTGAAGAAATTCCAGGCATCCCCATTTTCACTATAGTCCTCCCGTACGGTACCCCACTGCCGGTCACTTAAATAGGGGCCCCATTTTTTCCAGGGAATCATTAATTCCCTGGCTTCCATCAATCTGATTTCCTCCCTGGTCATGGTAAAAGGTTTAAAAAGTTGGTGTCTGAGTTGTTTACCAAAATTCCGGAAAGCGGAACGGAAAATAGTCCGGCAAGTCAGTTCATCCATGAGTTGAATTCCGATGTGGAACGGATTTGGAAATTTTTTAGCCAGCAGGGGAATTCTTTGAAGTGTTGACAGGAACGAATTAAAGATAAGCAATGAATGATGACTTCCTGCCTACGGCTGGCTGATATTCAGCAAGAGACAGGCAAATGCCCCGGATTGTTATTGGCGATTCATTTATTATTTGAAGGTACTAACGAAATAATCGATTCAAAAACTATATTTTCATTCTAAAATGTCCATAAACTTATTCCGGGCAACGCACAAGCTGAACCAGCGATGAATTCTCTCTAATCCCCGAAAGCAGAATTGTGTACCTTTAATATTCAATTAATGGTCAATACCCGTCAATAAAATTCCCTTCCGCCTCTCTGTTAACCTGGTCTCTGTAATTTTTCAGCCAATACTTCTATTAATTAGAAAAGTTTTAATATTGTTGTTGCCGGTGTAGCAATGATTCTTAAATTCATGAACAATTGTCAATTTAGGAAATCAGTTAAATCCCTTTAGGCAATCATCGTGTTAGGGTAAGTAATCTACCCCAAAGTGGCTGATTCCTGTTTTGTAACGAAAATGCATTTGGAAATTTCATCTAAAATGTCTCCTGGAAAGACTTTGACAACTTAAACTTCTGAAATAATGAGTACAGAAAAAGTATGGTTCGTAACGGGAGCTTCCCAGGGATTGGGGTTGTCCCTTGTAAAAAAATTGCTTAAAAGTGGATACCGTGTGGCTGCTACTTCACGAAATGCCCAATCCCTGAAGGATGCCACTGGCATGATTGAATCCAGGCAGTTTCTCCCAATAGGTGTGGACCTGAATAACCTGGACAGCATCAAGGAAGCGATACAACAAACAGTCGCGACATTTGGGCGAATTGATGTCGCTGTTAACAATGCTGGATATGGTATGATCGGGACCATCGAAGAAATCGGAGAACACGAGGTCAAAAATATTTTTAACATCAATGTTCTGGCTACCATGTTCATCACTAAAAACATTTTGCCAATCATGCGCATGCAGCAATCGGGATTCATTATCAATATCGGTTCAGTAGCAGGGTTTGTTGGCGCACCTGGCTGGTCAGTTTATTCCGCTACAAAGGCTGCAATTGCAGCTTTTTCTGAGGTACTTGCTCAGGATGTAAAAGAATTTGGCATTAAGGTAACTGTAGTCGAACCATCAGGGTTCCGTACGGGTTTTCTTAGTAAAAATTCACTTGCACTTAGTGCTGGCAGCTTGCCGGGATACCAGGCTGTTAAAGATACGCAGACGCGTTATCTGGCAGCAAGCGGCAGGGAGCCGGGCGATCCTGACAGAGCTGCCGAGACGCTGATAGAACTCTCAGAAAATCAGCAGCCGCCGCTACATTTGTATTTGGGCCAGGACGCTTACAACCGGGCATCAAAAAAGATGGCAGCAATGATAACAGAACTGGAGGAATGGAAAGCAACAACGATCAGCGCCGATTTTCAGAAATGAACAGTTTTTGGCTGTTACAGGCAAACCTTTTAGTATTATGAAAAAGATTTTGTTAACCACCTTGATACTCTCCACCGTAGCAGATATTAAGGCACAAGTTGATAATAAGATGGGCGATAACGAACAGGCTAAAATCGCCATTACCCAGGCACTTGAACAATATTACTTCAAAGGAATCTACGAAGGCAATGTTGAACTGCTGCATCAGATATACTACCCTGGCACGCTTTTGTTTGGCGATGTCAAGGATCAATCATACTTCAAGACCCTGGATCAATACCTGGATGGCGTAAAAAATCGTCAAAGCCCGAAAGATTCTGGCAAACCATTTAAAGGGGAAATAATCTCAATTAAGGTAGTCAACACAATAGCCGCGGCCGAGGTAAACGTAAAAATGTATGATTTCAATTACTATGAACTGTTGTCCTTCCATCAATTCAATGGCAAGTGGCTAATTGTAAATAAAATGATCAGCGATATAAGTAAATAATGCCTGGTTTCCTTTTACTCATGTTGAAGGCACTTTAAAATATGGAAATCGGGACCTTGATTGACAGTTTTTTTCATGTCAGTTAAGACTCCGACTATACAGGTATTACTACAAAAGCAGAGTTGATATTCGCCGGCGGCTCAAGGTTCTCAATTATATAAAAGAATTTGGCAAGGTCACCAGTGCTTGTCGATTTTTACAGTGGGCCCATGGGTTGAATCATATAACGAGCCCCCGTATACCTTTCCCGCCTGGTAATGGCCCGTGGTACAAAAGTGGCCCAAAACTTTGTAATAATGTGATTTTAAACGCGTTAGGCAAGTCCTCCTGGTCCGCCTAAGATCTGATTTAGAACAGGCCTGGATAAACCAATCTTTTTTTGCGAAAAACAATTCTTTATGATCTGATGAATTGCATTTACTGCTTATTTCATTCCAGGTCTCTTTCAAAATTGCGAAACACGCTGCCCTCCCTCTCCTTTTCCACCCATGAAAAGGGTTCCCGCAATTGGTTTCAATAACGGTCCATATATCAATTATGAATCGGCTTCTTCGCGGGATAGCTTTGATCTGAAATAAAAAGATGTTTATGGAAAACAAAATAATTCATATAGTACTGCTGGGTGGCGGTTATACTTCCATTTGGGCTTATCGTTCGCTTTTAAAATGCCTGGCCTATGAAATTGCATTTGGCGAGGTACAGATATCCGTTGTTTGTCCGGAGGAATTTCACTTTTTTCACGGGTGGACGGCAGAAACACTCGGATGCATCATTCAGGATAAAAACAGGATGAGTCCTCTCGCCAACATTTTTACCAGGGCACACCTAATTAAGGCAGTCGTTGAAGAAATCGATCTGGCAACCAGCCAGGTATATATCAGAATGCAAGACGGTTCAAAGGAGTCCCTGTGCTATGATCACCTGTTAATCGGAACTGGGTCATATGACAGTGATAATATTGAAGGGATAATTCCGCATGGCTTTCAAATTAAATCCCATAATGCTTTTCTGCGGACAAAAGAGGAAATCCAGGCCATCGTCAGGAAGGCTGCCCAGGGTCCTTCTGTCAATGCGGCAGAGACGCTTAGTATCACGGTGGCGGGCAGTGGGTTTTCGGGTGTTGAACTGGTTGCAAATATCGCCGAGTTCGTCAATCATCTGAAAAACAAATACCCTTCCCTGCGAAATGTAAGACCCCTTATTCGTCTGGTCAATAGTAAGAATAAAATACTGAATGAACTGGATCCACGCTTTGGACGAATTAGGCAATATGCTGAAAAGACCTTGCGATATTACGGGGTTGAGGTGATTAACAATAAAAAAATAGGCAAGGTCACCCCCGACGGAGCCTGGCTGGATGATGGGCATTTTCTCCAGAGCAGCATGGTTATCTCGGCGATTGGTCAAAACCGCATGATTTTGAAAGGAACAGAAGGAATGGACAGGGACACCCTGAATCGGGTATACACGAACAGGTTCATGCAAATACCTAACTCTCCAACAGTGTGGGGAGGCGGGGATGCATGTGCCATTCTTCAATGCGGCAAAGAAAGGCCTTGCCCTCCCAACGCCTTATGGGCCATAAAACACGGGGAGCACGCAGGAAAAAACATCGCAAGAGCGGTTAAACGGCGTACATTAAAACCTTTTACTTACAAAGGACTTGGACAATGCGCAAGTCTGGGAATAGGCAGAGGAATGGGAGAAATGTATGGTATTCAATTTACCGGGTGGATCGCGTGGATGATGAGATGGTTGTTCTTCAACTATTTTATGCCTTCCAAAAAAGTCATGTTCAATGAAATCAAGGACTGGGTTTATTTTCTGTTTGCAGGGGAGCGAAAGGGCCTGATCCCGAAGAAAAAGGAAATCAGCCAAATGGTTCCGTCCGAACTAAACCTTTCTTACCAGGTGAATTATCGCAGATCTGCGCATAAATAAGCGGGTCTCCCTGCGGGCAGCTAAAATTAAATTTCGAAATAGTAGGTTTTCTGAAAAACTTAATTAATATGAAAAATATGTCATTCGCCGATAAAATCTGCTGGATAACCGGAGCATCCAGTGGAATTGGTGCCGCCCTGGCCGTCAAGCTAAACAGCTGCGGCGCACGGTTAATCATATCAGCCCGTAATAGGAACAGGCTACAGGATGTAAAATTAAAGTGTCCTAATCCGGAAAGGGTTGTGATCCTGGAATGTGATATGGAAGAATCCGAAAAACTTCAAAGTATTGCTATGCAGGCCTGGAGTATTTTTAACGCCATTGACTACGTTTTTTTAAATGCAGGCATTGCCGTCCGGGATATGGTATTGGACACGGAAATCGAGATGGTAAAAAAAGTCATGGACATAAATTTTTTTAGCAATGTAATGATAACCAAAACGTTGCTTCCGCTCATGATAGAAAATGGCTCCGGTCACTTTGTGGTGACAAGCAGCATCTGCGGAAGATTTGGTGTTCCCAAATTATCTGCGTATTCCGCTTCCAAGCATGCCTTACATGGCTTCTATGAATCCCTGCGTTCCGAATATGAGAAATGTGGAATAAAGGTTACCATCATAACATCAGGACTGGTCAGAACAAATATCACCCTCAATGCTTTAAAAGGGGATGGCACAACTTATGGAAAGATGCAGGAATCGATCGCAAATGGTGCTTCGCCAGAAAATTGTGCGGAAGAAATTCTACAGGCTGCAGCCGCACAGAAAAGAGAGGTACTGACTGGGGGAACGGACAGATATTGTGTCCTGCTCAAACGATTCTTTCCCGGCTTTCTTGCCTGGGTAATCTGCAGGCATCCGCTCAAAAAAATAAGAAAAGTAAAGCATTTTATAGCAGGAATCTTTCAGTCGGAACCAGGTGCCAGAATGTTGTCAATAGTTAAGTCATGAATAAATAAGCTATAATTTGCAAACTCTCAACGAAACCCGAAATCAGTCCAACCGTGAAATAAAAACTGGTCCAGGCCAGGTCTGCCGGATAATTGGCCGCAGTCACAACAAATATCCTTTACGGCATGTAAAATTTCCCTAATAAATTGTCCTATCGGGTTCCTCCATTTAACAACCTCACTATTCAATCTGCCATTAATAAGCTGGAATCCCCATTCGTCATAAAGTTTCATCATCGCACAGTTTTATCCTGACAAGAAAACGTTCAGGCCATCACTGTGAAATTGCGCTGCACCCTAACTATACCTTACCTTACCTTTCTTTTCTCTCTTCAAACCTGCCGTCAGAGCGATGAACATTGAAAACTTGTTGATCTCTTTTCGGTTGGGATATCACAACAGATGACCGTAAGAAGATATTAAGGTCTTGGGGAATATTTGTAGAAAGGAAATAACCAATCATTTAATTTTAAGCTTTTTTGGTTGATACCCCACAATGGGGCCATGGGTTTTTCGCATCAGCCATTCCGTGATGCCTGGTTGCAGAAAATCAGGCAGGCTGCCTACCCGTTGAAAACCAAAATCATCATATAATTTAATCGCCCCCCTGTTGAATTCGGAAACACAGATAAAAATATTCGGTGAAATTTCCAGGATCCTTTCCTCGCAAAATTGAAGAAGCTTCCTTCCAAATCCCCTGCTCCTCCATTGTTCGCCAAGACAAAGCGATTGAATGTATCCTTTAAAGGTTCCTGTCATTTGCAATATGGCAAAGCCCGCTAGCACGTCCTCGATCTCCAGAATGTATATTTCCCTGAAATCCCCCTCGAAAGCCTGAAGGCACAGCTCATAGCCCATCCCGTACCGCACCCAGGGATCATTGACACACATTATCCGGGCACAAACTTCGAAATGGGTTCTGTCTTCAGTTTGCCTGATGGAAAAAAAGGTATCCCGGTTCATGTGTCTTTGGTTTTGAAGGCCATTAAAAACAAAACCGTGAGCAGTGCACTCACAAAAATATTTAAAAAGCCCAGATCGAAATGAAATTGCCGCGCGGACCATTCATTCACTAAATAAGTCAGCAGCGGAGCAGCCAGGCAGGCAGCTGGCACCCATTTTTGCCTGACCCGGTTTTTGGAGAACAGGCCAGTCATGTACAACCCCAATATCGGTCCATATGTATACCCCGCCATTTTGAAAATGGTGTTGATTACAGCTCCCTGGCTGTTCCAGAAACTCATCACGATGCAAAACATTGCTGCATTCACACCCACCAGGACCAGGTTTTTGATTTTCCTTTTCTCCTCGTGTTCCTTTTGCTCGATGTTCATAAAGTCATAACAGAATACGGTAGTCAGGGCGGTAATACAGGCATCGATGCTTGCGAAAGTGGATGCAACCACTCCGATCAGAAAAGCGATAGCCCCGGCATTTCCAAAATAATGCAGGGTTAGCAAGGGGTATAATTCATCGGTATGCTGGATAACCCCGTTCTCCATCGCCAAATGAATTCCGTTATGGTCGATAAAAATATACATCAGGACACCCAATCCAAGGAACATAGTTTGTGCCATGGCGATAAAAAAACTGAAACACAGCACATTTTTCCTGGCATTGGCGGCATTTTTTATGGTAAGTGTCTTTTGCATCATGCTCTGGTCAAGCCCCACCAAGGCTACCGTGATCAGCAGTCCTGAAATAAATTGTTTGAAAAAATTTGACCCCGATTGAAAGTCCCAATCAAACAGTTTCGAAATCGGGTGGGAGGTGGCAGCACGCACCATTTCCCGGACAGAAAAGTGAAGAGACTCTTTAATGGCAAATATCGAAATTGCCATAACGAAAATCAGGAAAAAAGATTGGAGCGCATCTGTCCACACGATGGTTTTAACACCGGATTTATGGGTGTAAAGCCAGATCAGGATCAGCACTACAATAATGGTCAGGAAATAGGGGATATGCAGTGCGTCAAAAAATGCATACTGCAATATTTTAATGGACAACAGCAACCTGAGAGCTGCCCCAAAAGACTGGGATACCAGGAAAAAAAGGGAACCCGTTTTATACGTTGTTTCACCAAATCGCCATTTTAGGTAGCTGTAAATCGAAACCAGTTTCAGTCGGTAATAAATTGGTGTCAGGACAAATGCAATAAAAAGATAACCGGCAATGGTACCCAGGATGAACTGGAAGTAATACAGGTGATTGTTGCCGACATTGCCGGGAATAGAAACCAGTGACACTGCGGAAATTCCTGATCCGATCATTCCAAAAGCAACCAAAAACCAGGGCGATTGCCGGTTGCCATCAAAATAGGTGGTATCGCCGGTTTTGCGGGACGTGAAATTCGAAATGATCATCAACAGCAGGAAATAGGCAATGATGATTATAAACAGGAGAAGGGGATTCATGTTGACCTTGGTCTGGTTATCCAGCTGCCGCTAAAAGTATACAAATTTTGCGTAGTCCAGGGAGTGAAACAGCTACAGACTCCACCCCATGAAAATATATTTCACATTTTTATCCTTCGGATTGACATGCCTGTCTGGCGTAGATTTTCGACTCTCTCCAACTACCGCCGACTGACGAAATGAAACCACATGTCCTTCGAGTTCCAAAATTTGCACTCCCGGTAAAAGGGACGTGAACCCGGCGAGAGGCCTTGAAAAGTGGATTATTATCACTATCATTATTGTTATTATGAAAACTAAGTCGGCCATTTCGAGGGAGCCTACCAGTGACCTCTACCGGAATTATGTGCTGGTGATGCTTACCCTGGTATATGTCTTCAACTTTGTGGACCGGCAACTACTTGTCATCCTTCAGGAATCGATAAAGAAGGAATTACACCTGTCTGATACCCAGCTTGGTCTGCTTTCGGGGTTCACGTTTGCTATATTTTATGTCACCATGGGCATTCCTATTGCCCGTTTTGCAGATAAAAGAAGCCGGAGAAATATCGTGGCCACTTCCCTGGCCGTATGGAGCGTAATGACCGGTTTGTCCGGCCTGGCGCGAAATTTCATCCAGTTGAGTTTAGCCCGTATCGGTGTGGGAGTTGGAGAGGCAGGAGGAAGTCCTCCGGCCCATGCAATAATTTCGGATTACTTTCCCCCCGGAAAACGGTCCACTGCACTTTCGGTTTACTCAACAGGCATTTACATCGGAATCATGGTTGGATTCTTGATGGGGGGGTATTTGAACCAAAAACTCGGATGGCGAACAGCGTTTATGGTTGTAGGTGTACCCGGAGTAATTTTTTCCCTGCTGTTTTACGCTTCCGTGAAAGAGCCCCGAAGAGGCTCAACCGATGCGAACGTCGCAATGTGGGGTGAACCCCATTCCTTAGGCAAAGTCCTGAAGTTACTCTATTCAAGCAGGACATTTGTTACCCTGGCATTGGCCACCGGACTGCATACCCTTTGCCTCTATGGTCTAAGTAACTGGACGCCTTCTTTCCTGCAGAGGCTTCACGGGATGAAGAATTCAGAAATAGGCGCTGTAATTGGCCCCATCTATGGCGTTGGAGGGGCAATAGGTTCGTTCGCCGGCGGGTTCCTGACAGATTATCTCGGCAAAAGGGATAAACGGTGGTACCTGAAAATCCCGGCCTATGCCAGTCTCCTCTCCATTCTATTTGCAGCCGGTGCCCTTTTTCTGCGCAATACATTCCTTTCCATATTCTGTTCAGGTTGTTGCGCACTCCTGCAGAGCATGTACCTTGGGCCATCCATCGCTGTTGCCCACAGCCTTGTCCCGGCATCAATGCGGGCCCTGACCTCCGCTATTTTGTTCCTGGTGTTGAACCTTGTGGGCCTGGGATTTGGTCCCCTGGTAATCGGCATCATCAGCGACAGGCTTGCCCCGGCACTGGGTACCGAATCCCTGCGGTGGGCAATGTCCATCACATTATTGGTAAGTCTGGCATCGACCCTTCTCTTTTTCAGAACTGCACAAAAACTCGTGGTGGATCTTAAGTTGAAGGCTTGACCCGCCTGGGAAATTAAATAGCGCCGGTTATTTACCTTTATTGACCTTATTAAATGTTCCTCTCCCATCCCTCGACCATCCCATGATGGTGCCTTCCAGGGGATATTATCAACTGTTTTTCTATACAAACAACAAGATGGGAAATTACCTCGCTGCACCGCCATCTATAGTTAAACAAATTCCGCTGACAAACGACGCTTCATCGGAGGCCAGGTAGAGATAGCCGTTTGCAATGTCCCCGGGAACCCCCCATTTGCCTAATGGTATGTAGGCCAGACTTTGTTTGCGCACGTCTTCAGGCATAGCATCCGTCATGGCGGTTTGAATAAACCCGGGGGCTATACAGTTGGCGGTGATCCCATAGCGACCGAGCTCCATCGCCCATACCTTCGTCATGCCGATGATGGCCGATTTAGTCGCAACATAATTGGTTTGTCCAAAGTTTCCCCGGATCGCCACATTGGACGATGCCGAAACGATGCGACCATAATTTTGCTCTTTCATGACAGGAGCCACCGCCTGGGTACAATTGAACACACCTGTCAGGTTTACCGATATGACTTCGTCCCATTCCTGTTTAGACATCTTAAGCAGGGTCTTGTCCCTGGTAATGCCTGCATTGTTGATCAGTATATCTATTCGATCAAATTGCTCCCGGGCTTCAGCCACTGCCTTTTTCACCTCGTCCAAGTTTGAGACAGATATTTTCTTAAAGATGGCTTCGTGTCCTTCTTTTTTTAACTGCTCGACCACCTCCTTTCCCCTATCGGATACATCCCACAAAATAACTTTTGCACCTTCTTTGGCAAATCGTTCGGTGGTGGCAAGGCCAATTCCATTGGCTCCCCCGGTTATCAATGCAATTTTTCCTTTTAGTCTCATCCTTTCCTAATTTTTATTTTTGACATTATCCTACTACTGAATGTGGCCAGCCGGCTGTGGCCATACCGGAAGCTGTTCTTTGCTGAGATAACAATAGATGGAAGTGATCCTATTTCCTGGCCGATATATTTCCTGTATCAATTTCGTGCAAGGAATCGATCCAATAATTTGGTGATATGAAAGATAAACAAAAATATGATGTGCCAGGTGACAGGCTTTGCCATCCAATTGGTTCCTCCAGATTGTTCGTGGAGGAGAATGGCATAACGCCCCGGAAGACCACACCCTCAGAGAGATTCGTTCATTTGAGCTAATGAATATAGCCATGGAACCTGTCCGGATGGGGGGCTGCTGATTATTTCTTACGGGCCAGGCCAGGATCACCGGATTTTCGCATAAACCCGGAGCCAGGACGTTCGCCGGTATAGAACAAAAAGCATTCCGTCAGAATTTCCGACGCGCGGGGTTTTGCTGAATTTTGAATCGCAGCCGGATTTGTTTATTTTTCTATTTTTGATAAACAACCAAATGGCTATGCATCACTATCGGTGTTCCCTAATTATCTTCCTGGCCTTTGTTGCCTGCACAAATTCTGCCCAAACACAACCAAAAGCCCTCACTGAAGCCGCTCCTGGGGCTGGCGGGTTTTCCGCTGACCGCATTGCCCGCCTTGACACGGGTATGTACGACTGGGTAAAAAAGAAATGGGTAAACGGTTCAGTGGCCTTGATTGCCCGCAGGGGCAAGATTGTTTTCTATAAGGCCTACGGGTACAATGATCTTGATTCGAAGGCCCCACTCAACAAAACCGGAATTTTTCGCATTGCCTCGCAAACAAAGGCGGTCACAACTGTGGCAGTATTGATGCTGTGGGAAGAGGGAAAATTTTCGCTCGACGATCCGGTTTCCAAATTCATTCCATCCTTCTCGGATGAAAAAGTGCTGAATTCCTTTAATCCCAAAGACACCACCTACACTACCGTCCCGGCTAAGCGGCCTGTTACCATCCGTGATTTGCTTACACACACATCAGGTATTGGGTACCCCGCAATTGGCACTCCGGAGGAAAATGCCATTTATATGAAAAGTAATATTACGGGTGGCGTTGGTGTTCGGGACCAAAAACTTTCCGAGGCGATGACCCGCCTCGGAGCCTTGCCGCTCTTTTTTCAACCCGGAGAAAAATGGATGTATGGATTGAATGCGGACGTGTTGGGGTATCTGGTTGAGATCTGGTCCGGCACGTCCCTGGAGGAATTCTTTGCCCGGCGAATTTTTGGACCACTTGGAATGACGGATACCTATTTCAATGTACCGGTAGCAAAAGGTTCCAGGATTGTAAATTTTTTCCAGCAGGATTCCACGGGACTAATAAAAAAGCAGGATAAAACATTTGGGGGTAATCTGGATATGAACTATCCGCTACACAAAACTGATTATTTTTCCGGCGGTGGAGGTTTGTCATCAACCATTTACGATTATGCCGTATTCCTTCAGATGCTGTTAAATGGAGGCGAGTACAATGGCGTTCGGCTCCTCGCCCGAAATACAGTGCGCATGATGACCATGAACCAAATTGGCGACCTGTATGTGCAAATCAATGGTATAAAAACAGAGAATAAATTTGGGTTTGGTTTTTCCATCATCACCGAAAATGGAAGCAGGCTAACACCCAGTCAGGCAGGAACTTACGCCTGGGGTGGAGTATTCTCAACCTCTTATTGGGTGGATCCGAGGGAGGAAATGTTGGTAATTATATATCGGCAAATGTGGGGGCCGCATGTTATCGATACCGATAAAGAATTCAGGCCCCTGGTGTACCAGGCGATCAATGACTAGAAATCAATTTCCCGGTAACTCTTTAATCCTGAGGCGTACACAGCTTTTGCCACAGTTCAATTTGAACTATTCATCCAGAAATGTTTCAATCATTGTCAGGATCAAGTCAGAAACTGGGCTGTTCTTGTCCGGCGCAGCTATGTCGCCGATATAGTCTCCGTGCCCTCCTGGCAGGCCAGCCATCAAATTGGAGCCCTTTAGCACAATCGCCCATGGAATACAAACGGTCATTTTATGGGTCGCCCGGGATTTCGAGGAGGGGCTCCGGATTGGAAATACGGCGATTGACCTGGATGCCAACTCGTACCTGGGATACAAGATGACCGCACTTGTCAATATCAGTCCGGGAAGGTACCAGGAAGGAATTGAGATGATCAGACATTCACTAGATGTCTCATCGCGTTTTCAATGGTCGGTATTTGACCTCATTTGGGCTTATAGCCTGACGGGCAACCGGGAAGGCGCCCAGGAACTGACTAATGAATTGGACGAACGGTCTGCCAAAGAATATGTTTCCCCCTTTAATAAGGCACTCGTATACGCCTGGTCAGGAGACCTCGACAAATCATTTGCATACATAGAAACGGCGATTTCTGACAGGGATCCCATGCTGCTTACTATTAAAAGTTGGCACAATGTTCCCGACAATCCCAAAAATGACTACCGCCACCCAAAAATTATAGAACGGATAGGATTCCCGGAAACATCCCACCAGACATAACTAACAAATCTAAGATTCCGTCGCTTCCACTTGCCGGTCTTCAAATTTGACCGGAATGATGACTTGCCCGAAGATTCGGTGCCTCAATCTGCTAAATTATTTGTTCGAAGGTTCTTCAAAAGACGCCGGCCCGCTATGGGTTTGGATAGTTTTCAGAAATTTATCTGTAATTCCGGTAAAACTGGAAGGAGCAAAATTTTAGGATATTGCGCCGGAATTTATTTGCTGGATATTAAACCCACCCGTTCATCTACTTAAAGAGATCCATTTCCCGTTCAATCAAATGGAGATCTGGTGATTCAGGGTTTAAAAAACTAAAGCTTCCAATACCATTGAAGTCCAGCAGATTTTGTAATTTTCTGGCAGGCATAGTGCAGCATTTTAATTTTTAAAAATTGCGAAACGGAAAGTTATCGCTTATTAAAGTTAGGGTGGCCCAAATATTGGTGACCACAATATACCTGCACTATGCTTTTCTAACATGAATACTTAGCCTGAGTAAACAAAGGTTCGGCCAGGCAGCATAACGGAAGTCTGACGCCACCCATCTGTAGCAAACCAGGCCGTAATGCGCCATGGTAGAGCTTGTTCAATATTATTTTAGGTACAGTATCGGAAA
>Ga0318563_10000281_pt1 | contig 21704 bp, 19 predicted proteins | sample GRESIP066b5f19_FD_203689 | JGI IMG/M metagenome (GOLD analysis project Ga0318563, IMG submission 203689) | Tropical soil microbial communities from Luquillo Experimental Forest, Puerto Rico - GRE.SIPMG.066b5f19 | ecosystem: Environmental > Terrestrial > Soil > Tropical forest > Bulk soil... | reverse complement strand
CCGGCTGCAGTTATTGATTTGTGGAGGGCAGATTATGAACAAATGGCAGAAATGATTTTTGGCGACAGACCCACCTTCGATGAGCTGTTGGAATCAATGGAAGATCTACTCAAGATGTTCCGCAAAGCTGGCGCTAATCAGAAAAATTAGTGATTTACCGGTACCGATTTGCAGGGGTAATTTTCTTATATTTTCTACTTTTCTTTCTGACCAACATCATTCTTTCTGAAAATCAATAATAACTGAAAATGAATATAAGACGGGCACTTTTTTATCATTATATTGACCAGGTAACCACCTACAATTTTTGACGGCCTTCAATATCTGCTCACCAATCTGATTTGTATTGTCATGTACAACTCTGCCACTGTTGATTTGCCCATCGGCTTCTACAATAAAGGCTACGGTATACCGAGGATCAATATATTCATTGTGTCCGTCCAATGAAGATTCCGGTGCATGGAGAATCTTATTCATGAACCTATTAAGCGCAGCCTTTCCCCCTTCACGTTGAGGTTCGATCTCGGAAGTTAAGTATACTGATCGTCTACTCAGAGTATCCATACCTAATTTGCATGTACCATACGTTTTGGTAATAGGTAAAAACAGAAAAGCTGATGCTAGCAGGTAGATCATTGCGGGTTTTATTCTAAATATGGAAAAACTTCAAAAGGAATCATACGGTCGAAACTACGGCAGGAAAAGTAGCCAAATGGGCTGCAGGTTTCGCCCAAGAAACCGATTATGGCATAAAAAGAAAAGCGGTATATGTAATTATTAGAATACATTATACCGCTTTTAGGTGTAGCGAGGAGCAGACTTGAACTGCCGACCTTCGGGTTATGAATCCGATGCTCTAACCAGCTGAGCTACCTCGCCAAATGGGTTGCAAAAGTAGAAAAAACAGCTTAAAGACTAAAATCAAAATGCGCTTGTGTGAATAATTCAAACCCCTCCACCGCAATGATGCATAGAAAAAAATAGGCCCTCTGTTGAAACAGAAGGCCGTCTAACGATTGCTTGCCATATGAAAATCTTTATATCGGGTACCTATATTTCTCCATTATGGTTGTTTCTTTTCTGAATTTCCGGCAAACAATAAGCCGAATTCATATTAGCAATAAAAATATTTAAGAATGATTTAATACTGAAATGCGAAAATAGATCATTTCAGAAAATAACTGGAATTTTTCGTGTAAAATTTACAGTTATTATCATATTAAATTTTGATTAATATTTTCTGCCGAAGCCCTGGCTTCCTCCGTTTCTTTATATTCCTCCAGCGCCCGCTCCAGGCAGTCCATGGCCCTGCCCAGGGCCTCCGTATTCAGCACATAGGCTAACCTCACTTCATTGCTGCCCAGGCCCCTGGATCCATAAAAGCCGGAAGCAGGAGCTAGCATAACCGTTTGATTGTTATACGAGAATGATTCAAGAAGCCACTGGCAGAAATGATCTGCATCCTCCACCGGCAGCCTGGCTATGGAATAAAAAGCTCCCCCCGGATTGGGACAGAACACACCCGGAATCGCGTTGAGCCGGCGTACCAGCAGGTCCCGGCGATTCCTGTATTCTTCCCTGGTTGTATCAAAATAATTGTCCGGCAAGTCAACCGCAGCCTCTCCCAGGATCTGGGCAAAAGAGGGTGGACTCAGTCTCGCCTGCGCAAATTTCATGACTGTGTCCAGGACTGCCCTGTTCCTGGTAACCAGAGCTCCTATCCTCCCTCCGCATGCACTGTACCTCTTTGAAATGGTATCCATCATCAGTATGTGGTCATCGGCTCCGGAAAGCTGCATGGCGCTGACATGTTCCCCTTCATAACAGAATTCCCGGTAAGCTTCGTCCGAAAACAGGTAGAGCCCGTGACGGACAATAATCTGCTTGAGCACTTCCATTTCAGCCCGGCTGTATAAATAGCCGGTAGGGTTGTTCGGGTTGCAGATTACGATCGCCTTAGTCCTCGGGGTAATGGCTTTTTCAAATTCACTGACGGGAGGAAGGGCAAATCCGTCCTCAATATAGGAGGTGATGGGTTTGACGACTACTCCGGAGCAAACGGCAAATCCGTTATAATTGGCATAAAAGGGCTCGGGAATGATGACCTCATCTCCAGGATCCAGACAACTCATAAACCCGAACAGGATGGCCTCCGAACCACCCGTGGTCACAATCACCTGGCTGTAATCAATATTGATCCCGGCCTTCCTGTAATAGGTCACCAGTTTGCGGCGGTAACTTTCATTGCCCGCACTATGGCTGTATTCGAGTACCTTGAAATCAGAATGCCTGACCGCGTCCAGAGCCTGCTGGGGGGTCTCAATGTCGGGCTGGCCGATGTTGAGATGAAAGACCTTGATTCCTTTTTTCTTTGCTGCTTCTGCGAACGGTACAAGCTTGCGGATAGGCGAGGCGGGCATTTGCCGGCCTCTTTTACTGATGGTTAACATACCACAAAAATACAGCCTCCTGCCGTTGATTAAAATTTAATATGACCATGCATCCCTTCTGAGAGAACTGGGCTTGAATTAAAAATGATGCTTACTATCCAACGGGGAAGTACTAAGAAAAATCCCCATGAGAGTTCATGGGGATCATGTCTGAAACAGTTTATTGTCTAATCCCTTAATTGGAACCGGACTTGCCCGATTTGCCGGCGGCTTTGTCCGCTTCATACTTGGAAAAAGCATCTGCGGTCAATACCTCACCGGTGATCCTGAGTTGCAGGGGAAGGTCAATGCCAGCCACTTTCACCGTAATGGTCTTGTTGAAAGGCCCGGGAGCAGCAGCATTAAAGCCTGCGGTGATCTTGTCATTTTTTCCCTTCGCGATCGCGCCTTCCGGCTTGATCGGGGTTGTGCATCCGCAGGAGGGAACCGCTGACTCTATAACAACCGGGGCATCACTCATATTGGTAAATACAAAATCATGGGTTACCGGAACACTCTGTTTGATCTTGCCGAAATCATAGGCCATCTCTTTGAATTTAACAACATCCTCTGCCTTTTTCTGCTGTGCAAATACGGCTGCACCCAGGAACATGATATTGGCTAACAATAATACTTTCTTCATTTTTATTGGTTTGTTTGTTTTAAAAACTGGACGGATTCATTTGGCGGCGCCGAAGTAGCAGGTGACTTATAAACAATTCCGGTAATAGTCAGTGTTTTGGTTTTGTTGTCCGAGTAGAATATGGTAACCTGCTTGGTAAAGGAGCCCTCTGCATACGCGTTGTAACCAACCTTGATGGACGCAGTAGCTCCGGGAGCAATTGGATCACGACTCCATTCCGGCGTTGTACAACCGCAGGAAGCCATCACATTGGCAAGAACTAGCGGTTCACTGCCCCTGTTCACAATTTCAAAAGTATACGTGGTGGGACGACCCTGTGGTATCTTACCAAAATTGTGGACTTTTTCCTTCAGGAACAATACATCCGGAGCAGCGGCGGGAGCCGTCGCCGTTCCCTCAGTAGCCGCAATGGCGGTCGTTTTTTCCTGCGCCCGGCCCATTGCTGCGATGGCCATAAATCCGGCAAATATTAATACCTTTTTCATAGTTTGCATTCAAATCCAGGATAAAATTACATAGTTAACGCCACCTTGGCCAATAAATTTTGGTTACATTTAAATATTCGCAGATGGTTTGCCCGAATTGATTGAATAACCAATAAAACTATTTTTGCCAAATGGAAAATCTTGCTGCAAACGAAGCCCTTGCAATGGAACATCTATCTTTTGATAGGTTCAGGGAAGAAGTGCTGAAGGACTACCGGACAGCTTGTGAAAGCCGCGAGGCGAGCCTGCTGGGACGCAAGGAAGTGTTGACGGGGAAGGCTAAATTCGGGATTTTTGGCGACGGTAAGGAAGTGCCCCAGGTGGCCATGGCAAAATTTTTTAAACCGGGCGATTTCTACGCCGGTTATTACCGGGACCAGACATTTGCTTTTGCGACCGGCGCTGCGACCATCGAAGAATTTTTTGCCCAGCTGTATGCGGACCCCGATCCCGACCACGATCCACATAGTGCCGGAAGACAGATGAACTCGCATTTCGCCACTTCGTTCATAGGTGAAGACGGAGAGTTTGTGGATCTGATCAACCGCAAGAACCTCACCGCTGGTCTCGCCCCCACGGCAGCCCAGATGCCACGCGCCCTGGGGATTGCCTTCGCTTCGAAGGCCTTCCGTGAAATCCCGGAACTTGGGCAATTCCCCAACCTGTCCTCCAACGGCAACGAAGTCTGCTTTTGTACCATCGGTGACGCCTCCACGAGCGAAGGGCATTTCTGGGAAACGGTCAATGCTGCCGGAGTCCTCCAGGTCCCCCTGGCCATCTTCGTATGGGATGACGGTTATGGCATTTCCGTTCCGACCAGGCTGCAAACCACCAAAGGCTCGATTTCAGACGTCATGAAAGGGTTCCAGAAAAGGGAAGGTACCAATGGACTGGATATCTACCGGGTCAAGGGATGGGATTATGCCGGCATGTGCGAAGTGTTTGAAGCCGGGATCCGGAAAATGAGAATAACCCATACGCCTGCCCTGTTTCATGTGGAGGAAGTCACCCAGCCCCAGGGCCACTCTACTTCGGGTAGCCATGAGCGTTATAAAACGGCAGAGCGGCTGGAATGGGAAAGATCCTGGGACGGCATCCGCAAGCTCAGGGAATGGATCATCGAGAATTCCCTTGCCAGCGAGGAGGAGTTAACCGACCTTGAAACAACAGCCAAAGATTATGTCCGGCAGTGCAAAATCGCTGCCTGGGAAAAATATGAGGATCCCATCAGGCGGCAGATGATAAGGACACTGGAACTGATCCACAACCTGGCCCCTGCAGACCCTGCACACGGGACTGCCCTGGAAAAGCTCTCCCATGAACTTTCGGCCATCCGGGAACCCGCCCGCAGGGACGTCATGCATTCCCTGCATGAGGCGCTGCTGACCGGCAGCCAGATGACGGCAGCCTGGTCGGAGGCAAAGGATTATTACGAGGAGTTGATGCATCAGAATAAATCACTCTACAACTCCCATCTTTATCATGAAGGAGCAAAGAACATTTTCAAGGTCGCTGAGGTCAAAGCTGAAATGGATGAAGATTCCCCGCTGGTAAACGGTTATGAAATACTGAACCGCTATTTCGACGAACTGTTTGACCGAAATCCGAAAATGATCGCCTTTGGGGAAGACCTCGGACAGATAGGCGATGTCAACCAGGGATTCGCCGGCCTGCAGGCGCGTCATGGTGCTGGCCGCATTTTTGATACGGGCATACGCGAGCTGACCATTATGGGTCAGGGCATCGGGCTTGCGATGAGGGGACTGCGGCCCATCGCGGAAATTCAGTATATCGATTACATGTTGTATGCCCTGCAGACACTCAGTGATGACCTGGCTACCCTGCAGTACCGGACAGCGGGCAGGCAGACTGCGCCACTGATTGTCCGCACCAGGGGCCACCGGCTCGAAGGGATTTGGCACAGCGGATCACCACTGGGCACGATCCTGCATTCCCTAAGGGGCCTGCACGTGTGTGTCCCCCGCAATATGGTACAGGCTGCGGGTATGTATAACACTTTACTCCAGGGACTGGATCCCGCACTGGTGATAGAATGTCTGAACGGTTACCGTCTGAAAGAAAAATTGCCTTCAAACCTGCTGGACTTCAGGGTGCCGCTGGGGATTCCCGAAATCATACGGGAGGGCGATGACGTCACCTTCGTCTCCTACGGATCTACACTCCGGATCGTTCAGGAGGCCGCTGAGACGTTGCGCAAACAGGAGATCAGCTGTGAAGTGGTCGACGTACAGACACTGCTTCCTTTTGACATCCATCACGCCATAGTAGAGTCCCTTAAAAAAACCAACAGGATAGTTTTCATCGATGAAGATGTTCCGGGTGGAGCTGCTGCCTACATGTATAACCAGGTGATGGAACTGCAGGGCGGATACCGCTGGCTGGATGTTGCCCCGCGAACCATCACCGCCAAAGCCCACAGGCCTGCCTACGCAAGTGACGGGGACTATTTCAGTAAACCCAATACGGAACAAATCGTGGATGTGGTCATGGAAATGATGAGAGAATAACAGACCTGCCAAAGTCCGGTCGCGGTCCCCCCGACAGGTTACTCCGCTTGCTCAGACCAGGAACCTGGGTTCCCATTTGGTGTCCGGTATCATGCAGGATTCATTTTTCCCAAACCATTTGTACCGGTTCCTCGAAATTAAATTATAGATTCCGTCCCTTACAAATCGGGGGACAACCATAAAGGCATAAAACAACTGCCATCCTCCGCCCAGGTATCTGAGGACCCGGAGTGCGGCTGTGGAACGCAGGTAGACTTTCCCGTTTTCCACAAGGACAAAGGTATGCAGGGCAGTGACGGGCATATTGAACTCCGTGAGCAATTCCCGGCCTGTCTGGCCCTGAAGCGATCCAAAAACGAATTGGTTTTTTTTGTCCCTCCGCAGGATAAACTGGACGCTCCTGTTGCACAGATTGCAAACGCCGTCAAAGAGAATGATCTTTTTATCGGTAGGAATATTCACCTGCGTATTTAACAAAAAACGGCGACAAAAGTTTCCGCCTGCCATCCAGGGTCAGCCAAGGTTGTGAAATACCTTCTGTACATCGTCATCCTGTTCCAGCCGGTCGACCAGCCTCAATACTTCCTGCGCCTGATCTTCGGGCAATTCCACCGTGGAGGTCGGTATCCACTCCACCTCAGCGCTGATCGGCGTGATATTCCTCTCCTCCAGTGCCTTTTGCATACTCCCAAAGTCGCCGAATGCCGCCCTGAGTACGATGACCGGCTCATTGTTCTCTCCCGAACCCTCTCCCATCTCCTCCAATCCGTAATCGATCAGTTCCAGTTCCAGGTCTTCCTGGTTGATGCCTGCGGGTTTCAATTTGAATACCCCCATTTTCTTGAACTGAAAACTAACGCTTCCGCTTGTCCCCAGGTTCCCGTTTCCTTTGTTGAAATTGGACCGAACATTGGCCACGGTACGGGTTGGATTGTCGGTGGCCGTTTCTACCAGGATGGCTACCCCGTGCGGACCATACCCTTCATAGAGAAGCTCTTCGAAATTCTCCATTTCCTTGCCCATAGCCCTTTTGATGGCTGCTTCCACCCTGTCCTTGGGCATGTTCACGCTCTTGGCATTCTGAAAGCAGCGTCGCAAGGCCGGGTTTGTATTCGGATCCGGCCCGCCTGATTTAACGGCAATGGCAATCTCTTTTCCAATACGCGTGAACTGCTTGGCCATCCGGTCCCAGCGGGCAAACATCGTCGCCTTCCGTACTTCAAATATTCTTCCCATGTATCTGTCAATAATTTATTGTGAGTCCTTAATGGTTTGCCGGGCTGCAAAAATACTCGATGCAGGTTTTGTAACAAAACAAAACCGTCAGGCCGCTATGACATGACGGTTCGTACCCGGAACGATCGGGCATCAGGATTTCAGCTTGCTATGGTTCTTACTGTAACCAAAATATATGAGCAGCCCCACGACCATCCATACGAAGGCACTAAACAGCGTGGTTCCCCACAGACTGATGATCATGGCGGAACAAACGATCATCCCCAGTACGGGAACAAGCGGAACCATCGGAGTCTTAAAAGGTCTCGCCAGACCCGGGTCTTTCCGCCTCAGGATGATGACACCCAGGCATACCAGCACAAATGCCAGCAGCGTTCCGATCGAAGTCAGGTTTCCGGTGATGTCACCGGGAGAAAATGCTGCGAACAAACCCACAAAAATGAAAAGGATCAGGTTGCTCTTATAAGGGGTTCTGAACTTCGGATGAAGCCGTGAAAATACTTTTGGCAGGAGTCCGTCAGTGGACATGGTATAAAACACGCGGCTTTGTCCCAACAGCATGACGAGGATAACCGAAGAAAATCCAGCCAGGATTGCAATGGTGACCAGCTTTCCCAACCAGCGGTAGCCATGCATATATGTCTCGATCGCATAGGCCACGGATGCTTCCTTTCCTGATTTCACAAAGTCAGTATAAGGGGCCACGCCCGTCAGCACAAAGGAGAACAATATATACAGGATAGTGCATATGAGGAGGGATCCGAGAATGCCGAGTGGCATGTCTTTCTTTGGATTTTTTGCTTCCTGTGCGGCGGTAGACACGGCGTCAAATCCGATAAATGCAAAGAAAACGATCGCCGCCCCTTTCAGGACTCCGCCCCATCCATGGTTAAAGAAGTCCGTATAGGAATAAAAAGTGCCGTCGGCCTGCAGGGCGGGTTTCTGGTCCACCGGGATCATGTAAGGAGTATGGTTGGCGGGATTGATGAAATGCCAGCCTACAGCGATAAACACAAGTACAATGGTGACTTTGATGAAAACAATGACCGAGTTGACCATAGCCGATTCCTGGGTCCCTTTGATCAACAGTAAGGTGAGTATGATCAGGATAAACAATGCCGGTGCATTGATAATCCCGTGATGCAGGACATGGTTTGAATCAAGTGCTGATTCAAGCGGGGAATGACACCACTCGTAGGGAATGGCTCCGTTCACCAGTTTATTGAGGAATTCGCTCCAGGCAATGGAAACGGTCGCAGCGCCCAGGGCATATTCGAGGATCAGTGCCCAGCCAATAATCCAGGCTACCAGCTCTCCCATCGTAGCATAGGCATACGTGTATGCGCTCCCGGCAATCGGGATGATGGATGCAAATTCTGCATAGCATAACCCTGCAAAAGCGCAGCCGATGGCTGCCACAAGGAAGGAAATGGTTACTGCCGATCCGGCATGTCCTCCTGCAGCAGCGGCGGTTCTTACGAAAAGACCGGCTCCAATGATGGCACCGATCCCCAGCGCCACGAGGCTTCCGGCTCCCAGTGTCCTCTTCAGACCTTTTTCAGAATCGGCAGCCTGTGCAAAAAGGATCGATAGAGTTTTCTTCCTGGTTAAACTCATAATAATTGATTGGTTGGTTTAAAATTTAAGTTCGTAAAGTAAGCAAATAATCTATATGCGATGCCAAATCTTTGGAAATGCAGGTATTTTGCCTGTTGAAAGTTTTGTGAAGTCAATATTTTTTGATTTTTTGCAGTTTTATTTCTGCTAAACATGAAAAAACCCGGCCTTACCGGATGGATTTTGATAGCAATGGGTGCCGGCTGTATCATTGGCCTTGTGGTGCATTATAATGCAACAGAGGCATGGAAGACATCATTCTCTTCGGGTATTTCAGTAGTTACAGATATCTTTCTGAGGCTCATTAAAATGATCATCGCCCCCCTGGTATTTTCCACGCTGGTGGTCGGAATAGCCAAACTGGGTGATATCCGGACTGTGGGCAGAATTGGAGCGAAAACACTGATCTGGTTTATCACAGCGTCGCTCTTTTCCCTGGTCCTGGGCCTTGTGGTGATGAACCTCACCAAGCTGGGACAGAACCTGCACCTGCCTGTACCCGAAGAAAGCCAGGCCAGCAGTCTGGAGCAGTCAGCACTTTCATTCAGGAATTTTATCACCCATGTTTTTCCCAGAAGCGTGGTGGAAGCCATGGCCAACAACGAGATCCTGCAGATTGTGGTATTCTCCATTTTCTTTGGCATTGCTACGGCAGCTATAGGGGAAAAAGGAAAGGTGGTGATCAGGGGGCTTGATGCAGTCTCACATGTTATTCTGAAGATGACTGGGTACGTCATGAAGCTGGCGCCGCTGGCAGCATTTTCAGCCGTTACGGCAATACTGGCCCTCAGGGGACCCGAGATTCTGGAAACTTATGGAAAATTCATACTGGCATTTTACCTGAGCATTGTCGCGCTCTGCCTGGTATTGATTGCAATGGCCTATCCGTTCCTGGGCAAAAGAGTCATGGCGCTTACCGGCCGGATAAAGGACTCCATCCTGCTTTCCTTCAGCACGGCAAGCTCCGAAGCTTCCTTTCCCCAGCTTATTGACGAGCTGGAAAGATACGGTTGCCCGGACAAAATAGTAAGTTTTGTGCTGCCGCTGGGTTATTCGTTTAACCTGACGGGCAGCATGCTGTACATGACTTTTGCTTCGCTTTTTGTTGCCCAGGCCTATGGGGTTCCGATGACCCTTGACCGGCAGATCACCATGCTGCTGGTACTCATGCTGACCAGCAAAGGAATTGCCGGTGTGCCCCGGGCAGCCCTTGTGGTGGTTGCAGGAACACTTTCCATGTTCAACATTCCGCAGCAGGGCCTCTTGCTCCTGCTTGGGATTGACCAGATCATGGATATGGCAAGAAGCGCGACCAATGTACTGGGCAACGGAATTGCCACGGTGGTCATAAGCAAGATGGAAAATGCACTGGGTCCGATAGGTCCTGCCAAAGGAAATTGACCAGGTTTCGATTCATACGTTTAAGTAAATGATTTTATGATTCAACTATTAGCCATTTCATTGAAGGACCTGCTCAATCCGGAGTTTTACATCAACAATGGCGGTCTATGGGTCATTCTGTTTATTGTGTTTGCCGAGACCGGGCTGATGGTGGGATTCTTCCTGCCTGGTGACAGCCTGTTATTTGTAGCCGGGATCTACAGTCCCAAGCTGGTCAACACCCTGATCAGCGGCGGAACGGGCAGTGACATGATCGACCTGCTCATCCTGCTGATCCTTATTTCAGTCTGCGGTGTCCTTGGAAATATTGTCGGATACTGGTTTGGATTTAAGAGCGGGCCATTTCTTTTTCACCGGAAGGATACATTCTTTTTCAAAAAAAGACACCTCTATGATGCCAAGGCTTTTTATGATAAGCACGGTGGCCAGGCGATCATTTTTGCCAGGTTTCTGCCCATTATCAGAACGTTCGCCCCGATTATTGCCGGAATTGTGGACATGGACAGGAAGAAATTTCTTGTATACAATATCGCCGGATGTGTGGCCTGGGTATTCACGATGTTGATTGCAGGCCATTACCTGGATAAGTTTTTTCTCAATAAATTTGGATTTGACCTGAAAAAACATCTCGAGATCATTGTCATCGGGATTGTTCTCATCACCACCTTACCGGTTCTGTATAAACTATTCTTTGGGAAAAGAGCGACCCACCAGGAAGAAAAGCAAACAGGAAAACTATAAATACGTGGAGCAAAAACCTCATTCCATCTTCAATATCGCAGTAATCGTCGGTGCCCTGGGTTATTTTGTGGACATTTATGATTTGTTGTTATTCAGCATCATTCGGGTACCTTCCCTCAAATCCATGGGTCTGGATGAACCTTCAATTGCCCGGGAAGGTTTGCGCATACTAAATATACAAATGCTCGGACTGCTGTTGGGCGGTGTTATATGGGGAGTCCTTGGAGACAAAAAAGGCAGGATGAAAGTGCTCTTTGCGTCGATCATTCTGTATTCAGTGGGCAATATTGCCAATGGTTTTGTCAACACTGTTCCCCAGTACGCCCTGGTTCGCTTTATCACCGGACTTGGCCTGGCCGGTGAACTGGGGGCGGGCATCACGCTGGTCAGCGAACTGATGCCGAAGGAAAGAAGAGGGATTGCCACGTCAATGGTGGCGGGCATCGGCCTGAGCGGAGCTGTATTCGCCTATTTTATACGGCAGCAATTTGTAGGGCCAGATGGCGGCGGCTGGAGAACCTGTTACTTTATCGGTGGCGCCCTGGGGTTTCTGCTTTTATTCCTCCGTGTTGGTGTTCTTGAATCGGGGATGTTTCAGCATATTGCCCACAGTGCCACGGTCAGCAAAGGAAATTTCCTGATGCTGTTTACCAATGGCAAACGACTGAAAAAATACCTCACTTCAATATTGATCGCCCTGCCCAACTGGTATGTCATTGGTATTCTGCTCAGCTTTTCCGACAAATTCTCCAGCAAAATGAATGTGCAGGGAACGGTTGATCCGGGCAAGGCCATCATGGTTGCCTATGCAGCCGTTTCCGTCGGGGATGTCCTGATCGGGTTTATCAGCCAGTGGATGAAAAGTAGGAAAAAGGCACTGTTGCTCTTTAATATCATTACCGTCATCTCGGCCATATGGTACTTTAACCTCGATGGTCAGTCTGCCAACACCGTATATGTCGTTGCAGCCCTTCTAGGTTTTGGAACCGGATTCTGGGCCATGTTTGTGACCATGGCCGCAGAACAGTTTGGTACAAATATCAGGGCCACGGTGGCGACGACAGCGCCCAACATGGCAAGGGGTTCGCTGAACCTTGTGTCCATCCTGTTTGTTAACCTGCAGAGCCACCTGGATCCTGCCCATGCCTATGTGAAAAGCGGCTGGATAACGGGTATCGTGGTGTTCAGCATTTCTTTCATTTCCCTGGCGCTGACAGAGGAGACTTTTGGAAAAGATTTAAATTACCTGGAAGTTTAATCACCGTTCATGGACCCGCATTGCCAAAAAGGCTTCGTAAACCGTGAACCAGTAACCATGAACTGAATACCATGAAATTTCTGATCATACGCTTTTCGTCTATTGGTGATATTGTCCTGACTACTCCCGTTATACGCTGTTTGAAAAAGCAGATTGCTACAGCGGAGATCCACTACCTGACAAAATCATCCTTTAGCGCGGTTGTTGCTTCCAATCCCTACATTGATAAGATTCATTATCTTGAAAACGACCTGAACCAGGTGATCAGGGATCTCAAACGGGAGGATTATGACTACATCATCGATCTTCACCACAACCTGAGGTCACTCAAAGTAAAAGAAGCCCTTAAAAAAAAATCGATTTCCTTCGAAAAACTGAACGTTCACAAATGGGTCTATACGAGTTTTAAAATGAATTTCCTGCCTTCCATGCACATTGTGGACAGGTATATGAAAACGGTGGAATCCTTTGGGGTAGCAAATGACGGGGCGGGACTGGACTACTTTATCGGAGAACGGGAATATGTCAGGATGGAAGACATCCCCGCCTCACACCACGCAGGGTATATCGGGATCGTGATCGGTGCGGCTCTGAATACCAAAAAATATCCAACCCACAAACTCAAACAACTCTGTATCGCCATCCGCCATCCCATCATACTGCTGGGGGGGCTGGAAGATGAACAGGAAGGCGAGCAAATTGCCGCAGAAGACAACATCAAAATTTACAACGCCTGCGGAAAATTCTCCCTTAATGAATCAGCCGATCTGGTCAGGCAGGCCAAACTGATCATTACCAATGATACCGGCCTCATGCATGTCGCGGCGGCATTCCGAAAACCACAGATTACCCTGTGGGGCAACACCGTACCCGAATTCGGAATGTATCCCTACTACGGTGAAAATTTTCTTTCCCACCAGAAGGAGCTCCCATACGATATTGTTGAAATCCGGAACCTCCGGTGCAGGCCTTGCTCCAAAATCGGATATGACAGATGCCCCCGTGAGCATTTCAAGTGCATGGAACTGATTGAAACCAACATGTTACTGGAAAAAATCTCCCGCAGGCTTTACCAGAAAGTTATTTGATGTGTTTGCCTGTCCAGTTGCCTTCCTTGTCAAACATATTGTATCCGAATACTGAATCGTAACACAGGTAATCCCCGGTCCATACACCTTTGGTGTCAAAATGATTAAATATGCCATTGCCGGCCTTGACAAAAAATCCGGTCCACTCGCTCTTGCTGTCAAAACACAGCATCAACTGCTGGGTAGCAACCGAGATATAGCCAACCAGGTCGTCGTTCTTGTCAAAAATATAGAGCCCTTTCCAGATCGGATTTTTGGGATGGTACTCGTTGTGGAACATCGGATTCAAATTCTTGTTGATGTCCGGGTTCATTTCAAAATGATTCAGCGGATTTATCGTCGTGTTAAAGGAAGGATTCACGTCATTGTTGTGCTCAGGATTCAGGTTCCAGTTGAACCTGGGATTAATGTTTGAATTTTTGTCCGGATTGATTGCAGGATTAAAATTGGGGCTTAGGTTGTTGTCCGTTTTCGGATCATGCGACCGGTCCAGCACCTGCCCTGTACTTGTTTTACCAGCCACCAGTAAGAATAGAATTCCAAAAAGTAAATTTTTCTTCATCAACAGATTGTTTTATTGTTTTGCACGATACAAGGATTTAAATGACCGTCCATTTCCTGTCAAGAAAATTTAGGTTACAAACTTGATTTCAAAAAATAGAGCCGAGGCTGAACCAGAGGTGGATAGTCGGCGTTGCATGCTGAAAGGGTTCCAAGATAAATAAAGTTTCCTATTTTACATGCATACCGGTCCATTTGCCTGTTTTGTCAAACAGGTTGTATCCCGATGAACTGTCATAACAAAGGAACATGCCCGTCCATACTCCCGTTACATTAAAATAATTATACAAGGAGTTGCTTACTCTGACAAAATAGCCGTTCCAGACCCCGCTGTTGTCAAAACTGACCATCACATTCTGGCTGGCTGCCGTAATATAACCAAAGATCTCATTACTGTTACTAAACATAAAAAGTCCATTCCAGGATGGATTTGCAGGCAACAGGCTCTTCATGAACACCGGGTTAAGCACTTCATTCACCTGTGGGTTCAAATCGTGGTTGTTGAGTGGATTGATCGATTTATTGGTGGAGGGATTTGCCTGTTCATTATGCAACGGATTTATGTTCCAGTTGTAAGCCGGGTTAATCATCATGTTGCTGTCAGGATTGATCCGGGGGTTGGCCAGGGGATTCAGGTTGGGGTCCTTTTTGGGATCATGTTTCTTAAAGAGGACGTAGTCATAGCCCTGGGCTGCCAGGTCGCTGCAAATAAAGAATACCCCTGCAAGAACGAAAAGTACAATTTTGAGCATACTGTAAAACCATCATTTTATTGGGCCAAAAGTGACTTTTCGGAAGGGATACCAGATACGGGGGACAGGATTAAGCGAGTGAATCAGAGGGAATTGGAGGGATTACTGCCCGTAAAAATACACAACTTGTTGGTTTTTTGAAACTTTTCATGAAAAAACCCCGGTTGTTGACCGGGGCTTTATGGGTAATAATGGTTATCACAAAGTCTTCAGGACATCATTCATCGACCTGACAGCCTCTGCACTCTTATTGAACAGGGCCTGCTCATCCGTATTCAGGCCAAAATCGATAATCTTCTCCCATCCGTTTTTCCCGATAATTACCGGAACACCCAGGCAGATGTCCTTTTGTTTGTATTCACCTTCCAGGTAGACGCAACAGGTGAAAAGCTTCCTTTCATCGCGGACAATGCTTTCAACAAGGGCCGCACCTGCCGCCCCGGGGGCATACCAGGCCGAAGTGCCGATGAGCTTTGTCAGGGTGGCACCACCTACCATGGTATCAGAAACCACCTGTTTCTGCCTTTCCTCGTTTAAAAAGCTGCTTACCGGGACACTGTTCCAGGTGGCGAGCCTGACCAGGGGTATCATCGTTGTATCACCATGTCCCCCCACAACAACCGCATTGAGGTCGGCGGGACTGCATCCCAGGTGCTGGCTGAGCTGGTAACGGAACCGTGCACTGTCCAGGGCTCCACCCATTCCGATAATCCGGTTTTTGGGAAGACCGGTTTTCTTGAATGCCAGATAGGTCATGGTATCCATCGGGTTGCTGATGATGATCAGTATCGCGCTCGGAGAATGCCTGAGGATGTTTTCTGTCACGCCCTGGACAATTCCTGCATTGGTCCCGATCAGCTCTTCCCTGGTCATGCCGGGTTTGCGGGGCAGACCTGAGGTGATGACAACCACGTCACTGCCTGCTGTCTTGGAATAATCATTGGTGCTACCGGTGATCTTCGTATCAAAACCAAGCAACGCCGCGGTCTGCATCATATCCTGGGCCTTGCCTTCGGCGAGACCTTCCTTGATATCGAGCAAGACCAGTTCCTGGGCCAGTTCTCTACGCGCAATATTATCGGCACAGGTAGCTCCGACTGCACCTGCACCTACGACCGTAACTTTCATCAGTAAATTATTTTAAGTGAGGAAATGATTGGATCCCATAGGCAGTTTGGGTCAGGCAGCAAAGGTAAACGAGGCCAGGGGACATTTCAAAGACAATTACTCCTTATCTTTTGAGGAAAATGCTTTCATGATCGTCGACACTTTCTGATTGCCTTCAAAGGTGGTGATGAGATTTCCCTTTTTGTCATATAACCCCAGGAAGGGCAGGTTATGGATATTGTAAAAGGGACCGAAGAAATATTTTTCGTCCCTTCCCATCTTGATGTTGGGATGATCTGCAATGCGGTAATACTGATAGAATTCCTTCATTTCTGAAAAAGGCTGGTAGGTCGCCATCACAATTTCAATGTCCTTGAACTGGCCGGAGGCAGCCAGTATATCCTCCGTCTGGTGTTTGCAATGTTCGCATTCCGGGCTGAAAAACATGATGAGGGTCCGGTGGTTTTTCCTGAGATCATCCCTGGTCAGCCAGGTTGCACTGTCTACCTTCAGGATATTAAACGGCGGGACCGTTGGAAACCTGAGATAGGCCGGCTGGAGCGGAGTATTGGTTTGTGCAGGCAGGTATTGGAAAAAAACAGAAACGCCGAGCAGAACAAGCCATTTTTTCATGAGGTATACTTTTTTTAAAATACGTGTTAAAAACTTTTCGATTTTTACCGGAAAGATCCTGATCTCCAAATTTATTCAAAATTTGGCAACAGCGACCTTTTCAGGTCTTTGATGGTTCGACCTGGTTTCCAGGTCTGATGGATTTCCTTTTTTTGGACAGCGCGACCAGTGCAATCAAAACCCAGATGATGTTCACTACAGCGGAAGGAATGGCACGGTGAAAGATCGTGTTCACAATCAAACACGCGCTGCCAAAAATATTCAGCAGATAATACATAAACGAGTCTGCAGCCAGCCTCTTGTACATATTGAGTGCGTATGCTGCAACCACCATGGCCGAACCAATCCATCCGATGATATCAATCAACAACATGCTGCAAGGTTTTAGTGAACATGCATTTTCTTCAGTAATCGAATCAGCAATTTACAGAAGGGCTTGTAATAGATCTTTAAATCACTTTGAATTTTATTAGTTGTATATTGAAAAGTCAAATAACCCCTACTCAAATGACTGAACTGGTTGGCTCTGTACCGTCGCTGAAGAAGCTGGGATTGTGGACGACTACTTCCCTGGTAATCGGAAATATGATCGGCGCCGGAATATTTTTAATCCCTGCCACCCTTGCTGCTTACGGAGGGATTAGCCTCATCGGTTGGTTGCTGTCAGCGACGGGTGCCCTTCTGATCGCCACCGTGTTCAGCAGATTGAGCCGGCTGGTGCCCCATATCAACGGGGGGCCTTACGCGTTTGCCAGGAGAGGTTTTGGTGACTTTGCCGGCTTTTTGATTGCATGGGGTTACTGGATTTCGGTTTGGACTTCCAATGCAGCGATCGCCGTTTCCTTTGTCAGCAGCATGAGTACTTTTTTTCCGGCCCTCAATGGAAACCCGGCACCATCTATACTGACCGGTCTGGGAGCGATCTGGCTCCTCACCTGGGTCAATTCGCGAGGTGTGGTCGCATCCGGCCGTATGCAACTGGTCACCACTATTCTGAAACTGATCCCATTACTGGTGATCGCCCTGGGTGGACTCTTCTTTATCCGGTTCAGGAATTTCGTCCCATTTAATATCAGCAGCCAGTCCGATTTTTCTGCTATAACGACCACCGCTACCACCACTTTTTTTGCTTTTCTGGGCATCGAATGTGCAACTATCCCGGCCAAAAGTGTATCCAACCCGGAAAAAACGATTCCCCGTGCTACTATTATAGGTACCCTGATCACTGCCCTGGTCTATATGCTGGGCACCTTCTGCCTGATGGGCATCATTGCTCCAAAGGACCTGCAGCTTTCGGTAACGCCGTTTGCCGACGCGGCTTCCAGGATTTGGGGAAACAGCGCACGGTACTGGGTATCCGCCGGGGCTGCGGTCGCTACTTTTGGAACCCTGAACGGATGGCTGCTTATCCAGGGCCAGCTTCCTGCTGCCGTGGCAGCAGATCAACTCTTTCCCAAAGTGTTTTCCAGAGAAAACAAAAAAGGCGTACCGGCGGCCGGAATGATCATCGGCAGCCTGCTTGTATCTGGCCTGATGATGATGAACTATACCAAAGGGCTGGTTGAGCGGTTCAGGTTCCTGATCCTCCTGTCAACCCTGACCTGCCTTGTTCCCTATTTGTTTTCGGTAGCTGCCTATGTCATTATCCGGCTTGAAAATAAATCCTCTGACCGGAAGGGATTTGTTTCTTCCCTTGTTCTGGCCGCTGCGGCTTTTATTTTTGGCTTCTGGGTTATTGCCGGCTCCGGGGAAGAAACCGTTTATTGGGGCTTTTTGGCATTATTAACGGGCATACCCTTTTACCTGTGGGTTACCCGGAACAAAAAGCATGATCATTAAATACCTTAGGCCATGAGAAAGACCTGTCATTCAGAAACGGGAATACTCCGCGACGTATACATCAAAAAGGCCTCAGACGCGTTTGGCAGTGATGACCATCTCGAAAAAAACTGGAAAAGCCTGAATTATCTGGGAAAGCCTTCCTTCCCCGGTTCGCTGGCCGAGTATGAGGCCTTTGAATCCATACTGAAAGATCATGTTGAAAATATTTACTACTTCCCAATAGACAGCGGAGTAAATATGGATTCCATTTATTGCCGGGATGCATCCCTTGCCACCAACGGCGGAATGATCCTGTGTAATATGGGAAAAGCAGCGCGTCGGGGCGAACCTGCGGCCCAGCGAAAGGCATTCCTCCGCGACGGTGTACCCTTGCTGGGGGAAATCCAGGTACCGGGAACCCTGGAAGGAGGTGATGTTGCGTGGCTGGGTGAAAATACGCTTGCTGTCGGCCACAGCTATCGCAGCAATGAGGAAGGAATCAGTCAGCTGACCGCCCTGCTGGCCCCACAGGGAGTTGAGGTTATACCTGTTCCGCTTCCCCATTACCGGGGGCCATCCGATGTTTTCCATCTTATGTCGATACTGAGCCCGGTGGACAGTAACCTGGCTGTTGTCTACTCACCCCTCATGCCCATTTCCTTCAGGAACCTCTTGCTCGCCAGGGGATATCAGCTGGTGGAGGTGCCGGAGGAAGAATTCGAGAGCTTGGGTTGTAATGTGCTGGCTCTTTCCCCCCGGGTCTGCCTGATGGTCGAAGGAAATCCAAAAACAAAATCTTTGCTGGAAAAGGAAGGGTGTTTGGTGCTTACTTACCGGGGACAGGAAATCAGTGTAAAGGGTGGTGGCGGTCCCACCTGCCTGACCAGGCCCTTTTCCAGGGTCATCTAGATGGCTATCCGTTTTACCCTTTTAAGCAGTTTTGCACTGGAACATTCCTCCTGCCAACTTTCCGGAAGGCAATGGAGGAAACCAGGGTACCGCGCATAACAACCGTCAGGAAGATCATCGTCGCTAATATTATCCTGACCTGAATCGACTGGTTCAGGTTTCCGGTCCAGTCCTGGAAAGAGCCTGCATACACATGCGGGCTTTTTGATGGAATGCCTGGGAGAACAAGAACGGTCTGGCGTATATGCGCGGGCACAAACCTTTTCCTGGCTCAAAAAACCTTTTTTAAAACCGGGGATAAATGCCTTATTTTGATCACCTGATCAAATCCTGCACAGACCTGGCGCTTCGTCCGATGAGGTTTTAAATGTCTGCTATGCCACTAAGAAATCTTCTTGCCTGCTTTTTTTTTCTGGGTATTCTCCATTCCGCATCCGGGCAGCCTGACAAGGAAACCAGGGCAAGAATGGGTCCGGTCAGCCTAGGTTTTTGGGTTGATGAACAGGGCAGACCCATGTATACTGTTTCCTATAAGGACAGACCGGTCATACTTCCCTCGCTGCTGGGGTTTGTTTTGGATAAGGACAGCAGTTTTTACAGGGATTTTGAACTGCTCACTACGGAAAACAATTCAGTGGACATGACCTGGCAGCCGGTCTGGGGGGAAACCCGGGATATACGCAATCATTATACTGAACTGACGGTTCATCTCCGCCAAAAAAAAATGCCACACCGGCTGCTGGATATCGTTTTCCGTGTTTTTGATGACGGAGTCGGCTTCCGGTACCTGTTTCCCAGGCAGCCTGAACTCAAATATTTTATTGTTCAGGATGAGCTGACACAGTTTAGCCTGGCTGGCGATCACAAGACCTTCTGGATCCCAGGGGATTTTGACACCAACGAGTATGCCTACACCGTGACAAGTATTAGCGGGATAGATAACCGGGTCATCGTAGACACTTCTTCGGCTATTGCCGTACGGGTAGCTCCCGATCCTTTCGCTGTGCAAACGCCGCTGATGATGAAAAGCCGGGACAGCCTTTATATCAACATCCATGAAGCCTCCCTGATAGACTACCCGGCCATGCAGTTGCACGTCAACCGGAGCACCCTTCGGTTGTCGGCCAGCCTTGTTCCGGATGCCGCAGGAAATAAAGCCTACCTGCATGCGCCATTTCATACTCCCTGGAGGACAATCATTGTCAGTGATCAGGCTGCCGCCATCCTGGCCTCCAAAATGATACTTAATCTGAATGAACCCTCCCGCATAGCAAACAGCTCCTGGATCAGGCCCACCAAATTTGTGGGTGTGTGGTGGGAAATGCAGACAGGCAAAAGCACCTGGAACTATTCTGATTTTGCTGACAGTGCCGGGCCAGACGGAAAGCCCGTTCCCAACGGCAGGCACGGCGCCAATACAGCGAATGTTAAACGGTACATCGATTTTGCAGCCAGCAACGGTATTGGCGCCGTACTGGTAGAGGGATGGAACATTGGCTGGGAAGACTGGTTTGGAAACTGGAAGGAAAATGTGTTTGATTTTGTGACACCCTATCCTGATTTCGATATAAAGGAAATCACAGACTACGCGTCTTCAAAAGGCGTCAGCATGATCATGCACAATGAGACATCGGGTTCTGCCAGCAACTATGAACGGCAGATGGATACGGCTTTCCGTTTCATGAAAAAATTTGGTTACCATTCCGTCAAGACAGGATATGTTGGCAGGATCATTCCGCGGGGAGAGCACCACGACGGGCAGTGGATGATCAATCATTACATAAGGGTTGCGGAAAAGGCAGCATCCTACCAGATTATGCTCGATGCACACGAGCCGGTGAGACCCACCGGGCTGCAAAGAACTTTTCCCAACTGGATGGCATCTGAAGCTGCCCGGGGTAATGAATACAATGCATTCAGCCATGGCAATTACCCCGATCACGAAACCATCCTGCCTTTCACCCGCCTGATGGGTGGTCCGATGGACTACACTCCCGGAATTTTCAAAATAAAGGGCTATTCGACTGTTCCGGACAGACAGATACATACGACGCTCGCAAAACAGCTCGCCCTCTATGTGACCCTGTACAGTCCCCTGCAGATGGCTGCCGATTTTCCTGAAAACTATCAAGCTCACCCCGATGCCTTCCAGTTTATCCGGGATGTGCCGGTGGATTGGGATGATACAAAAATACTGGAAGCTGAGCCGGGCGGTTATATCAGCATCGCTAGGAAGGAAAAGGGAAAGGAGAACTGGTTTGTTGGGACGGTAACCAACGAAAAAAGCAGGCTGTCCGTAACGGCTATGGACTTTTTAGGGAAGGGTAAAAAATATGTCGCAACGGTTTACGCGGACGCACCGGATGCTGACTGGAAAAAAAACCCTGAGGCCTACTTAATCTTGCAGTTCCTGGTCGAGGACAAGGATATACTGGTGATCCCAGTTGCCCCGGGAGGCGGGGCTGCCATCAGCCTTCTCCCCGCCACCCCCGAAC
>Ga0318563_10000277_pt1 | contig 21757 bp, 17 predicted proteins | sample GRESIP066b5f19_FD_203689 | JGI IMG/M metagenome (GOLD analysis project Ga0318563, IMG submission 203689) | Tropical soil microbial communities from Luquillo Experimental Forest, Puerto Rico - GRE.SIPMG.066b5f19 | ecosystem: Environmental > Terrestrial > Soil > Tropical forest > Bulk soil... | reverse complement strand
ATGTTGAACGGCGTCTCCGCCGCCTTCCGCACCTTGCGGAACCCGCCCTCCGTGATGGCGGCGGAGAGCCTTGCCACGCCGGCCTGTGCGCCCAATGCCGCTCCCACCGGCTGATCGAGCGAGGTCGGCACGCAGATCATCGTCGAGGCGGCGTAGTACAGGCGGCTCACCGGGTTGAGGTTGTCCTCCAGCCGATCCCCTGCCGCGGGCTCCACGATCATCCAGGTCCCGTCGGGCTTGAGCGCCTCGCGCACATGCCGGGCTGCGCCGACCGGATCTCCCATGTCATGGAGACAATCGAAGAAGGTCACGAGATCGAGGTTCCCGCCGGGAAAATCGCCTGCCGTCGCGACCTCGAATCGCACATTCGCGGTCACTTCATGCTTCTGAGCGTGTGTCCGCGCCTGCGCGACCGAGCCTTCGTGGAAATCGAAACCGATGAATGTCGAGTTGGGGAAGGCCTTCGCCATGATCACGGTCGAGAATCCATGCCCGCAACCGACATCCGCAACGGTGGCGCCGCGCTCGAGTTTCGCAACGACGCCATCGAGGGCCGGCAACCAGGAGGAAACGAGGTTGCTGTGATAGCTTGGGCGGAAGAATCGTCCGGCTGAACAAAACAGGCATTGCGATTGCTCACCCCAGCCAACGCCCCTGCCAGTGCTGAAGGCGGGCTCGACCAGCGATTGGTTTTCCATCATCGTCGTGGCGAGATCGAAACCGCCCTGCAAGTAGACGGGACTGTCGGGCTCGGCGAACACCATCGCCTGCTCTGGTGGCAAAGTGAATTTGCGCGTCGCGGGATCATATTCGACGTACCCGGACGCAGCCTGATGCGACAGCCATTCGCGTGCGTAGCGCTCAGCTATATTGGTTTTGGCGGCGAGGTCGTTTGAGGTCATCGGGCCGCATTCATGCAGCGCCTTGTAGAGACCCAGACGATCCCCTATGCGTACTAACGGAGCGCTCAAGGCACCTCCGAGGTCGCCAAGCATTCGGCCGATGAATTGGTGCAGTTTGTCTTGGTCCACCATCACGTTACTCCGTCGCAGCCCCGCTGGGTTCGCCCCTGGTCCACGTCGGGCTCGCTTTTTAGCGAGCCTGGTGCGGCGGCCTTATTGCGCAGATGCGGCCGATGGGCCAATTTATTCTTCATATCCTTTCGATGAGGATTGCTTTGGGATGCGGAGCCTCAATCTCGACCAGCTCCGGGCACTCGTCGAGGTCATCGAGCTCGGAAGCTTCTCGGCTGCCGCGCGCCGGCTCGCCCTGACCCAGCCTGCGGTGAGCCTGCAAATCCGCGAGCTCGAAGGCCGTTATGGCCTGCAGCTCGTTGAGCGCCTCGGCAAGCATGCGCATGCGACGGCGCCGGGCCGAGCCTTGGCGGCGCATGCCCGCCAGATCGCCGAGGCGTGCGGCGCCGCAGACATGGCGATGCGCCGCTTCCGCGACGGCTGGCTCGGGCAGGTCAGGATCGGCACCACGCTGACCGCGATGATGTACGAGCTGCCACCGATCCTCAAACGGCTGCGGGCGGAGCATCCCGCAATCGAGCTCCTCGTATCGAATATGCCGACCCGCGACAGCGTCGAGAAGGTCATCGACAATGTCCTCGATCTCGCGCTCGTGACCTTGCCGGTCAGATCGCGCCAGCTGCGGATCACGCCTTTGCGGCCGGAAATGCTCGTGGCCATATTGCCTGCAACGACGCCGGATATCCCCGACGAGGTCACGCCGGACTACGTTGCTACACAGCCCTTGATTCTCGAATTCGCTCGCGGCGCCGTCCATGGACTCGTGACGCACTGGTTGAGCCATGTGACGCTCGCGCAGGCTCCCATGCCCATAGGCATCATCGAGGCCGTGAAGAAGGGCGTCGCGGCGGGTCTCGGCATGTCGATCGTGCCCAATGTAGCGATGACCGAGCCTGTCGCTGATATCATCGTGCGCCCGCTGAAACCTGCCGTCCCTTGCACTCTCGCCCTGATCGAGCACCGCAACAAACCTGACAGCCCGGCGCTGAAGATCGTAAGAAAGGCTATTCTGGAGCTTCGATCGAGCGATTTTTGATACTTCCCAACAGGCCGCCTCAGACGACGAGGCTCGAGCCCTTTGGCCGTCGCAGTTTGTCGAAAATGGCCGCGAGGCGAGGCTCGTGGTCGAAATCTGATCGGAGCGCTGAAGCATGAGCGCACGCCGCGCCGCATCGTCACCCCGAACTTTCCGGTCAGGGCATTGTCCAGTATTAGCAGAGCAGCGTTCTCATCGAGTGTCACCGGATTCCCGGACGCGGTCGGATCGAGAACGGCCATTGCGGCAATGCGGTCGACGTCGATGCCGGAAAGGCCGAGGCCTTCGAGCGTGTGCGGTACGCTGATCTCGCGGCGAAGCTCGATGACCCACGCCATGACCGCGTCGAAGCTCGGCGCAGCGAGCCCGAGATAGGCGGCGAGCCGCGCTATCCGTGGCGCGATCGCTTCCCCGTTGAAGGCGGGCACATAGGGCATGAAGACCGCGTAGGTGATGCCGTGATGCGTGTTGCGGGTGCCTTGACTGGGGTCAGCGAGGTTGCGGCCGTGGCGCGGCTCGCGATCAGCGCCGTCGCGAGGCCTGCGATGGACGCGAAGGAGAAAGCTCGTCTGTCGATCATCGCTTTTGTGCCCTGAATTCCGCCACCGCATTCCTATCCGAGAAGGCTTCCGGCTTCCTCCCCGATATGCTGAAAAATTCTGAAATCGACCTGACGAGCCTTGCACGACCGGCACGTGCATGCCCAATTGGGTTGCAACAGGATGATGCCCGGATAATCGTCGCAGGCGACCGCGTCGTCACTCATCTGCGCTTCAAAAGGCATTTCACCGGCATATGGAAAGAGGTGAAGGGGCAGGGGCAGCCGATCGATTTCATCGCGACCGACATCTACCGTATCGCCAATGGCAAGTTCGCCGAGAATTGGCACCTCGAGGATAATCTGACCTTGCTGCAGCAGGTCGGCATCGTCGGAAAGTGAGGCGAGCCGCACAACAGAAGATCAGTGCGCACCCGGCTGCGCGATCATCCTGCAGGAGATATGCCATGACCGATAAGCCCATGATGAAGACCGTTATCGCCGAGAGGCCGGGTGTACATGCTGGTCCGGCTCAGCTTCCCCGGCCCGTGCCTCGCGAGGGCGAGGTGCTGATTCGCATCGCGGCGAGCGGCGTCAACCCGCTCGACATCAAGATCTTCGAGGGCGCTGCCGCGCATGCGCGCCAGCCGCTTCCGGCGGTGCTCGGGCTCGACCTCGCCGGGACGGTCGAGGCGCTCGGGCCGAATGTGGCGGGCTTTCGTGAAGGCGATGCGGTCTACGGGATGACGGGCGGCGTCGGCGGCCATCAAGGATCGCTCGCGGAGTTCGCGGCCGCCGATGCGCGTTTGCTGGCGCGAAAGCCCGCCAATCTGTCGATGCGCGAAGCGGCCGCATTGCCGCTGATCTTCATCACGGCCTGGGAAGGGCTTGTCGATCGCGCAGCCCTCGCCTCCGGCTCTGTCGTGCTCGTGCATGGCGGCGCCGGTGGCGTCGGCCATGTCGCGATCCAGATCGCCAAGGCGCGCGGCGCCAAGGTCTTCGCGACCGGTTCGGAGCCGAGCCGCGCCTATATCGAAGGGCTCGGCGCCACCTTCATCGATTATCGTTCCGAGAGCGTCGAGGATTATATGGCGCGCCACACGGCGGGTTCCGGGTTCGACGTCATCTACGACACGGCTGGAGGTGCGACGCTCGACGCCTCGTTCCAGGCAGTGCGCAGATTCGGCCATGTGGTCAGCGCCCTTGGCTGGGGCACGCATGCGCTCGCCCCGTTGTCGTTCCGCGCCGCGACCTATTCGGGCGTCTTCACCCTCCTGCCACTCCTCACCGGGGAGGGGCGTGAGCATCACGGCGACATCCTGCGCGAGGCAACGAAGCTCGTGGAGGCGGGCAAGCTCACCCCCCGCATCGATCCGCATCGATTCGGCCTCGACGAAGTCGGCGAGGCCTACCGGCTGATGAAGGAGCAGAGAACCCGAGGCAAGCTCGTGATTGAGATCGGATCGGCGGGCTAACCCCGGAGACGATGCGTAGCCGTGCGTCAGTCGAGCTTTCCGGTCAAAGCGTTGTCCAATACTCGCAGCGCGCCTTCCTTGCTGAGCGCCACCGGATTCCCGGACGCGGTCGGATCGACAACCGCCATTGCGGCAATGCGGTCGGCATCGACCCCCGAAAGGCCGAGGCCTTCCAGCGTATGGGGCACGCCGATCTCGCGGCGCAGCTCGAGGACCCACGCGATGACCGCGTCGAAGCTCGGCGCAGCGAGCCCGAGATAAGCGGCCAGCCGCTCCATCCGGGGCGCGATCGCCTCCCTGTTGAAGGCGAGCACATAGGGCATGAAGACGGCATTGGTCATGCCGTGATGTGTGTTGTGAAGCGCACCGATCGGATGGGAGAGGGCGTGGATCGCGCCCAGCCCTTTCTGGAAGGCGGTCGCGCCCATCGCGGCCGCCGCCATCATCGCCGAGCGGGCCTCGATGTCGCGGCCGTTCGCGACCGCACCCGGCAGGAACTCCTTGACGAGCCGGATCCCCTCGACCGCGATGCCGTCAGCCATCGGATGAAAGCCCGGCGCGCAATAGGCCTCGAGGCAATGGGCGAGCGCGTCCATGCCCGTGCCCGCTGTCACCTTCGCGGGCAGATCCAAGGTGAGCTCCGGATCGCAGATGACGATCTTCGGCAGCATGCGCGGATGGAAGATGACCTTCTTGGTGTGGGTCTCCTGATTGGTGATAACGCCCGCACGCCCGACCTCGGAGCCGGTGCCTGCAGTCGTCGGAACGGCGACAATCGGGGCGATGCCGTGGGGATCGGCGCGGGTCCACCAGTCGCCGATATCCTCGAAGTCCCAGAGCGGGCGCTTCTGGCCCGCCATGAAGGCGATCACCTTGCCGCAATCGAGGGCCGAGCCGCCGCCAAAGGCGATGACGCCGTCATGTCCGCCTTCGCGGTATCTCGCGACGCCTTGAGCGACATTGCTGTCGACGGTATTGGCCTGCACCTCGTCGAAAACCGCAACATCGAGTCCGGCCGCGCGGCAGAACGCCACGGCGTCGGTGACCATCCGCAGTCTCGACAGGCCGGGATCGGTGACCAGCAGGGGCTTCGCGAGGCCGATCGACCTGCAGGCCTCGGCAAGCTCGCGGATACGGCCTGCGCCGAAGCACACATTCGTTGGATAGCTCCAATTGGCGGTCGCGCTCATCATCGGTCCTTGGCAAGAGATTTGGGCAAGAAACTTAGTAGGCAAGAGTTCGAAAAAAGCTCCGGTCAGAAGGCCAGCCGCAGATGATAGGATTTCGGCCTGGTCAGCGTCTCGTAGCCGACACGCGACAGCGTCGCGCCACGGCCGGTATCCTTGACGCCGGTCCAGGCGAGGGCCGGGTCGAGGTAGTCGCAGCGGTTCATGAAGACCGTCCCGGTCTCGATCTCGGCGCCGAGCCGCGTCGCAGCATCAGCGTCGCGCGTCCAGATCGAGGCTGTGAGCCCGTAAGGGCTGTCGTTCATGAGACGCACCGCCTCGTCATCATCGGCGACCGGCATGATGCCGACGACCGGGCCGAAGCTCTCCTCGCGCATGAGCGACATCTGGTGATCGACATCGACGACCACCTGCGGCGCGAGATAGGGCGTGCCTGATGCGTCCTTCGGGAAGAGCCGCGGATCGATAAGGGCTTTGGCGCCCGCGCTTGCCGCGATCTGCCGGCGCACGAGATCCGCGCCGCTCGCTCTCGCCATAGGGCCGAGCGTCGTCGCCTCGGCGAGCGGATCGCCGAGCACATAGGTCTTCGTCAGCTCGACGAAGCCGTCGACGAAATCGTGGTAGCGGTCTTTCTGCACGTAGATGCGCTCGATGCCGCAGCAGGACTGCCCCGAGTTGAAGAAAGAGCCGTCGACGAGATTCTCGATTGCCTGCGGCAGATCGGCATCGGCGCGCACATAAGCCGGATCCTTGCCGCCGAGCTCGAGCCCGATGCCGGTAAAGGTGCCGGCCGCGGCCTTCTCGATCTCCTGCCCGCCGAGCACGGAGCCCGTGATGTTCACCTGGTCGACCTGCCTCGCCGAGATGATCGCCGCGGTCGCCGCATGGGTCAGGGTCAATGTCTGCATGAGGCCTTGCGGTGCGCCGGCCCGGTCGAAGGCCTGTTGGAAACGCTCGCCGACGAGCAAGGTCTGCGCCGCATGTTTGAGAATCACGGCGTTGCCTGCCATCAGGGCGGGCACGACAGAGTTGACTGCGGTGAGATAGGGATAGTTCCAGGGCGCGATGACGAGCACGAGGCCGAGCGGCTCGCGCGCCACGAAGCGGCTGAACTTATCCTTGGGGCCGGATTCGATGAATCTGAGCGCCTCCGCGATCGCGACCATATGGCAGGCCCGCTCCTCGAAGCCGCGCAGCTCGCCTGCGCCGTAGCGGACCGGACGGCCCATCTGCCAAGCGAGCTCGGGCACGATCTCGTCGCGCATGGCAAGCATGGCGTCGACGGCCGCGAGGCAGAGCCGGGCTCGCTCGGCGATCGGCGTCCTCCTCCAGTCGCGCCGCGCGGCGCGGGCCATCGCCAGCGCCGCTTCGATCTCGGCGCCGCTGTCCGCTTGCCGCTCCGCATAGACGCGTCCATCGACCGGCGAGACGCAACGGATCATCTCCGTTATTCGCTTAAACTCCGTTGTCCGGCGCTGCTCACGATCGCTCGAAGCCGCGCTTCAATTCCCAATCGGTGACACGGCGATCATATTCGCGCTGCTCCCATTCGGCGGCGTGGACGTAATGTGCGACGACATCCTCGCCGAAAGCCTCGCGCAGCATTGTCGAGTTGCGCAGCGCCTGTGCTGCGTCGCGCAGGGTATTCGGCACCTCGCGCAGATCTGCGCCGTGATAGGTGTCACCCTGGAAGGCAGGCTCGAGCTCGAGCTTGCTCTCGATGCCGGCGAGCCCCGCCGCGAGCAGCGCCGCAAAGGCGAGATAGGGGTTGAGATCGGCACCGCCGATGCGGCATTCGACACGCACGCCCTTCGTGCCCTCGCCACAGATGCGGAATCCGGCGGTGCGGTTGTCGTTGCTCCACACAGCCCGCGTCGGCGCGAAGGTGCCGGCCTGGAAGCGCTTATAGGAATTGATGTTTGGCGCGAGGAAATAGGTGATCTCACAGGCATGCAGGAGCTGCCCCGCGAGATAATGCCGCATCAGCGCCGACATGCCGTGCTCGGCGTTGCGGTCGGCGAAGAGCGGCACTTCGCCCGCCGCATCCCAGAGCGAAGCATGCACATGGCTCGACGAGCCGGCGAGGTCGTAGCGCCATTTGGCCATGAAGGTCACGGCCTTGCCCTGCGAATGAGCGATCTCCTTGATGCCGTTCTTGATGAGCGCATGGCGATCCGCCATCTCCAGCGCCTCGGCATAGCGAACGTTGATCTCCTCTTGCCCCGGTCCCCATTCGCCCTTCGAATTCTCGATCGGGATGCCGGCGCCTTGGAGGCCGGTGCGGATGGCGCGCATGACCGGCTCTTCCTTGCTGGTCTGGAAGATATGGTAGTCCTCGATGTAGTAGCCGGCCGTCTTCGGATCGCGATAGGCTTTGGCGTTGATCGCCTCGTAGCTCTCGTCGAAGAGATAGAATTCGAGCTCGGAGGCGAAGAACGCCTTCATGCCGCGGGCGGCGAGACGGCCGAGCTGGCGCTTCAGAAGCCCGCGCGGGGAATGCGGCACGTCCGCCTCACCATGGTGATCGAGGACATCGGCGATGACGAGCGCGGTACCCGGCAGCCAGGGAATGCGCCGAAAGGTCGAAAGATCGGGCTTCAGCACGAAATCGCCGTAGCCCTTGGTCCAGCTCGCCGCGGCGTAGCCCGGCACGAGCTCCATCTCGATATCGTTCGCGAGGAGGTAGTTGCAGCCATGCGTCCCCTCCTGCGCGCTGTCGAGGAAATATTCGACCTGGAAGCGCTTGCCGATGAGCTGCCCCGCCATGTCCACCATGGCGACGATGACGGTATCGATCTCGCCGCTCGCGGCCGCGGCACGCAAGGCGTCGATCGTGAAGGGATCCGGCATGGCTCGAAGCTCGCTGTGATCGAGTGAAGGTTTCGGCACCGCCTCAGGCGGCGATGGGCCGCGACTTTTGCTGCGCCTGGCGCACGAGCAGGTTCGCCACCACGAGCAGCAGGATCGACAGTGTCATCATCAAGGTCGCGGCCGCGGTGATGGCCGGACTCAGCTGCTCGCGTAGTCCCGTGAACATCTCGAGCGGCAAGGTGCGCTGATCGGCGCTCGCCAGGAATTGCACCACGACCACCTCGTCGAAGGAGGTCACGAAGGCGAAGGCGGCGCCCGAGAGCACGCCCGGCAGGATCAGCGGCAGCATGACGCGGAAGAAGGCGACCGCCGGCCGGGCGCCCGAGATCGAGGCGGCCCGCATGAGGTTGCGATCGAAGCCCGTCAGGCTCGCGCCGACCGTCACGACGACGAAGGGGCTCGCGAGCACGGTATGCGCTAGGATGATGCCGCCATAGCTGTTGGCAAGGCCGATCGGCGCGTAGAACAGATAGGCGCCGACCGCCGTGACCACGATCGGTACCACGAGCGGCGAGATGAGCAGCGGCATCACGATGCGGCGGCCCGGGAATTGCGGATGCGACAGGCCGATCGCCGCGAGCGTGCCGAGCGCGGTCGCGAGCGCCGTGGTGCCGAAGGCGATGAACAGGCTGTTGCCGATCGCGGCGCGCCAGCGCCCGGTTCCGAGCACGACCTCGTACCAGCGCGTCGAGAGGCCGGCGAGCGGGAAGGTGAAGAAGGAGCCGCTATTGAAGGAGAGCGGGATCGGAATGAGGAGCGGCGTCACGAGATAGACGATGACGGCGCCGCACCAGGCGAAGAGCAAGGCGACGCGGACGCGCTCGCCGATTGTCGGGTATGGCGACAGCAACATGGCTTACACCAGCTTGAAACGATCAAGCCCAAGGAAGCGGGCGAAGGCCGCGTAGAGGAGAAGCGTGAAGGCGAGCAGCATGAAGCTCAGCGCGGCCGCCATCTCCCAGTTGAGATCGACATTGACGTAGTTCGCGATGAAGTTGCTGATGAGCTGATCGCTCGCCCCGCCGATCAGCGCCGGCGTGATGTAGTAGCCGAGGCACAAGATGAAGGTGAGCAGGCACCCCGCCATGACGCCCGGCGCGACTTGCGGCAGGTAGACGCGGTGGAAGGCGGTAAGCGGGCGGGCGCCGAGCGAATGAGCAGCGCGCAGCTGCGAGGGCGGAATGGCGCGCATCACGCTGTAGATCGGCAAGAGCGTGAAGGGCAGTTGGATATGGGTCATGGCGATGATGAGGCCGAGGCGGCTGTACATCAGCTCGAGCCTGTCACCCGTGAGGCCGAGCGCGATCAGCGCGTCGTTCACGAGCCCGAATTTCTGTAACAGGACGGTCCAGGCCGCGGTGCGCACCAGGATCGAGGTCCAGAAGGGAAGCAGCACCAGCACCAGCGCGATATTGGCGAATTTCGGCGGCAGGTTCGTGATGAGGTAAGCGAGCGGAAAGCCAAGCGCGAGCGTCATCAAGGTGACGATCGCAGCGACCATGAAGGTGCGGGCAAAGACGCGCAGGAACACAGCCTCGCCCGTCGGCACGAAGCCGAGCGATCCGTCGGCGTTCCAACGCAAGTCGAGGGCGCTGAGGAGGTAGAAGGAGGTCAGGCCATGTACGCCGCTCCTCACCGTCGACCAGGTTTGTGCCTCGCCCCAAAACGGGATGGCGGCGACGAGATCGGCCTTCGAGGATGGGGCGCCGCTCGTCAGGCGCCGCGCCGTCTTGAGCACCTGGCTGCGCGCGCCAGGCAGGCGGCTGTTCAGGCTCTTCGCGAGCTCGAATATGCTGCCCCGCGCCTGAGCCTCCGTCAGATCGGCTTGCAGCGCCGCGAAGGCCGCTTCGCCTGGCGGATCGCCGGATGACTGGCCGAGCGCCAGCGCGGTGTGCGGCAAGGCCTTGGCGATGGTCGGGTCATAGACGGCGCGCGACAGGAGCGCGACGATCGGCACGCCGAAGCTCAGGATGAGCAGGAGGAGGAGGGGGGCGGCGAGCGCGAGCGCCCGCAGCCCTTCGTGACGCGGCAGGAAGCCGAGCCGTCCCAGTCGGCCGCCGGCTGCTGCCGGAAGGCCCACACCGGTCGGCGCTGCGCGTGACACGCTCATGGCGTCACTGCGCGAGCCAGGCGTTGAAACGCTTGACGAGGTCCTCGCCGTGATCGCCCCAGAACTCGACGTCACCGACAAGATAGGAGGTCATATGGTCAGGCGCGGTCGGCAGCTTCGGCAGGACATCGGCCGGCACATAGCTCGTCGCGTCGGCGCGCACCGGGCCATAGGGGATGTAGCGGCCGAGCTGCGCCGCCACGTCCGGCTGCGAGATATAGGCGAGGTATTTATAAGCGAGATCTGTGTTCTTCGCGCCCTTGGGGATGGAGATCATGTCGTATTCGACGATCTGATCCTTCCAGACGATGGCGAAGGGCTTCTTGTCCTGCTCGACGGCGTTCTGGATGCGTCCGTTCCAGGCGGTCGTCATGACGACCTCATGCGAGGCGAGGAGCTGCGGCGGCTGGGCGCCAGCATCCCACCACACGACGTCCTTCTTGATCGTGTCGAGCTTCTTGAAGGCGCGGTCGACGCCGGCCGGCGTCCCGAGCACCTTGTAGACATCGGCGGCCGGAACGCCGTCCGCCATCAGCGCCCATTCGAGATTCTGGGCCGGGAATTTGCGCAGCGCGCGCTTGCCCGGGAAGCGCTTGGTGTCGAAGATGTCGAGGACCGAGGTCGGGGCTTCCTTCAGCACCGTCGTGTCATAGGCGACGACGTCGCCATAGACGTCGAGGCCGACGCCGCAATCGAGCGCGGTGCCCGGCAGGAACTTCGAGCGGTCGGCGATCTTCGCGTAATCGAGCCGCTGCAGAATGCCCGCATCGCATCCCTGCAGCACCGTAGCCGTTTCGACGGTCACGAGATCGACCGGCACGTTGCCCGTCTCGACCATCGCTTTGATTTTGCCGAGGTCGCCGAGATATTCCTGCTCGTTGAGCTTGACGCCCGTCTTCTTGGCGAAGGGCTCGAACCAGGCTTGCCGCTGCGCCGCCTGCCAGGCGCCTCCGGTCGCCATGATGGTGATCTCGTCGCCCGCGGCCGCCGATCGGCCAAGGCCAAGATAGGCGATGACCGCCGCGAGCGCGGCGAGCGTTGGAACATGCAGTCGTCTCATGGTCACCTCCCGGTTTTCAAAGGATCAGTGGCGTGGCTGCGCCGGAAAGGCGCGGCAATCGGCTGTGGCCCAGGCAAGCTCAAGTTTGCTGCCGTTGGCGAAGGGGGCTTCGGGGCCGGTCTTGACGGAGAGCACCTGGTCACCTGCGAGACGCACCAGCAGACGCTGATGATCGCCGAGATAGATGCGCCCCTCCACCATGCCCTCGACCTGGGTCTCGCCCGGGCTCTTGGCGACGGCTGGCCGGACCAGCTCGGGCCGGATGGTGACATGCACCACATCGCCCGCGCGGATGTCGCCGATGCGTGTCGCGGCGATGCGCGATCCGCCGCCGAGCACCACGAGGCAGGTCTGGCCTGAGATCTCTTCGGCCTTGCCCTCGAGGGTGTTGTTCTCGCCGATGAAGTTCGCGACGAAGGAGCTCGCCGGCTCCTTGTAGAGGGCGTCGGGCGTGCCGATCTGGGCGACGTCGCCACTCTCGAAGACGGCGACCCGATCCGACATCGTCAGCGCCTCGCTCTGGTCATGCGTGACATAGACGACGGTCAGTCCGAGTTGCTCGTGGAGCTGCTTGAGCTCGATCTGCATGTGCTCGCGCAGCTTCTTGTCGAGGGCGCCCAAGGGCTCGTCCATGAGCACGAGGCTCGGCTCGAAAACGAGAGCGCGCGCCAGCGCCACGCGCTGCTGCTGCCCGCCCGATAGCTGCGCCGGCCGCCTCTCGCCGAAGGCGCCGAGCCGCACCATGTCGAGGGCTCGCGCCACGCGTCCGGCGATCTCGGGCTTCGCTACCTTCCGGACCGACAGGGGGAAGGCAACATTCTCGGCGACCGACATATGCGGGAAGAGCGCGTAGTTCTGGAACACCATGCCGATATTGCGCTCATAGGGCGGCAGCCGGTCGACCGAGCGCCCCTCGAGCGTGATCGTCCCACGCGTCGGCCGCTCGAAGCCCGCGAGCATGTTGAGCGTCGTCGTCTTCCCTGAGCCCGAGGGGCCGAGAAAGGTCAGGAACTCGCCGCGCCCGATCGTCAGGTCGAGGCGCCGGACGGCGACGACGCTGCCCGCATAGACCTTCTCCACCTCGATGAACTCGGCGAGCCTGTCGCCGCGGGGCGCGGTCACAGCCGCTGCCGAGCCGCGAGTCCCCGCCTGCGCTCCAATGGCCGGGATGGCGCTCATGGCGCTTCTCTCATGGCCGATTCGATTCGCGTCGCGGCTGACGTCATTGGAGACCACCTCATTGTCTTGCTTCACTTATGTGACCGGACAATCCGAGATTGAGTGACCATATATGCGGACAATATCGCCGTCAACCGTGAAATTATCAGGAGATTTGCGTATGTCTATGGGATAACTAGCCGGACAAGTTACGAATGTCCGGCATATGTCCGTTGTCGACGGCGGTATGGTGTGATACAAAGCCGGATACGACTCGACGATGGGGGCTGCCCCGAAGATGCTCGACAACCTACAGCTTCCAGCTGACGATCAGCCGATGTACCGCCGCCTCGCGGCGGCGATCGCCGAGCGGATCGCGAGCGGCGATCTTGCGGGCGGCGAGAGGTTGCCCCCTCAGCGCGAGATCGCGCGCCAACTCGGCATCAACGTCACCACGGTGACGCGCGCCTTCTCGTCGCTGCAGCAGCGCGGGCTCGTCGAGGCGCGCCCTGGTCGGGGAATGTCGGTCGTGCTCCGGGAGGTGCCGGAGGAGGGCGGCTTCCGGTCGGCGCCGAGCGACGAATCGGGGCTCATCGATCTGTCTGTGAACCGGCCCGCGACCACGGCCTATCTCGACGGCCTCGCCCCGTTGCTGCCCCGTCTCGCCAAGGATCGCCGCTATTCCGCGCTGCAGGACTACCACCCGCCCGAGGGGCCGCCATGGGCGCGCGCCGCGGCCGCGCAATGGCTCGCTCCCTATGCGGGCCGCGGGGATGTCGGCCGCGTGGTGCTGACCGATGGCGCCCAGCACGGCCTCGCCTGCCTCTTGACCGCTGTGGCACAACGCGGCGACGTGATCCTCGCCGATGCCATCACCTATCAGGGGATCGGTGCCTTGTGCCGCTCGCTCGGCCTCGACCTGCATGGCGTCGCCGGCGACCGCGAGGGGATGCGCCCCGACGCCTTCGAGGCGGCCTGCACGGCCTGGCGGCCTCGCGCGGTCTTTCTCGTCCCGAGCCTGCACAATCCGACGACCGTGACGCTCTCGGAGGAGCGGCGGCGCGCGATCGCGGCGGTCGCACGCCGTCACAACGTGCTGATCATCGAAGACGACGTCTACCGGCCGCTCATCGGGAGTGCGTTGCCCTCCTTCGCCGAGATCGAGCCGGAGCTGACGATCTATGTCAGCTGCCTGTCGAAATGCATCGCACCTGGCCTGCGCCTCGGCTACGTCGTCGGGCCGCGCGCCGTGATAGGCAATGTCGCGGCCGCTCTGCGCGTCAATTGCTGGAGCATCAGCCCATTGACGGCGCTGATCGGGACCTTGCTGCTCGAGGAAGGGATCGTCGATCACCTCATCGCAACGCAGAAGGAGGAGCTGCGCCAGCGTCAGGGCGTGTTGCGCGAGGCCTTGGCGGGCTTCGACGTGCAGACGCATGAGGCATCCACGCATGCCTGGCTGCATTTGCCGGAGCCTTGGCGCGGGGCGGGCTTCGCACGCGCCAGCCGTCAGCGAGGCGTCGCGGTCCTGCCCGCTGACGCTTTCGCCGTCGGCCGCGAGGTTCTGGCGCATGCGGTCAGGATCAATGTCGGCGCGGCACGCTCGCAGGCCGATCTGCGGCGAGCGCTGGAGATCCTGGTCGACCTCATGAACTCCGGGCATCTCGAAGTCGCCGGAGTGGTGTGACGAACCCCATGGAGCAGCGACGATCGGTCGAGATCGCGATCATCGGCGCGGGCGTCATCGGACTTGCCTGCGCGGTCCGCCTCGCCTCGCAGGGGCGCGAGCTCCTTCTCATCGATCCGCGTGAGCCGGGCACTGCCTGCTCATACGGCAATGCCGGAGCGATCGCCCCTTATGGCTGCGTGCCGGTCGGCAATCCGGGCGTCCTGCGCGATCTCCCGAAGCTGTTGAGCGCGGCCGAAAGCCCGCTCGCGCTTCGCTGGTCCGGCGTCGTGTCAGTGTTGCCCTGGCTCCTGCGCTTCCTGCGGCAATCCCTCCCGCGTCCGGCGCGCGCCAATGCTCTCGCTCTCTCGCGCCTCCTCGGCGATGCCGTCCCCGCATGGCGCGAGCTCGCGGCGCAAGCGCAGCTCGACGACCTCCTGCGCCATGAGGGCTGCCTCTACGTCTATCGGAATTCGGTTCCGAAGGCCGATTGGGGGGACGCTCTCAGAACGGAGCTAGGCATCAGGCAGCAGCATGTGAGCCCTGGCGAAGTCGCGTCGCTCGAGCCCGCGCTGCCGCCGGTCGCCGGCGGCATCCTCTTCCGGGACGCGCTTCACATCCGCGACCCCGGCGCGCTCACGCAGAGGCTGTGGGGTGCGGCGGCAGCGCATGGAGCGGCGATCGTGCAGGCAGCAGTGAGCTCGATCTCCGTCGGCGCTGCTGGGCGGGTCGAGCTGTCAGGGCCTGCGCTTTCGCTCGAGGCCCGTAAGGTTGTGCTGGCGGCCGGCGCCTGGTCGCGCCCGCTCGCGCGAAAAGTCGGCGACCTTGTGCCCCTAGACACCGAACGCGGCTATCACGTCGAATTCCCGATCGAGATCGAGCTGCTGCGCCGCCCAGTCTGCCCGATCGATCTCGGCTTCTATCTCACGCCCATGCGGGGGCGCTTGCGGGCGGCCGGCACAGTCGAGCTCGGAGGTTTGGCGGCGCCGCCCGATCCGGGACGATTTCGCCTGCTGGAGCAAGGGGCGCGCCGCCTCCTGCCGAGCCTCGGCGAGCCGAGCTCGAAATGGATGGGCTTTCGTCCGTCACTGCCGGATTCATTGCCGGTGATCGGCCGATCACGCCGCAGTCGCGATATCGTCTACGCCTTCGGTCACGGACATCTAGGAATGACGCTCGCTGCGGTGACGGCGCGACATGTCGCAATGCTCCTCGACGCAGGAGCCGATGCCCAAGGAACTGATGCCGAAGGATCTGATGCTTGGGCCATCGCCCCCTTCGCAGCCCAACGCTTCGGCGCGCTGTTGTAGAGCGGATCGCACGATGGCTCGCTGAGGATACGCGTGGGGCGGCCCGACCCAGGCGAGAGCGCTATTCGAATTGCGCAAAGGCTCCGCTAGTCCGAGGGCAGGTTGCGGCGCTTCCATTCCTCCGCAGTCAGCGGCTTGCCGATATCGAAGGCGAAGCCCACGACTTTCGTCACCTCCGCGTCGAGCTCGCAACGATAGCTCAGCTTGTACCACTCGAAATTCGAGCGGAAGGCCGAGTTGATGTCCTCGATCACCGTGCCCTCCTTCAGCCGCTCGAAAGGCACGATCTCGGGAAAGCGCGACGGCGAGGCGTGGAGCAGTTGCTCCTTCAGCTCCGTGGCGCACAGGCGTGCAGCCCGCACATCGCGCGGCACATTCGCCATCGCGATCGTCGCCAGCGGATCGGCGGTCGCCCGTTGCGAGAACAGGGTCTTCGCCTGCCGCAGCTTCACAGTGGCCCGCGGCTTGGGCGCGGGCTGTGGCATGAGCACCGGCGTATCACCGGTCCCGGGACGGGGGATCTCGTCCTCCGCCTTGGCCACCGTCACGGCGGGCGGCTGCGCATGGTCGGCCTTGTCCGGCCCTGGCTGCGAGGTCGGTGAGGGCGAGCCCTCGGTCGGGCTGTTGCCCTCCGGCGAAATCTTTGGGCCCGAATCCTTCTCGCCGAACTGGACGACCGGCTGAAGCACCGGGAGCGGGCTGTCCTGGCCGCTCTTCGGCGGCTGCGGTTGCGGGGGCGGCTCGGGCGGCGGCACGAGCTCGACCGATATCGCCTCCTCATCCGGCGGCTGCGGGGGCGGCGTCGGCAGCCCGAAGATCAGGAGCGCGACGACCACGAGATGCACGAAAGCCGAAACGACAAGGGCACGCCTGCGCGCGCGGCGGTCCCCGGCGTCAGGCCTCATCCTGGTCGGCATGGATTGCGATGCTGCCGCCATCATGCATTCATGTCGCCATGCCGGCTGTGCTGGATCATCATCTCGCTCGAGACCGCGGCCGCCCAAGCGCGATCATGCCTTGCCACCAAACGCCTCCGGAATCGTATCCCCATAGCGGCAGTGATCCCGGGCGACGCGGCCACATTATAGTCATGATCCACCGCGCCCGGAACCCCTTAGGGTAGGGCGGTCGGGCCGACACAGGATCGTGACGGAAGGTGCCCGCGGCTCCCCCTGCGATGGGTGCCGCGCTCCGCCCTGGGCTGCTCGTGCCGGGCTCGATCGGACGTCTCTCAGTGCGGCCGGCTCTCGCGATCGATCCACACGCTCATGCCGGGCTCGAGGCCGGTGACCTCGCCGACCGGATCGGCACGCAGCAGGAAACTGTTGATGTCGTGGTCGCCGACCGCGCGTGCCGCCCGCCAGACAGCGAATTCGCCGAGCGGCCGAAGCTCCGTCACGCGCGCCTCGATGCGATCGCCTTTTGTCGTTGCCAGAGTGAGCTTCGTGCCCATTCCAATCCCCGCAAGGCGGTCCTCGCGGATGGTGAAGGTGAACCAGCGCTCATGGCCGGCTTCGAGGGTCATCACGGTCTGCCCGGGCGAGATCGCTTCGCCGAGCTCGGCGACGATAAGGCCGACGGTGCCGTCGACGGGCGCGACGAGCGTCGTCTTGGCGAGCTTCGCCTCGACATCGGCCACAGCGGCCTCTGCGAGCGCCACATTGGCGGCGGCGATGGCGCGCTCCTCCTTGGTGGGGCCGGCCTTGCTCTGCGCGTAATTCGCCTCGGCGAGGCTCACACTCGCTTCCGCCTTGCTCAGCGAAGCCGTCGCTTCGTCGAGCTGCTGCTTGCTGGCGAAGTCCCTCGCCGCGAGCGTCGCGGCGCGCACATGCTGCTGCTGTGCGAGCACGAGGTTCGCCTGCGCGATGCGGGCATTCTCGGCGGCGATGTCGACCTCCTCCTTGCGCACGCCTGCATCGACATTGGCCTTATCGGCCCGGGAGGAGGCCGCGTTCGCTTTGGCTTCCTCGACCGCGGCGGCGAGCTCGGGGCTCGACAGCACGGCGAGGATATCGCCCTTGTGCACCTCCTGGCCCGGGCGCACCCGCACGGAGACGAGGCGCGCGCTCGTCTCCGGCGCGATGCGGATCTCGGTCTGGTGCACCACGCCGAGGATCGGCGTCGAGGATGCCTCCTGCGCCAGCGCCAGGCGCGTCGTTGCGAATGCGAGGAGGATGCCCGCCGCGGATGCAAAGAGCCGGCGCGATGCGCTAACCGCCATGACGGACCTCCCGCCTGTTCGTCAGAAAGGCCGCCGCCACGGCGAGCACGCCGTAGACGCCGGTCAGCACCCAGAGGGACATCCAATCCCGCCAAACGTCATGGAGGCTAGCCCCCATCTGGTTGATGCGCACGAGCCCGTCGATCGCCGAGGTGCTCGGGAAGGCGCGGCTCGCTGCGCGGATCACATCCGGTATCGCTTCGACCGGCCAGGAGACGCCGACCGTGAAGAACAGCGGCAGGCTCGCCGCGATGAAGAGGACGACCGCCGTCTCGCGCCGCTTGAACCAGACGCTGAAGAACTGCGCCATGAAGCTCACCGCGAGCAGGAAAGGCAGCGCCATCAGGAAGAGGTCGAGCTGGCGCCCGAGCGTGGAGAAACCGTAAAAGCGCGGCAGGATGATCAGGTAGAGCGCGACGCCCGGCAGAGCGAGGCACAAATGCGCCAGCGCCTGCCCGATCGTGGCGCTTGCGCCCTCGCGCCGCCGGCGCCCCCAGCTGCCGCGCTGCTCATAGGCGACGCCGCCCATTGTGGCCCCGCCGAGGAACAAGGTCTGCTGCAGGATCAGGATAAAGGCGGCCGGCACGATATAGCTCGCATAGCCGCCGGTCGGGTTGAAAAGCGGCTGCGACAGGAGCTCGACCGGCGAGTTCCGGGTCAGCGCCGCATGGGCGAGGCTGCCGTCGCTGCGCGCCCCGCGAGAAGCGACATCGAAATTGACGGTGCCGCTCGCTTCGGTGATGCCTTGCAGCACCCGGTTGAAGAGCAGGAAATAGGCCGAATCCACATAGGCCGGCAGCCGCGCCTGATTGCCTTTCAGCACCTCTCTCTCGGTCTTCTCGGGGACACCAAATATGGCGAAGACCTCGCGGCGTGCGAGCGCGTCCTGCGCCTTAGCGAGCGTCTCTGCCTGCATCGCGACCGTGACGGCTTCGTCGGCATCGAGCGTCTGCACGAGGTTGCGGCTGAGCTCGGTATGATCCTGGTCGACGACCGCGATCGGGATGCTGCGCAGGAGTTGCCCGAGATAGGGCTGCGGGTAGAGGAGGCCATAGATCACGGGGGCGAGTACGATGAGGCCGAACACGCCGCGATCATTGAGGACCCGCCTGATCTCGGCGAGCATGGCGCCGCCGATGCCGGGCCGGCCCGTCGGCTCGCTCGGCGCCACTTCGACTTTGCGCCGAACCGGGCTGCGGCTGATCTGGCGCAAGCGCAGCCAGGAGAGGCCGAAGAACCCGCAGGCGAGTGCGCCGAGGATCAGGAAAGGCTCGACCGACGATACGGCCGGCAAGCCGCGCACCGCCTGGTCGAAGAGGATCTGCATATACCAGCGCAAGGGCAGAATATCGCCCCAGATACGCGGAAACTCGCCCATGGCGATCAGCGGGAAGCCGACACCCGCGAAGCCGAAGGCCGGGTTGCAGAAGATGGCTGCGAGGCTCAATCCGGTCGCGAGCTCGCGCACCAGGAGCTGGAGCAGGCTGCTGAGCGAGAGATAGCCGATGACGAGGAGGCAGGCCGCGGCCCCCATGATCACCGAGTTGCCGCGGAATGGCACCTCGAAGACGCCATGCACGATGCCGGCGTCCACGACAAGCATGAGCATGAAGATGCCGAAGAGTGGGGCGAGCTTGCCGATGAGCGCCGTCAGCGGGCTGCCGCCCGCGGCCCGCAGCCAGGCACCGCGGCTGCGTCGCGAGAATTCGGAGCCGACCGCATATCCGGCCGAGATCGCAATGATCACATGCAGCACATGCGGCAGGATGGCGCGCAGCAGGAACTGCGCATAGTTCAGCGCCGGGTTGGTCAGCACATATTGCTCGACGACGAGCTCTCCCGGCGAGAAGGACTTCGCGGCCGCGGGAGAGGTGTTGGGCAGCGTCGCGGTCGCAGCAGCGATCGCGTTCGAGATGGCGGCAGCGGCGCTGTTGCCGGGCGTGAAGAACTGCCGATTGTAGAGAACGACGATCTGTGGGCGCTTGCGGTCGATGAGGTCGCGCTCGAAATTCTGAGGGATATAGATCGCAGCGATCGCATCGCCCGAGCGAATGGCATGCATTGCGCTCGTCATGTCGCCGGAGCGCTCGGCGACAGCAACGCCGGGCGCAGAGCCGATCGCCTGCACATAGGTCAGGGAGGTGGCCGAGCGGTCGCTGTCGACGACGCTCACCTTGAGATTGCGGATGACGGTGTTGCTGAAGGTCGCGGCCAGGATCGCGAAGGCGATGATCGGCACGCCGATCGCTAGGAAGAGCGCGAGGCGATCGCGCCGCATCCAGCGCAGCTCGCGCTCCGCGACGAGCAGGATCCCCGGTTGCGCGGGCGCCCTCATCGCCGGGCATCCGGCCATTGGGCATAGACGCTCATGCCCGGGCGCAGCTCGGGCACGGGCGTGACCGGATAGGCCCTGATTGCGAAAGTGCGCAAGTCGAAATCGCCGGTCGCGCGCGTGGCGCGCCAGCCCGCATATTCGCCCCTGGTGGCGATCAGCCTGATCTCGGCCGTGATCATGCGGTCGCCGAGCGCCGGCACCCGCATCTCGAAGCGGTCGCCGACTTTCAGCCCCTTGGCGAGGTCTTCGCGCAGGTCGAAGCGCAGCCAGATATCGCTCAGATCGATGAGCGACAGGAGCGGCACGCCGGGCGACACATATTCGCCGAGCTCGGCGCCGATCTGGTAGACCTGCGAGGCGATCGGCGCTTTGACGACGAGCTCGTCCACCTGCGCCTGGGTGGTGTCGATCGAGGCCTTGGCCTTCACGACATTGGCTTTGGCGATGCCGCGCTCTTCGGCCGTGTAACCGTTGACCGCTTGCTCATAGGCCGACTTCGCCTGATCGAGACTCCGCTGCGCGACCTGGAGCGAATTCGTCGTCTCGTCGAGGCGCTGGATCGGCGCGTTGCCGGAGCCCGCAAGCTCCTTGATGCGGTCATAGGTCCGCTGCGCGAGGGTGAGATTGGCGGTCGCTGCCTCGACTTCGGCCTTTCGCTGCGCGATCACCTCGGCGCGCGTGCCGGCCTCGATATTGGCGAGCTGAGCTTCAGCGACCGCATAGGCGGCCTCGGCCTCGTGCAGCTTGGTGACGAGCTCGGGATTGTCGATCTCGTACAGGAGCTGGCCCGCCGCGACATTGTCGCCGCGCGAGACCGGGCGGGTCCTCACCCGTCCGTCGACGCGTGCTGCGATGTCGATGCGCGTTGCATCGGCCTCGCCCTGGATGATGAGCGGTTGCGGCTGGACGAGATACCAGAGCGACAGGCCGACGATGCCCGCGATGATGAGCGTCGCGATGATCGCGGGTGTCCGCGCCACCTTGGGTGCAGCAGGGGGAGCGGCTTTCGGTGGTGCTGCCTGCGGCGCCTCGGCGGCGCGAGGCGGCGGTACGTCCTCACGCGCACGCGGACTGTCCTGATCATTGCCGGTCATCTCAACCTCACCCGCTCGGTCCGCCTCGCCCGCTCATTATCAGCTCGAAGCCTCGACCTCGAGAAGCCTGTGGATGCGCACCAGGAACCAGTTACTCAACCCCGCATGGAGTGGACCGCGGCCTGGCTCGGAGGCGGTGGCGAGCGCACGCCCCGCCGCCTGACGTTCGGCGAGCGCTTGGCTCAGCTCATGGGCAATCTGCGGCCGCGCCTCGAGGATCGGCATGAGATCGGCCTTGGCGAGCTCAAAGACGGTCGTGGTCGCGAGCGCCGTGATGTTTGCGCCCGCCGGCGATCCGGTCAGCATGCCGACCTCGCCGTAATGGTCGCCCGGCCCGAAGCGCAACGGCTCGCGCTCGATGCCGCCGGCAAAGCTCGTGACCGAGAGGACACCGCGGCCGACAATAAAGAGCGACGACAGCACCGTCTCCTCGGTCACGACGACCTCGCCCCGCTCATGCACCTCCTGCTTGAGCTTCTTCGCGATCGCCTCGCGCTCCTCATGCGTCAACGCGGCGAAGAGCGGCACGATGCCAAGCACCCTCTCGGGCGCGCTCGGCGAAGGTGAGGCAGGCTCGCGGCTCTCGGGCGCCGGCAGCGGCCGGTCTTTCGCTGGCGCGAGGCGGATGCCGGATACGGCGGCATGACGATAGATCAGGTCGA
>Ga0318563_10000276_pt1 | contig 21772 bp, 18 predicted proteins | sample GRESIP066b5f19_FD_203689 | JGI IMG/M metagenome (GOLD analysis project Ga0318563, IMG submission 203689) | Tropical soil microbial communities from Luquillo Experimental Forest, Puerto Rico - GRE.SIPMG.066b5f19 | ecosystem: Environmental > Terrestrial > Soil > Tropical forest > Bulk soil... | reverse complement strand
GGTGATCCTCGGCTATGACGAGAACGGCGGCTATCCCCACCCCGACCATGTCAAGTGCCACCACGTGACGATCGAGGCGTTCGAGGCCGCCGCGGACCCCGGCCGCTACCCGGACTGCGGCGAGCCGTGGCAGCCGGCCAAGCTCTACTACTTCGCCACGTTCCACCGGGCCCGGTTCATGGCCCTGCACGAGGAGATGCTGCGGCGGGGCCTGGAATCGCCCTACGCGGAGCGCCTGGAGGAGTGGGTGGAGGATCACCCCGGGCATGAGATCACCACCCGGGTGCCCTGCGCCGACTTCTTCGACGTCCGCGACCAGGCGCTGCTGGCTCACGCCACCCAGATCGACCCGGAGGGCGGCTGGTTCGCCTGCCCGCGGGAGATTCAGGTGGCGGCGTGGCCGACCGAGGATTTTCACCTGGCCAGGTCGGTGATGGATACTGAGAAGCCGGAAGACGACCTGTTCGCCGGGGTGCGGGACAGTGTGAGGTGGATGAGCTCGTGACGGTCCTGGCGGCGACCTCGCCCAGCAGCTCCGCTGCGCCGGGGACGCTGGCGTTCCTCGTCGTCTTCGGCATGGCCGTCGTGCTGTTCTTCCTGTTCCGCTCGATGAGCAAGCACCTGCGCAAGGTCAACGCGGCCGCCCGCCAGAACGAGGCGTCCGCCGCTTCGGCCCCCGCGGCCCAGGACCCGGCGGCCGGGGACGTGACCCAGGCAAGCTCGCCGGACCGGCCCGCGCAACCCTGACCCGGGCTGGCTAAGCCGGGGACGGCGGCGTGGCCTGGCTGCCACCGGTCAGGGCCAGCCCGTAGGCCAGCAGGATCATCCCGGGGGCCGGGGACCAGTCGCGGTCGGCGAGCCGGCGAAAGCCCGCGCGCTGGTAGAGGCGCTGCGCGGTCAGCATCTCCGGCTGCGTCAGCAGGACCAGGTGCCGGACACCCTGCCGCGCGGCGCGCTCGATCACGGCCTGGAGCAGGGCGTCTCCGATTCCGCGGCCCCGTGCCTCCGGTATCACGGCGAGCGCCCGGATCTCGGCCTCGTCCCGGCCGGTGATCACCTGGCCGGCGTGCGGCCAGGGCTGGAGCATGACCGTCCCGAGGATCTGGCTGTCGTCCTCCCCGGCCACCGCGACCAGTACCGTGCCGTTGCCGTCCAGGCCGAGGGCGCGCAGGGTGGGCGCGTACCCGGACTCCGGCGGCATGAAGCCATCGGCCACGTAGGCGGCCACCCGGATCTCGCCGACCTTGGCCAGTTCATCGGGCCGCGCGTCGCGGACGATCACGGCATCTCCTCTCGGTGGCTCGTCACGGCCGGGGCGCCGTTACCCGTAGGCTGTGGGCAAGCGATGGCCGAGGATATGCGGCCCGGTGCCGCGAGGGAGTGCTGATCGACTGTGGGACAGCCGGGGGCGCGGGCATCCGAGGTACCGGCGGCCGGCGTGCCGGATGGCGCGTGGCTGCTGGACGTGCGCGAGGACGACGAGTGGGCGGCGGGCTACGCGCCCGGCGCCCGGCACATTCCCATGGGCGAACTCAACGCCCGCGCCGCCGAGATACCGCAGGACCAGGTGGTCTACGTGATCTGCCGGTCCGGGGTGCGTTCCGCGCGCGTCGCGCAGGCCCTGGCCGGGGCCGGCTGGGAGGCCATCAACGTGGCGGGCGGAATGCAGGACTGGGCCGCGGCGGGCCGCCCCATGGCCACCGACTCGGGGGCCGAGCCGTTCGTGGCGTGATCGCCGCGGCAGCCGTCGGGCGGCCGGCCCGGTGGCGCGGCGGGCCTGGTCGTTGAACCTCTTTCATCCGCGGGCCTCGTGCTCAGAGTGTGCGGGCGGCCAGGGGGAGGATGGAAGAGGCTCGTTTTGTCGGCGGCGCCTGGTGGGATGTGCACTACCGTGCTGAATGGTTGGTCCAGGCCGTTGCTGGGGTGTTCGCCATGCTGGTGATCCACGGGATCTGGGCCTACGGGGCGCTGAGCCTGTGGGCCGAGGACTCCGCCGGCCCGGCCAGCCTCCCGCCCCGGCCGGGCCGCCCGTCGCGCGCCCCCCGGCCGCACCCGTTCGCCGGCAGCCCGGACGCCCTGGCCGAGGCGGTCGCCGAACTGGCCGGCCCAGCCGCGGACTTGGCCCGCAAGGCCATCGAGGACGAGCTGACCCTGCGCCTGCCCAGCGCGGCGGACGGGCCGCTGGCCTCGCCCGGGCTGATTAGGGAGCCGGACGCCGCGCCCGTCCGCCGGGCCGGGCGGCCCGTGCTCGCCCCCTGGCGCGTGCCCGCGCTGACCTTCGACCCGGCCGTCGCGGCCGACCTGCTCGGGCCGCTCGGCCAGCCGGGCGCCGGATCCGCGGCCGCGGTCCCCGGGGGATCGGTGCTCTACCTGGCCGCCCTGGCCAGGCTGGCCGACGACCTGGCCGCCCGCGGCCGCATGCTGCCGGCCCTGGTCGCCAGCGAGGACGGCCGCTACGCCGCCAGGTGGCGGGCCGTGCTGTCCGGCGCGGACGCGCAGCGGGCCAGGGATCTCGCCGCCGCGATGCCGCCGCTGTGCCGCGCCCATGCGGGCAGCGAGCCCTCGGCGGTCCTGGTGACCGACGCCCTGGACGCGCTGGCCGACGCCGCGGCGCGGGCCAGGCTCGGCCGTGATCCCGGATTCGCCCTGCTGCCCGCCCGGCGCGGCCGTCACCCGGCCCGGGTCCCGGTCGCCGAGCGCTGGGCCGCGGCCCTGGCCGGCGCGGACGCGCAGGTGCCGGTGATCACGCCGCAGGACGAGGCCGAGGCCGCGGACCTCGCGGCCGCCCTGGACGACTGGCGCGCTGCGGCGCAGGTTCCGGCCGGGCCGGTCCGCACCTGCTTCCGCCTGGTCGAGCCGGAGGCGGAAGACCCGGGCGAACAGGACAGCCAGGACGCGTGGACGGTCGGGTTCGCGCTGCAGTCCACGGACGACCCCAGCCTGCTGCTGCCCGCGGCGGACATCTGGTCGGGGGCGGCGGCCGGCGGCTGGGCGGCGGCCGGGATCAGGCACCCGGAGGAGGACCTGCTCGCCGGGCTCGGCACCGCCTCCCGGCTGTTCCCCGAGCTTGACCAGGGGCTGCGGTCGGCCGCCCCGGTCGCGGTCGCGCTCGACACCGAGGGGGCGGCCCGGTTCCTGAGCCAGACGGGACCACTGCTGGCCGGAGCCGGCTTCGGAGTGCTGCTGCCGGACTGGGCCGGCGGGTCGCGCAAGCGGCTGGGCCTCAAGATCACCACGAGGACGAGGAGCGCGGCGGGCGGCGGGTCGGTGGCCAAGCCCAGGTTCGGGATGACCGACCTGGTGGATTTCCGCTACGACCTCGCGGTTGGTGACGACGCCCTGGATCCGGAGGAGCTGGAGGAACTGGCCCGGCTCAAGGTCCCCCTGATCCGGCTGCGCGGCCAGTGGGTGGAACTCGATGACCGGCACCTGCAGGCCGCGCTGAAGTTCCTGCAGCAGCGCAAGGCCGGGACCACGACGGCCGGGGAGGCCCTGCGCGACGGGCTGGCCAGCCTGGACGATGACCTGCCGGTGGTGGGCGTGGACGCCGACGGCTGGCTCGGCGACCTGCTGTCCGGCCAGGCCGACCGCAGGCTCGCGCCCGTTCCCACCCCGGCCTCGTTCCGCGGGGAACTGCGCCCGTACCAGGAACGCGGCCTGGCCTGGCTGTCCTTCCTCGGCAACCTCGGCCTGGGCGCGATTCTGGCCGACGACATGGGGCTCGGTAAGGGGCCGCAGACGCTGGCCTTGCTGGCTAACGACGCGGGAGCGGCCACCGGGCCGGCTCTGCTGGTGTGCCCGATGTCGCTGGTCGGGCACTGGGAGCGGGAGGCGTCGCGGTTCACTCCTGATCTCAGGGTGCATGTCCATCACGGCGCGGACCGGCTGGCCGGCGAGGAGCTCACCGGCGCGCTGAACGCGGCCGACCTGGTGATCACCACCTACGGGCTGGCGGCCCGCGATCAGGAGGCGCTGAGCCAGGTCCAGTGGGCCCGGGTGGTGTGCGACGAGGCCCAGAACATCAAGAACGCGGCCACCCGTCAGGCCCGGGCGGTCCGCGCGCTGCCCGCGGGATCCCGGATCGCGCTGACCGGCACGCCGGTCGAGAACCGGCTGACCGATCTGTGGTCGATCATGGAGTTCGTCGGCCCCGGCCTGCTCGGCCCGGCGGAGCGGTTCCGTAAGAGGTACGCGGTGCCCATCGAGCGCAACGGCGACGAGGAGGCCGCGGACCGGCTGAAGCAGATCACCGGCCCGTTCATCCTGCGCCGGCAGAAAACCGACAAGACGATCATCTCCGACCTGCCGGACAAGCTGGAGATGAAGGTCTGGTGCAACCTCACGCCGGAGCAGGCGTCCTTGTACCAGGCCACCGTCGCCGACATGCTGGCCAAGATCGAGGCGGCCGAGGAGGGCATCGAGCGCCGCGGCCTAGTGCTGGCCACGATGGCCAAGCTCAAGCAGGTCTGCAACCATCCCGCGCACCTGCTCGGCGACGGCTCCCGGCTCGACGGCCGGTCCGGCAAGCTGGCCCGGCTCGAGGAGATCTGCGACGAGCTCATCGCCGAGGGTGACAAGGCCCTGTGCTTCACCCAGTACGCGGAGTTCGGCCGGATGCTGCAGCCCTACCTGGCTAGCCGGCTCGGCTGCCCGGTGCTGTACCTGCACGGCGGCACGCCGAAGAAACAGCGCGACGCCATGGTGTCGGAGTTCCAGGACGGGACGGAGCCGTCGCTGTTCCTCTTGTCGCTCAAGGCGGGCGGGACCGGGCTGAATCTCACCGCGGCCAGCCACGTCATCCACATCGACCGCTGGTGGAATCCGGCGGTCGAGGACCAGGCCACCGACCGGGCCTTCCGGATCGGCCAGCGCAAGGACGTGCAGGTGCGCAAGTTCGTATGCGTGGGCACCCTGGAGGAGCGGATCGATTCCATGATCGAGGAGAAGAAGGCGCTGGCCGAGCGGATCGTCGGGACCGGCGAGAGCTGGCTGACCGAGCTGTCAACGGCCGACCTGCGCCAGGTCATCTCCCTGTCCTCGGAGGCGGTGTCGGTGTGAGCTGGCGTGAGTGGGGACCGACCCGCCCGGTTGAGGTCGAGGGCGGCATCCGGGCGCGCAGCCAGCGCGGCATCATTGGCGAGCAGTGGTGGTCGCGGCGCTTCATCGACGTGCTCGAGTCGTTCGGCCTGACGGGCCGGCTGGCCCGGGGCCGGAACTACGCCCGCCGCGGCCAGGTACTCGGCTTCGAGATCTCGACCGGCTACGTCACCGCCCAGGTGCAGGGGTCACGCCCCAAGCCGTACCGGGTGCGGATCCAGGTGACCCCGCTCACCACGCCGCAGTGGCGGCGGGTGGGGCAGGCGCTGGCCGGGCAGGCACTGTTCCGGGCCAAGCTGCTGGCCGGCGAGATGCCGCGGGAGATAGAAGAGGTGTTCGCGGACTGCGGCACGCCGCTGTTCCCGCGCTCGGCCCGGGACCTGGACATGTCCTGCTCCTGCCCGGACTGGGGGGTGCCGTGCAAGCACCTGGCCGCGGTCTGCTACGTGCTCGCCGAGGCCTTTGACATTGACCCGTTCGGCATCCTGGCCTGGCGCGGCCGGGACCGGGAGGAGCTGCTCGCCTCGCTGCGGCTGCGGACCGCAGGCGAGGACGAGGCCGCCCGGCCGCTTATCGACGTCACCGACCGCCCGCTGGCCGAGTGCGTCGCGGACTACTGGTCGCCGGGCATGAGCCCGGCCCGGCTGCGCGCCCTGCCGTCGGTCCCGGCGGCACCGCCCGATCTGTTGCTGCGCACCTTCGAGCCACCGCCGGTCGCGGTCAGGGACCATGACCTGGTCACCCTGCTCACCCCCGCCTACGAGCGGCTGGCCGACCCGGACGATCCGGTCAGCGGCTGACCCCCGCGCCGGTGTCTTCGCCGTCAGGGTGTCCCAGCTGGGCCGCGTGAGCCGCGGCGAGTTCCCGGGCGAACGCGGTAAGGCCGACCAGGAGAGCCCGGCGCTCGCTGGGAGTCATGGCGGCGAGCATCCGGTCGTGGTAGGCGCGCCAGGCCTGTCGCAGGCGCGCGGCGGCCCTTTCCCCGGATTCGGTGAGGCAGAGCCGGAGGTTACGGCGGTCGCTCGCGTCGCGCTCGCGGGCGAGCAGGTTCTTGCGCTCCAGGGCCGCGCAGAGCCGGCTGCGGGCGCCTCGCGGTGCTGATCGCCCGCCGGCGGCCAGATCTGCAGGTGCGGGGGGTCGACCTGGAGCCGGGCATGGTGGCGGTGGCCGCCCGGCGCGCGGAGCAGGAGAACCTCGCCCGCCGGGTGCGGTTCACCGCCGCCGACCTGGCCGACCTGCCGCTGCCGGACGACAGCGTGGACCTGATCGTCTCGACCGCGAGCCTGCACCACTGGGCTGACGTGGGTGCCGTGATCGCCTCGCTCGGCCGGGTCCTGCGGCCCGGCGGCCAAATGTGGATCTACGACTTCCGTCTCGTCCCGGCGGGCCGCGTACGTGCTGCCGCGCAGAACCTGGGCGGCCGTGCGGACCGGACGCTGGTTCGCACCGGGCGGTTCCCCGCAGCGCTCTTCCAGCGCCTGGCCGTGCACACGATGCCGTCGTCACCGTCCGCACGGACGGGGACGCCCGCGCGGTCCTAACGGGTCAGGAGGCCTCGGCCGGCTTGGCCGCGGGCTTCCTGCGGGTCTTGGGCGCGGCGGCAGCCTGCGGCGGCCGGGCCACCAGGGTGACTCGCATGTCCGGGGATGACCGGTCCTTCTTGACCTCGACCAGGTCCGGCAGGCGGCTGAGCAGCACCCGGAAGCTGCTGGCCCCGTAGTTCCGCTCGTCGAAGGCCGGGTCGAGGGCCAGCATCTTGCTCTTCAGCCACGACCCGGTGGCTGAATCGTCGGGGGACTCCTCCATGGCCGCGACCACCAGCCGCTTCACGTCGGCGATGTCGAAGTTGGCTCCCACCTCGGCCCGTACCGCCGGGTTGACGGCGGCCACGAGCGTCCCCCAGTACTTGTACTCGGAGCACACCGCGACCAGCCGGGAACTGGCCGAAGCCTTGGTGCCGACGCCGACGACCCATTTCCCGAACTCGCGCAGCCGCTGCACCAGGGGTGAGTAGTCGCCGTCGCCCGCGACCAGCAGGAACGTGCCGACGTCCGGGTGGGTGATCAGCACTTCCATCGCATCCACCGCCATCAGGATGTCGGCGGCATTCTTCTGCTGCGCTCCGAACCTGGTCACCTGGATGAGCGTGATCCCGTTCTGGGCCAGGTTCTCCTGGTACCGGCTGAACTCGGGCTTGGACCAGTCGGCATACGCCCGGCGGATCGAGGCGTTGCCGTAGTCGCGGACCAGCAGCTCGAGGGCCTTGTACGGGATCGGATCGGCCTGACCGGGCAGGTCCTCCCGGGCGCCGAGCGCGAGGTTCTCCAGGTCGATGAAGACCGCCACCATGTCGCCAAGCGATGCCTGCGCGGCGCTGGGCGCGGCCATCAGGCGATCCGCCGCTTCTGCTGCACGACTGGCCACCTCTCGTCGGTTCGGAGCGGTACTTCCACGGTATTCTCCCCGGCCGGGCGCGAGGGAGACGGCACGCGGAGGACAGGGGAGATGGTGGCCGAACGACATCGCAGATAGCGGTGGGCAGGGGGATGGCGGCACGGCGACAGGGAAGATGGTGGCCGGCCGCCGGAGGGAGGAGAGATGACGGCCGGCCACCCTTCGGGAGAGGGCTAGTGGGCGTCCACGCGGAGCAGGTCCTGCTCGGCGAGGAGCTTGTCCAGCCGGGCCTGGTCGACCCGGCTGACGACGTCGGTCTCCTCTTGCCGGTCGCGCACGCACTTGGCCAGCGTGAACGCCGAGGTGATGGTGTACAGGACGCCGACGGCGAGGAAGGCACGCAGCCAGGGACCGACCGGCAGGTACGCGATCCCGAAGCCGACGAGGACCAGGGAGGCGCCGAACGAGATCGCCGCCTGAGCGTAGAACGCGGTAGTGGTGTGGGGCCGAAGCGGTGTTGTGCTCATGACCCCATCGTGCGCCGGTCGCGCCCGCGGCGCCTGAGCATAACTACTCATCAGTAACAAGTGAACACGGGGTAGCTCAGGAACGCCTAGTCACGGGGATGGCGCAGGCGGACCCGGCCGATGTTGGTGATCACGTCAAGGCGGATGAGCGGCAGCCCCGGCGACGGCGGTTCCAGACCCCTAGTCCGCGGGTGACGTCGCCGGGTACTCCAGGCCGAGGAGCGGCGCGGTCTCCGCGAGCATCAGCTCGAACAGCGGCTCGGCGTCGTCGAGCGCGAAGCCGAGATGGCCGAACACTTCCAGGCTCACGATGCCGTACAGCCGCACCCAGCAGCGCAGGAAGGTGAGCAGCAAGCCCCGCGGCAGGCCGGCCGCCAGGTCTCCCAGGCCTTCGCGGTAGCGCTCCAGCTGGTCGAGGAGGCCCGGGTCGATCTCCTCGTCCGCGGGCACCGGAAACGGGTGCCTGTGCCATAGCTCCAGGACCAGCGCGAAGAACGTGTTGCCGAACTTCCCGCCGCAGTCGGCGGTGATCTCGTCATGCTCGATGTTCACGCCGGGCAGCGGCGTGCCGAACAGCATGCCGAACTCCCGCTGGTGATTGAGCGACCAGCGCCGGAACTCCCGTGCGGCCGCGATGACCTTCGCGGTCGTGTCACCGGGACTGATGGCGCCCACTTCGTCGATCGCGGCGTGCAGGTCGTTGGTGAGCTCGATGAAGATGTCGGCGATGACGTGCTTGATCAGTTCCTCGTGGCTGCCGAAGTAGCGGTAGAGCGCGGGCGCGGTCATCCCCATCTCGCGGGCGATCGCGCGCAACGACACCGCGTCAGGCCCTTCGGAGACGAGGATCCGGCGGGCCGTCTGCTTGATCTCCGTCGTGGTCGCCGCCCGGACGCGATCACGCCGATTGAGCGTCTGGACCATCTCGCCTCCCGCCGGCCACCCGGCTTCGGCCGGGCGGGCACACGCCGCCCGGTAAACGCGCTTGACATTCGTGAACTGCGTATGTCAAGTTAACACCATTAGCAGTATACACCGTTCACTGTTGTGATGATCAGTAAGTTTAGCCTGCGGAGGGACCATGTTCGAGAGCTGGGGACGTCTCGTTTACCGTCGCCGCCGGCTGATGCTGGTGGTGGCGCTGCTCGCCGTGGCGTTCGCGGCCGTCTGGGGCACGGGGGTGTTCAGTCGGCTGCAGTCGTCGGGCGGGTTCACCCCGCCCGACAGCCAGAGCCAGCAGGCCGCCAGCCTGGCCCAGGCCAGGTTCGGCCGCGATGCCGGCGACGTGGTGGTGCTGTACTCCAGCCCGGACCAGACGGTCCGGTCGCCCGGGTTCCGCTCGGCGGTGACCAGCAGCCTCGCGGCCCTGCCGCACAGCAAGGTGCTGTCCTACGAGACGTACTGGTCCACGAGGTCGCCGCAGTTCGTCAGCGCCAGCGGGCGGGAAACCTACGCGGTGCTGGAGATGGCCGGCTCGACCGACGGCGCGCGGCAGGACAGCTACGACGCGATCAAGGGCCAGCTCGGCGCGCCCGGCCTGCACACACAGGTGGGCGGGCCGGTCCCGACCTACGAGGCGATCAGCAAGGAGGTCAGCTCCGACATCGGCCGGGCCGAGGGCTTTTCCATGCCGGTGCTGCTGATCGTGATGCTGGTGATCTTCGGCAGCCTGGCCGCGGCCAGCCTGCCGCTGGCCATCGGCGGCATCGCGATCCTCGGCTCGTTCACCGCGCTGCGGCTGCTGACCCTGGCCACCCCGGTCTCGATCTACTCGATCAACATCACCACGATCCTGGGCCTCGGGCTGGCCATCGACTACGGGCTGTTCATGACCAGCCGGTTCCGCGAGGAACTGCACCGCCAGGCCACGACGGCGGACGCGGTGGCGCGGACCGTGGCCACGGCCGGACGCACGGTGGCGGTCTCCGGCATCACGGTCGCGCTGGCCCTGGCCAGCCTGATGCTGTTCCCCGAGACCTTCCTGCGCTCGATGGGCTACGGCGGGGTGGCGACGGTCCTGGTGGACATGCTCGCCGCGCTGACCATCCTGCCGGCGCTGCTGGCCATCCTCGGCCCGAGGGTCAACGCGCTGCGAATCCGCCGGACGGTGCGCCGCCCGCCACCCGCCGACGGCCAGGGCGCCTGGTACCGCCTGGCCAGCAGCGTGATGCGCCGCCCGGTGCTGTACGCGGTGCCGATCGTGGTCGTACTGCTCGCGCTCGGCTCGCCGTTCCTGCACGTCACTTGGGGCGGCACTGACGCCACCGTGCTGCCCGCCGGCTCCGCGCCCCGGGTGGTCACCGAGGCTCTGAACCAGGATTTCCCGGGCAACCCGACCGCTCCCGTCGAGTCCGTGGTCCAGTTCCCCGGCCCGGTGGCCGGCTCACCGGCCCGCGCCACCGCGCTGGCCGCCTACGTCAGCCGCCTCGACCACGTCCCCGGGGTCAGGGGAGCGCAGGTGACCGGCGTTCGCGGGGACGTCGCGCGGGTCGACATGGGTTATGGCCCCGCTCCCTACTCGCCGCAGGCCCGGGCCATTGTCGGGCAGGTCAGGGACGTGCCGCCGCCGGCCGGAGCGCGGGTCTACGTCGGCGGGCAGACCGCGGAGCTGGTGGACGAGCTGTCGGGGCTGGGGCAGGTCCTGCCGTGGATGGGGCTGGCCGTCGCGGCGGCCACGTTCGTGGTGCTGTTCCTGGCGTTCGGGTCGGTGGTGCTGCCGGTCAAGGCGATCGTGATGAACGTGCTGTCACTGACGGCCATGTACGGGGTCGTGGTCTGGATCTTCCAGGAGGGCCACCTGTCCGGGCTGCTGCAGTTCACGCCGAACGGGACGATCGAACCGACCATGCCGATCCTGATGTTCGCCATCATGTTCGGGCTGTCCATGGACTACGAGGTGTTCCTGCTGTCCCGGGTCCGTGAGCGCTACGACATCACCGGCGACAACACCGCCGCGGTAGCGAGCGGGCTGCAGCGCACCGGCGGGCTGATCACCAGCCTGGCGCTGCTGCTGATCATCGTGGTGGGGTCGTTCTCCGCCTCGGGGATCACGTTCATCAAGCTGCTGGGCGTCGGGATGATCGTCGCGCTGATCCTGGACGCGTCGGTCGTGCGGGTGCTGCTGGTGCCCGCGGTGATGCGGCTGCTCGGCCCGGCCAACTGGTGGGCGCCCAGGCCGCTGCGCCGCCTGTACGCCCGGTACGGCATCCGCGAGGCCGAGGCCCTGCCGGCCGACGCCGAACCGGCCAGTCCTGTCCCGGCGTCCGCAACAGCCTCAGCTGCTCCCTGATCCAGCGGGGGAAGGGCCCGTGAATGTACCGCTGGGCGTGCCCCAGGCCGCCTTCCGGTACATCCACGGGCTGCCGCCGGGTTCAGGCGGAGAGTCCGGCGGGGGGCTGACCGGGTCGGTCAGCCGGCGGTGACCGCGAGCGCGAACGGGAGCACGGCGGGGGCGCCGGCCTCGCGGACGAGCTTGGCCGCGACGGTCATGGTCCAGCCGGACTCGACCCGGTCATCGACCAGCAGCACCGGGCCGCCGAGCCGGGCGACCGCCTCGGCGACCGGCTCCGGGACCGTGAGCTCGCGCCAGACGGCGGCCAGCCGCTGGGCGCTGTTGTACTGCCGCCCCGCGGGCCGGTCCAGCCGGGTACCGGGCAAGTAGCCGAGCCCGCCCAGGTTCGGGATCCGGCCGATCTCGGCGATGCGTGCCGCGAGGCCGCCGATCAGCGCCGGCCGGGTCCGGGAGGGCAGCATGACCACGCCCGCGGGCCGCTGCGCCCAGTCCCACGCGGCCAGCACCTTGACCACCGCCGCGACGAAATCGTCGGGGACCGGGGCGTCGGGACCAGGGGGGTCGGGCAGCAGCGCGCGCAGCCGCGGGCCCCAGCCCAGGTCGGTCAGCCGGCCGAGGGCCCGCCCGGGCTCGGCGGATACCTCTGGGCCGATCTTGCCGGACACGCCCAGCGCGGCCAGGCCGGTCGGCCACATCCGCCGCGGCGTGATCTCCACCCCGGGCCGCAGCAGCCGGTCGCCGGCCGCCGCCACCGCCGCCTGCGCCGCCTGCGCCACCTGCTGCGGCCAGTACCGCCCGGTGCAATTGTCGCACCGGCCGCACGGCGCGGCCTGCGGGTCGTCGAGCTCACGGCGCAGGTACTCCATCCGGCAGCCAGCGGTGGTGATATAGCCGAGTATGGCCTGCTGCTCGCGGGCCCGCTCCGCCGCCACCCGGGCGTACCGGTCGGCGTCGTAGGCCCAGTCGGCGCCGGTGGCCGCCCAGCCGCCGCTGACCCGGCGCACCGCCCCGTCGGTGTCGAGCACCTTGAGCATCATCTCCAGCCGCCCGCGGGACACGTCCACCCGGGTTTCCAGCGCCGCGGTGGACAGCGGCCGGCCCGCCTCGGCGAGCGCCGCGAGCGCGGTCCGGACCACGGGCTCGGGCGGGAACGCCAGCGAGCCGAAGTAGGCCCAGATGGCGGCGTCCTCGGAGCCGGGCAGCAGGATCACGTCGGCCCGCTCGGTGGCCCGGCCGGCCCGGCCGATCTGCTGGTAGTAGGCGACCGGCGACGGCGGCGCCCCGAGATGCACGATGAAGCCCAGATCCGGCTTGTCGAACCCCATGCCGAGGGCGCTGGTCGCCACCAGCGCCTTGACCTGGTTGGCGAGCAGGGAGTCCTCAGCCGCGGTCCGTTGCGAATGGTCGTCCTGGCCGGTGTAGGCGAGCACGTCGTGCCCGCGCTCGCGCAGGAACGAGGCGGTCTCGTGCGCGGCCGCGACCGTCAGGGTGTAGATGATGCCGGAGCCGTCCAGCTCGCCCAGGTGCTCGGCCAGCCAGGCCAGGCACTGCTGCGCGGCGGGCAACCGCACCACCGCCAGGTGCAGGCTGGCCCGGTCCAGGGAGCCGCGCAGCACGAGGGTCTGCGCGCCGAGCTGCTGGGCCACGTCCCGGGTGACCCGCGCGTTCGCCGTGGCCGTGGTTGCGAGCACCGGGACGCCGGGCGGCAGGTCCCCGAGCAGCGAGCGCAGCCTGCGGTAGTCGGGGCGGAAGTCGTGGCCCCAGTCAGAGATGCAGTGCGCCTCGTCCACCACCAGCATCCCGGCCGCGGCGATCAGCTTGGGCAGCACCAGGTCCCGGAAGCCAGGGTTGTTCAGCCGCTCCGGGCTGACCAGGAGCACGTCCACCTCGCCCGCCGCGACCTCGGCGTAGACCTGATCCCACTCGTCGGTGTTGGCCGAGTTCACGGTGCGGGCCCGGATGCCGGCCCGGGCCGCCGCGGCGATCTGGTTGCGCATCAGCGCGAGCAGCGGAGACACGATGACCGACGGGCCGCAGCCCCGGGCCCGCAGCAGCGCGGTCGCGGTGAAGTAGACCGCGGACTTGCCCCAGCCGGTCCGCTGCACCACCAGGGCCCGCCGCCGTTCGGTGACCAGGGCGCGGACCGCCGTCCACTGGTCCTCCCGGAGAACGGCGCCCGGCCCGGCGAGCGCCCGCAGGCAGCGTTCCGCCTCGTCACGGAGCGCCTCGTCACGGAGCGCGGCGTCGGGCAGTGCCGCGTCGGACAATGCTGCGTCGGACACTGCGGGGTCGTCGGTCACGGGTTCCTTCGTACCAGTAGCCGCCGACGGTCGGTGGCGGCGGGCATGATTCGTCGTGTGGCGCACGGCGCAGGCTTCGATGAGCGCGCGGTCCGGGCCTTTCGCCCCGACCCGGGCCGCCCGGCCGATCTGGACCGGTGGCCGGCCACGGTGCCCGGCGCCCGCCTCCTGGAGCTGGGCGAGTGGGGCATGCGCGCGGTCGGCTGGGACGAGCTGGACATCGTCGGCCACTGGCGCCGGTTCCTCCGGGAGCCGGACTCCTACTTCAGGCACTGGCTGGACGGCTAGCGCCGCGAAGCCGCCACGCCGCGCCCCGGAACGCGAGAGGATACCGCGCGGGGGCGGGACCGCTCAGGCCCAGGACGGACAACTCTGTGATGGACGAGTCATCCTCGCCGCCCGTGCTCATCGGCGACGCCGAGCTGATCGGCGCGACCGCGTCCGGGGGCGCAGCCGCCTACGCCACGCTCCGTGAGCGGCACGAGGCCGCGGCGCGGACCCTGGCCCGCCAGCTCGTGACGGATTCCGCCGAAGCCGACGAGGTGGTCTCAGAGACGTTCACCCGGCTGCACGACGTGATCCGCGGCGGCGGCGGGCCCGGGGCGGCGGTGCGTCCGTACTTGCTCACCGCCGTCCGCCGGGTGGCCGGCGAGCGGTCCGGCGGCCAGCCCGGGGAGACCCCGGCCGGCGCGGCCGGGAGCCCGGGCCTGGGGGAGCCGCTGCTCGACGACCCGGCCGCCGAAGCGGGGAGCGAGCCGCTGGCCCGCGCGTTCGGCTCGCTTCCCGAGCGGTGGCGCGCGGTGCTGTGGCATACCGAGATCGAGCAAGCGGACCCCGGCCAGGCCGCCGCGTGCCTCGGCGTCACCGCGGACGGCCTGGCCGAACTCAGCGAGCAGGCGCGCGGGGGCCTGTCCCGGGCCTACCTGAAGCTGTACCTGGCCGGGGTCGCCCGCGACGAGTGCCGGTCCGCCGCGGGCAAGCTCGACCTGCACCTGAGCGGCGTCGCGCGCGGCCACCACGAGGGCAAGGTGCAGCGCCACCTGCGCTACTGCCGGGCCTGCCGGGCCGTCGCGGTCGAGCTGGCGGGCCTGGGCCGCTCGATGCGCCATGCGGTGGCCCCGGTCTACCTCGGCCCGGCGACGGCGGCCTACCTGGCCGCCGCCAAGGCCGCGCCCGCCCGCCGGCCCGGCGCTCCGGCCGGCGCCTCAGCCGGGACCTCGGTCAGCACCCGGGGGGCCAGCCGGATGCGCCAGGCCGCGCGGCGGCCGCGGACCGCCCTCGTGGCCGGCGTCGTGCTGCTGGCGGCCTTCGCGGTCACCGGGCTCACGCTGACCCTGGCGGCGAGCACTGCCCCGCCAGACCACGCGCGGCACCCGGACGCCGCGGCCGTCGCGCCGCCCCGCCCGGCCGCCACGATGCCGCTCCCGTTCCCGTCGCCGCCTCCCGCGCGCTCCCAGCCCGCGGCGCCCGCCGGGACCGTCACGCCGACCGTCCCGCCCAGCCCTTCGCCGCCGGACCCGGACGCGGCGGCGTCACCCTCGCCCTCTCGGTTCTTCGACCATCACCGGCACCGGCATCATCACCGCGAGCCGGACCAGCCCAGCGCGCCCTAGCGGGACTAGCGGGCGGGCGGGCGCAGGCGCAGGCCGGCCATTCCGCCATCGACCGCGAGCGCCGTGCCGGTGACCGCGCCCGCCAGCGGGCTCGCCAGGTAGGCGATCGCCGCGGCGACCTCGTCGGCCGACACCAGCCGCCCCGTCGGCTGGCGGGCCGTCAGCGCCGCGCGCTCGGCGTCCGGATCGGGCGCGGCCTGCAGCAGCCGGGCCACCCACGGGGTGTCCACGGTGCCCGGGGTGACGCAGTTGACCCTGATGTGCTCGCGGACGTGGTCGGCGGCCATGGCCAGGGTCAGCGCGTAGATGGCGCCCTTGCTCGCCGAGTACAGGGCGCGCTGCGGCAGGCCCGCGACGCCCACGATCGAGCAGGTGTTGACGATGGCGGCCCCGCCGCGGCGGGCCACGCCCGCCCGCAGGGCGGGCAGGGCGGCCCGCGTGGTGCGGACCACGCCGAGCACGTTCACGTCCAGGACGTGCCGCCACTCGTCGTCGTCGTTGTCCTCGACGGTGCCGGCCGCCCCGATGCCCGCGTTGTTGACCAGGATGTCCAGGCCGCCGAGGGCCTCGACCGCGGCGGTGACCGCCGAGCGGACCGCGGCGTCGTCGGTGACGTCGGCGATCACCGGCTGCAGGCTCCCGTCCTCGGCGACGCCGCCGGGGATCTCGCGGTCGAGGATCGCCACCCGCGCGCCCCGTGCTGCCATCAGACGCGCCGTGGCCAGCCCGATCCCGGCGGCCCCGCCGGTGACGAGGGCGGCCAGCCCGCCGAGTTCCTGCGGGTAGGGCGTGGACATGCGGCATGCCTCCGATCGCGGTGGGTGCGGCGGACGTCTGCGGCGGACATTACCGGGTGGCAGAATCGCGGGCGAAGGCAGGCGAGGCGGGAGGAGGCCGGCGGTGTCATTTCAGGGCTGGCCAGCGGAGGCGCTGGACTTCTACGAGGGCCTGGAGGCGGATAACTCCAAGGCGTACTGGACCGCGCACAAGGCGGTCTACGAACAGAAGGTGCGGGGGCCGATGGCCGAGCTCGTGGAGGAGCTCGCGCCCGAGTTCGGCGAGTACAAGATCTTCCGGCCGTACCGCGACATCAGGTTCAGCAAGGACAAGTCGCCGTATCAGACCCACATCGGCGCGGTCGTCGGCGACGGCTACATCCAGCTGTCCGCGAACGGCCTGGCCGCGGGCAGCGGGATGCACCACATGGCCCCGGACCAGCTGAACCGGTACCGGCAGGCGGTGGCCGACGACAAGACCGGCGAGGAGCTCGATCGCATCATCTCCGCCATCGAGCGGCAGGAGATCGCCGTGCACGGCCGGGACACGCTCAAGACCGCCCCCCGCGGCTACCCCGCCGACCACCCGCGCGCCGGGCTGCTGCGCTACAAGGGCGTGGTGACGTGGAGGGAATGGCCGGTCGAACCGTGGCTCGGGACGGCCGCGGCCCGGCAGCACGTGGCCGGGTTCCTGGCGGCCAGCCAGCCGCTCTGCGCCTGGCTGAACGCGAACGTGGGAGAGTCTGCGGCCGAGCCGGCCCGCCGGTAGCCTGCCTCAGGGCCGGCCGCACTCCGGGCACAAGCCGAACAGCTCCACGGTGTGCCCCACGTCGGTGAAGCCAGCCTCGGCCGCCACCTGCTCAGCCCACCGCTCGACCGCGCGCCCCTCCACCTCGACGCTCTTACCGCAGTTGCGGCAGGTCAGGTGGTGGTGATGAGCGTCGCTGCGGCACTTGCGGTACAGCGTCTCGCCGCTGGAATCGCGGATGGCGTCGACCCGGCCGTCCTCGGTGAGCACCTGCAGGTGCCGGTAGACGGTGGTGAGCCCGACGTGCTCGCCGCGGCTGCGCAACTCGGCGTGGATCTGCTGGGCACTGAGGAACCCGGGCAGCCCGTCCAGCACTGCGGCAACCGCCCCGGCTTGCCGCGTTCCCCGGACCCGGGTGCCGCGGCCGAGCGGCGCGCTGGCCGGCCGGGAAGTGGTCACACACGCACGTTAGCAGCCTTCCGGGGCAAGATAGTCACCATGGCCGACCGGCTGCGCGACGCGACGAGCCCGTACCTGCTCCAGCATGCGGGCAACCCGGTGGACTGGTGGCCGTGGGGGGATGAGGCGTTCGCCGCGGCCCGGGAGCGTGACGTCCCGGTGCTGCTGTCCGTCGGCTACTCCGCCTGCCATTGGTGCCACGTGATGGCGCACGAGTCGTTCGAGGACCAGCAGACCGCGGCGCTGATGAACGAGCACCTGGTATCGATCAAGGTGGACCGGGAGGAGCGGCCGGACGTGGACGCGGTCTACATGGTCGCGACCCAGGCCATGACCGGGCAGGGCGGCTGGCCGATGACCGTGTTCATGACCCCCGACCGGGAGCCGTTCTTCTGCGGCACCTACTTCCCGCGCGCGCAGTTCCAGCGGCTGGTCATCGGGGTGGCCGACGCCTGGCGCCAGGACCAGGGCGCCGTCATCGGCCAGGCGAAGCGGATCGCGTCGGCCCTCGCCGAGCAGATGTCGGCCGAGGCCCCGGGCGGCGCGCCCGACCAGGCGGAGCTGGCCACGGCGGGCGAAGCGGCGGTCCGCGGGCTGCAGGCCGACTACGACGCCCGGTATGGCGGGTTCGGCGGTGCCCCCAAGTTCCCGCCGTCGATGGTGCTCGAGTTCCTGCTCCGCCGTTACGAGCGGGACCCGGAGGGATCCGGAGCCGCAGCGCTGCGCATGGCCGAAGGCACCATGGAGGCCATGGCCCGCGGCGGCATGTACGACCAGCTAGCCGGGGGATTCGCGCGCTACTCGGTGGACGCCGAATGGGTGGTGCCGCACTTCGAGAAGATGCTGTACGACAACGCGCTGCTGGCCCGGGTCTACGCGCACTGGTGGCGCCGCACCGGCTCCCCGCTGGCCCGCCGGGTCGCCGCCGACACCTGCGCCTGGATGATCGCCGAGCTGCGCACCGCCGAGGGCGGCTTCGCCGCGGCCCTGGACGCCGACAGCGACGGCGAGGAGGGCAAGTTCTACGTCTGGACCCCGGCCCAGCTCCGCGAGGTGCTCGGGGCCGCTGACGGGACGTACGCGGCCGAGGTGTTCGGCGTGACCGAGGCGGGCACTTTCGAGCGCGGCGCCTCGGTGCTCCAGCTGCGCCGCGACCCGGCGGATCCCGATCGCCTCGCCGAGATCCAGGCCGCGCTGCTGGCGGCGCGGGAGCGGCGGGTCCGCCCGGCCCGGGATGACAAGGTCGTCGCGGCCTGGAACGGCCTGGCCATCGCGGCCCTGGCCGAGACGGGCATGCTGCTGCAGCGGCCGGAGTTCATCACCGCCGCGGTCAGCGCGGCCGACCTGCTGGCCGGGGTTCATCTCGCCGCCGGCCGGCTGTGGCGGACCTCGCGGGACGGGCACCGCGGCGACAGCGGGGGCGTGCTGGACGATTACGCCTGCGTGGCCGAGGGATACCTGGCCCTGTCCGGCGTGACCGGGCAGGGGCGCTGGGTGGCCGTGGCCGGAGAGCTGCTCGAGACCGCGCTGGCCAGGTTCGGCGATGCCCGCGGGGGCTTCTACGACACCGCTGACGACGGCGAGCCGCTGATCTACCGGCCCGCCGACCCGGCCGACGGGCCCAGCCCGTCGGGCACGTTCGCGGTCGCCGGGGCGCTGCTCAGCTACTCGGCCCTGACCGGCTCCGCCCGGCACCGGGCCGCCGCCGTGGCGGCGCTCGGGCCGCTGCCGGGGCTCGCCACGCGCTACCCGCGCGCCGCCGGATGGGGCCTCGCGGTGGCGGAGGCGATGGCCTCCGGCCCGGCCGAGATCGCGGTCATCGGCCCGCCCGGCGACGACCGGACCACGGCGCTGCACCGGACGGCGCTGCTCGCCGCGCCGCCCGGCGCGGTCATCGCGCTCGGATCCGGGGACGATAACGGGTACGGCGCGGTGCCGCTGCTGGCCGGCCGCGAGCTGGTCGGCGGCGCTCCGGCCGCCTACGTTTGCCGGGAATTTGCCTGCCGGATGCCGGTCACCGATCCGGAGCGGCTCCGGGCCGAGCTGGGCTCGGACGGTCCCGCCGATCCCCTGGCGTGATGGCCGCGGTCGCCGCCGGACGCCGGCGTAGACATCAGGTACGGCTTTGATGCATGGTGTTGTAGGGCACAATGGCTTCACGGCCTAGTGCCCTGAACGAAACGCCCCGCGCCAGCCGTGACAGTGTTGACGAACCGACCAAGGGAGCCGTAGTGCACTTGCGCGGATCGCGTCGCATGCTGGTCACGCTGGGGGCGGGGCTGGCGCTGCTGACCGCAGCGGCCGCGGGAAACGCCGCGCCCGCGCTCGCCGCCGCCCGGACCGGGCTGGCCGCCGCCGGGTGGCACAGCAGCACCACGGCCAGCGCCGCGGATGCGGTTCTCCCCGGGCCTTCGCGTTCCGGCGCTCAGCCGGTGGTCTCGCACTTCGCTGATTCCTCGTCGCTGGTCATCGCGCCGCTGCGCCGGCTGCTGCAGGCCGACCTGTTCGTCGTGGCGCCCACCACGCTCAGCCCCGCGGTGGCCGCGGCGGTGCGCCGGCTGCCCGGGGTGGCCGCCGTCCAGCCGCTCGACGCGGCCCGGATCCAGATGGACGGCAAGCTGACCGCGACGCTCGGAGTGGACCCGTCCGCGTTCCGCGCGTTCGCGGCCAAGCCGACGGCCGAGTCGACCGGCCTATGGCGGAACGTGGCCGCGGGCGGCGTGGCGATCTCGTACACCATGGGCAAGCTGGACAAGCTGCCGCTCGGCCGTGACGTCCTGGTCAACGGCCGCCGCGCCGAGAAACTGCCCCTGGCCGGCCTGGGCACCGTCGGGATCGGCGGAGTCGACGCCGTGGTCTCCGACGCCGTCGCGCGCTCGCTGGGCATGCCCGCCGGCAACGCGATCGTGATCAGCGCCCCGCACGCCGTGCTGAGCACGCTGATGTCGCAGATCCGGAAGGTGCTGCCGCGCGGCGCGGCCATCGCGCCGCTGGTGGCCCAGAGCGCGCCCTCGGCCCCGGCCGGGACCGGCTCTCCGGCCACCACCACCTGGGCGGGCGCCGGGACCAGCGCCGCCGACGGCCCTGCCCTGAGCCGCGCGCAGGTGATCGCGTTCCTGACCGCCGCCGAGAGCAGGCTGGGGCTGCCGTACGTGTGGGGCGGCAACGGCCCGACCCAGTTCGACTGCTCCGGGCTGGTGCAGTGGTCGCTGGCCCAGGCGGGCGTGGTCATGCCCCGGGTCGCCGCGGCCCAGGCGCAGACCGGGCCGGCGGTCTCGCTCAGCCAGCTGGCCCCTGGCGACCTGCTCTTCTACCACACCGACCCGACGGCTCCCGGCTACATCTCGCACGTGGCCATCTACCTCGGCGACGGGAAGATGCTCCAGGCCCCGCAGCCCGGCCAGGACGTCGAGGTGGTCCCGGCGGACTTCGGCTCCGAGTTCGCCGGCGCGATCCAGGTGGACCCGAGGGTGGCGGCGGCCGTCGCCGGCAACCCGGCCGGCTGACCCTGCCCGCCTGACCGGGGCATTCTCATACCCGGGTATGACACTCCCTAGCGGGACGACTGGGCGGCCCCAGCCTCCCTGCCCTGGGCGGCGTGAATCGGAGGAAGCCGGTCGCCCGTGCCCGGCACCGATGAGGCCATCCGCCGGGAACCCGTTGCGCGCGTGATCATGGTCGTGTAATCATCATTACATGAGTACGGCGAACGAGGGTTCCCCGGCCACGGCGGGCGAGAAACTGCGCAGGTGGTTCAGGGGCCGCGTGCCGGCCGACTGGTTCACCGGGGAGCCGGAGGTCACGCTCGACCGCGAGGAGATTACCGTCATCGGACCGCTCGCGGCGCCGGAGGCCGAGGCCGACGCCACCGACGCTGAGCGCGCCGAGGCGGCCGAGGGCCGCAGCCGCAGGTTCCGCGAGGAGACGCGCCAGCAGCGGATCGAGATCGCCCGCGAGGCGGAGCACCGGTTCGGCCGCAAGGTCTCCTGGGGCGTGATCTGCAATGACAAGAAAGTGATGTTCACCACATTTTCTGTGCCGGTGATGACCAGGCTGCGCCAGCCGGAACGGCTCGTTCTCGACACCCTGGTCGACGCCGGCGTCGCGCGCAGCCGCAGTGATGCGCTGGCCTGGTGCGTGCGCCTGGTGGGGAAGCACGAGGACACCTGGCTCGCGGACCTCAAGGACGCGCTGCGCCACGTTGAGCAGGTGCGGGCCGAGGGCCCGCGGTCCTGAACGTTCAGTGCTTGCTGGAGCGCGCGCGTCGGCCAGCCGCCGCGCGGCCGCTCAGTGCCGGCCGGAGCGCGGGCGTCGGCCAGCCGGTCAGTCCGCGTCGTCGAGAGCGGCCGCGACGCGGTGGTGCGCCTGCCAGATCTCCTCGGGCAGGTCGGCGAACTGCGCCAGGTGCTCACTGCGGTACTTCATTTCCTGCTTCCACCGCGGCGTGTCGATGGTCAGGATCGTCTCGAGGTCGCGCGGCGCGATCGCGACCCCGTCGAGGTCTAGCTCGTCCTTCACCGGGACAATGCCGACCGGGGTCTGCCCGCCGCGGACCTCGCCTTCGGC
>Ga0318563_10000266_pt1 | contig 22167 bp, 23 predicted proteins | sample GRESIP066b5f19_FD_203689 | JGI IMG/M metagenome (GOLD analysis project Ga0318563, IMG submission 203689) | Tropical soil microbial communities from Luquillo Experimental Forest, Puerto Rico - GRE.SIPMG.066b5f19 | ecosystem: Environmental > Terrestrial > Soil > Tropical forest > Bulk soil... | reverse complement strand
GTACCCGCTGGAGCGCGCGCCCGACGCGCATCGCGCGCTCGAGGAGCGTGCCACCCTCGGAAAGCTGGTGCTGGTGCCCTAGCGCAGGCGGCGGGGAGCGGTCGGGCCTGTAACGGCGGGCCGCTCCACGCCCTCTGATGGTACCCCGCCCACCGAGGAGCGAAGCCGATGTCCCGCCGCGACGCGTATGCCCTGGTCAACCTCCCGCTGGGTCGAAAGGTCCTGGCCAGCCTGGGGCTTCTGGTGGGGACGGCCCTCTTCGTGCTGGGCGTCCTGCTCTCGGTCCTCCTGACCAACTGGCATCTCACGGTGATGGGTTTCTTCGGCTGGGGCGGGATGCTGATGCGCGTCCGCGCCTTCGCCGGACCCTGGTTCTACGCGCTGTTCGCCGGCCACCTGCTCTCCCTCGCCCTGGTGGGGGTGATCGCTTTCCGCCTCTTCCGGCGGGTGGCCCTGCCGCGCCGGGTACGTGCCTTCGCCACCTCGGTGTTGCTGGTGCTGGCCGCGCTCGACCTCCTGTGCTGGCTGCTGCTGCCGATGACCAGCGTTGCCCGATCGCTGCTCGGACCAGTGGTGTTCCTGCTCGCCCTCGGCCTCGCCTATCTGGTGTTGCGCCCGCTGCGCGACATGTGGATCTACCTTCGCTGGAAGCGATCGAAGGGCGGGGAGCCGACGCGGGTGGTGATCGTCGGTGGTGGCTTCGCCGGCCTTTACACCGCCATGGAGCTGGATCGGCTCCTGGGACACCACGGCGGGCTGGAGATCGTCGTCCTCGACCGCCGGAACTACTTTCTCTTCCCGCCGCTCCTGCCCTCGGTCGCCACCGGAGCCATCGAGACCCGGCAGGTGACCTATCCCTTCCGCCGCATCTTCGAGGCCACCAACGTCGTCTTCCGCAAGGAGACGGTGGAGTCCGTCGACCTGGCGTCGGGAGTGGTGCGTACCCGCGCGGACGTCGACGAGTCGGCCGAGCCTTGCCACCGGGAGCTCCGCTACGACTACCTGGTGCTCGCCCCGGGGAGCGACACCCAGACCTTCCGGACTCCGGGGGTCGCCGAGCACGCGTTCTTCATGCGCGAGCTGGGGGATGCGGTGGCCGTCCGCAACCACATCATCGATTGCTTCGAGCTCGCCGCCCAGGAGGACTCCGCCGAGCGGCGGGCGCGGCTCCTCCGGTTCGTGGTGGTTGGCGGAGGCCCGACCGGCGTGGAGCTGGTCGCCGAGGTGCGGGATCTGATCGAGCACGTGCTCTTCGTCCGTTACCCGGAGATCGATCGCCGGGAGGTGGAGCTGGTGCTGGTCCAGTCCGCCCCGCAGCTGCTCCCCGGCTGGCATCCACATGTCGTCGAGCGGGCGACCAGTCAGCTCCGGGCGCTCCGAGTGAGGATCCTCACCGGCCGGAAGGTGCAGTCGGTCGGTGAGTTCAGCGTCAGCCTCGATGGGGATGAGGTGCTGGGGACCCGAACCTGTGTGTGGTGCGCGGGGGTGAAGCCTGCCGGGCTGCTGGCGGCCCTCGATCTCCCCAAGCACCCCTCGGGTCGGATCCCGGTGGAGCAAGACCTCCGGGTGGTCGGCCATCCCTCGGTGTTCGTTCTCGGCGATGCGGCCTTCGCCCTCGATCAGGGGAAGCCGCTCCCGCCCCTGGGGCAGGTGGCGTTCCAGCAGGGGACTCACACCGGGAAGAACATTGCCCGGTTGCTGCGTGCCGAGTCGGCCCGGCCGTTCCGCTACTTCAACTACGGCGCCCTGGTCTCGGTCGGAGAACACTTCGCCGCGGTAGACTTGCTCGGCGTCCAGCTCTCTGGCGCGCTGGCCTGGTTCGTCTGGCGGTCGCTCTACCTCACCAAGCTGGTCGGGTTCGGGAACAAGCTCCGGGTGCTGCTCGACTGGACGCTGGACCTGCTGGTGGAGCGCAGCATCAGCCAGATCTCCGCGACGCGACAGGACCTCCGCGCCGCCGCTGCCGACGGCAATCATGTAACGCTTCGTGCCGGTGGTGAGACCTGACCCCGATGGCTGCCTTCGGGACGCTGATGCTGGTGCTCGCCCTCGCAAGTCCGGCCCTCCGGGTGGACGGGAAGGCGGGCAACAACACCCTCAACGGCGTCTTCGAGGCGCCCCTCGGGGAGCGAATCACCGCCACCTCCTCGGCCGTCTCCTGTGACCTGAGGGTCGACGGCCAGCGCCAGACGCTCTCCGGTCGCTGCTCGGTGCCCCTGACCAGCATCACCGTCGACGGGGACCCGACCAAGACCGGTCACTTCCAGCAGTGGGCCACCAACAAGAAGTCGGATCCGGCGAAGTGCAGCTTGGCGACCGAGTTCTCCGACCTTCCGGTCACTCTCCCGGCCAAGCCGGGGAGCAGCACCGAGGTGTCGGGCGACATTCCCTTCACCATCTGCGGCCGCCCCCGCGACGACGGAGGCCGAGAGCACCTCACCGGGACGGTGGTGCGACTGGAGGACGGTCGCTACCGGCTCCGGGCGCGGGTGGAGCACTTTCACCGGGAGGCGTACGGGATCGGCCCACGTTTCACCGAGGGCTGGCTGGCCCGGGTGCAATCGCTGGCCAAGGTCGTGGCCGAGGAAGGCACCGTCGAGCTGACCCTGTTCGCCTCCGGCCCCTGACACAGCTCCGGCGTGCTTTGCGCGCCGGTTTCACCAGGCCGAGGAGCAGCTCGCGGCCATCACCCGTAGGAAGAAAGAGGACGTGCGAAACATGACTGGTCAGAGCTTGAAGGGTGCCCTCATCGCCTCGGCGGTGTGCGCACTGTTTGCCGGCGCCGCCCATGCGGCCGACAAGGGCCACGAGAAGGCTGGTGGCGACGTGCACTGCGCAGGAATCAACTCCTGCAAGGGCACTGGCAGCTGCGCCGGCGGTACCCACGGCTGTGGCGGACAGAATGGCTGCAAGGGTCAGGGCTGGCTTCCCACCAAGTCCGAGAAGGAGTGCACGGACAAGGGCGGGAAGGTCATCGCCTCGGCCAAGAAGTAACGAACGCTGGATGTGCCGGTCCGGGGGCGGGGTCCATTCAACGACTCCGTCCCCGGCGGTTCCCTGGAGCTCACCCCACGTAACAAGCGTCACTCGCCCGGCCGTGCTCGATGCAGTCGACGAGGGCCCGCTTGGCCCGATGCATCAGGACGGCGATGTGACCACGGGTCAGACCGAGCGTGCGCGCCACCTGCTCGGGGCTCAGCTCCTCGAGCACACGCATGGTGACCACCAGCCGCTGGATCTCCCCGAGCTGGCTGACGCACCCCAGAAGCGCGATGTGCTCCTCGGCGGCGATGAGCAAGGCGTCGACGCCCGGCAGGTCGGCAGGAACCTCCAGCGCCCCCTCCAGGGTCCCGTAGGCCTGGGTGCGATGCTGCCGACGACGCATGTTGCGAGCGGCATTTCGAACCAGGACTGCCATGAGGCGTGCCGCGCCATCGTCGTCCAGCGAGAGCTCACGGGCCTGGGGCAAGCGGAGCAGGGTGGTGAACGCCTCCTGGACGGCGTCGATCGCCTCGACCTGGGTCACGCCCTCGCGGACCGCCGCAGCGGCGAGTGACCTGGCGTGAGTGCGCGCCAGGGTCGAGATCCAGCCCACGAAGTTGGTCGGCATGTCGCAAGCCCTCGAGGTTCAAGCGTGTGCTCGGACGTATTTCACGAGGCCGAGGACGTCCCGCCACATCAGTCGGCCGATTGCTCCCGAGCTGTACATGGCCAGGAGGACGGTGCCGCCCGGCCCGAGCACGAAGCCGGCCGACTGCAGATAAGGGGCCTGGTCCGGCGGCCGCGGCTCGTAATAGGTGCCCAGCGCCTCTGCGACCCTGTCGATCGACGCTCCGTAGGCGACCGGAAACTGGAGCCGATGCTCGGCCACCAGGGCCGCCGCCTGTTCGCGCGAGTCGACGGACAGGCTCACCACCCCGATGCCCTCGTCGGAGAGTTGCGTCAGGCCGGACTGGAAGCCCTGGAGCTGCGTCACGCAGTACGGGCACCAGGCTCCCCGGTTGACCAGGACCACGTTGTAGGGCCGGGAGAGGTCGTCCGGGAGCACCAGACGTCTCCCGTCGATGAGGGCGAGCTCGAGCGTCGGGAAGCGGTCTCCTGCGTCGAGGAAGGGGGCATTGGGTTTGCGTGGCATCGGTCTCCGAGGGGGTCGCCCTGGAGAAAGGTCGCGAGCTGCCCGCCGATTACACGCCACCGCCCGCGAGAGCTAGGCAGCGTGACGGGTCGGCTTCGCTCGATGGAGGTGCTGGCATCGCCTGCGCACGCCCTGGCGGCCGCGGTGGAGAAGCACGCGCTGATTGACCTGGGTGAGGCCGAGGATCTCGCAGGCCTCATCGGCGGTGAACCCATCGACATCGCGCAGGACGATGACTGCCCGTTGCCCCGTGGGGAGAGCGTCCACTGCCCGGCGAAGGGTCTCCATCAGCTCTCGCCGCAACAGCAAGCTCTCCGGCGTCTCCTCGACCCACGGTCCGGGCGGTGCGTGCGAGCCACCGCAGTCCTCGAGCGTCTCGAGGTCTCGGCCGTCTCCGTCCAGGAGCGGCGAGCGAAGATCCATGCCGGCCCGGTTCAGGGCGAGGTTCACGCAGACCCGGTGAACCCAGGTCCGGAACGTCGAGCGGCCGCCGAACCCGGGGAGCGCCTGGAGCACGGCCTTCCAGGTCTCCTGTGCCACCTCGTCCGCGCTCGCGGCGTTCCCCACGATGGCGGCGGCGAGCCTCCGCAGGCTGGGATGGAGCCGGGTGACGAGCTCCTCGAACAGCGCTTCATCCCCCGAGAGGAGCCTCCGGGCGAGGTCCGGTGGCTCGGGAAGGCGGAGAGGAGCGGGTCCTCGGCGTCGAGCGAAGATGCTCACGCACTGGGTACGCTCCGGCCAGGAGCTGGTTACCGGGCGGAACGAGCAGCGGCGGGGGGAGCGGTGGTCGCCGCGGGTGCGGGCTCGTGCCCACAGAAGATGCAGCGCTGCGACAGCGGGTGATGGAGCTTGGGACAGCTCGGCACGCTCCCCAGCCATCCGGCGATGGCCGCCCCGAGCTGCATTCCGATCAGCGGGCCGAAGACGTAGAGCCAGAAAGCCTCCCAGTGTCCCGCCCCCCACGCCGAGCCGAAGCTGCGCGCTGGATTCATGCTCATCCCCGACACCGGCGCCTCGAAGGTGATGTAGAGGGCGACCAGCATTCCCACCAGCACGCCGGTGAAGCGGGCATGGCGAGAGCCGGTGAGGGCCACCACCAGTCCCATGAGGAGCGCGGAGATGGCGATCTCCCCTACCAGGGCGGGGCCGATGCCCCACGGGCCGGGCCGGGTGACGACGTAGTTCACGGCGGGATGCGCAAGGAGCGGGCCGAGCACGGCCGCGCTCACCGCCACGCCGGCCAGAGCGCCGACGAACTGGGCACAGAGGTAGCCCACGGCGTCCACCGCGCCGATGCGGCCCAGCCGGTAGAAGGTGAGGGTGGTCGCCGGATTGATGTGTGCGCCGGAGCGGCCTCCCCACGGCGAGTAGATGATCGCCACCGCCGTTCCTCCCATCGCCAGGCCCATCAGCATGCGGCGGAGCATCGGGTCGGGCAGCGCGCGGTGCACCGGCGACGCAGGGTGCTCGAGGAGCACCCCGAAGGTGCACGCCGAGACCATGAACAGTCCCAGCAGGGCAGCCTCGATCGCGTACTCCGGAAGGTGGTCCAGCGCGCGCCGCATTGGATCACCGCGGTGCATCGAGCCGTGCTTGCACGCGGAGCACCTCGGCCACGCTCCAGGCCTGCGCCGGAGCGCCGACCGCGCGGAACGGCGGCTCGGGCTCGAAGCACTCCGGGAGCTGCCCGAGACAACCCTCGTCCAGCCTCGCGAGGAGGCCGTCGAGCGAGGCGCGAGCTCGCGCACGCGTGGTCGGCGTATCTCCCCGCACGGCGAACAGCGCGTCGACGTACGGGCCGAGCAGCCAGGGCCACACCAGCCCCTGGTGGTACGCGGCGTCACGGTCGGACGGTCCGCCGCGGTACGTCTGGCGGTACCCAGGGTCGCCGGGGGCGAGCGTCCGCAGCCCGACCGGAGTGAGCAGTGCCGACTCCACCGTCGCCAGCGCCCGGTTGCGGCGCTGTACGTCGAGCAGGGGGAAGGGGAGCCCGAGCGCCAGCAGCTGGTTGGGGCGAATGCGCCCATCGGCCCGCTCGGGAAGCAGGACGTCGAAGCAGGAGCTCCGCGCCTCGTTCCAGAACGCACGGTCGAAGGAGCCGCGAACCCGATCCGCCTCGGCTCCCAGCTCCTCGGCGCGGCCACCTTCCCCGAGCTGCAGTGCCCAGCCCGCGGTGAGGCGGAGGGCGTTGTACCAGAGAGCGTTTACCTCCACGGGCTTTCCGTGACGGGGCGTGACCGACGCGCCGTCCACGCGCGCGTCCATCCAGGTGAGGTTCGTCCCCGCCTCGCCGGCGACGAGCAGTCCGTCACCCGGGTCCACCCGGATGCCGTGGTGGGTCCCGGCGCGGTGGGCATCGAGGATGGAGAGCGCCGCGGGATAGAACTCCCGGCGGAGGAAGTCGCTGGTTCCGCCCGCCCGCTGCAGCGCATGGACGGCCTGGAACAGCCACAGCGTCGCGTCGACGGTGTTGTACTCGGCCGGACCGGCTCCATCGGGAAAGCGGTTCGGTACCAGCCCCCGGTCGAGGTGCGCCAGGAATCCCTGCAGCACCTCCCGGGCGAGCTCCAGCTGGCCACGGGCGATCAGCAGGCCGGGGACGGAGATCATGGTGTCCCTTCCCCAGTCGGTGAACCACGGATAGCCGGCGATGACCGTGGCGGTGCGATCGGCGCGGCGGACCAGGTACGAACGGGCGGCGAGCTCGAGGCGATCCGGGGACCCTCCACGTCCCGGTGCCGGCGTGCCCTCGTCGATGGCGCCCGCCCGGCATGCGGCGTCGGAAAGGGACCCGGCCCGGACCGTGGCAGTCACCACCGCCGGTCGATCCGGAGCGACGCTGACCACGAAGCTCCCCGGCCGGAGGAGATCCTCCCGGAAGTCGAGACCGCGGTCGAGCTCCTCGAGGAACTCGACGTTCTCGTGCCACACCGGCTCCGCCTGGAATGGCTCCCCGGAATGGTGCAGCCACAGCGAGGGCACCCCGGGGTAAGGCTGGAAACGGACCACCCGGGTGGTCCCTTGGACCTGGTCCTCCGTGCCGGTCCACGCCTCGCCGTTCCGATGGCCGAGCGCGTGGTAGTCCCGACAGGCCAGCAGCGGCTCGATCTGGAGCCTGACCGGGGCCGAGGCGGTGTACTGGACCACTACCGTCTGCTCTCCGGGAACGAGGTGCAGGCGCTTCTCGATCTCCACGCCGTCGACGTTCCAGCTCCAGACCGGATCCGGCGTGAGGCGAAATCCGGTCAGGCGCGTGTGGCCGTCGGGGTGGAGCGTCCCCGGATACTGGTTGACCGAGAGGGCCTTGCTGCCAACCGCGCCGAGGACGGTCTCCTCGAGTCGGGAAAGCATCACCGTGCGCTGCACCGGCGGCTGCAGCGAGGCCACCAGGTGCCCGTGGTACCGGCGGGTGTTTGCCCCGGCCACCGTGCCCATGGCAAAGGCTCCGGTCCCGTTGGAGACCAACCATTCCAGCCGCGAGGAGCGAGCGTAGTCGGTACAGGTCTCCGCGGACACCGAGGGCGGCGCTGGCCGGGCAGTCCCTGCAGGCCGTCCGGCGGACCGGGCGAGCTTCGCTCTTCGCGGGGCGACCATCATGCGGCGCGCACTTCGAGGAAGGCCTTGATCACGCCCTTCTTGCCGTTGAGAGCCTCGAATAGCATCGGCCAGTTGTCGAACCCCGACACCGGATGGGTGAGCAGCTGCTCCAGCCAGCCGGGATAGGCAGCCTCGGCGTGGATCAGGTCGCGAACGCCCTGCTCGAAGGCATCGCGCCCGGCGTTGACGGTGCCCAGCATCAGCTTGTTCCCCAGGACGAAGGACTGGTTGATCGCGTCGGCCGGCACGCTGATGGTCCGCTCACCACCGGTGATGCTGGAGAGCACCAGGACGCCGTTCTTCGCCAGCGCCCGCATCCCGTCGAAGATCAGCGGGCTGAAGCCGGAGCACTCGAAGATCAGGTCGTAGCCGCCCTCGGCCTCGGCCATCTGGACCACGTTGCGGTCCTGGGCACAGACGTAGCGGGCCCCGGTCGCTTCCACCAGGCTGGCATTGAGGTTGGGCCGTGGAGAGAGGGCGAAGGTGTCGACCTCCAGTCCCCGCAGGCGAAGGACCAGGGTGGCCATCAGCCCGATGGTCCCCGCGCCGAGGACCGCCGCCCGGCGGGGCCGCCAGATCCGGAGCCTTCGCTGGGCCTCGAAGGCCTGGGCGATTCCCTTCTCCACCACCGTCATCGGCTCGAGCAGCACCCCCACCTTGGAGAGCGTGCCGGGGAGCAACACCAGCCAGTCGGCGTGGTCGACGTACTCCTCGGTGAGGAAACCGTGGATCCGGCTGATGCCCCGCTCGAAGTAGGTGTCGTCGGTGGTGAGGTCCTGCATGCCGATGGTGTCGTAGAGGCTCATTCCCGGTCGCCGGACCATGGCCACCACCAGGTCACCGGGCCGGAACTCGGTCACCGCCGGCCCGACCTCGACCACCCGGCCGAGGCTCTCGTGGCCGAGGACCAGGAAGCTCTCGCCCGCCGGGGCCTCGCCGTACTCCGCGTCCTGGATCTCCCGGTCGGTGCCGTCCACCCCCACCCGGAGGACCTCCACCCGGACCCCGCGGCCGTGGGGAACGTCGGCGACGCTGGGCCGGGGCAGCTCGGCCAGGTGAGCGCTGCCCTTCTTCCCGGGGAACACCGCGACCGCTCTCATGAAGCTCTCCTCGTTTCGGTGAAGCCCGTCCCTGCGGAGGGCATCTCGTGGCTCTGCTGCAGAAGCTTGGCGACCAGCGCCGTCCATCCCGTCTGGTGGCTCGCGCCGATGCCGGTTCCGTCGTCCCCGTGGAAGTACTCGTGGAAGGGGACGTAGTCGCGGAACTGCGGGTCGCCGTTGAGGCGGGGATGGCCTCCGAACACCGGGCGCTGTCCCCGGCCGTCGCGAAGGAAGATGCTGGAGAGTCGCCGCGAGAGATCGCGCGCCACCTCGGCCAGGGTGGCCTGCCGGCCGGAGCGGGCGGGGTACTCCACGGTGAACCCGTCCCCGAGGTAGTGATGGAACTTCTGAAGTGACTCGACGAGCAGGTAGTTCACCGGGAACCAGATCGGGCCGCGCCAGTTGCTGTTCCCGCCGAAGAGGCCGGTGCCGCTCTCCCCCGGTTCGTAGTGGACCGAGTAGCGCATCCCGCACACATCGAGCTGGTACGGTGTGTGGAAGTGCTCGCGGCTGACGCTGCGGATCCCGTAGGGACTGAGGAAGGCTTCCTCGTCGAGCATCCGCTGGAGGATGCGGCGCAACCGGTCGGGGCTGACCACGCTGAACAGCCGCCGGCCGCTCTCCCCCGGGGTGCGCATGCAGGCCACCCCGGCGGTGAGGTCGGGCCGGTGGTCGATGAACCACTCCAGCCGGCGGGCGAACTCCGGCACCCGGGCCAGCTGCTCCGGGTCGAGCGTCTCCACCGCATAGAGGGGGATCAGCCCCACCATGCTCCGCATTCGCAGGGGGATGCGGTTGCCCGCGGGGAGGTGGAGGACGTCGTTGTAGAAGCCGTCCTCCTCGTCCCACAGCCCGAGGGTGTTCATGGCGTGGGCGATGTTGACGAAGTGCTCCCAGAACTTACTGGCCACGTCCTGGTACGACTCGTCGGTGGAGGCCAGCTCCATCGCCAGGCGGAGCATGTTCAGGCAGTACATCGCCATCCAGCTCGTCCCGTCCGACTGCTCGATGTGACCCCCGGTGGGAAGGGGCGCGCTCCGATCGAAGACGCCGATGTTGTCCAGTCCGAGGAATCCGCCCTGGAAGACGTTGCGGCCCTCGGCGTCCTTGCGGTTCACCCACCAGGTGAAGTTCAGCATCAGCTTGTGGAAGACTCGGCGGAGGAAGGCCAGGTCGCCGACCCCGCGACGCTTCTTGTCGATCTGGTAGACGCGCAGCGCAGCCCAGGCGAAGACCGGGGGATTCACGTCGCCCAGGGCCCACTCGTAGGCGGGGATCTGCCCGTTGGGGTGCATGTACCACTCGCGGAGCATCAGCAGCAGCTGCTCCTTGGCGAAGTCGGGATCGACCAGGGCCAGCGGAAGGCAGTGGAAGGCGAGGTCCCACGCCGCGTACCAGGGGTACTCCCACTTGTCGGGCATGCTCAGGACGTCGGCGTTGTAGAGATGGCCCCAGTCGGAGTTGCGACCGTGTCGGCGTGAATCGGGAGGCGTCGGCTGCCCGGCGTCGCCGTCGAGCCAGTCACGGACGACGTAGTGGTAGAACTGCTTGCTCCACAGCAGTCCGCCGAGGGCCTGGCGCATCACCGATTGGCCGTCGGCGCTCAGCTCGGCGGGGATGACCCGGCGATAGAACGCATCGGCCTCCGAGCGCCGGGTGGCGAACGCCGCCTCGAAGTCCTCGCCGATCCCCTGCGGGGCGGTGGCCCGCGAGAGACGGAGTCGAACCACCCGCCGGCCGCCGGCGGGCACCTCCAGCCGGCTCCAGGCGGCCGCCTTGGTGCCGAGTCCGGCGGGATTCACCGCCTCCAGACGGCCGTCGACGACGCGCTCGTGAAAAGCATCCTTCACGTGCGGCGAGGCGTTGCTGGTCCCCCAGAGGCGCGCGGAGTTGCTCTCGTTCTCGGTGAACAGCCATTCCGCCGGCGTGTCGCCGACCAGCGTGAACTGGCCCTCGGTGGGGTGGTCGGTCCAGACCCCGAAGGTCCGGTCACCCTGGCGAAGGGCCCCGAGCTGCGGCCGCGGCGCTTCGGGCGTCCAGCTCCAGGTGTTCCGGAACCACAAGGTGGGGAGGAGATGGAGCACCGCGCTCTCCGGGCCGCGGTTGACGACCTCGATCCGGACCAGGATGTCCTCCACGTCAGCCTTGGCGAACTCGACGAAGACGTCGAAGTAGCGGTCGTCGTCGAAGACGCCGGTATCGAGCAGCTCCACCTCGCGAGCGCCGCGGCCCGCACCGCGGTTGCGCTCCACGAGCTCCTGGTACGGGTAGGGTCGCTGCGGATACTTGTAGAGCATCCGCATGAAGGAATGGGTGGGGGTGCTGTCCAGGTACCAGTAGAGCTCCTTGCAGTCCTCCCCGTGGTTCCCCTCCTGCCCGGTGAGGCCGAAGAGCCGCTCCTTGAGGATGGGGTCCTTGCCGTTCCACAGCGCGAGGGCGAAGCACAGGTGCTGGTGGCGATCGGAGATGCCGGCGATCCCGTCCTCGTTCCAGCGGTAGGCGCGGGAGCGGGCGTGGTCGTGGGGCAGGTCGTCCCAGGCGGTGCCCCCTGGGCTGTAATCCTCGCGTACCGTCCCCCAGGCCCGCTCGCTGAGGTACGGGCCCCAGCGCTTCCAGTGGCGGGCGCGACGGCGCGACTCCTCGAGGCGAAGCTCCTCGGCGTCGAGCGGGGTAGGGCGCAGCTTCGAGACGGGGCGGCTCATGGGTTCACCAGTTCCAGGACGTGACCATCGGGGTCGCGGAATCGAATCGGGAGGGCCGGCGCCACAGCGGCGGAAGGCGCCAGGACGATGAAGCGAGCCTGCGCGCCCTCGAGCGCGTGGAGCAGCTCCGGGCCGCTCGAGCTCACCAGCCGAACGTGCCAGTGGAAGAGGTCGTTGCCGCGCTCGTCGGCAGGGTAGGGGCGGCCGTCGCGTGGAGCGACGTACTCCAGGAACTCGATCCCCGGGCCCCTGCGAGCCCGGACCTGGGTGATGCGGAGGTGGGCACCGAGGACGGCATTCAGATGCTCCTGCTCCGTTCCCCAGTTCTCGGAGTGCCCGGCTTCCTCCAGCCCGAGTCGGTCGCGGTAGAAGGCCAGCGCGGCCGCAGTGTCGGCGACGCCCACTGCGGTGTGGTCGATGCCAAGGGTGAGCGATCGGCCAGCTCCGCTGAGCTGCCATCGCGGGTTGCCTTTCCCGGGTGGAAACCAGATCAACTCCAGGACGTGCCGGTCGGGGTCGCGGAAGTAGAAGGCCCGGATTCCGCCCGCAGCGGCGTTCCAGGCCGGCAGCTCCTGAGGTCCGGACGAGGCGTACTCGACCCGGGCGCTCTTCAGGCGGGCATAGACGGCGTCCATGTCGGAGACGACGATCGCCACGTGCTGGAACTCGCGGTCGTTGCTCCGGGCGTCGGCGGCAATCGGCCGGCCACGCTGGGCGACGTACTCGGTGAGCTCCAGGCATTCCGAGCCCAGGGTCAGAGTGGCGGTCCGGGTCCGGGCGGCGAACACGCCGGTGACCCGCTCCAGCTCGGGGCCGACCTCTTCGCGCTCCGAGACCCGCCGGAAGCCCAGCAGCCTGACGTAGAAGTTCACCGAGCGGTCGAGGTCGGCGACGGTGGTGCCGATGCAGGCCACCTCCTCCACCCGCGCCACGCTTGCATATGCCGACCCCTGGAGCAGGGTGAGGAGCAGGAGCGCGGCCAGGACTGGCGTCCGGAAGGCCGTGACCAGTGGGCTGGGGGCGGGTCGGTGTCTCACCGGGGACATGCGCAGCTCTCCTCGCCGCTGCCGGTATGGCGCCCGCTTCCAGGCGTTACACCGCGGGGACCTCAGTGCTGGGGAAGTCCGACCCGCTGGGCGAGCCACCGCGCCTGCCACTCCCGTTCCAGGTCGAAAGCAGAGGGCTGCCGGCGTCCGATCACTGCTGCATTGGCAGCGATGTTGGCCGCTGCCGCACCGGCGCCCTGCGCCGCACGGGTGGCCGACTCGGCGACGTAGCCGGCGAGGTTCGCCCCTCTCCTGACCGAGGCGTCGGCGCTGAGGGTGCGGGCGACCCGGGCCATCTCCAGCAGCCCGGTCGGATTGGCCAGCAGCTCCGCCTCCGCTGCTCGCCCTTCCTCCAGCAGCACCTGCACCGCCAGCTCCCGTGCGCGGCGTGCGCAGGCCGCGCCGTAGTCGTGGAGCGCGGAGGTGTCCCAGGCGGCGACTCTCCGGAGCAACCGGCCAGCAGGAGCGACCAGCTGGCTCTCCAGCGTCGACACCGGTCCTTCCAGCTCGACCTCCCAGAGCTCGGCGTCGAGCCACCAAGGGAGATCGGCCACCCGGCAGGCGAAGACCTCACCCATCGGGGGGCGGAACCAGGGAGCGGGAGCACCCCGATCGGGCACAGGCCAGCGCACCCCGCCGAAGGGAGCCACCTGTCCCGGAGCCAGGAATTTCCAGGCGGCCTGCATCACTCGACTCCGCGGTGCCAGTGGCGAAAGACGTCGAGCAGCTGCTCCTTCACCTGCTCCGGGATCTCGGCCTCCGACAGACGACGGGTGGCACCGATGGTGAGGCGGAGCTGACGGAGGTACTCGGTGCAGCCGGGGCAGAGGACCAGGTGCTGCTCCAGCCGGGTTCTCGTCTTTCGGTCGAGTGCCCCTTCCAGGAAGTCGGTCAGGAGATCCACCACCTCCTGGCAGGCGATGTCCGTGGGGCGGGCAGCGCTCATGGCTCGGCCCTCCTTGCCCATCCGGCCAGCGCCTTGCGGACGCGCGTCCGGGCGCGATGCAGGAGCACGCGCTGATTGGCTTCACTGATTCCAAGGAGCTCGCACACTTCCGACGAGTCCCAGTCTTCGATGTCTCGCAAGGTGATGACCTGCTTCTGGTTGGGCGGCAGTCGCTCGATCTCGGCCCGGATCCGCCGGGCGGCCTCTGCCTGGGAAAGACGCTCGTCGACCCAGGGCTCGGGGGCCTGGGCCCAGTGACCCGGCCAGCGCGGGTCCTCGGGCGGACGGAAGGTCTCCGGTGAAGGAGGAGCGTCGGACTCCACCGGGACCAGGGAGGAGAAGGGCATGGAGCGGGCCTCGCGCCCTCCGCGCATGCGGGCGCAGTTGACCAGGATCCGGAACATCCAGGACCTCAGCGGGCAACGGCCCTCGAACTTGGAGATCCCCTGGAGGATACCGATCCAGGCCTCCTGCACCACCTCCTCGGCGACCGCTTCCGAGGGCACGTAGGAGAGGGCGACTCGCACCATCGCCCGCTGGTTTCGCTCGACCAGGGTGAGGAAGGCCTTCTCGTCGCCGGAGGTGATCCGCTGGAGCAGGAGCCGGTCCTCGGCGGAGAGGACGGCAGCCGGACCGATCGGCGCCGGTGACTTCTCCAGCGTCTTTCCAGACGGCTCCGCAGAGGCCATGCCGGGTTAGGTCTCTCCCGGACCTCGAAGCGTTACACCGGCCCCGCGCTGTAACGGCCCGGGCGGCCGAGCGGACTGCAGGCCCGTGCCCCGGCCGCCTTCGTCCGGGGCCCGAAACCTCGCAACCCCCGGAGAACCCCATGCATCGCACCCTGCTTCTCAGCGCAGCCGTCGCCGGCCTCCTCGCCGGTGCCACCACCGTCAAGGCCGACCCCATTCCCAAGGAGAAACTGAAGAAGATGGCGGTCGTCCCCTGCTACGGCGTCAACACCTGCAAGGCCCAGGGCCAGTGCGCCGCGGAGCACCACGCCTGCGCCGGGCAGAACGAGTGCCGGGGTGAGGGCTGGCTTCCGATTCCCAAGGAGTCCTGCCTGGCCATCGGCGGGTCGCTGACCGCAGTGGCCAAGAAGTGAGCAGTTCCCCCGGAGCGACTCGATGAAAGCCCATACCCTGCTCACCCTCCTGGCGTTGCTCCCGGTCGGGGCCGCCCGTGCCCAGCTGGCCAGTTCCCGGGTTCTCACTCTGGAGGCCGCCCGGCGCATCGCCACTGCCGCGGCGGTCGAGGCGCGGACCGACCGGACCAGCGCCATCGCGATCGTCGATGCCGGTGGTGCCCTGATCTACTTCGAGCGTCTCGACGGCACCTTCCCCGCGGCGTCCGCGGTCAGCTTCGACAAGGCGCACACCGCGGCGACCTTCCAGCACCCCACCCGCGACTTCGAGGAGGCGGTTCGCAACGGCCGCATCGCCCTCACCGGGGTCAAGGAGATGACTCCGCTCCAGGGGGGTGTCCCCCTGGTCGTCGACGGACAGACCCTCGGTGCGGTGGGAGTGAGTGGTGCCACCAGCGCAGCGCGGGACGAGGCGATCGCCCGTGCTGGTGCCGCGGCGATCACCCAGGTCGCGGCCGCTCCCGCCTCGCGGATCACCGTCACCACCTTGGCGGCAAGCACGGTGAAGGCCGGCTTCGCCAAGGGGTCGGTGCTGCTCGACCGGGGCGAGTACCAGATTCACGCCAGCCGGCGCGACGAGCCCGGGAAGGCGGAGGTTCACCAGCTCGACACCGACGTCTTCTACGTCCTGGAGGGCTCGGCCACCCTCATCACCGGAGGCAAGGTCCCCGATCTGCAGAGCGTGGCTCCCTACGAGCTGCGCGGCAGCCGGATCGAGGGCGGGGACGTCCGCACCATCGGGCCCGGCGACGTGGTGGTGGTGCCCAGCGGGACGCCGCACTGGTTCCGGGAGGTGAAGGGGCCCGTCCTCTACTTCGCGGTGAAGGTCGCCGGTGACGGGGTGTCGCCATGACCCTTCGATTCCGTGCGCTGCTGGTCGCGGCTGCCCTGCTGGCTGGGCTGCTCCCCCTGCTCGCCCGGGCCCAGGTGACCGGCGATCCACCGTTTCAGCGTGCCGAGGCGATCGTCGACCTCCGGACCCGCGCCGGAGTGGCGCTCCTCGGCGGAACCTGGCGCTGGCACGAGGCGCACCTGGTTCCCGGGACCAACCGCGCTCCTGGCCCGGACCTCCGGGCTTCGGGGGCGCCGGTGAAGGCCTTCGAGCTGGAGCCGAGGGCGGGAGCTGCCGAGTTCGACGACTCGCGCTGGGAGGTGATCGATCCTCCGGCGCTCGAGAGGCGGCGGGGACCGGGGAAGGTGAGCTTCGGCTGGTACCGGCTCGCCTTCACCGTGCCGGAGCGCATCGGGCCGGTGCCCACCGCCGGGAGCACCCTGGTGTTCGAGGCGGTGGTCGACGACTACGCCGAGGTTTGGGTCGACGGGCAGCTGCCCGCGGTGCTCGGACAGAGCGGGGGAGATCTGATCCGCGGATTCAATGCTCCCAACCGGGTGGTCCTCACCCGGGACGCGCGCCCCGGCCAGCGCATCCAGCTGGCGGTCTTCGCCATCAACGGACCCATTTCGGCGGTGCCGACCAACTTCCTCTGGTTCCGCTCCGCGACCCTGGACGTGTACCGGACGCCGGCGGTGAGCCGGCTCCCGGCGCCCACCTTCACCGTCGACCGGAAGGACCCGGAGCTGGACTCCATCGTCCCCGCCACCGCGCGGCCCGAGGCCCTGGCCACCGGGTTCGGCTTCACCGAGGGACCGGTGTGGAGCCCGGACGGCTACCTCCTCTTCAGCGATCCCAACGAGAACGCGATCTATCGCTGGTCCCCCGACGGACAGGTCTCCATCTTCCGCACCAAGAGCGGCTACGCCGGGACCGACATCTCCGAGTACAAGCAGCCGGGCAGCAACGGCCTCACCTTCGATCGCCAGGGCCGGCTGACCATTTGCCAGCACGGCGAGCGCCGGGTGATCCGCATCGAGCCCACCGGCGCGGTGACCGTCCTCGCCGATCGCTACCAGGGCAAGCGGCTCAACAGCCCCAACGACCTGGTCTACCGGAGCGATGGGACGCTCTACTTCACCGACCCGCCGTTCGGGCTGCCAAAGGTCTTCGACGATCCCCGGAAGGAGCAGCGCTTCTCCGGCGTGTACCGCGTGCGCGACGGGCAGGTGACCCTGGTGGCGAGTGAGCTCACCGGGCCCAACGGCATCGCCTTCTCGCCCGACGAGCGGTTCCTCTACGTCACCAACTGGGACGAGAAGCGGAAGGTGGTGATGCGGTATCCGGTCGACGCCGACGGGACGCTGGGCGCCGGGTCGGTGTTCTTCGACATGACCTCCGCCACGGGGGAGGAGGCGCTCGACGGGATGAAGGTCGACGCCGCCGGACACCTGTTTGTCTCCGGTCCGGGCGGAGTGTGGGTGATCTCGCCCACCGGGCGGCACCTGGGAACGCTGCGCTTTGCCGAGCTCCCGGCCAACATGGCCTGGGGCGACCCGGACGGGCGCACCCTCTACCTCACGGCGCGGACCAGCGTGTACCGGCTGCGGCTCGGTGTCGCCGGGATCCGGCCTGCCCCGCTGGCCCGGGCACCGTGACCGGAGCCCTCCAGGTCGGGGTGGGGCTCCGCCCGGCGCACTACGCCGGAGTGCTGGAGTGCCCACCCGACCTCGAGTTCTTCGAGGTCATCTCCGAGAATTTTCTCGGCCTGCAGTCGGGCCGGGGGGGCGGTCGACCGTTCGAGGTGCTGGAGCGGGTGCGCGGTTGCCGCCCGGTGCGCCTCCACGGCGTCTCGATGAACATCGGCTCCGCCGATCCCTTGCGGAAGGACTACCTCGCTCGCCTGCGCGACCTCGCCGATCGCGTCGATCCGGAGTGCGTGAGCGATCATCTCTGCTGGACCGGGGTGGGCGGGGAGAACCTCCACGACCTGCTGCCGCTCCCCTGGACCGAGGAGGCGCTGGCCCACGTCATCTCCCGGGTGCACGCGGTGCAGGAGCACCTGGGGCGGCACTTGCTGCTGGAGAATCCGTCGACCTACCTCGGCTTCCGGCACAGCACGATGCGCGAGTGGGAATTTCTCGGGGAGGTGGCTCGGCGCACCGGGGCCGGAATCCTCCTCGATGTCAACAACGTCTTCGTCACCGCGGAGAACCAGGGCTTCGATCCCCGCCTCTACCTCGCCGGGATCCCGCGGGAGAGCGTGGCGCAGTTCCATCTCTCGGGCCACGATGACTCCGGGCCCATCCGGATCGACACCCACGATCGGGAGGTCTGCGACCCGGTGTGGGAATTGTTCAAGCGGGCGGTGGAGCGCTTCGGCCCGCGGCCCACTCTGGTCGAGTGGGACGATCGGCTTCCGGCCTTCCCGATCCTGCTCGCCGAGGCCCATCGCGCCCGGGCGATTCTCGCGGAGGTCGGCGATGTCCAGCGCGCCCTCGCTGGCTGAGCTCCAGCAGTGGATGCGCTGGGCGATCACCCATCCGGCCGGTGTGGAGGGGGCGCTCCACCAGCCACCGTTCGCTGGGCTTCCGGCGCGCTTCGTCGAGCCTGCGCCGCGTCGACTGGAAGAGGTCGGGGGGGATGCCCAGCTCGGCCAGGAGCTCCGCCTCTCGATCTATGCCAGCGGGTACTTCGACCGGCTCCACGCCGCGCTCCAGGCTGACCACCCCCGTCTCCTCGAGTCCCTGGGTGAGGAGCGTTTCCGGCAGCTCGTCGGGCACCACCTGCTGGCGCGGCCGTCGGCCAGCCCCTCGCTTGCGGACCTTGGTCAGGGCCTCGACCTGACGCTGGCCGATCTGCCCATGGCCGCGGAGGTCCCGTGGAGCGTGGACCTGGCACGCCTGGAGCGCGCCCAGCTCGAGGTCTGGCTCACCGGGGCCGCGGACTTCGCCGAGCTCCAGCTCCCCGGCGACGCGGACTGGGCCGCGGTCCGGCTCCGGCTCTCTCCCACCCTGCGCCTGCTGAGGCTGGAGTGGACGGTCGACCTCTGGATGGAGGACGGAGGTCCTCCGACGAACGACACGCGGTGGCTGGCGGTGTGGCGGACCGTGGCCTCGAAGGGGGTGGTGGCCCTGGAACGCGCCGCCTGGGAGATGCTCCAGGCCATCGGAACGGGAATGACGCTCGGCGAGGCCTGCCTGCGGGCAGGGGAGCAGGGCGTCACCCCAGAGGGGCTGCTCGAGGAATTCAGTCGCTGGGTGCAGCTCGGCTGGATCGTCCAGGCCCTGGTCACCCCCGCCAGCCGGCCTGGCGCGTAACGCCACGGCCCTCCGGGCACACCGGAGAGCGGCTGCCGCTACACCGGCCTGGGAGGTCGTCCGCGTGGACCGCTACGACGTGATCATCATCGGAACCGGCGCGGGCGGGGGAACGCTGGCGCACGCGCTCGCTCCCACCGGGCTCAAGGTCCTGCTGCTCGAGCGTGGTGACTACGTCCGGCGGGAAAAGGCCAACTGGAGCCCGCGCGCGGTCAACGTCGAGGGCCGCTACCAGACGAAGGAGGTCTGGAAGGACGTCGACGGCAAGCCGCTCCACCCGCACACCAACTACAACGTCGGGGGGAACACCAAGTTCTACGGAGCCGCGCTGTTCCGTCTCCGGGCCGAGGACTTCGGCGAGCTCCGGCACCAGGGGGGCATCTCCCCGGCATGGCCGATCTCCTACGCCGAGCTCGAGCCGTACTACCTGAAGGCCGAGCACCTCTATCAGGTGCGGGGCAACCGGGGAGAGGACCCCACCGAGCCCGAGTCGAGCGGCCCCTATCTCCACCCTGCAGTGAGCCACGAGCCGCGGATCCAACAGCTCAGCGAGGACCTCGCTGCGCAAGGGTTGAAGCCGTTCCACGTTCCGCTCGGCGTTCAGCTCGACGAGAAGAAGACCCAGGCCAGCCCCTGCATCCGCTGCGAGACCTGCGATGGCTTCCCCTGCCTGGTGCGGGCCAAGTCGGACGCCGAGGTGCTGTGCGTCGAGCCGGCACTGCGCCACCGCAACGTCCAGCTCCTGACCAACGCCTACGTCGAACGCCTGGAGACCAATCCCTCGGGCCGCGAGGTGACCGGGGTGGTGGTGAAGCGGGGCGGGCAGACCGAGCGCTACGCCGCAGACGTGGTGGTGGTGTCCGCCGGAGCGATCAACTCCGCGGCCCTGCTGCTCCGCTCGGCCAGCGAGAAGCATCCCCGCGGGCTGGCCAACGGCTCGGACGTCGTGGGGCGTCACTACATGGGACACGTGAACAGCGTCCTGATGGCCCTCTCCAAGTGCCCCAACCCGACGGTGTTCCAGAAGACGCTGGCGATCAACGACTTCTACTTCGGCTCCGACGACTTCCCGCACCCGATGGGCCACATCTCCTTCGTGGGAAAGCTGGACGCCGAGACGTTGAAGGCCGGGGCGCCGGCGGTCGCTCCGGGATGGACGCTGGAGCTGATGGCGCGGCATTCCCTCGACTTCTGGCTCACCTCTGAGGACCTGCCCGACCCGAACAATCGGGTCACTCTCGATCGGGAGGGGAACATCGTCCTCTCCTACCAGCCCAACAACCAGGACGCGCACCAGCAGCTGATCAAGACTCTCAAGGCCTACCTCCAGCAGCAGCGGGTCTGCCCGGCCCACGGCGCGGGCTGCCATCACGGGGTGTTCTCGCGGAACCTGTTCCTCGGGCAGCAGATCCCGCTGGCCGGCGTCGCGCACCAGAACGGCACCATCCGCTTCGGCCGGGACCCGAAGACCTCGGCCCTGGACGTGAACTGCCGGGCCCACGAGGTGGACAACCTCTACGTCGTGGACGGGAGCTTCTTCCCGTCCAGCGCCGCAGTGAACCCGGCCCTGACCATCATCGCCAACGCCCTGCGGGTCGGTGACCACCTCCGCGCCCGCATGCGCTGAATCCTTCCCCCCTCACCGCGCCACCGGCGCTGGACCTCACAGGAGCCGTCATGAATCCCCTCGCCGTCGTCCGTACCCGCATCCTTCCTCTGCTCGACCGCGTGCGGTGGGTGGGTCCCCTGCTGCTTCGTGCCTCACTGGGGGCGGTGTTCGTCACCTCCGGGTGGGGGAAGCTGCACAACCTCGGCCAGGTGACCGGCTTCTTCACCGAGCTGGGCATTCCCTTCCCGGCCTTCAACGCCGTCCTGGCCTCGAGCACCGAGCTGGTGGGCGGGGCGTTGATCCTGATCGGCCTCGCGACCCGGCTGGCGGCGGTGCCGCTGGTGGTGACCATGGTGGTGGCAATCCTCACCGCCAAGCGTCCGGAGATCGACGGCGTCACATCGGTGCTGGGCTTCATCGAGTTCACCTACCTCGCCGGTCTGGTCTGGCTCGCGGTCTCCGGAGCGGGGCGCGCCTCGCTCGACGCCCTCTTCTCCCGCCGGGAGGTGAAGCTTCCCCGGCCGCTCCCGCGCCCCGCGGCGGTGGAGCTCCAGCAGGGCTGAGCGCCGAGCCGTAACGCTCGTGCGTCTCGCCGACACCTGGAGCCGGACCCGCAGTTGGATCTCTGGAGGAACGATGAGGAACGCAGTCAAGGTCGGTGCCCTGCTGCTGGCGATGACCACCGGCGCGGCAATGGCAGAGGACAAGAAGCCGATGACCACCCAGCAGGCGATGGCGTACGCGAAGAAGATGGACGCCCAGGATCGCGCGCTGATGATGGATCAGGCCAAGCAGCTCCAGGCGCAGATCAATCAGCTCCAGGCCTCTTTGCAGGCGCTGATGAAGGAGCTGGAGAAGACTCCCAAGTATTTCGACGAAGTGCCCAAGACCTCGAGCAACGGGTAGGACGGCACACCACGGCCGCCGGTGGGCTCTCTCGGAGCTCACTGGCGGCCGCTGCCGTTTCGGTACGGCTCAGCTGCGGAGGTACTCCTCGACCGCGTGGCGGACCTTCGTCCGGGCTCGGTGGAGCAGCACCCGCTGGTTGCCCTCGGACAACCGGAGCGCCGTACAGGCTTCCGCTCCGTCGCACCCGGCCACGTCCCGGAGGGTGATCACCGCCCTCTGGCGGGGAGGAAGCCGCTCGATGGCAGCGTGGATCGCCTCCAGCACCTCCTGGCGTTCCACCGTGTCGGGACTCCAGGCATCCCCCGGCGTGGTGGCCGTCGCCCACTGCCACGCTCCGGTGGTGGTGACGGCTCCCGAGCAGCGGTCGCTGTCCTCGGACTCGAGCGCCGAGAGGGGGATGGTCCGTGACTCCCGCACCGCCCGCGAGCGGGACTGGTTGAGAACGATGGCGAAGATCCAGCTCCGGAGCGAGCCGCGCCCGGTCCACCCCTCCAGCCGGCGGAGGACGAGGAGCCAGCACTCCTGCGCGACCTCCTCGGCGAGGGCCTCGCTCCCCAGGTGCAACCGTGCCAGGCGGATCATCGCCCGGTGGTGGCGCTTCACCAGCGCGAGAAAGACGGCCTCGTCGCCACCGAGGAGCGCGGCCACCACCGCGTCGTCGCTCGTCGCTTGGGCACCAGCAGGCTGCGGCTGACGGTCGAGGAGCACCCGGGCCTCCCGCAACGACCGGGTAGCAAGACCGGGGCCCGCCCCAGCTCAGCGACCTTTGCCAGGGAAACGCTGGACTTGGCCCGGGGTCGCTCCCGGAGTGGCCACGAGGGGTGGTGGGA
>Ga0318563_10000265_pt1 | contig 22187 bp, 12 predicted proteins | sample GRESIP066b5f19_FD_203689 | JGI IMG/M metagenome (GOLD analysis project Ga0318563, IMG submission 203689) | Tropical soil microbial communities from Luquillo Experimental Forest, Puerto Rico - GRE.SIPMG.066b5f19 | ecosystem: Environmental > Terrestrial > Soil > Tropical forest > Bulk soil... | reverse complement strand
CTTTCTCCCAAAACAAAACCATCACGGGTAAAGTTTCAGATGACAAGGGCAATCCAGTATTGGGGGCAACCGTTGCTGCCAAAGGTTCCAAAACCGGCGCAGCCACTGATGCCAACGGGGCATTCAGAATATCCGTTCCTCCTGGAACGACAGCCCTGATCATCACTTCCGTAGGATTTGCCAGACAGGAAATTGATATTTCCGGAAAATCAGATGTTGCCGTTTCCCTCGTAACGACCAATGCCGCATTGAATGAGGTGGTTGTGGTCGGATACGGTACAGCCAGGAAAAAGGATCTGACCGGATCTGTCACCACCGTTACTTCCAAAGAATTTAATACCGGAGTGATCAACTCACCGGACCAGCTCATGCAGAATAAGGTATCTGGTCTGGAAGTGGTCAGCAACAGCGGCCAGCCTGGTTCTGCCACAACTGTCAAAATCAGGGGTAACAGCACCATCTATGGGGTAGGTAATCCGCTGTATGTTGTCGACGGGGTCCTGCTGGACGGCAGAAATGCGCGCCCGCCGGTAACCCTCGGCCAGGGCGGCTTTGGACCTACTCCGGATTTGAACGCTCTTATTTATATCAATCCCTACGATATCCAGGACATCACGATCCTGAAGGACGCCTCTGCGACAGCCATCTTTGGTTCGCGCGGGGCCGATGGTGTCGTCGTGATCACGACCAAGAAAGCAAGCGCAGGTGCCGGTGTAAAACTTGAAGCAGGTATTTCGGAAGGATGGAATGTTGGATACATGAAGAAATTTGACATTTTGTCAACCGGCGAATGGCGTAGTGCCTTACACAAATATTCACTGGACACCATCACCGTCAATCCGCTGGATAAGGGCGGATCAGTTGATGCTATGAACGAAATTACCCAGCACAGCACCATCCAGAATTACAACGTGGCTCTCAGCGGCGGAAATGATGTCGGCAAATTCCGTGCATCGTTCCTGGCTTCCAAAACGCCTGGTTTCCTCAAGACCAATGAACTGGATAAGTATATCGGGACATTCAGTGGTACTTACAGATTCCTGGATAAAAGACTGACCATCGATTTTGGTCTGATTGCTGCGCATACCAACGAGCAGGCCGTGCTGGCCTCCAATACAGCCGGCTCCCAGGGTAACCTGATCAGTGCCGCCCTCCAGTGGAATCCGACGGCACCACTCACAGACGCCAATGGATTGTATACCAACCTGGGAAATGGAGTGGGCAACCCGCTTGCACTGATCGCTGCCTATAACGATAAAATCAGGGTGAATACCTTCCTGGGTAACATTGCCGGAAGCTTCAAGATCCTTAAGAACCTCGAATACAAACTGCTGTATTCTGTAAACCAGAGCGATGGTACCCGCGCTACGAACATAGACGGATACCTGCAGGGATTTCCCCCCATCACCGGTGCAGGTCTTGGGGTGATTTCAGCTGCTACCCTGACTTCCCAGGTCGTGGATAACACCCTGAGATACCAGACGAACCTGACTCCTGATCTGAGCCTGGAGGCCCTGGGAGGGTTTGAATACTGGAAATCCCAGTATGGGAACAGCAGCTTCTCCGCACAGGGTTTTAACAACAACCTGACCCAGACCAACTTGACCAATGCCCAGTATACGGACATTCTGTTTAACGGTAACACGCAGTTCCTTCCTTCCGTATTTAAGGACATCCCTTATGAAATCCAGTCGTATTTCGCAAGGGTAAACCTGAACTGGAAGGACAAGTTCTATTTTACCGGTACTTTCAGGGCAGACGGTTCCAGCAAATTCGGTTCGAACAACAAATATGGTTATTTCCCATCCTTCGGAGTTAAGTGGAATCTTGCCAATGAAGACTTCATGAAGGACAACAACCTGTTCTCCACGCTGGCCATCCGCGGTACCTGGGGAATCACCGGAAGCCAGGAATTCCCGGCAGGAGCCTCCATCGACCAGTATGCATTCGGTACTTACCTGAGTGCTTCACAGGTCAATGCAGGTAACCCAAACCTGAAATGGCAGCAAACCAATCAGTATGATTTCGGTCTCGATTTCGGTATCCTGAAAAACAGGATTACCGGTACGATTGATTATTATAATAAGAATACCACCAACATCCTGTTTGCAGGTAACGTAATCCAGCCCGGACCTCCGGCTGTAGTATGGTCCAACCTTCCAGGACACCTGATCAACAATGGTGTTGAAGTGACAATCGCTGCTTCCATCGTTTCCGAGAGGGATTTCTCCTGGGACCTGGCAGTTAACTATGCCTATAATCACAATCTCATGAAGGACTTCTTTGTTCCCGGAACAAGCACTCCTTACGTAATATATACCGGCCAAATCAACGGACAGGGTGTATCCGGTACCCTTTCCCAGGTGTTCACCAACGATAAGCCGCTGAACGAATACTGGCTGAAACCATTCAATGGATATGACCAGAAAGGAAACCAGCAGATAGGTGCCAATCCCGCATATGCCGGTGACCCGAATCCGCACGCTATTTACGGCGGATCAACCACCCTGCGGTACAAAAAACTTTCCCTTGTCATCAATGGCGGTGGATCCAGCGGATACCTGATCTATAACAACACAGGGACATCAGTAACCAACATCTCCGGTATCGCCCAGGGCAGAAACATAGACAAGCTTGCCTATAATTCGCAAGAGTCTCCGAGCAGTGGTGTAGCAGCTTCCCAAAGGTTCCTGGAAAAAGGAAATTTTTTCAAACTCCGGAATGCGTCTGTTACCTATAATATCGGCAATGTTGGCAACTACCTTAAGAACATGGTCGTATATGTGAGCGGAAGCAACCTGTTTGTAGTTACCAAATTCTCCGGATTCGATCCTGAAGTAAATATCGACAAGAGCAACAACGGATATCCTTCCAGATCGATCGAGTACATTCCTTACCCCACAGCAAGAAGCATTGTGGTAGGCTTGAATTTTTCACTCTAAAATCCATCTAAAAAAAGATATTATGAGATCATCATTTTATATCAAATCATCCGCCACACTGCTGCTGATCATTATGGCAGGATGTACGAACCTGAAAGAAAAGTACGTGCAGACGGTTCCACAAGATCAGGTTGTGGCTGCGATGGGTCCCCAGTTCCCTACACTGCTGTTGACGGGTGCCTATAACGACATTCCCGGTCCCTTCGTAGCTCAGGACCAGGTGTTTTCACTCGAGGAAAATGTCGCCGATGAATCCCTGGTTCCCACCCGCGGTGGTGACTGGGATGACAATGGCGTATGGCGTGTCCTTCACAACCACACCTGGAATGCAGACCATGCGCAGGTCTCCGCTGTGTTCAATAACCTGAACAAATTGAATTTTGACGCGACCAATGTCCTCCAGTACAATCCTTCCAAGGAACAGGCTGCTGAAGCCAGGTTCCTCAGGGCCCTCTCCCTTTATTTCCTGCTGGACCTGTACAACCAGTTCCCCTTCAGGAACCCCGGAGATAACCTCCTGCTGGCACCCAAAGTGTACTCTGGCGACAGCGCGGTTCTGTTCATCATCAACGAACTGAATCTTGCCCTGACCGATATTTCTCCCACCAATCCCATGACAAAAGGCAATGCGGACGCTGCCAAGGTTCTCCTCATGAGGCTCTACCTCAACAGGGGGGCATTCAACAACCGGGCACAACCCACTTTTGCTGATGCCGATATGCAGCAGGTCATTACGCTGGGTAGCTCCATCATCGCGGGGAACAAGTATAGCTACATGCCCAACTATTTTGACAATTTCTCCAGTTCCAACGGGACATCCACGGAAGGAATATTTGCCTATCCCGCCTCCTCCGGAGTTTCAGCCAATAACCCCGGCATGGATGCACGCTGGATGATGACTTTCCATTACAATGAATTTGATGCACAGGCACCCAATGCGGGATGGAATGGATTTTCCACGATCAGCGATTTCTATAACGCCTTCTCTTTGTCTTCATCTACCACTTTTTCCCGGGCAGATACGGTGCTTGACACCCGTCTCGGAGCCAGATTTACGTCAAATCCGCAAACGACGCTGGCTTCAGGCATCCGCCCAGGCTTCCTCGTTAACCAGCAATACGACCAGAATGGTACTGCTCTTAAAGACAGAAAAGGCAATCCGCTTAAATTCGATCCGAACATCGCTGCCAACATGATCGAAACCGGAAGCAACCTGGAGGTAACCGGAATCCGCATTGCGAAATATGTGCCTGACTTTAAGGACGCAAGCGGAAAGTATTACTCTTCCAACCCAGGAAACTGGCTCATGCTGATGCGTTTTCCCGAAGTTGGGCTGATGGTCGCTGAAGCGCTGATGAGACAGGCCACACCAGATCCGACAGCATCGCTGGCTATCGTAAACAACCTGAGGGCTGCAAGAGGTGCGCCTGCAATATCCGCTGGCCTTTATTCCCTGAACGGCTCTGGGCTGCATGATCCTAATGCCCTGTTGTCTGAACTGGGTCGTGAATTCTACTGGGAATCCCACAGAAGGACTGACCTGATCCGCTACGGCATGTTCCTCGTGCCCTGGCAATACAAGCCTTCTGACGATGCGCATTTCCTGGTATTCCCGATTCCGAATTCTGCCCTGGCTCTCAACCCGAACCTGAAACAGAACGCCGGGTACTAAGCCTTCGTTAAAGATTACTTAATCTATATTTTGCCAAAGGCCATTGAAAGATGGCCTTTGGTTTTTTTAGTCGTGTATCGGTAAATTGCCCTTCTTTGATCATGAAATTTCTTTTCGGTTTCCTTCTCTCCCTGGCGGCTTGTTGTATTTCCTGCACATCAGACAGGAATAAGCCCATGTTTGAACTGGTAGAACACTCCGGGATCGATTTTAACAACCGGGTAACGGACGGCAAACTGGAAAACAGCTTTCTATTCCGCAACTTTTACAATGGAGGAGGGGTAGCCATTGGCGATATCAATAATGACGGCCTTCCGGATGTTTTCCTCACTTCCAATATGGGGAGCAATAAACTATACCTCAACAAGGGCAATTTCCAGTTTGAGGACATCACCGACAAGGCTGGATTGCGCCAGGACAGCATGTGGAGCACGGGCGTGGTATTTGTGGATATCAACAACGACGGCTGGCTGGATATATATGTCTGCAATTCCGGTCATATGGGCAGCGGCCACCGGAAGAACAAATTGTACATCAACAACCACGATCTCACTTTTACGGAATCGGCCGCCGCCTACGGACTGGATATTTCCGCATATACAACACAGGTATCTTTTTTCGACTATGACAACGACGGGGACCTGGACTGTTTTATGATCGACAACAGCCCCATTCCCGTCAACACCCTCAACAACGCCAACCGCAGGGATCTCCCGGATGCAGAATGGCCTGTGGCCCCTTTTCTCAAGGGAGGGGGGGACCACCTGTACCGCAACGACAACGGCCACTTTTCGGAAGTGACCAGGGAAGCCGGCATCCATGGCTCCCTGATCAGCTTTGGCCTGGGGGTGTCGGTGTCAGATATTAACGGTGATGGATATCCCGATATTTTTGTATCCAATGATTCCTACGAAAGGGACTATCTCTATATCAACCAGCGGGACGGGACCTTCAGGGATGAAATGGAAGACCGGATTGGTCATACCAGTTTTTCCTCCATGGGGGCCGATGTCGCGGATATCAACAACGACGGCTACCCGGAAATTTTTACTACCGACATGCTCCCCCAGGACGATTACCGTCTCAAGACGCTGGGTGCTTTCGATAATATTGACCTGTACAACGCCAAACTAAAAGCAGGCTTTTATCACCAGTACATGAAGAATTGCCTCCAGCTCAATAACCGCGACGGAAAATTTTTGGAGATCGCCGATTATAGCGGGGTCTCTGCAACGGACTGGAGCTGGGGCGCCCTGATGTTTGACATGGACAATGACGGATTCAACGATATTTTTGTATGCAATGGGGTGAACAAGGATGTGACCAACCTCGATTTCATGGAGTTTTTTGCCAACGACATTATCCAGAAAATGGTTCTGACCGGCAAAAAAGAAGAAGTGGATGAAATACTCAAAAAAATTCCTGTCAACCCGATGCTGCACAATGCCTTTCGCAACAGGGGAGACCTCCGTTTTGAAGATGTGGGCAGGTCCTGGGGCTTTACCCAATCCTCCTTTGCCAACGGGGCCGCCTACGGAGACCTGGACAACGATGGCGATCTGGACCTGGTGATCAACAATGAAAACGGACCGGCGTTTGTCTATCGGAACAACGCGCGGGAATTGAACGGCAACAACTTTATCAGCCTGCAGCTGAAGGGAAAAGGAAAAAATACTTTCGCGATCGGAAGCAAGATCAGGGTGTACGCCAATGGCCGGTTGTTTTACCGTGAACTTATCCCCAGCCGGGGATTCCAATCCTGCGTTGATTACAGACAGGTGATTGGCCTGGGAAAGATCACAGCGCTTGATTCCCTGGTTATTGTTTGGCCCGACCGGACAACGGTAAAAATAAATCACCCCGCCATCAACCAGCTCCACCAGATCAGCCAGGACGATGAAAAAACGATGGCTGATCCTCCAAGCGTTGTTGATTCGGCCGGTTTCCTGCTGGAGCGGGTCAAAAGCAATTTTGACAAACATATGGAAGCGGACAATGTCGATTTTAACTACGAACTGAACCTCCCCAAGATGCTTTCCCGGGAGGGACCCAAAGCCGCCGTTGGAGATGTAAACGGGGATGGTCTCGAAGATGTCTATATCGGGGGAACAATCGGCCACCCCGGTCAGCTCTATCTGCAAACCCCCGAGGGGAAATTCATCAAAAAGGAAGAACCGGCCTTCAGGCAGTTTGGGGATTTTGAAGACCAGGCAGTCCTGCTCTTTGATGCTGATCATGACGGGGACCTGGACCTGTTTATAGGACCTGGCGGCAATGCAAACCCGCCGATGAGCAGGCAAATGCAAAACAGGCTCTTCAAAAACGACGGGAAAGGGAATTTTACGCTCGATCCGGAGGCATTTCCAGGAAACCTGCAGGGGGTGAATACTGCAGTAGCTGTCGCCGGCGATTTCAACCACGACGGATTTCCCGACCTGTTTGTCGGGGGAAGAAGCGTTCCCCGGGAGTATGGGACAGCTCCGGCAAGCTACCTGTTCATCAATGATGGCAAGGGACATTTTACCGATATGGCCGCCACGAAGAACCCGGAAATAGCCCATATCGGGATGGTCACCGCGGCGGCATGGGCCGATGTAGCGGGAGATGCTGATCAGGAACTGATCATTGTGGGGGAATGGATGACGCCACGCATTTTTTCTTACAAAAAAGATCATTTTGAAGAAATCAGGACCAATCTTTCCAACCTCTACGGCTGGTGGGAATCCCTTGCCGTGGCTGACCTGGACGGGGATGGCAAGAATGATCTGATCCTGGGAAACATCGGAGAAAACTTTTACCTGCGTCCGGACTCGGCCAGCCCGGTGAAGTTGTGGCTGAACGATTTTGACCAGAACGGTATCACCGATAAGGTCCTCACCCGAACCATTAATGGAAAGGACGTCCCCGTCTTTCTAAAACATGAAATGGAAAGACAGTTGCCGATTCTCAAGAAGCAGAATCTCAAAAATGGAGACTATGCGAAAAAACCAGTCCAAGAACTGCTGCCGGCGGACCTGCTCCAGCGATCGACCATAAAACTGTTCAACTACCCCAGTTCGATGATTGCCACGAATCTGGGCAACGGAAATTTTTCCGTGCGGCCTATGCCCGCCCGACTGCAGCTTTCTTCTATAAATGCTGTATTGTACGCTGACCTGAACGGGGATGGATACGGCGACCTGGTCCTAGGAGGAAACGAATTCGGATTCCTTCCGCAGTTTGGTAGACTGGATGCCAGCCTGGGTAATGTCATGCTGAACGACGGCCGGGGAAAGTTTATCTGGAAAGGTTCTGACGAAACAGGACTGGAACTGCGCGGGCAGATCCGGGATATTGTGGCCGTCAAAGGGAAAAATCAAACCAGCATACTGGTTCTTCAAAACGACGAGTACCCCGTTTTGTATGCCATCAGGAGCAGCATTAAAAAACCGAGACATCCTGCCTCAAAAAGATGACGGCAAGGAATGATTAAACAAAAAGAATATTTTCAACAGGAGTCATATGATTCAGACAGGCAGGTATATTTTCTTTTTCATGGCTTTGTGGATGATCAGTTTGCTTGTCGGATGTGGATCCGAGACAGAGCAGAATCTCCGGGAGCAACCCATATTCGAAGTACTGGATCATAAAAGGACAGGCCTGGATTTTTCCAATAAACTGACGCCTACCCAGCAGTTTAATGTATTCAAGTACATGTATTATTATAACGGGGGAGGTGTCGGGGCAGGGGATTTTAACAATGATGGCAAGATTGACCTTTTTTTTGCCGGCAACCAGACACCGGACCGGCTTTATTTGAACACCGGCAACCTGCAGTTCCGTGATGTTACAGCAGAGGCCAAAATCCCGGATGACGGGGGCTGGTCTACCGGTGTATCGGTAGTGGACATCAACAACGACGGACTGCTTGATATCTACATCTGCAGGGTAGGGAACCTGGAAACACTCCATAGCCATAACCAGCTGCTTGTTTGCCAGGGCATTGACAAGAACGGGGTTCCCTATTACGAGGATAAGGCAAAGGAATACGGCCTGGACTTTTCCGGATTTAGTACCCAGGCCGTTTTTTTTGACTACGATATGGATGGTGATCTAGACATGTATCTGCTTAACCACTCCATTCATCAGAACGGTACATTCGGAGTCCGCAGTGAGCGCCTTCAGTCCTTCAATCCGCTCTCCGGGGACCGTCTTTTCCGCAACGACGGAAACAAATTCACCGATGTTACCAAAGAGGCAGGTATACACAGCTCGGTCATCGGCTATGGACTCGGCGTGGCCGTGTCGGACATCAATTTGGACGGGTATCCGGATATTTATGTCGGCAATGACTTCCACGAGAATGACTATCTGTATATAAACAAACACGACGGAACTTTCGAGGATCAGCTGACCGGAAGGATGATGCACACCAGCCAGTTTTCAATGGGTGTGGATGTAGCCGATGCCAACAATGACGGATTTCCGGACATCATGACGATGGATATGCTTCCCTCTGATCCCTACATCCTGAAAAGATCAGAAGGGGAAGACACCTGGGATATCTTTAACCTCAAGATTGGCTACGGATACAATTACCAGTATACGCGCAACAACCTCCAGCTGAACAGGCGCAACGGAATGTTCAGCGAAATAGGTCTTTATTCGGGGGTGGCAGCCACAGACTGGTCATGGGGGCCCCTTTGGATGGATTTCGACAACGATGGGCTCAAAGATCTTTTTGTTTCCAACGGGATACCCAAGCGGCTCAACGATATCGATTACATCAATTTCATATCCAACGAGGAAATCCAGACGAAGATGCGCAGCAACAACAACAGTCTGGATGAAAAGGATATGGCCCTGGTCGAAAAATTTCCCCAGATCAAGCTGAAGAACAAATTTTTTAAAAATGAGGGGAACCTGCAGTTCAGGGACATGGAAGATGCCGTCCAGAGCGATTTCCTGACCTATTCCAATGGGGGGATATTTGCAGACCTGGATGATGACGGGGACCTGGATGTCGTGGTCAACAACATCGATAACCCGGTAATGCTCTATAAAAATACCTGCAACGACAAACAGAAAAAAGCCTTCACGGAAATCAAACTTATCGGGCCCAGGCTTAACATCAATGCCATCGGTTCCAAAATCATTCTCTTTGCCAACGGTGGAATCCGCACCTATGAAAAATACCCGGTCAGGGGTTTTCTTTCCAGCGAAGAAATTCCCATCCATATCGGCCTGGATAAAACAATCATTGACTCCATGTTCCTGGTCTGGCCGGACAATACTTTTCAGCGCATTGATCCCGGCCAGGTGACGGCACACATGACCCTGACCTATCAGAAAAATCTTCCTCCGTTTGATTATGGGGTTATCCGGGATCACTGGAAAAACCCGACCAGACCCATGGAAGACATTACGGCCAAAACCAAACTTCTGTTCAAACATGTGGAGGATGAATTTCATGAATTTGACAGGGAACCGCTGATCCCGCACATGTTGTCGACCGAAGGACCCGCCCTTGCCATCGGTGACATAAACCAGGATGGTCTGGATGATGTTTTTATCGGTTCCTCCAAGTGGCAGAAGAAGGGATTGTTCCTGCAGGATCCTTCCGGAAAATTCACCCGTGTCCAGGTCCGTGACCTGATCAACGACAGCAGTTTTGAAGATGTCGACGCGTGCTGGACTGATGTCAATCATGACGGTTACCAGGACCTGGTTGTAGCCAGCGGGGGAAATGAATTTTTTGGCCCGGACCCGCATCTTTCACCCAGGGTATATCTGAATGACGGAAAAGGTAACCTCACCAAAAAAACCGATGCCTTCGACAACCTGTTTGTAAACGCATCTTGCGTCATACCCTGCGATTTTAACGGTGATGGCTATGTGGATTTATTTGTGGGGGGAAGATCTGTGCCGCTTCATTTTGGGGAAGTCCCCAGATCCTACCTTCTGCAGAATGATGGCACCGGCAGATTCACCGATGTAACCAAGGCCCGCGCTGACAGCCTGGCCAACATAGGCTTTGTTACCCGGGCCATCTGGTACGACCTGGACAAGAATGGTGAAAAAGACCTGCTCCTTTCCCTGGAATGGGGTGGCATTGTCGCCTTTATGAACCACCGGGGAACCTTTACCAAAAAAGTGCTCTGTGACCAGAAAGGCTGGTGGAATTTTATTCTGCCGGTTGACCTCAATAACGATGGTCATGTCGATATCATTGCCGGCAACCTCGGCCTGAACAGCCGTCTCAAAGCTACCCCGCAACAGCCGGTCAGACTCTACTATAATGATTTTGATGACAATGGGATCAAGGAACAGATCCTCACCTATTACCTGAACGGTCGTGAGCTTCCTTTTGCCAATAAATCCGAACTGGAAAAGCAAATGCCGGGGCTCAAAAGAAAGTATCTGTATGCGGAGGATTTTGCCAAAGCGTCCCTGACTGACCTGTTTTCCCTGGACAAGCTCCGCTCTTCAGACACGCTCATCGCCAACTATTTTTCCAACGCGGTGCTGCTCAACCGGGGGGACCTGACCTTTGACATCAAGGCGCTCCCCTGGATGGCCCAGCTTACCTCCTTCCGGGACGCGGTAGTGGTAGATGCCAACGGGGATAAACTCCCCGATATCATGCTTTTCGGCAACTACTATGATAACAACATCCAGATGGGAAGATACGATGCAGATTTTGGTACCATACTCATCAATAAAGGACAGGGAAACTTTGATACAGAGTCGGTAAATGGTCTGGCTATCAAAGGCCAGGTGCGTCGAATAGAAAAGATCAAAATCGGTAACAGGGACGCCTTTGTGATCGCGCGCAATAACGACAGCACGATGGTGATCAGGTACCGGCAGGGGGATAAATAGGTCTGTTCTGAGAAATTATTCTTTCAGCCATGTGGGGTCCGTTTGGTGACCAAAGAATACAGGTTAGGCAGGGGATGGTTAGAATACCGGGGCATACAATTTCGTGACCCATTTGTTCGAGTCAGGTTGACTCCTTCTGTCTGTGATCAGCGCCTGGAAACGTATGGCCATGGATACCTTTTTATAGTCATCAAAATAGTTCTGTATTTCTGCAAAGGCTTCCTCTATCCTTCCAGGACCACCCTGCACTTCGGATACGATGAATTTTCCGGGAACCATTTTCCGGGCAAAGATGGATCCCTTTCCCTCCAGGGACTTGTTGACGGGCAGGGCAGCCATCAGCAGGAAACCCGAACTGTCTGATCTGGTGATGTTGATGATGGGACTCCCTGTCTGGGAGGCCCCATGACCCGAACTGTACTGCCGGAGCAGGCTGATTTGATCATAAATATCATTTGTGGTCGGGTAGTGCGCAAAAACGCATTTTGTGGCGATCAGGACAGTATCTGTTGTTGAACTTTTGGTCAGAACCTGTCCATACACGTTTTCTCTGTTGTCGAGGAATTTTTGCAGCCCGGACAGAACGGCCGACATGGCCGTTTTTATCTGGCGGGCCCGGAAATACTGCCTTATTCTGGAGTCGGGGCTGGTGCCTGCATCCAGGCTCGTCTCCCATTGGATAACGGCGGAATCCCCGGCGATCGACAAAACGGAAGCCGTGGAAGGGATAATCCCATTGTTGTCGGAAACCGGAATTTCCACGGCATGGAGATATGTTCGTCCGATACTGAACTCACTGGCTTTGAAGATGAACCGGGGCGCAGCAGAGCTATTAGCTGCACCTGAATCACCGGAAGTGCCCGGCCACCACTTTTTCCACCTTGCTTCTTCCGACAGGAACCGGAAAGCCGCGGAAGCGGTGGCATTGACAGGCATATAGGTTGAAACCACCAGCGTTCGGGGTACCAGGATATAAACAGAAACCATGGCCAGCACAAAAAGGAGGAAAAGACCAGTCAACCATTTTTTCATACAATACAAACTAGGAGCCGCAAAATAATAAAAAATAAACCAGTCTTTCAGGTTGGAGGGTGTTTCTGGAATGGAAAGGCCCCCCTTGTACAGATTCTGCGCGAAAGTTCAAAAGACAAAGAATAGTTAATAAACTCCTCTTGACCCGGAATCTTTGCAGGAGTAGTAATTTAGTGCTTTCATCTAATCATTCGTTTTCAGAACAGGTTTACCTATGCCCTTTCGTCTGCCTTCTTTCACAATGCTGCTGATTTGCTCCTCCGTTATCCTTTCCTGCGAATCCAAAAAAAAATATGGGGACAAGGACGCCCTTTTTCAGCTGCAGCCTTCTTCGGTGACAGGGATTGATTTTGTCAACCGGGCCGTAGATAACCAGGAGATGAATATTTTCAACTACCATAATTTCTACAACGGTGGCGGGGTTGCCATCGGTGACGTAAACAATGATGGCAGGCCGGATATTTTTTTTACCTCCAACCAGGGGGAAAACAAACTGTTTATCAACAAGGGGAACTGGAAATTTGAGGATGTAACCCTCCGGGCCGGCCTCTCCAGCAATCACCACTGGCATACTGGCGTGACGATGGCAGATGTAAACGGGGACGGCTGGCTGGACATCTATGTCTGCAACGCCGGTATAGTCAACGGAGACGACCATGCGAATGAACTCTACATAAACCAAAAAGATGGCACCTTTAAGGAGGAGGCCCACCAGTATGGCCTGGATGACAAGGGCGAGTCGACCCAGGCTGTCTTTTTTGACTATGATCATGACGGAGACCTGGATTGCTTTGTGCTGAACAACAGCCCGCGCTCAATTGAAAGTTTTGGCTACGACCGCAACCTGAGGAATATCAGGGACCCGAAGAACGGGGACAGACTGTATCGGAATGATGGGGGAAAATTTACGGATGTTAGCGCTCAGGCGGGCATCTATGGGAGTGAAATCGGTTTTGGCCTGGGCGTCACCGTCGGAGATGTCAACAACGACGGATGGGAAGATATTTATGTCTCCAATGATTTTTTTGAAAGGGACTATCTCTACATCAATCAGCATGACGGTACGTTCAAAGAAGTCATCAATGATGCAATGGGCCATATCAGCAACGGATCGATGGGTTCCGACATGGCAGATATCAACAACGATGGCTGGCTGGATATTTTTACCACCGAGATGCTCCCGGAAAGCGACTACCGGCTGAAGACGACCATCAAATTCGACAATTACGATGTGCAGACCGCCAGGAACCAGCTTGACTTTCATCACCAGTTTACGGCCAATTGCCTTCAGCTGAACAACCACGACGGCACGTTCAGTGAAATTGCCCAGCTGGCGGGTGTGGAAGCCACCGGGTGGAGCTGGGGAGCGCTCAGTTTCGATTTTGATAACGATGGGTGGAAGGATTTGTTTGTCAGCAACGGGATCAGCCGTGACCTGACCGACCAGGACTTTCTGGAGTTTTTTACCAACAGGGAGGTCATGCAGCAATTTATCCGGAACGGATTCAGATATCAGGATCTGGTTCAAAGGATGCCTGCGGTCCCTATTCCCAATTATGCCTTTGTAAACCAGAAAAACCTTCGGTTCAAAAATTTATCTGACTCACTGGGCCTGGGCGCCCCCTCGTTCAGCAACGGCGCGGCCTACGCCGACCTGGATGGCGATGGTGACCTTGACCTGGTTGTCAACAATGAAAATGCCGAGGCTTTTGTATACAGGAACATGAGTTCGGAAAAACTCCACCGCCATTACCTGAAGGTAAAACTGATCGGAAACAGACCGAACAGCTTCGGTTTTGGATCACGTGTAACCGTTTACTGCAACGGTACCCGGCAGGTACTCGAAGAAATGCCAAGCCGGGGATTTCAGAGCAGCGTGGATCCAGAACTCAACTTTGGCCTCGGTGACAACCCTGTCATTGATTCATTGACGGTGCGCTGGCCGACGGGAAAGTTCCAAATCCTGAAAAAGCTCGGCGTCGACACCCTCCTGGTCCTGGAAGAAAAAAATGCACAGAATGTGAATTCTCCTCCTGCACCCGGCCAGCCTCCCCTGTATAAGAACGTGGCTCAGCTCGAGATCCGGGGTAATTTCCGGCACCGGGAAAATGAATTCAATGATTTTGACAATGAGATCCTGATCCCCAAAATGCTCTCTACCGAAAGCCCTAAACTGGCCGTGGGCGACGTAAATGGGGATGGACTGGAGGATTTTTATATGGGAAGCGCTTCCGGGGATACGGCCAGGATATTTATCCAGCAACCGGATGGACGTTTTATCCAGAAACCACAGCCGGACTTTATCCGGGACAAAGACTTTGAAAACACGGGCGCCGCCTTTTTTGATGCTGACGGGGACGGTGACCTGGACCTTGTCGTCGCTTCCGGAGGAAACCAGGCAGGGCCTGGTTCTTCCTACCTGATGCCAAGGTTATACCTCAATGACGGAAAAGGAAATTTTACCGCGAGTCTCAAAGGCTGGCCAACCCTTTCGCTGGACGCATCCTGTGTCAGAATAGTTGATTTCAACAGGGACGGAAAACCGGATATATTCATCGGTGCACGTAATGTGCCAGGCAGCTACGGCGTCCTGCCTTCCAGTGTACTGCTGGAGAACCGCGGTAATGGAAATTTCGCAGATGTGACCGTGACCGTGGCTCCGGATTTGGCCAGGCTCGGCATGGTGACTGATGCCCGCTGGGAAGATATAGACGGAGACGGGGAAAAGGAATTGATCGTCGTTGGCGACTGGATGGCAGTCAGCCTGTTCAAATACATCAACGGAAAACTTTTGAAAACAGGTGAAATCCCGCATTCATCAGGGTGGTGGAATTGCCTGGTGGTGGCCGATGTTAACGGGGACGGATATCCGGACCTTATCGCCGGCAATTTCGGACTGAATTCAAACATAAAGGCCGATTCCCTTCATCCGGCAAGACTCTACGTGGATGATTTTGCCCGGAACGGCAAAACAGAATGCATACCCGTCTATTACAAGTCGGATGGAAAGGCTTATCCCTACTACCTCAAAGGAGAAATGGAAAATCAAATCCCCCAGCTGAAAAAGAAATTTCTGAAATTCAGCGAATATGCGGGGAAATCGATTGATGAGGTTTTTCCGCCAGAACAGTTGCGGCAGGCCCAGGTCCTCCAGGTGGAACAAACGCAGACCTGTGTCTTCCTGAATGACGGCAAGGGTCATTTTTCAGTACAGACACTCCCTGTAAGGGCCCAGATGGCCCCGGTATTTGGCATCCTGTCGGGTGACCTGAACGGCGACGGAATCACGGATCTCTTTCTTTCGGGAAATTTCTTTGGCCTTAAACCCCAGACAGGCCGTTATGATGCCAACTATGGCACCCTGCTGGTAGGGGACCGAGGGCACCAGTTCAGTTTCCTGGAGCCTGCTGTGAGCGGTCTTTTCCTGAGGGGAGAAGCGAGGGATGTTGCTTATGTAAAAGCTGCAGGGGGAGGAAGCTATATTCTGGTGGCCATGAACAATGCAGAACTGTGCATGTTCAAAAGACAATAAAAGAGAATCTTTACTTTGGCATACCCGGTTGCAAACCTATCCTTGCCCATTCTCCCGCCCGGCGGAATGTTCAGGCAACGTCTTTTTGTTTTTCAATAATGAAGGCGATGATATCTTCCACGGGATACCCGGACCTGGACAGGGCATCGGTAATATCTTCCCGGCTGACCTGGGCGGCAAAAGAAGGAGTTTTCAGTTTCTTCAGGATGCTTTTCACATCCATGCCTTCATATCTGGTCGGGCGGATCAGCGCGGACGCATGAATAAATCCGGACAACTCGTCAAAGACATAGATCATCTTATCCATTTTGGTTTCCGGTTCAACCCCGAAATGTCTGGGACCGTGGGAGGCAATGCAGTGAATGACCTCCGGGTCCACCTGCATCTCCTCCAGTTTTTCTATGATGATCCGGCAATGGTCATCCGGGTATTTCTCCCAGTCGGCATCGTGCAAAAGGCCGGCAAGCTCCCATTTGAGGGCCGTCTGTTCGTCGACTCCTTCCTTTTCCAGTGCCCAGGCTTTCATCACGGCTGCCACCTGCTTCATGTGAAGGCGAAGCCGTTCATTACTGACCATATCTTCCAGCATGCGGCGTGCTTCATGGATGGGAATGAGCCTCCCTGCATGTTGGGGGTTTCCGAAAGCGGTTCGTCCGAGCGGTTGAATGCCTGCCATGCCAGCAATGTTGATTGAATTGTAAATCTAAAAAAATTCAGTTCATTTTCTAATCTCCATCCATCGGACATGCATGCAGACGATCCCACGGCCGGGCTGAAATGGGGCCAGGGAGAGGATCATTTAATTTGCGAGTCAAAATCTTTATTGAAAATCAATTAATTATAGAGGGTCCTCGTAAAAAAGCCCCCGGTTTTTTTGGAAATGAACCATGGTTACTCCTACCTTTGCGGTCCATTTTAAAATTTAAACCGCTGGGATAGCAGCGGTTCACTCAAAAAAAAGAACCATGAGCAAATTACATTTTACCACCAAACACGCGAACGAGGCTACCGTCAAGCGCAACTGGTATGTTGTGGATGGTACTAATCAAACCGTCGGTCGTGTTTGTTCCAGGATTGCAGCCGTACTGCGCGGGAAACACAAGACCTCTTATACCCCCCATGTAGACACCGGAGATTTTATTGTCGTGATCAATGCCGATAAGGTGCTCTTCAGCGGGAACAAGATGGATGAGAAGATCTACATTAACTTTTCCGGATACCCCGGCGGTAAGAAGGAAGAAGCTGCCAAGAGTTTGCTGAAGCGCCGGCCTGAGGCTGTCATAGAGCGGGCTGTAAAGGGCATGCTGCCGAAGAATCGTCTGGGACGCAAGATGTTTAAAAAATTGTTTGTGTATGCAGGAGCAGAGCATCCGCATACCGCACAGAAACCTCAAACTTTAACCTTCTGATTTTTTATATATGGAAAAGCAAAAAAATGCAACTGGTCGTCGTAAGGAAGCTGTCACCCGTGTATTCCTGAGCAAGGGTTCCGGTAAGATTATGGTTAACAACAAAGACTATAAACAATATTTTACGCTGGTCTATCTCCAGAACCAGGTTGAGCTTCCGCTCAAGACCGTTGAATCCCTGGATAAATATGATATCAAGATCAATGCAGGAGGTGGTGGAATGAAAGGCCAGGCGGAAGCTACCAAGCTGGCCATTGCCCGTGCCCTGCTGGAAATAAATGCGGAGTGGCGCCCGGCTTTAAAAGCTGCCGGACTTCTCCGGCGCGATCCGAGGGCTGTTGAACGTAAGAAACCAGGCCGCAAGAAAGCAAGAAGAAGCTTCCAGTTCAGCAAACGTTAATCATCTGAACAAGGATAAACAACTAATAAAAAATTACTCAATAAATAAGACATGGAACAAAATACTTCATTACAGCAACAGTTGTTGGAAGCAGGTGTACATTTTGGACACTTGCGTAAGAAGTGGAACCCCAAAATGCTGCCCTACATTTTTGCCGAAAAGAAGGGTATTCACATCATTGATCTGAATAAAACTACGGAAAGCCTCCAGGAAGCTGCAGCCGCCATGAAGCACATCGCCAAGAGCGGAAAGAAGATCATGTTTGTCGGCACCAAGAAGCAAGCCAAGGAAATCGTTACTGAGTGCGCGAGGAAAATTAATATGCCGTTTGTTACGGAGCGCTGGCTGGGTGGCATGCTGACCAACTTCAATACTGTACGCAAGAGTGTTAAGAAGATGCAGAGCATCGACAAAATGCTGAACGACGGAACTTTTGACAGCATCACCAAGAAAGAGCGTCTGACACTGGCCCGCGATAAGGACAAGATGGAAAAGGTACTGGGTGGTATCGCCCAACTGGGACGCATACCTGCAGCCCTCTTCATCGTGGACATCGGGCACGAGCATATCGCCCTGGCGGAAGCAAAAAGACTTGGTATCACCACTTTTGGTATGGTGGATACCAATTGCGACCCCAACAGGGTGGATTTCGCTATCCCTTCCAACGACGATGCGACTAAATCCATCGCCATCATTGCCAACTACGTCACTGCAGCTATTGCAGAAGGACTTGCTGAGCGGCAGGCGGCCAAGGAAGAAGATGTGGAAGATGCATCGGCTGACGAGAATGAAAGGAAAGCAGCCCGCCTGCTTGCTGAGGCAGAAGGCGAAGCGGCACGGGCGCGGGGTGAAAAAGTTCGTGGCGGAAGCCCGCCGAAACGCCGCATCCCGAATTCTCCCAAGCGTACGGGTTCACGGTAATCAACCGGCTAACCTGGAGACTGGAAAAAACGGGATCAGGATTTTTTTTTCGAGGGATAAAATCTAAAAAAATATTTCATATGTCAACTGCAACGACAATAACAGCGGCCGATATCAACAAACTTCGCCAGACAACTGGCGCAGGAATGATGGATTGCCGCAAAGCACTGGTGGAAAGCGACGGGGATTTTGAAAAAGCGATCGATTACCTGCGCAAGAAAGGTCAGAAAGTAGCTGCCCTGCGCAGCGACCGCGAGGCGAAGGAAGGCGTGATTATCGCCAGGACCACTGCAGATAACAAGACCGGGTTGATCATCACCCTGGCCTGCGAAACAGACTTTGTTGCAAAGAACGCTGACTTTGTAGCTTTTGCCCAGGGCATCATGGATACGGCGATCAAGAACAATGTTCAGTCGCTGGAGAGTTTGCAGACTTCCCAACTGGAAGGTGCAACCGTTGCGGACAAGATCAATGACCAGGTGGCCAAGATCGGTGAAAAGATTCAGCTGACCAGGTTTGAAAGAATCGACGCAGAGGCTGTGGCCGCTTATATTCACGGCGCTTACCGGATGGGGGTCCTCGTCGGCCTGTCAAAGAACAGCCCTGCCGTCCTGGAAGCCGGAAAAGACGTGGCGATGCAGATCGCAGCCATGAACCCGGTGGCTGTGGACGCTGACTCGGTTTCTCCCGAGGTCGTCGCCAGGGAAAAAGCGATCGTCACAGAACAGATTAAAAATGATCCGAAGATGGCTGGCAAACCGGACGAAATGATTGATAAGATCGCCGTTGGCAAGCTCAATGCCTTCTTTAAAGAAAATACCCTGATCGCCCAGCCGTTTGTGAAAGATGCTGCCAAGACCGTGGGGGACTACCTGAAGGGGGTCGACCAAGGGGTGAAGGTGATCCAGTTCAAACGAGTTCAACTGGGATAAAGAAATCCGAAAGGAGAGCCTTCAAGCTCTCCTTTTTTTGTGCCTGCATGCTTCCTTGAAAGAAAAATCCTTTCTTTGCAACGTAAAAAAGACCGGTACCAAAGGTCTCTTTTACACGCTGCCTGCGGGAATACACTCATCCTGGAATCAAATTGTAAACCAAATCATGCCGTTCGACCATGCTTCCTAAATACAAGCGCATCTTGCTGAAGTTATCCGGAGAAGCCCTCATGGGCGACAAGATCTTTGGGCTGGACAATGCAGTGATCGCCCAGTATGCCCAGGATATCAAAACCATTGTTGACCTGGGAGTGCAGGTGGCCATCGTCATAGGAGGAGGAAATATATACAGGGGTATGAATGAAAAGGAAACCGGGATTGAAAGGGCGCATGGAGATTATATGGGCATGCTGGCGACCGTGATCAACGGCATGGCCATGCAGGCCGGCCTGGAGAGAATTGGTGTATTTACCCGCCTTCAGAGTGCCATCAAGATGGAACAGATCGCCGAACCTTATATCCGCAGAAGGGCCATCCGGCACGTGGAAAAAGGCCGGGTCGTTATCTTCGGGGCAGGAACCGGCAACCCTTATTTTACTACAGATACAGCGGGATCCCTGCGTGCCATAGAAATCAATGCGGACGTCATTCTCAAAGGTACCCGGGTGAATGGTATTTACAATGCGGATCCGGAAAAGGATCCTTCTGCCACCAAATTCGAAAAATTAACTTTTCAGGAGTGTATTTCCAGGGATCTCCGCGTGATGGACATGACCGCATTTACCCTGTGCATGGAAAACAAATTGCCCATTATCGTGTTTGATATGAACAAACCGGGCAACCTGCTGAAAGTGGTGAGGGGGGAAAGAGTAGGAACGCTTGTAACTAATTGAAAGTCAATTAATACAAATATAATAAACCCCTTATTTGTATATCTCCCGAAAGCTTTGTATTTTGTTTCGCTGGAAATCCGCTGCCAGCGTGGTTTTCGGCGATTCCCACCTGTCCACTTTCCTTTAAAAAAACCTGCAAGATTTTATCCTGTTCGCCATTTTTCGAATAAGCTTATCCCCGAACCATACCATTATGAAAACATTACTTCTCATACTTGGATTTCAACTCACCGTAAGACTCCCGGAGATAATCATTACGCTGTTTGGTGCCTTGGTTCTTGGCTTCAGTCTGCACTATTTCTGGAGTGCCAAAAAATCCATGAAGATCGACCAGCTCGACCAGCCGGACGGGATCAGCGAAAACGACAACTGGAAGCTGAAATATTACAATGACATGGACATGCAGGAAAAAGCCCTGGAGCAGTTGCGGGAAAGGCTGACTGAATCCAAGGAGAATGAACAAATACTGTCCATAGAGCTGGAAGAATTGCAGAAAGAGATGAAGAATACCCAGTCAAAACCTTCGCTTGAGCCGGCAACAACAAGAAATCCGGCCAGTGAGGATTATTTTCACCAGCTGAAGTCTGCCCAGGAAAATCTTTCTCAGCACAACCAGCACATCAACCGTCTCCTTGAACAGATCCAGCTATTGAAAGAGTCAGAAAGAAAGTTTATGGAACTGCAGCATGTCAACGACCAGCTGAATGGCCAGGTGAGTGAGCTGCGGAAGTCAGTTACCGAAAAGGATAATGAGATCAGCATGATCAGGCAGAAACAGCGCCTGACAGATGAGATTACGGAAAGAATGGACAAAGCGTACACAGAATTCAATGTCCTGCAGGAAAAGATTCAGAAGCTGGAATCCCACCTGGGGAATCCGCAGGGCCGCAGCATCGAATACGATGAATTGCATACTTCCTATTTCCGGTTGTCCAAGGAATTTGATGAAGTGAGATCAAGACAGATCTCGCTGTGGGAAGAAAACCAGCGGATGAGCCGCATACTCGCAGACACAGAGGATAAATTGAGAGAAGCGAACTTCCAGCGCCAGCAGTTGCAGAAGAAAACGACCTTTTTGGAAGAACTGAACAAGGACCTGCAGGATGTCACCGAACATAACAAAAAACTGGAAGGCCAGCTTCGCAGGATCAGTGAAATGGAGGCCATGCTATCCAAATCAATGGGTGAGAAAAAAGACTTTCGCAGCGAACCGGGCAAGCTTTAACTTTATGCTGTTCTGCTTAACATAAAGTTCGCATGCAAAGACCGGTTCTTGTCATTACCTTCCTTCTATATTTCAGCCCCCTATTTCCCCAGCAACAACAACTACAGGAGTTAACCAAACAGTACGGTATACCTGGTCTGCAACTTGTCTGCCTCAGAGGCGGCAGGGAGGAAAGCTTTAATCTGGGGACGATCAGCAAGGGATCGGAAAAAAAGGTGACCGCAAATACCATATTTGAAGCTGCTTCGCTGAGCAAATGTGTATTCGCCTATGCGGTGTTGCGTTTATATGACAGGCATATCATCAGCCTCGATACAGCGTTGATTCATTACCTTGACAGGTATGAGCGGTTCGATACAACTGATCCG
>Ga0318563_10000256_pt1 | contig 22752 bp, 23 predicted proteins | sample GRESIP066b5f19_FD_203689 | JGI IMG/M metagenome (GOLD analysis project Ga0318563, IMG submission 203689) | Tropical soil microbial communities from Luquillo Experimental Forest, Puerto Rico - GRE.SIPMG.066b5f19 | ecosystem: Environmental > Terrestrial > Soil > Tropical forest > Bulk soil... | reverse complement strand
TGTAACGCTGCAAAAAATATTAAGAACTTCGGGCTTAGGTTCAAGCCTGCAACCGCTAACGTGAGCCATTAGGCTGTGCGTATGGGTTGCGAAGCCCATTGGTCTTTAGCCAATGGGTAGTTCACATCCGGAACGAGTATCGGGGAGCCGGGGACCTTCTGGGCTTCGGGTACTCGCAGATTATGCCTATTTTTGCATCGCTACCGGCCGCGCCATCGCTCTCTACAATCAAAAAGAGGGAGGAAAGTCCGGACAGCTCAGGGCAATGCACCGGTTAATCGCCGGGATCCGTCTTTTGGCGGATACAGATAGTGCCACAGAAAATAACTGTCCCGCTACCAGGCGGGATGAGGGTGAAAACGCAGGGTAAGAGCCTACGTCCCGGGCAAGTAATTGTCAGGGAGGGTAAACCTTGCATGCTGTAATGCCACATAAACCAGCAGTAAGAGCGGCCCGTTCGATGTCCGCTGCATGCGGGCAGTGCTGGAGGGTAGGCAGCAAGATCCAGGCAGTAATGTCTGGGCAAGATAAATGATGGCATCCTGCAAAACGCGGGGCAACAGAATCCGGCTTATGAGCCGGTAGCTTTTACAGCCGGTAATCTTTACCGGCTGTTTATGTATAGATGTCCCAGCCATCCTCCCAGTTCCATCATCCACGCAATCCCCAGGTGAACCATCAAACCTCCGGTAATCGTGCGGGTTCTGTATGCAATCACGCCCAGCACAATCCCTCCGAAGTAAGAGGAGACGCACTCTCCCACAGGTTTTCCAAAATGAACTGTGCAATAAAAGGCGGCCATCGGAAGGATTGCCTGTATGCCGACCAGGTTAAGCATCCCGAGGACCAGAAGACCCCGGAAAAAAAGTTCGATCGTGATGAAGTCGACCCCATATGAAATTTCATACAACAGTTTCCAGGGCCAAAGAGGTTTTTCCGCCGGATGAATCAGGCTGATAGATTGCAGCTTTGGATAGACCAGGAGAAAATCGGGTCGCACCGATGCGATGGCAATCACAGGGGTCATGACCAGGAGCAGCAACAGGTAGGGCTTTGGCCTGAACCGGTGCAGGGAAATGCCAAATATTGAATGGGGATGGACCTGCTGATCCCATAAAAGCTGTAGCACCACCAACAGCATAACGAGCCTGAGGGGCCAGTGGAGTACCAGGGCAAGATACTGCGACCTGATACCAGGCCAGATCATTTCCGTAACCTGCCCAAGGTTCCAGGAAATCATCTTGAAGGCAAAAAAAAGGGGGGATAGAAGCAGGATGAGCAGAAATTTCTTCCGGTCTTTAGAACCCTGATCCTCCATTTTCGGGTAATGGATAAGATAGGCGGTCGCCAGTACAAACAGGTAAAGCAGGTAAAACAAAGCCAGGCTCAGGTACCAGTCCGAAGCGGTCCTGATCTGGCGTTCTATCTTCAATCCGTAGTTGAGGGAAATCAGGGCGGCTGCAAAAACAGTAATGAGGAAAAAATCCCTTCTCGGGATTTCCCTGAAAAAATCCTGCAGGTATTTGATGAATGCATTCATGGACTGGATGGTAAAGCGCAGCGGGAGTCAATCAAATTCTTTCGAAGCTGGATTTCATTTTACCGAGCAGGTCTGTCTGGATAATCTTTCCTGCCAGCCCGATCATATTCTTAAAGGCTTTTCCATGTGAAATCCCATGGCCGATGATCACGGGCCTGGTTATGCCCAGCACAGGGGTTCCCCCATAATTCTCAAAATTGAACAAGTCGAAGTATTCATGGCTGATGCGCTTGCGACCGGTGATCTCAAATAAGGATTCGGCTAGCTTCAATATGATATTTCCCGTAAATCCTTCACAAACCATCACATCCGCCTTGTCTATCAGGATATCCCTTCCCTCCACATTGCCGACAAAATTAATCTGTGTGTTTTCCTTAAGCAGAGGATATGCAGCCTGGGCGAGTATATTGCCCTTTCCTTCTTCTTCCCCAATATTGACCAGGCCAATCCGGGGGTTATCTATCCCCAGTATATGCTGCGCATACAGTGAACCGAGAACTGCAAACTGGTTCAGGTTTTCCGGTTTGCAGTCGGCATTCAGGCCTACGTCGAGAAGCAGGCCGGTCTTTCCATTTTCTTTGGGGATGACGGTGGAGATAGTTGGTCTCTGAACCCCTTCAATCGCTTTGAGGCTCATGAGAGAGCCAACGAGCATGGCACCCGTATTGCCCGCACTGATAAAGGCATCTGCCTTCGCAGAGGCCAGGAGGTGAAACCCGGTGGCTATGGAGGAGTGTTTCTTTTCCTTGAGAGCTTTGGTTGGATGTTCATGCATGCCGATAACCTGCGGGGCATGGACGACCTTAACCGCATGGGCAGGAATACCGTACTTCTTCAGGAGAGGATTGATCAGTCGCTCGTCCCCGATGAGGATCAGAAAGGCAGGCGAAGGCTCTTCGGATAAATACAGCTGGATACCATTCACCGTTTCCTCCGGTGCAAAGTCTCCACCCATCATATCTAGAGCGACATTCATTTCCGGCAAGCTACAATAAAATCAGGTCAGTAAATTACTTCACGGGAGCTTTTTCAGCAACCACCTTTCCTTTGTAGTACAATTTACCTTCGCTTACATGAGCGCGGTGACGAACATGGGTTTCACCTGTAGCACTATCCTTGCTTAAAGTCAGTTTTTCTGCCTTGTAGTGCGTCCTTCTTTTCGCACTGCGTTGCTGCGAATGTCTCCTTTTCGGATTTGGCATAACACATCAGTTTTTATAATAATCCAATTGTTTATTCTAAGTCCTTAAATTTCTCCAAGCCCTTCCATAGCGGGTTTTCCGGTTTGTTTTTTTCCACGTCCAGTTTTTTCAGCATCGCCAGCACTTCCTTATTACAATACGGTCCGCCCATTTCCTCTTCCCCACACATACGTTGAATGGGAATACTGAGGTTGATGAATTCATAAATCCAGTCGGCCACATACAGATGGCTCTCAGCCCTGGAAATATAATAGACGTCAGGATCATCTTCCTGCTGGTTCATGATGTCCGGATCATCCACCAGCTTCACCAGGATATTGAATTCATCCCAGAGTTCATGGGGGAGGGTATTTCCGCAACGGTCGCAAATAACTTCCAGTTTTCCCCCTACTTCGAAACGAAGCAGCATGAAACCATTTTTTTTGTCAAGGGCCAGTTTAACATTGGCGTCACAATGCTGGAAATCCTGCTGCTGGTATGCTTCAAAGAACCTGTCCGTGATCCGGTAATTAAACTCATGAATACCGGGCTTCAGACCCACAAACGCAATTTCAAATTCCCTGCGGCTGTTCATGAGTACTTTTTTAAAGAGCTGGCAAAGGTAGCAATAAATAATGAATTTTTACCTTTCAAGGGGCTAAAAATTTGCACATGATCAGGTCCCTCCCGTACCGGGGAAGATCGCATAAATATTTGGGATCCAGCCCCTGGTGTGGGGTCGTGCCCGGAGGGCGGGCTGACCCGTCAACCTTGGAAAAAGGCAGGAACACCGGAGAAACTCCCTGGTTACCTGGCGGCCCGGCGGCGAGGCAGCGTTCAGGTCTGCCTGTCGGCCCTGCTTCAGAATTTCTCCAAAATCAGTTTTTATTTTTACCGCTATCACCAGCGCAGATAAATAAGGGACTATGAACTGCAGCAAGACACAGATTGGAGAAATCTTGTTATTTTCATCAGTCATTTTCTATGTGTATGAAAAAAAACCTGTGTGTTATTGCAATGTTATGTCTGATCAGCCACATGTGTCTGGCGCAGAATGATAATCTTGACTATTACCTCAACCAGGCTATCAGGAACAGCCCCTTGCTCAAAGACTATCAAAACCAGGTAGAATCCAACCGCCTGGACAGCCAGCGCATCCTGGCCGGTTACAAGCCTCAGGTCTCAGGGAACAGCATCAATTCCTACGCCCCGGTAATAGGTGGATGGGGATACGATGAAGCCATTTCTAACGGGACCAATGTGATTGCAACAGTAGGTGTCAACAAGACTTTTGTAGGCAGGAAAAACCTGAATGCCCAGTTTACCTCCATCGGCCTGGAGAGCAAGTCCATATCCAATACTTCAAAAATTTCAGAGCAGGAATTAAAAAGGACAATAACGGCCCAGTATGTTACCGCGTACGGGGACATGGAACAGCTCCGCTTTAACAAAGAAGTGTTCGAACTCTTAATGAAAGAGGAAACCATTCTGAAGGGGCTGACCCAGCGCAATGTCTACAGGCAGACCGACTACCTGACTTTCCTGGTAACCCTGCAGCAGCAGAGACTTGTTTACAGGCAGCTGCAGGTCCAGTTTCAGAGCGATTACAGCAGCCTCAATTACCTGTGCGGGATTACGGATACTACAGCGGTAAACCTCCAGGATCCAGGACTGGTCATTGCCCATTTGCCCGAATTATCCAACTCAATTTTTTACAGGCAGTTCGATCTGGACAGCATGAAACTGCTGAACAACAAAACGCTGGTGGATTTCAGTTACAAACCAAAATTGAATGTTTTCGCTGATGCCGGCTTCAACTCTACTCTTTCCTTTGAGCCCTACAAGAACTTTGGAACCAGTTTCGGGTTCAGTGTTACGGTCCCCATTTATGACGGCCACCAGAGAAAAATTCAGTACAGCAAGATTGACATACAGGAGAGAACCAGGACCAATTACAGAAGTTTTTTCGTTTCGCAGTATCACCAGCAGATCGCCCAACTCACCCAGCAACTGCGGGCGACCGAAGAACTTATCGGGCAGATCAACGACCAAATCAGGTATTCCGAAAGTCTGATCACCGCCAATCAAAAGCTGTTGGAAACAGGGGATGCGAAAATTGCCGAATATATCATTGCCCTGAATAATTACCTGAATTCAAGAAATCTTCTCACCCAGAACAATATCACCCGAATGCAAATCATCAATCAATTAAACTATTGGAACAGATAAAGGAGAAAGCATGAAAAATAGAACGAAAGCCGGAGTCGGTATCATTTTGTCCTGCATGTTGTTTCTGTCTTCCTGCCAGCACACGGAAAGCAAGCAGGAAGCGAAGGAAACGAAAGATGATGCAGGTACACCTGTCACGCTAACGGGGATTACCAGTGGGCCGATGACAGAATATATCGAATTAAATGCCGTGTCCGCCTTCCTGCAGAAGAACTATGTGAAGGCGAATGCAAATGGTTACCTGGAAACGGTCAATGTGTACCCGGGGCAGTACGTTCAGAAAGGGGAGCTGCTGTTCAAACTGAAAACCAAGGAGGCCCAAAGTCTCGGTAATTCGATCAATGCACTGGATTCCTCTTTCAAATTCTCAGGGCTTACGGATATCCGCGCAACCGGGAGCGGGTACCTCACACAGCTGAGCCACCAGGCCGGCGATTATGTACAGGATGGGGAGCAACTGGGAGCCATCAGCGATATGAACAGTTTTGTGTTCTTACTCGACCTGCCCTATGAGTTAAGGCCCTACATACTCAACAAAAAATCTGTGGATCTGCTGTTGCCTGATAACCAAAAGCTCACCGGGACCATTGCCTCCGCCCTGCCTACGGTTGATGCAAGTTCACAAACCCAGAGTCTGGTAATCTGGGTCAATCCTCCCCATCCCATACCGGAAAACCTGATTGCTAAAGTGCGGATTATAAAATATGCAAAAAATAAGGCGGTTTCTCTTCCCAAAGCGGCTGTGCTCACCAACGAAACCCAGGATGATTTCTGGGTAATGAAGATGATAGACAGCACTACTGCTGTTAAAGTGGCTATAAAGAAAGGCATAGAAACGACCGACCAGGTCGAAATCCTTTCTCCCGTCTTTTCAGCGGGCGACAGGATCCTGGTTACTGGGAATTACGGACTTCCGGATACAGCCAAGGTTAAAATCGCTGCGGGCGCCAATCCCTGAAGTACCGGGTTGTTATCAATCATTACAAATCTGAAAGCCTGTGTCATCGAAAAACTATTTTGTTTATTACAAGAACCCCCTGACCATTGCTCTTATGCTCATCCTGCTGGGGGGTGCGTTTGCATACAGCAGGTTGCAGACCTCGCTGTTTCCGGAAATCACTTTCCCAAAAATCAAGATTATTGCTGATGCCGGTCTCCAGCCGGTCAGCAAGATGATGGTCACCGTTACCAAACCCTTGGAGAACGCGATCAAGAGGGTGCCCCAACTCAAATACGTAAGGAGTACGACGAGCAGGGGCAGTTGTGAGATTTCTGCATTTATGGACTGGAGTGCGAATATCGACCTGAGCCAGCAGCAGATCGAATCGAGGATCAACGAGATCAAGAATGAACTTCCTGGTGATGTTCAGATTACGGTAGAAAAAATGAACCCGTCGATCTTTCCGGTAATGGGCTATACTCTGGAAAGCAGCCAAAAATCACCAATAGAACTCAAACAGATTGCCAACTATGTAGTCAAGCCTTTCCTTTCCCAGGTGGAGGGCATCTCCGAAATCAGGGTGATCGGCGGAAAGACCAAAGAGTACTGGCTTACCCTTGATGCCAGGAAAATGAGCCAGCTGTCGCTCACACCCGAAATGGTGAGTGCAGCCCTTGGCCAGACCAATTTTATCAGGTCCAACGGTTACCTGGCGGATTACCGGTTCCTTTATTTAACCGTAACAGATGCCACTGTTCACACCGTGGAGGACATCCGAAATATTGTGATCAGCAATAACGGAAAGAGGATCATCCTGCTTAAAGATCTCGCTGAGGTGGGGGTCAGGGAGGCCGTTGAGTTCACCCGGATCAATGCCAACGGCCGCGAAGGGATCCTGATTGCCGTCATCAAACAGCCCAATGCCAACCTGGTTGATCTTTCGGCGAGCATTACCGAGAAAATAAAAGGGTTGAAAAAGGTTCTGCCCAAAGATGTCTCGATCAGACCTTATTATGTCCAGGCTGATTTCGTGAAGGATTCCATCAAAAGCGTCACAGACAGTTTGTGGATAGGATTGATTCTGGCCATATTTGTGGCCATCCTTTTCCTTCGGTCACTGAAGGCGAGCACAACAATTCTCATTACCATCCCCGTTACCCTCTGTCTGACCCTTATCGGGCTGACCGCCATCGGCTATACTTTTAATATCATGACCCTCGGGGCCATCGCAGCTGCCATTGGCCTGATTATAGATGATGCGATCGTAGTTGTGGAACAAATTCACCGAACCCACGAAGAGCACCCCCAGGAGCCCACTTCTTCCCTGCTGGTTAAGGCCATCAGGTACCTTTTTCCGGCAATGCTCGGTTCTTCGGTGAGTACGATTGTAATATTTATTCCCTTTGTCCTGATGAGCGGGGTGGCTGGAGCCTATTTCAAGGTGATGACAAACACGATGATCCTTACCCTTACCTGTTCATTCCTGGTTACCTGGATACTGCTGCCGGTAGTATACCTGCTGCTTACACCGGGAGGGTCTCACCGATTCCGTACGGCAAAGAAACAGGTACCGCATTCGGTCAGGACGCAGAGGTGGGTAGCTTTTTTTATAAGGCGCCCTCTTATCAGCCTGGTCATCATGGCAGCCCTGGCTTTTTCTATATACTGGGTACTTCCCAAGCTTGAAACCGGTTTCCTGCCCGAAATGGATGAAGGAAGTGTCGTGCTTGATTATAACAGTCCGCCCGGAACTTCCCTTGATGAAACCGACAGAATGCTTCGTGAAATTGAGAAAATCATCGTGAATGTTCCGGAAGTGGAGGCCTATTCGCGGAGGACCGGAACGGAAATGGGATTTTTTATTACTGAACCCAACCGCGGGGACTACCTCATACAGCTCAAAAAATCACGAACAAGGACAACCGAAGAAGTCATCAGTGACATGAGGCAGAAAATTGAAGCCACCCAGCCGGCCCTGACTGAAAAAGGGGGTGGCCGTGTTGACTTTGGACAGGTTATAGGCGATATGCTCGGGGATCTCATGACCTCGGTGCAGCCTATAGAAATAAAAGTGTTCGGGGATAACCAGGAAAAACTCCGGGAGCTATCCAAACAGGTGGGCGATGTCGTCTCCGGGGTGGAAGGGACCGCAGACGTATTTAACGGGATTGTTATTGCCGGGCCTTCTGTCAGCATCGAACCGGATTACGTTAAACTCGCCCAGTTCGGTGTTACCCCCTCCAGCCTTCAGTTTCAGCTTCAGACGGCCCTGGAAGGAAACCTGGTGGGGACCTTGCAGGAGCGGGAACAGCTTTCCAACATCCGCATGGTTTATCCGGGTAGCCGAAAACTGAGTGTTGCCGACATCGAGAGGCTGCAGATTTTCCTGGCCGGAGGAAAATTGAAGCCAATTACCGAACTGGCTAGCGTGCAGGTGAGGCCCGGGGATGCCGAGATTCAGCGGGAGAATCTACAATCGATGGGTGTCGTTTCCGCCAGGCTGGAAAAACGAGACCTTGGAAGTGTGATCAGGGACATACAGCTGCAGGTGGGAAAGCAGGTGATCCTTCCCCAGGGATATCACGTAGAATACGGAGGTGACTATGCCAACCAGCAGCAATCATTCAGCGACCTTCTCCTCATTCTGTTCACGTCCAGTCTGCTTGTATTTTGCGTTATTCTTTTCCTGTTCCGTGATTTCCGGGTAGCCCTGCTGATCATAGCCATTGCCGTTCTTGGGATTTCAGGCAGCTACCTGGCCCTATACCTGACGGGCACTCCCCTGAACGTTGGCAGCTACACCGGTCTGATCATGATCGTTGGAATCATCGGCGAGAACGCCATCTTCACTGTTTTGCAATACAGGGAGTCCCTGAAGGAGGGTACCGTGGATGACTCTATCATCTATGCCATCTCCACCCGGTTGCGACCAAAGCTGATGACAGCGCTGGGTGCCATTATTGCCCTGATGCCCCTGGCCCTGGGAATAGGTACGGGAGCACAGATGCACCAGCCACTGGCTATCGCGGTCATAGGTGGTTTTATTATGGCCATGCCCTTGCTCCTGATTGTACTTCCTTCGATGATGCGCCTGCTATACAGGCGTGCGTCAAAGGCCGGCGGCCTCAGTACCAGATAAGCTTTTTAGCGTTTTCCCTGGAACCGAAAAGCCACTGATTGATCTTTCTGGTTAAAAAGGCGCTTCCTGCCCCGACGATTGCCCCTGCAAGTACGTCGGAAGGGTAGTGTACGCCCAGGTACATTCGGGAAAATCCTACTGTCCCTGCCCATAAAAAAGAGGGCGCGATGACATACCATTTGGGATAGGCAAGGCTCAGAGAGGTAGCCATGGCAAAAGCCTCTGAGGTATGACCCGAAGGAAAAGAGGGACTGCCCTGGTCACTGGCGGGGATAATCAGGGAATCCTGGGTTGATGGCCTTGGCCTGTTGATCGTATATTTCAGGGCCAGGGTAATGGCGGTGGATACCCCGATTGTTTCAAATACATACAATGACTTTTTTCTCATTTCTTCATCCTGACCGATCGCCCCACCGATGAACAAACCGGCCGGCACACCAAGACTTACCAGTGTCGTCGTATTGGAAACCCCCTGCATGAAGGAGGTCATTCCTGGCGTCCGGTGCCGGGTCAGATGCTGCAAGACATGCTGTTCAAATGTCTGTGACACCGCTGACCGAACAGTCAGAACCAAAATAATTGCCAGGTAGAATGTTTTCATGGTACATTTTTTAGTTCAGCTTAATGCAGCAAGGCTTTCCTGAAGCACCCTGATCCTGGATTCGGCATCCGCCTTCTTTTTCTGCTCCAGCGCTACGACTTCCGGTTTTGCATTCCTTATGAATTTTTCATTGCCGAGTTTCTTGTCCACTGAATCCAGAAATCCCTTCAGGTAAGTGATTTCTTTAACCAGATCCTCCTTCTGGGACGAGGCTTCAATTTCCTTTTCGGATTTGATATAAATCTTGTTCTTATGAACAACCAGTGAAACCCCTCCTTCAACAGCATGCTTACTTATTCCAATCTGGTCCGCCTTTAGCTGTTTTTGGAGAATTCCGAACAGCCTTTCATGGTGATCCGAAGTAAAATAAAGCGCGAACGGTGCCCGGATATCAAACCTGATTTTGGCATTCCTGATCTCAGTGATCAGTTCTTTCAGCAGCTCTCCCTCATCAATTACTTCCTTTCTGGCTGGCGTCACCGGGGTGAATTGCCTCACGCACAAATCGTCCCTCCTCTCCTTGAGGAGGTGGTAAATTTCTTCAGTGATAAATGGCATGAACGGGTGCAGGAGCTGCATGAGTTGGTCAAAAAACCCAATCGTCCCGTCATAAACCTTCCGAGATATGGGCTTTCCGAAATCAGGCTTTACCCACTCAAGGTACCAGCTGCAGAAATCGTCCCAGATCAGGGAATAAATGGTCTTAAGGGCCTCGCTCACTTTGAATTCGGTTAAATGGTTCTCTATTTGTTCCCTTACTGAGGCGAGCCGGTTTTCAAACCAGCTGACTGCAAAAGAATCAGGTGAACCGGCATCAGTGGTCCTGTCAGTGATTCCAGGCTCCTGAATCGTTGATTCCCATTTCTTTACGAGTTTAAGCGCATTCCAGAGTTTATTGTTGAAGTTTCTTCCCTGTTCAAGGGCCGATTCATCAAAAAGAAGGTCATTGCCGGCAGGGGCGGAAATCATGATCCCAAACCGTACGGCATCCGCACCATGCCGGGCGATCAGGTCGAGCAGATCGGGGGAATTCCCCAGGCTCTTGCTCATTTTCCTTCCCTGTCTGTCCCGGACCATGCCCGTGAAATAAACATGGCTGAAGGGTTTTTCCTTCATGAATTCCATGCCGGCCATGATCATGCGTGCAACCCAGAAGAAGATGATATCCTGACCTGTTACCAGAACCGACCCCGGATAATAGTACTTGATGTCCCTGTTGCCAGGATCTGTCAATCCATGGAATACCTCGATCGGCCAGAGCCAGGAGGAGAACCAGGTGTCCAGAACATCCTCGTCCTGGGTAAGCTTGCTGTCCGGGCTGCTCCCTGGATATTTTTCCAGGTAAAGTCTGAGGGCCAGGTCCTTATTTTCGGCAACCACCAGATTACCTTTGTCATCGTACCAGGCTGGTATCTGCTGCCCCCACCACAACTGGCGGCTGATGCACCAGTCCTTCACATTTTCAAGCCAGTATTTATAGGTGTTCAGAAACCTTTCTTCCGGATGGATCTTTACCTCGCCCGTAAGCACAGCTTTAAGGGCGGGTTGGGTCAGTTCCTGCATTTTTACAAACCATTGGGTGGAAATCCTGGGCTCTACCACGGCATTGCTGCGCTGGGAAAAGCCCAGCCTGGTCAGGTAATCTTCCTCTTTTGCCAGAAGCCCGCCTGACCTAAGCTCTCTGATCGCCTTTTCCCTTGCCTCGAACCTGTCCAGTCCAACAAAGACCTCGGCGGCCGGGCTCAGGGTTCCGTCCTCGTTGAGGGTATCTATTACAGGGAGCTGGTGCTTAAGTCCAATAGTATAGTCATTGATGTCGTGGGCCGGCGTTATCTTCAGAGCCCCTGTTCCAAATTCCCTGTCGACATATTCATCAAATATGATCGGGACCTTACGGTTTACCATGGGTACAATGGCAAATTTGCCTTTCAGATCCTGGTAGCGTTCATCTGTCGGATTTACACAGACAGCTGTATCACCCATAATGGTTTCCGGCCGCTGGGTGGCTATGACGATATCCCTACCGGTTGGGATGCCTGCCTGGTCAACAATCTGGTATCTTACATAGTATAGTCTGCCCTGGATCTCCCTGTATTCCACTTCTTCATCGCTCAGCGCCGTTTTTGCAGAAGGGTCCCAATTGATCATCCGGGCTCCCCTGTAGATCAGGCCCCTGTTGAAGAGGTCGACAAATACCTTGATGACAGCCTGGTAATAGTGGCTATCCATGGTAAAGGAAACCCGGTCCCAGTCCACACTGCATCCCAACCTGCGGATCTGCTCGTAGATTATGCCTCCGTATTTTTCCTTCCATTCAAACGCATATTCCAGGAACTTTTCACGGCTCAGCTGTCTTTTTTCGATACCGCGCTCCCTGAGCATCTGGACGACCTTCGTTTCCGTGGCGATGGAGGCATGGTCACTCCCGGGGACCCAACAGGCGTTTAATCCGTTCATGCGGGCGTTTCGTACCAGGATATCCTGAACGGTCTCATTGAGGGTATGCCCCATGTGAAGGACACCGGTGACATTGGGCGGAGGAATGACGATCGTAAATGGCCGTCGCCCGTCCGGGCTGCTGTTGAAATAACGCCTGGCGATCCAGTGTTCATACCATTTTTCCTCAATCAAACCGGGGCTGTAATGCTTGCTCAGTTCCATGATGATATTCTTAGATCCGAATGTTTTTTCAGGTTGGCAAAGGTAGGGATTGTTGGCAAAAAAGATGGGCAAACGCTTATGACGCCAGTCAGCTGCGGGTCTGCAGAGGTCAGGTGACAGTGCCACTGTAGCGAGGTCCACAAATAAAAAGCCCCCTCACCGAGGGGACCTTTGAAAAATCACTTAGATCATTAATGCAGAAAATATATCCTTATGAAGTTTTTTTACTTCAATACTTAATTTTTCATGGTAATGATCTCACAAGGTAAACGGCCTCCTTAAGCAAACCAATACAGGTAAGACAGGAGCATGACAAGGGCCAGAAAACCTCCGGCCAATAAAGCAGTCTTTGCATTTTCTCCCAAATGAATAGAATGCATCATCTTTTTCATAAATGAAACTTTTTTTAGGTGAAACCATTAAAATTAACAGTAGTTTCAAAGGGATAGGACACAATCAACAGACAAACTGGCTTCTCTTACGATTTTGGGAGGGATACCTTTCTGTGGAAACTGAGCTTTGGCTAACAAACTTGGTCCACTCAAATATAAGGACTTTTTCTTTGGGGAGGAAGTTTTTGGGGAAAAATTTCCTTTCCGGAATGCCAAAAACTCCAGGACTGGGTCCTGGAGTTATCGAAACGGCCATTTTTCTTTTAAACTAGGTGAGGGTAAAGACGTATGCGAACAACAGGATTGAACAGAAATACAAAACTGCAATGATCGCAGCTAAGGTCATCTCTTCGCCCGCATGAAAAGTGTGCAATTTTTTCATGGAATTTGGATTTTAAACTGTTAATAATTAAAGCAGCACGGATTAATTCGTTTTCCGGGTACAAGAAACAGGGTAGTATAGGGTTTAAGGGCAAAACGGGTAACAAGCCAGGAAACAAACAACCAAGAATAGTTACCTTTACCCACCTAATCTCACTCACGATCTCATGTACGCCATAGTGGATATAGAAACTACCGGTGGTTACGCCGCTAATAACGGTATCACAGAAATTGCTATTGTGTTGCATGATGGCAAAAATGAAATAAACCGCTTTGAAACGCTGGTTAACCCTGGTATCCCCATCCCCAGATACATTCAGGCGCTGACCGGCATTACCGATGGGATGCTGAAAGACGCACCTGGCTTTGCCGACATTGCATCACGGGTATTTGATATGCTTAAAGATGCCGTTTTCCTGGCCCATAACGTAAACTTTGACTATTCCTTTGTCAAGTACCAGCTCTCCGCCTGCGGATTTGAGCTCAATTCAAAAAAACTGTGTACGGTGAGGCTCAGCCGAAAGGTTTTCCCCGGGTTGCCCGGCTATGGTCTGGGCAAGATCTGCCGCCATCTGGGTATCCAGATGGAAAACCGGCACCGTGCTGGAGGGGATGCTGATGCCACTGTCCGGCTGTTTGAAAGGATTGTTTCCATGGACACCCAGGGACATATCCAGGCTATGCTGAAAGGGAGAAACAGGGAACAGTACCTACCTCCGAACCTGCCGGCAGAGTCCCTGGACCAGCTTCCCTACGTGCCAGGTGTGTATTACTTTTACGACCAGAAAGGGAAGGTTATTTACGTCGGCAAGGCCAAGAACCTCCGCAACCGGGTTCGCAGCCATTTCTCCAATAATAAGCCGAGCCGCCAGAAACAGGAATTTCTCAGGAACATCTATTCGGTCAGCTGGCAGCTTTCAGGTACGGAACTTATGGCCTATTTGTTTGAATGTGTCGAAATCAGGCGTCTGTGGCCCAAATACAACAGAAGCCTGAAACGGTTTGAGCAGACCTACGGGCTGTATGTTTATGAAGACAGGAAAGGTTATTTGCGCCTGGCCATAGAAAAGATAAAAAAACAGATAAAGCCACTTTACAGCTTTTCGCTACTCTGGGAGGGCCATCAGGTTGTCAGGAGGCTCGTTAAGCAATTCGGGCTGTGCCCGAAGCTCTGTTACCTCCAAAAGGGCGAGGGCACCTGTGAAGGGGTAAGGGAAGGCACCTGCCAGGGAGCCTGTGAGCGCAGGGAGACTCCGGAAGCCTATAATTTGCGCGTAGCACATGCCATGACTTCCCTTTCGGAGAGCCTGCCTTCATTCGCGATTGCCGATGCCGGAAGGAATGGCAGCGAGCAAAGCTGCATCCTGATTGAGGGAGGAAGGTTTTACGGAATGGGCTACCTGGACCGCGAATTGCCCATCCATAGCCTGGAGGACCTCAAGGATAGGCTTACTCCTTATCCCGAGAATGATTACCTCAGGGGACTGGTATACCAACACGTAACCAGGTGGCCTGGCAAAAAAATAGACCTTACCCTGAAAGCACAGAATGGGCTGGGTTTTGAGGCTTCCCGGGAACCTGCAGGTTAGCATAATCATAAAATGAAACAAGCCGCTCATTTATCCATATTATTCCTTATGCTGGTCTATTCCCTGAATTGCCAGTCCCCTTCACCAGGAGGGGCCGGAAAAGGCGAAAACAGCGCCGGAATCAGTCCGAACCGGAAGCTGGTCAGGAAAGGGCCCGTCGCCTCCTACCGGGAGAAGACGGACAACCCGTTGAATGACTGGTATTTCTCTGTTGGTCTCTACGAGACACCGCTGACGTTCCAATACCTGCTTAAAATGCAGTTTGAGGAATTGAAAGGAGAGGATACCCTGCTTTTGCCCGATCTTGGCAGCCCTCCCCAGCCCGTGATTCAGAAAGGAAAAGATAAATATTCCTGTGTTGTCGGATTCCTGGATAAGGACACGAGGTTTAGGGAATATAAACTGGTTTATGTCAAGGAGGGAAGGGAGTTGAAACTGGTAACCCTGCACCATTACGCTATGGTGCCTACCCGTTAGGGTTCAGTCTTCCAGGTTTCCTTTGTGTAAGATTATGGCAAACCTCTCCAGCCTCATACCAGGATTCTGACCTTCAGTCACTGACCCCGGCACGAAACATCAAATATAGAATATGGACAGCCAACTCACATCCTGGTACAGCCCTTCCCTGAATAAAGAAATGCCGGTGGCAATATATGGTCATTACGGATTTGTCCTGCTTTTGATACCCACTGCCGCGGCAGATTATCTGGAATACGAGCGTTTTCAGCTGATGGACACTATCGCCGCCTTTGTTGATGCCGGACGAGTAAAAGTCTATTCGATAAACAGCATCAACAACGAAAGCTGGATGAATGACCAGATGGATCCCCGGAACAAGGCCATCCGCCATCAGCAATTCAACCAGTATGTATTTGAAGAAGTGATTCCTTTTGTCCGCAACAGCAGCAGCTGGGAGACCCCCATTATCACCTGCGGGGCCTCTTTCGGGGCGCTCCACAGCGCCAACCTGTTTTTTCACAGGCCGGACCTGATCAACGGATGCCTTGCGATGAGCGGGGTATATGACCTTACTGAATATACGAAGGGTTACTTTGATGAGGACGTTTATTTTAACAGCCCCTGCCACTATCTGCCCAATCTCTCTGACCATTCCATACTCGAACAGATTCGACGGAGCGGTCACATTCATATCCTGACCGGAAGTGGGGATTATGAAGATCCGGATGCCTCCCGCCGCCTGGCTGGCATACTATATGGCAAAAATATTTTTTATGAGCTGGACATCTGGGGATCTGACATGAAGCATGACTGGCCAACATGGAGGGCCATGCTACCACACTACCTGGGAACCAGGTTTTAGGATGGAAACCTGGCAAATGTCCAGTCATGAACAAAACCGGTTCAGTAAGCTGATGAATTCTTCCCTGGGGATCATTCGTGCCCCAAGGCTTTCCAGGTGCTCGGTATAGACCTGGCAATCTATCAGCTGAACGCCTTTGCTCCATAGCTGCGTAACATAACTGATAAAGGCAAACTTGCTGGCATTGCTTACCAGACTGAACATACTTTCCCCGAAGAACACCTTTTCAATCCTCACTCCATAGAGTCCCCCGACCAATCTCCCTTGCAGCCTCGCTTCCGCGCTATGAGCAAATCCGGAGCGGTGAAGATCGGTGTAAGCCAATTTTATGTCATCTGTGATCCAGGTGCTTTCCTGGCCCTTCCTGCCTACCGTCTGACAATGGCTGATAACCGCACCAAAATCTTCATCGACTGAAAAAGTGAACGTATTCTTTTTCAGGAGTTGCCTCATGCTCCTGCTTATTTTAAGTTCAGACGGAAATAAAACAAATCGCGGATCAGGACTCCACCACAATACCGGACCATCTTCGTACCAGGGAAATATTCCGCTCCTGTAGGCCAGCAACAGCCTCTCTGTGGAAAGGTTGCCACCAAAGGCAAGCAGGCCATCGGGCTCAGCCAGGGAGACCGGAGGAAAATGAATGTTCTCGTCCAGTGCGATTAAGGCCATAACATTAGGCAACTGTACGCGAATATGGGAAAATTATCCGGTCTTGGAAACTGATTTCAGGAGCTTCGGGAAAGGGATAAGAGAAGATGTCGGATCAGTGGGTGGGTCGGGTGCCCGTGGAAGAAGGTTCAGGATTCAGAGAGTATTTCGATGGTCGCCCCGATGCCACGTTCCGTAATGGCATCGCACATGGGTTTTAGCTCCTCGTAGGAGCCCCGTTTAACAGCATACTTACCCTGGGTGTGGATTAACATCGCGCACTGCTCGGCCTGCTCCGCAGATTGATGACACACTTCGATCAGGGTTTCTATCACCCATTCGAATGTGTTGACTTCATCATTCCACACAATTAAACTACAGGGTTCATCAACCTCAGTGAGCAGATCAACTTGCTCATCCTGTAATTCAATGGGGCGGGGATTGTTCAGCTGGGTGGGCATTGTCCGAATGCTTTCAGCAAATTTAATCAATTAGCCTGCCTGTACAAGATTTGCCTTAAATTTTACTTTGTGCAGAGGATCAAATGTCACCCCAAAGAAGTAACTTGACCGTTCACCAAATAAAGCGATTCAAAAAATGGGTAACAGGTATCTATGGGGTTTTTCTCAGGAGGTAGAATCCAAAAATGCTTGTGGCCTGGTCGGAGAAGTACGTGGGAATAGAATTTGGAGCGAACCTGTATCCGGATTTTTCCTGCAGCAGTACAGACGATCCGGGTTTGACGGGGTTACTATTTTTTCCTTTTAAAAAAACAACAACAACTATTTTCATCCTGCAGAAAACCTATTAATGATTAATTTCCGGCTGAGAAACCTGGTACAGTTCTTGGAAACGTTCAGAACCAAGGAAAAACCTGTTATCGGGGACCTGCAAGAATGCGAATACGGAAAATTCGGATGGATCATGAATCCGGAGGACAGTAAAATTGCATGGGGGAAAACGTTGATGAAGAGCCCTGAAGGGTTACTGCCCCTTCCGACAAATCCATGACCGTACTTTCAAGGTCCTTATGTAGATTGCGCATTACTTAAAATTTCTTAAAATGGCGGTCCACAATCGTATTAACCCGTTTTCAAAACTGAACAATGATACCGGTTTTGGGAACAATGCCGATAATGTTGGTGGCAGGTTCATCAACCGTGACGGGAGTTTTAACATTCAGAAGGAAGGCATGCCATTCTGGGAAAGGTTCAGCATTTTCCACAGCATGCTTAATTTGCCCAGGTGGAAATTCATTCTGGTTATCGCCATCTTCTATTTTGTCATCAACCTGGTCTTTGCGCTCATCTATTGGGTCATTGGAACCGATCAGTTCCAGGGCATGCTGGCCAACACCCCCTGGGCCAGATTTAAGGAGATTTACTTTTTCAGTACCCAAACGTTTACCACGGTCGGCTATGGCCGTGTCAACCCGGTCGGGGATGCTGCAAACCTGGTTGCTTCGATCGAATCCATATCCGGGTTCCTCTCCTTTGCCCTGGCCACAGGTCTGATATATGGCCGCTTTTCCAGACCAAAGGCCTTCCTGGTCTTCAGTGACTTTGCCCTGGTGAGTCCCTATCGGAACGGAAGTGCACTCATGTTTCGGTTTGTTCCTTATAAGGACAACCATTCTCTGACCAATGTGGAAATCAAAGTGAATGTAGCCTTGTTGTTGCAGGAAGAAGGGAAACAACAATACCGGTTTTTTGACCTTGAACTGGAAAGAAGCCGTGTTGACAGTTTGCCCATGAACTGGACAGTGGTCCATCCCATAGATGAAAGGAGCCCAATTTCCGGATTTACGCATGACGACATGAAAACGGCAGATATTGAACTGTATGTTCTGGTGCGGGGTTTTGACGATGTGTATTCCAACATTGTTCTTCAGAGGACTTCTTATACGTATAATGAAATCAGATTCAATAAGAAGTTTGTTCCCATGTACCGGGAAAGCGATGACGGCAAGACAACGATCCTTGAATTGCACAAGCTAAACAGGTTTATCGAAATTAACTGAAGAAAACACTGATCTTCATATGCAGAAAAAAAGAGGGGATAGGCGATTCTCCACTCAATATGTGTCTGATGACCCCAGCAAGGAAAGGCCGGCAACGGGTAAGTATCTATAGCTTGATAACCGGCAGCATGCTTGTTCTCTCCACAGCATGGTCCCTGACCGTTCAGGGCCAGGACCATCCCCGGCAGGATCACGACAGCAGCTACTACGAATCATTCCGGGAAAAATTGACCGCGCGTTTTTACCTGTCCAGAAAATATAACGTTATCACCTTTACGCCTCCGGGAGATGATCTGATTCCACAAATGACCTACCGTCCCAACACCCGGCTGGTGATTGGTCTGGGCGCGAGCTACCGCGCTTTCACCCTTAATATCGGTATCGGAGCCACGCCACTCCATTCCGTAGGGGAGCGGGGGAGGACCCGTTATTTTGATTTCCAGACACACTACTATGCAAGGAAATGGAATTTTGATTTTTTGGGCCAGTTCTACAGGGGATATTATCTCTCTCCCCAAGGGCTGGGATCTCCGGATGGGAAAAGCTATTACGTTCGTGAGGACCTGTCCCTGCAACTGGTTGGCATCGCAGGTTACCGGGCCCTTAACGAGTACAGGTTCTCCTACCAGGCCGGCCTGGTTCAGAACGAATGGCAGAAACAATCTGCCGGCTCCATTTTGATTGGTGGTGAAACTTTCTACGGGTCCTTGCATGGGGATAGTGTCCTTGTCCCTTCCGCCGTTGATACGGCCTATTATGGGAAGGGAATCCGCCAGGTTCATTTTTTTGAATTCGGACCGGGAATCGGATATGCATACACGCTGGTAATCGCCAGGCATTTCTTTTTACTGGTATCGGCAACGGTGAATCTGGATTTCCGGTTTTGCCGGGAAATTGAAACTGGTCATTATGCTGACAGGACTGATTTTACACCAAATTTTATTTTTCACGCAGGAGCGGGGTACAATACCGCAAAATGGAACCTGAGCGTCCTTTGGGTCGCCAACCGAATCTATGTCAAGGGGAATGGTTCCGGTTACCAGTACCAGATTTCACCTGGAAATTACCGCCTTATCTATGCCAGGCGTTTCACTCTTGGACATAAGGTGAAAAAGGTCCTTAAACCGCTCAATGATATTATTAACGATTGACGATTGGAGTGAATTTCAGGGAGCGGACGGAGAAAATAAGGCATCCATCTTTTTCAGGAATACGTTCCGGGAATAGCCTGGTAAATCATCCCGGTCTCAGGACTTCCAGCTATTGTTTGATTCATCGGCATCCATAAAGATTCCGCCAATAATCCGGATGGATTCAATCTTTTTACCAGTTTTAATTTCGATGGAGGCAGCTTTCTCATTGGTCTGCCAAATCCCGGGAGTTTCGTGTCTAGTCTCACCGGTACCGTCCGAATAGTTGATCTTAAGGTCAAACGGAGCCGGATAGCCGCCAATGTTCTTCAGGGAGACCTGGTAGCCATCGGGAGTTGAAGTTACCTTATCTATTCCGATATCAATATAGTTATTTGAGAAAAACCAGTTGCTCCAAAACCAGTTCAGGTTTTGCCCGGAAACATCGTTAAATGTGTTGAAGAAATCCCAGGGTATGGGGTGCTTGCCGTGCCAGCGTGCCATATAGGCATGGAGGCATTTGCTGAACATTTCATCGCCAAGCAGGTCTTTGACGGCAAGGTAACCCAGCGAAGGCTTCCCGTATTCGTTATTACCCAGGCCGGCCCCGGTTACAATATTACCGGGGGTTATAATGGGCAGGTCTTCCTCGGCCGATGGGTCATGGATCCACTGGTTTACCCGGAACTGCCTGAAGAATTGTTCTGCTTTTTCCTTACCGAGGTCTTCTCTGCCAATCAGCAGTTCAAAAGTTGTGGCCCAGCCTTCATCCATGAATCCGTATCTGGTCTCATTGATCCCCATATAAAACGGAAACCAGCTGTGCGCAATTTCATGCTCCAGCACGAACCTTGAAAAAACGGGGTCTGCATTGGTTCCGTCATTGACCATCATGGGATATTCCATGTCTGCATACCCTTGTACGACGGTGGTCTTGTAAAATGGGTAAGGGACGCCCGGCCATCGACGGGACAACCAGTCCAGGGCATGACGGCCAAAAGAAACCATCTGATGGAAATCCGCTGCGCTGTCATTGAAAGCAGCCTGTACGCTCGCCCGCCTTTTGGTCTGGTCATCGACCACTACACTGGAACCGTCCCATACAAAATGATCGCTCACGGCACAGGTAACGTCGGTAATGTTTTCAGCTGTCCAGTACCAGTCATTGATGTCCTTTTGGATGGTGACTTTCTTCGCTTCCATATCTGCCCTGGTGGCGATGTGCAGGATGGAGTCGGTTTTCATCGAGGCATCGAGCCTGTCGGCAAACGGAGCCTGCAGGACATCTTTGGGGTTTCTGAGTGTCCCGGTTGCCCAGACCACATAATTTTTTGGCACCCTGACGTGCAGGGTGTAATCATTAAAGTCATTATAGAATTCCTGGAGGTCCGTAAAGTCCATCCGGTCCCATCCGTTTATATCGTCAAAAACCGCTATCCGGGGGTAGAAATAGGCCAGGAAATACGTGGTAGAGTCGATCATGCCTTCCCTGCCACTCTGCAGGGAGATTTCGTAATTCCATGAAAAGCTGAGTTGCACCGAATCATGGGGGAGCAGGGGTTTTGGCAATCTGAAACTTTGCCACGAATAGTGAAATTCAGGCTCCTTCCACCCAGTCGTCTGACCGTTTATAGAGAATCCGTCTATATGCACCCCCTGCGTGAGATAGTCAGGAGGGGCATCTCCAAAACGCAGGGCACCAGGTTTGTGAATATTCAGGATCAGTTTGACCACCGGATTATTCAAAGTATCAGGGCTGTTGTTGACATAAGTGATCTGTTCTGTCCCTCTGATCGTCCGGTCGGGCGGGAGGGCGGTGACCGTTATACTGTAGCGGCCTGTGTTCTGCCAGTAGTTTTTGCCGGGCTTCCCGTCAGGGGATCGGGTACCGGCCTTGAAAGCCTGCTGGACATTTCGGGGCATATACAGGGATTGCGATTGTCCGTAAAAAGAGCGGCCGGTCAGAAGGACCATCATCAGGGTCAAAAATCGACGCATTTTCTTGGATTGAGCAAGGAAGATAAAAATAAATTTATTCGCACTGCTGCTCTTGTGACAAGTGGGGGTATTCAAGGATGGTGTTAAACCAAAAGTTGCCATCTTCCGGCTAGGAAAAGAGACAATGTGGTTCCGCTTGGGGAATCCTGGAAGTGGCCTACCGGCGCAAGTGGATGAGAATACCCAAAAAGCCAAATAGCAGAGAGGGATAACAGGGCTACGAATGGTGAAATATGGTGCATCGATAAAATATTGGGGGACAAAACAGGCCCAGGGCTAAGGAAAAATATCCTTAAATAGGACAATCAGTTGCACAAACGGGCAAACATTCCCTCACGCGGGCTATTCGATAATTCAATGTTATGATGACGCAGGGACAGAATGAAAGATGGCCCTTTCCAACAGCTGCCCGTATGCGGATGCCAGCCCTTGCCCGCGTAAAGAAAGGATTAGCTTTTGCTGCGGCAGCTCCAGCTATCATGAATGCCTTCCTGCATGAAGAGGAATTGACCCGTGTCAGTTCGCGATAACTTCCTCGGCATAACTGCTGACCGGTTCACAGGTGCAAACCAGGTTGCGGTCGCCATAAGTGTTGTTGACGCGTCCTACCGATGGCCAGAATTTGTTTTCCTGAATATAGGGCAGGGGAAAGGCAGCCTGCTGCCTGCTGTATGAATGGTTCCATTCATCCAGGCAGATGGTTTGTTGGGTATGCGGCGCGTTTTTCAGCGGATTGTCCAGTTTGTCCGCCTTGCCTTCCTCGATGGCTGTAATTTCCTGGTAAATGGAGATCATGGCCTCACAAAACCGATCCAGCTCGGCTTTGTCTTCACTTTCTGTCGGTTCAATCATAATTGTTCCGGGAACCGGAAAACTCATTGTCGGCGCGTGAAAACCATAATCCATCAGCCGTTTGGCCACGTCCTCTGCTTCAATTCCGGCGGTTGATTTGAATGGCCTTAGATCAACAATGAATTCG